>Ga0114946_10002198_pt1 | contig 13418 bp, 9 predicted proteins | sample WalLakDeSediment_FD_88676 | JGI IMG/M metagenome (GOLD analysis project Ga0114946, IMG submission 88676) | Lake sediment microbial communities from Walker lake, Nevada to study Microbial Dark Matter (Phase II) - Walker Lake 11/02/13 Deep Sediment | ecosystem: Environmental > Aquatic > Freshwater...
GGGAGCTGTCCCCGCGAGAGGTGATCGCGGCCGGGGGCGAGAAGACCATCTCCGCGAGTGCGTTTCGCTCGGCCGGTGGCACGACCCGGTGGTGGGGCAGGTCCCGCTACTCCACATCGACGGCGATCGCAAACTCGGCCATCTCCCGTGGGTGGCTGGCGCGAGCATCGGCGGGCCTCGTGGCGGCCCGCTCCGACGCGGCGGCGGCGTCGGTGCTCACCGGCCGCAAGCGTGCACCGCTGCTCGTCACCGACGGGACATCGCTGCGCCAGGAGACCGCGGCCTACCTCTCCTCGGGCGTCTCGTCGTGCCTCGTGTTCGGTGGTCCGCTGAGCGTCACGCCCGGTGTCATGGCCGAACTCGGAGGCTCTCCGGCCGTGCCTCGCCTCCTCTCGCCCGAAGGGCTCGTGGCCGGCAGGGCCCGGGTCTCGGTCCGGGTAGGGGTGAACACAACGGTCGTGACGCTCTTCAGCGGCACGACCCGGATCGGCGCGAGGGAGGCCAAGCCTTTCTCTACCGTCGACTTCGGGACCGTGAGCATGCCTGCTTCGGGTGGCGCTCTGCGAATCGTGGCCGGTAATCCGGACGGTCGGGGTGCCGAGAGCTCACGCCGCATCACCCGTCTAAGCTACCTGTGGCCGACGGGAATCGTCGTGGACAAGTCCGACTTCCGTCTCTACTGGATCAAGGACAACGTGCTCGTGAAGCACTATCCCGTCGCACATGGGCGCAACTGGTGGACACCGGCGGCCATCTGGAGGATCAACTCGAAGTACCACCCGGACCCTTCGAGCGTCTACGGTCCACGCAAGATGCGACTGTACCGTCAGGTTGGCTCGTCGTACGTCTACACCGCCTACGCCATTCACGGCACCAACAACCCGTCGAGTATCGGCACCCTCGCCTCGGCGGGATGCATACGAATGTACAACGACGATGTGCTCGAGCTGTTCCCCCAGGTCCCCCTCGGCACGATGGTGCAGACGCGCGAGTGACGGGCCGGCCGCTCGGTGGCCGGTCAACCGAGCCGGGTCGCGGATCGAGTGATATACTCGCGCCCAGAGCGCATCACGCCGATACACTAGTCGTAGCATAGTCGCAGCAGGATGGTGAGGATGACTGTCGCTCAGCGTATACCGCGCCACTACTGGCGCGCCTCTGTCGTTGTAGCCCTGATTCTCGCGATCGCGTCTTCCTGGGCGCTCGCGATTCCTGATTCTTCGGCAGCAGCCCCTGTACCTCCGACCGACTTGCACGTGGTCATCGACCCCGGTCACGGAGGCTCCTACCCGGGCGCCGTGTACGGAGGAGTCACCGAGGCGAGCCTCAATCTGGCGATCGCCCGTCGGCTGGCCTCCGAGCTCGAGTCACGTGGTTATCGCGTGAGCATGACTCGCTGGACCGATGTGATGGTCCGTCAGGGGGCCAATCGTCCCACCTGGGAGTGGGTCTCGAGTGCGAACTCGTATCAGTTCGGCATGTGGCCGGTGAACACGGCGAACGCGCGGCTCCGGCAGGACTTGCAGGCTCGCTGTGACGTGGCGAACCGTGTCGGCGCCGACCTGTTCGTCTCGATCCACAACAACGCCGGCCCATCGACCGCTCACGGGGCGGAGACGTATCGGGCACCCAACGACCCCCTCGGTCACCAGTTTGCAACCGATCTTCAGACCGGGCTGGTCGCTGCCACCAAGGCAAGCAACCGGGGGGCGAAAGTGGCGTCGTTCTACGTGCTCCGGTGGACGAACATGCCCGCGGTTCTGGCCGAGATAGGCTTCATGTCCAACGCGACCGAACTCGCGCGTCTCAAGTCCGCTACGTATCAGCAGTCGGTGGCACGGGGACTTGCCAACGGCATCGACCGCTTCTCCGGGCGGCAAGTCGATGAGTCGTGGACGCGGTACTGGGGCAGGACCCGGTACGACACCGCCGTGGCCGTATCGAAGGCCGGGTGGAACAGCGCGCCCGCGATGGTTCTCGCCTCGGGTGAGTCGTTCGCCGACAGCCTCGTGGCGGCTCCACTGGCCGCACGGCTCGGCGGACCCATCCTCCTCACACGCCCGGACGTCCTGCCTGCCGAGATCGAGGCCGAGATCAAGCGACTTGCGCCCGGACGCGTCGTCGTCGTCGGCGGACCGCTGTCCGTTTCGGATGAGGCGGCCCGCGCCGCAGCGAAGGCCGCAGGGCTCGATCCCGCGGCTCCAGCGAGTATCACCCGCTTCGGCGGCCGCACTCGCTACGACGTTGCGATAGCGGTCGCGCACGAACTCGGCGTCGACCCGGCCGTCGGGGTCGTGGTGGCCTCCGGTGAGGTCTTCCCGGACGCTCTCGGCATTGCGGCAAGCGCCGCGGCTCGTGGCGAACCGATTCTGCTTGCCTCGGCAAGTGACCTGTCGCCGGGCGCACGCAGTGTCATCGGCTCCGGAGGCAGCCAGGTGCCCCTCACCGTCGTCGGTGGTACGACCAGCCTGCCCGATGCGCTGTTCACCGGCTTGAAGTACGAGCGCCTGGCAGGCCAGACACGCTACGACACGAACTGGAGCATCCTCGGGGCGCGCTATACGGCCGACGAGCGCCTGCGACCGGTCATCGTCTCGGCGGAACGCTTCCCGGATGCGCTGGTCGTTGGCCCGCTTGCTGCTAAGCAGGGGAGGCCGATCCTGCTGGTCGGCAAGACCGCCGTGCCCACGTACGTGAGGGAGTGGGTGTACCAGAACCGGGCGGCCGCGATCGATCCCGTTATCGCGGGTGGGCCCTCATCGGTGTCGGCCTATCTGTCGAAGATGTTCGACAAGTGGAAGATGGACACGTACTAAGCCCATGCGATGCCCGGCGCAGTGGATGCGCCCGAAGGGACGAATGACACTATGCGGCGTGCGACGAGCGGTACGGCCCTGATGCGCATGTTCGGCGCGACGGCTCGCGTCGCCCTGGTGGTGACCCTGCTTGCGGGCGCGGTCACGCTCTCCTCGCCGCCGGCCGCCCACGCGGCCTACCCGGAGTTCACCTTCAACGGCTCGGGCTACGGTCACGGCATCGGCCTCGGACAGTGGGGCGCGAGGGGCTGGGCCGACCAGGGCAAGACCTGGCAGTGGATCTCGACCTACTACTACCCTGGCTCGACGCTTGGCGGAATCGACGACGTCACCGTGGCCGTGAACCTACATAGGGACGGGAAGTCGCTCGGCACCTGGACGCTGCGCCCGTCGGCCGGCAAGCGCCTCAGCGTGGCCGGGACGTGGGGCAAGACCGACGAGAGCTTCGCGATCAAGCTCGAGGCCGGTCCGTCCATCGTCGCCCACGGCAGTCAGGGCACGGTGGTGCGCAACCTCTCGACGTACCGCTTCACGGTGGCGACCGACGCCTCGCCGAGAATCATCCAGGTCGCCGAGTCGAGCGGGTACAAGCACCAGGCGAACCTGTGGTACCGCGGCGACATGGAGCTCCGCTATCTGAGCGGCGGGCTTCAGCTGCGCAACGTGCTCGGCATCGAGGGCTACCTCAAGGGCGTGCTGCCTATCGAGATGGGTGCGGTGAGCTGGAACCGCGAAGCGCACAAGGCGCAGGCGGTCGTGGCGCGCAGCTACGCGTACTACCCGTACAAGGACAACCGGGTCCTTTGGTGCAGCACGATGGACCAGGCGTACGTGGGCTACTCGTTCGAGCTGTCCGAGCTCAACGCGGCCGTGGACGCCACACGCATCGGGGGCAAGGGGCAAGTCGTCACGCACACCGCGGCGCCCGTGAAGTACGACCGGGTCGTGCAGACGTTCTACTTCAGCAGCTCGGGCGGGCACACCGCGAACATCGAGGAGATCTGGCCCGGGACGGGATACCCCTCGACGACTCACTCCTACTACAAGGGCGTACCCGACCCCTACACGGCAAGTCCGAACTACGACCCGTGGAAGACCGTCAAGACGGTCAACGGCCTCGACCTCGCCAAGGTGCTCGCGCCCCGCATCAGCGCACCGGTGGGTGCCGGCACGACAATCTGGGTGAGGGACCTCGTCGTCACGCGGTTCGCAACCGGGTTCGTGAAGTCGGTCGACGTCACCTGGTCGAACGGCCAGGTGTCCAAGGGCGTCACCGGGACCGTTTTCAGACAGGGGCTCTCCCTGCCGAGCACCAAGTTCACGACCTCGGCCCCGTACGACCGCGTCGCGTTCCGCACGCGCTACGAGACCGCGGTCGAGGTCTCGAAGCAGGCCTACCCTGCGGGAAGCGCGCCGAAGAGCGTCGTTATCGCGTGCGGTGAGGACGGAAAGTTCGCCGACGCACTCACGGCGTCAGGTCTTGCAGGCGTTACCGGCGGTCCGGTGTTGCTCGTGAGGCCCGACGTCATCGACTCCTTCGTCCGCGACGAGGTCGGCAGGCTCAAGGGGCTCGGCGCCACGAACGCCTACATCGTCGGCGGCGTCAACAGCGTGGCGCCCGGCATCGAGAGCCACCTGCGTGGCGTGTTCGGCGTCACGAACGTCGAGCGGCTCGCGGGCGGCCCCGCGCTCGGTACCGACCGGTACGCCACCGCGGCAAGTGTCGCGCTCAAGATGAAAGACCTCGGAGTCGACACGAGCGCTGTGCTCATCGCCTCCGGTGAGACCTGGACCGACGCAGCTATCGCCGGAACGATCTCGGCGAGTTCGGGCCGTCCTGTTATCTTGGTCTCGCGACACAAGCTGCCGGATCCTTCCCGTTCGGCATTGCGTGTGCTCGGTGCGAAAGAGTCGGCGGTCTTCGGCGGTCCGGTGACGATTTCGGACGCCACGATCTCGCAGCTGATCGCGGAGACCGGCGAGACCGTGCCGACACGCAGGTTCGGTACGGTGGGTGGACGCTATGACGTTGCCGTGCAGGCGGCGAACTGGGCGCTCTCTGCGTTCGGGCATACCGCGAAGCGCATCTACGTCTCCAGTGGCGAAGTCTTCGCGGACTCTGTGACCGGCGGCGTGTTGGCGGCGGGCGCGAAGAACCCGCTCGTGCTTACCGCGGGCACTTCGGTGCCGCGCGCCACAGAGTCCTTCCTCACTGCGCACGAGAGTGTCGCGGACGGGCTCGTCGTGGTCGGTGGGACGCTGACGATCACCGACAGTACCGCCGAGAAGATGGCGCGCCTGATCCAGTAGGCGCGCCGGTCGAGCGCTAGTCTCGCTTCCGTCGCACGAGGCCGGTGAGCACGGCTCGCTCGTCGGGGCGTATCTCGCGCAACGCGAACACGGCGATCGCGTATACCGCCGCGCCGAGCAGCACCTGCAGCACGAGCCGCATGACGGACGGGTCGCCCTGCGGCAACGCCAGCATCACGGCGGCCATCATCACGAGGCAGGCGGCGGTGATCCTGCCCACGCTCGGCCAGGGGACCTGCCAGCGCATGTACGGGCGGCTGCGCCACCACGTGAGTCCCAGCAGGAACAGGTAGGAGAACAGGGTCATCCAGGCTGCTCCCATGTAGCCGTAGGCGGGGACGAGCGCGAGGTTGCCGACGACGTTGACGCCTGCGGCTGCGAGCGTGTTGGTCATGATGATCTTGGACTTGCGGTGAAGGGTGACGCCCGTGCCTGCGATCTGGGTCAGGCCGTACAGCATGACGCTCGCGGACACGACCCAGAGCACGGGATACGCCACGCGGAACTCCTCGCCGGTGAATACTCCCATGAAGTCCTCGGCGATGGCCGCCATCCCGAATACGAGCGGCAAAGTCACGAGCAGGTAGTAGCGGGTGAACTGAGTCTGGACCTTCACGGCGAGCTCCTGGCCGTGTTTCTCGAAGGTCTCGATCATCACCGGCCCCATCGTCATCATCAGAGGAATCGTCACCAGCTGCATGATCTTCTCGCCGAGCCCGTAGGCCACCGAGTACAGGCCTACCTCTGCGGCCGTGCGCAACCACCCGATGATGTAGCGGTCCGCGAGCACGAGCGACCACGACGAGAGGTTTGCAGCGATGAATGGCGTGCCGTAGGTGAGATACTGGCGCGTGATGTCTTTTCGTGCGCGAGCGGGCGAGAGTGACCCGTGCTTGCCCGCTGCTTTGAGCGCGAACGGTAGTGCGACAGCATTGCCCACCAGCCCGCCGAGCAAGATGCCGAGCGACCCGATGCCAGCCGACCAGACGAGCCAGAGCGACACCGCCGTGGTGGCGAGCGTGACGAGCACGGAGAGGATGGCGTATGACTTCGCCTTGTTCGCTGCCCGCTGCACCTGAAGCAGGACCTGCATCAACGAGCTCACGGCGAAGCCGCCGAGCGCGGCGGGCAGAAGCCGGACGAGTCCGGGATCGAGCATCGGGGCGAGTGCGAGCGCCAGCACGGTCGCCGCTAGGGTCGTCCCGCCGATCGACGCGAGAGAGAGCCAGAGAGTCGTGCCGGTGTATTCGTCCAAACGGCGCTCGCGCGAGTACATCCAGTAGTAGCGCACCACAGCCGGGGTCAGCCATGCCGTGGCGATCGTCGCTGCGAACGAGCTCGCAGAGCTCACGAGGTAGAAGAACCCGTAGTCCTCGGCCCCGATCATGCGGGTGAAGACCGGAACCGTGACGAGCGAGGTCAGCGCAGGCAGGAACCGTACCGGAAAGTAGATCAGTGCGTCTTTGCCGGCTCCCTTGAGGATGTTCGAGAGCACGGTGCGCTCACGCCCTCGTGGTAGTGTAGAGCGATTCGTAGAGCGCCATGAGCGCCCGGCCCTCTGCTTCGAGGTTCCATCGGTCGGCGACTGCTGCCTGGCCCGCTGCGCCCGCTTTCTCGAGTGCGTCCTGATCGGCGAGCTGGATCGCCCGGGCGGCCAGCGAGGACGCGTCACCGGCACTGAACACGAGGCCGGCACCGGTCTGCGTCACGATCCGCTCCAGCGGCGCACAATCGCTGACGATCACCGGTCGACCGAGCGCCATGTACTGGAACAGCTTGTGGGGCACGGTCGCGTCCGTGTGGGGCGAACGGTGGTGAGGAATCAGGGCGACGTTGGCCGTACGGATGTGCTCCATCGCCTCGTCGAACGGCAGCCGGCCAAGCAGGCTGACGGCACGCTCCGCACCCAGTCGTCCTGCGAGCACGCGGAGGCCGTCGAGCGACGGCCCGTCGCCCACGATCGTGAGCGTGCTGCCCGGGAGCGTCTCCAGGATTCTGGGCATCGCTTCCACCGCGGTGTCCAGCCCGCGGTGAGCGGCCACGCCGCCCACGTAGACGAGATGAAGTTGCCCCCGATACGGCGGGAGGGGGGTGGCCGAGTCCAGCAGACTCAGGGGCTCCGAGTTGCCGAGGACAGTGATCTTGTCAGGATCGCAACCGAGGCCCGCGAGACGCTCTTTCGCTTCGTCCACGACGACCACGACCCTGTCAGCCTCTCCGATCGCCTCGCGCTCGAGGCGCTCTGCACGCCGGGGTGAGAACATGATGCGGTCGATCAATCGGCGCTTCCACAGCCGGAGGGCGGCGGGGTAGTTCTCGTGAAGGTCGATGACACAGGGAATCCCGCACTCACGTGCCGCCGAGAGCGCGGTGGTGGAGAAGGGCAGGTCGTGAAGGTGGAGCGCGTCGAGGCTGTTCTGCGTGATGAAGTCGATCATCCCGCTACGCCACGAGGGCGAGTCGAGTGTGACGAGCGATACGAATGAGTCGGCCTTGCGCCGGAGAGGCGATCCGGGATGCACGCGGTGGCGACGCACGTGGACGTCACCGAGGACCTCGTCGCCAGCTTCGGATGCCCGTGCCCGGCAGAGGAGATAGACTTCGTGCCCCGCCCGCGCGAGCACATACGCTTCCTTGTCCACCCGGATATCGGGCGGATACGGAACGTTGGGCAGGACCATGCCTATGCGCATCTACTCTCCTTGTTCGGCATACGGCGTCATAGTATAGTACCGGCCCATGGATAACGGGACTAGCAGCACGGTCCTCGTGCTGACGTACGAATTCCCGCCTGCGGCCGGCAGCGGCGTCCAGCGCATCGCGAAACTCTGCAAGTTCCTCCCCGATTCTGGGATCGTGCCCCATGTCGTATGCGCCGAGCCGCCTCCCGGTCATCCGGTGGACCACTCACTCGACGCCGACGTGCGCCGTGCCGAGGTGACTCGTCTTGCGGCCCGAGATCCGGCACGCGCAATCTCCCGCATGATGAGACCCGCGAAGACCGTCCGCTCGCGGCTGCGCCCGTCCCGGACCGGTAACGTCGGGGCCTCGGCCGCCTCTCCGGGAGTCCCTGCAAGCATTCGCGTGGCGCGGCTCATCTCCGATGACGACGCGTCGTTCTGGGCGAGGTCGGCTGTGAGCGCAGGGGTGCGAGTCGGCAGAGCGGCAGAAGTCGGTGCGGTACTCGCGTCGGGACCGACGTTCTCGGTGCTCGTGGCAGGGGCCCGCGTAGCCGAACAGCTCGGCGTGCCGCTCGTCGCCGATATGCGGGACGGATGGCTCACGAATCCCGGCACACCCTCGGAGGGGCGACGCGCTGAGCGCGCGCGACGTCACCAGCGGCTGGTCATGGACTCTGCGTCCGTGGTGACCTGCGTGTCCGGGCCGATCGCCGAGGAGGCGACAGCTGCGGGCGCGCGCCGCGTTGAGATCATCCCTAACGGCTTCGATGCCGAGGAGATGCCGGCGTGGGACCCGGTCGCGGATGCGACGGTACGCGTAGGCTTCATGGGCCGTTTCTACGGGCTCACCGACCCCGCGCCGTTTCTGAGGGGCCTCGCAGAAGCGCTTGCTGCAGCCTCCGGTCAGGCGCCTGACGTGCGCCTCGAGGTTGTCGGCCCGCCAAGCGAGCGGCTCGATGCTGTCGCAGATGCTCTGGGAGTCACAGAGCAGGTGATCCACCATGGGCTACTGCCGCATGATGAGGCTCTCGCCCTCATGGCGCGCATGGACGTCGGACTCGTGACGATCGCTGATGTCCCGGGTGCGGACGCCGTGTATACGACCAAGCTGTTCGAGTACCTCGGAATGGGCCTTCCGGTGCTCGTTGTCGGGCCGGGTGAGGGCGCTGCAGCGGACCTGGTGTGCGATGCCGGCGCGGGTTGGACGGTGAACCCCGCTGACACGGGTGCTCTCGCCGAGCTCCTGCGTGGTCTCTCTGTGGAGAAGCGCGGTGCCGGGCGCGTCACAACGAAACCTGACCTGAGTATTATCAAGACGTTTGAGCGACGCGCTCAGGCAGAACGCTTCGCGACCATGATCTCGGAAGAGCGGTAACCGAATGACGGACCTGGACTGACGTGACCGAACTGGCCCACAACCCGGCAGAGCGAACGCGCGAGACGGCCATCTGGCTCGTGATCGCGGGCTTGGTCGGCGCGGCCGCCGGAGTGGTCGTCGGGGGCGGGGTCGATCTAGTCCGCGTGCTCCTCGCGATCGTTGTCGGCATACTCGTGGTGCTCGTGTTCTGGCGCTACGAGGTAGGCGCCGCGCTCATGCTGCTCGTGATGCCGCTCGATGTCTACGGCAGGCTGCTGACATCGCCGGTTACCGTCACAGCGTTTCACCTGACGCTCGTGGCGACGCTGGCCTCCTTCGGCTGGCACGTCTACCGTCGCCGGGCGCGCGTGCTGTTCTCTCCGGTGGATATCGGCATGCTCGCGCTTCTGGCGGCTGCGTTCATCTCGCTGCCGACCTCGCTGAATCCGGGTGTCAGCATGTTCGGAACCGTGCGAGTCTTCTTCCTGTGGCTCCTGGTCGTGGTGTGGTCGAACATCCTGAGGACCCACCGCAACATGGGATGGGCCACCGCGCTCCTCGTCGCAACCGGTGTGGGAACCACGTTCGTCGCGCTCGCCCAGTACTACATACCGAGCTTCGAGATGGGCAATATCCTCATGATCAACCAGGGCGGAGGGGTCTACCTGCGCCGGGTGGGAGCCTTCTTCTTCGATCCGAACTACATGGCGTCGTTCATCAGTATCGCGTTCCTTGTCGCCCTCGGGATGGCGATCCATGCGAAGCGGTCCAGAGCGGCGCTCGTCTGGCTTGCGGCGACCGCAGTTCTTGCGGCCGGTCTGTTCGTGACGTTCTCGCGAACCGGGTATCTCGGCGTCGCAGTCGGGGTAGTGATCCTGATCCTGACCGCACCGTCTCGCCGCAGGCTGCCGATACTCCTGGCCTTCGTGGCTCTCGCCCTCGCTGCGGTCGCGGTCGCTCCCGGGGAACTCACGGGCCGTGTCGCATCCATCGGTGAGGTGGAGCGCGATCTCTCGATCGCCACTCGGTACCAGATGTTCTACTCGGCGGTCGACATCATCCGTGACAACTGGGCGCTCGGCACCGGTCTCGGCGCGTTCGACGTGGCCTACCCGCCGTATCGGCGCCTCGGCACGCTTACCTACATCACCAAGCCGCACCAGTTGCCGCTTGCGATGTGGGCCGAGATGGGCATCGCGGGGCTGATCGCAGAGATCGTGCTGGTCGTGTCGATCGTCACGGTATTCTGGCGGAGACGCCCAAGGGGTTGGACGGCGGTCGAGGCGTTCTCGGCTGCTTCGATTGTGAGCGTCATGGCGGTGCAATCGTGGTTCCAATACTATCTGTACTTCGAGTACATGTGGCTGATGGTGGCGTTCGCAGTGGCAGGAAACCGGCTCGCGCGAGCCGATGAGGAGGCAGATCATGAGCTCTAGTTCGTCAGGCCATGTAGTCGTGGAAGCGATACGGCGCAGCTGGATCATCGCCCTGGTGTGCGTTGTTGCCGCGGTCGGTGTCGCCGTCGCGGTGAATCTCGACTCAACCACGTGGCACGAAGGCCGCGCGACCATCTACGTCGATGCCGTGAGCATCGCACAGAACGCGCGGCTCCCAACCGCCGACAGACTGATCGCGTACGCCCAGAGCAGCGGACTCGCAAGCGAGCTCGGTGAGGAGTTCGGCGTCAGCACGGACACGATGCTTGCCGACCTCAACGCGTTCTCGCTCGGCAATCCCCAGGACCGGGTCGTCGTCACGTTCGTCTCCGAGGACGCAGGGCGGGCCGAGGACGTCACGCGTGCTGCCGCGCACGCCACGCTCGACAAGGGTTTCGAACTCGCGGACCCGGTCATAGCGCACCAGCGGAAGGTCATCGACGAGAGCCTGGAGACGCTCGAGGTGCTCGAGCCCCTGGTTGACGAGAGCCCATCGACCCGTTTCCCCGTGTGGACGGTTCGTCGCAATCTGTACGTGGATGAGTACAACATCTCCTTCGTGGAGAACATGTTCGCCTATGACGACGGCGTCTCGTTGACGACGACCACACGGCAGGCCATGATCATCCAGGCTGCGGTCGGGGGCCTCATCGTGGGGCTCGTGCTGGCCGTGGTCGTGGTCGTCGCGAGAGAAGTCTGGGTGCGCAAGGGCGCCTAGACCACAAGGCCGAGAACGACGTCAGCATCGCCTGCACCGCATGTCGAGCATGTGGGCGGTTCGGGGCAGACGCTGGGGACTAGACCTGACGACCCCTGCTCAGCAGCTCCTCGAGTGACTCGCGGCGGCGTGCGCGCTCCGAGCGAGCGTAGAGATCGGCCGACATGTCGGCGGCTCGCGACCCGCACTCGCTGTACTCCCGGGGCCGGAAGACCTCCGGCCCCCTGCTCTCGGCCGAGCCGGTGCGGACAACAGGTGCGTTGTTCATCGTCCCCCCTGAGGCACGCGGGCATTCAGGCAACGGTATACCCCTTCCTCGGCCATTCGTGTCTTACATGGTTGTTAACTTCGGCGAGCGGTCTACCGCGGCGCCGATTGGGTACCGTCAGGAGTGTGCCCGAGTGTCGGGCGCACCATGGGAGACGACGTAACATCGCGAGCGAGGGAGCATCGTGAGCGTACACGCATGGGGCCGTTCGCCCGGCCTGTTCACCGACCTCTACCAGCTCACGATGGCTCAGGGCTACGTGGCGGCCGGAGTGGCCGATACCGAAGCGTGCTTCCACCTCTCCTTCCGCGACAACCCCTTCGGCGGAGGATACTCGCTTGCCTGCGGTCTCGAGCAGGCGCTCGGCTATCTCGAGGCGTTCTCCTTCTCGGCCGCAGACCTCGCGTACCTCGCCACGCTGACCGGCAACGACGGGGGCCCGCTGTTCACCGGAGAGCTCCTCGACCATCTGGCGGAGTTTCGCTTCCAAGGTGACGTCGACGCGATCCCCGAGGGGACCGCGGTCTTTCCGCACGAACCCCTGCTCCGCGTGCGAGCTCCCGTGGTGGCGTGCCAACTGGTGGAGACCGCCCTGCTCAACATCCTCAACTTCCAGACGCTCGTGGCCACCAAGGCCGCCAGGGTGTGCGAGGCCGCAGGTGGCGATCCGGTGGTCGAGTTCGGTCTCAGGCGCGCCCAGGGACCGGACGGCGGGCTGTCGGCGTCACGCGCTGCGTTTGTCGGAGGATGTCACGGCACCTCGAACGTGCTGGCCGGACAGACCTTCGGCATCCCTGTGAGCGGTACGCATGCGCACAGCTGGGTGATGCTCTTCCCGAGCGAGGCCGAGGCGTTTCGCGCGTACGCCGAGGCGCTGCCGAACAACGCTACCTTCCTCGTCGACACGTACGACACGCTCGCCGGTGTGCGCCGCGCAGCCGAGGAAGGCCGCCGTCTGCGGGAGGCCGGCTACGAGATGGTCGGCGTGCGGATCGACTCGGGCGACCTCGCGTGGCTCTCACGCGAAGCCCGCGCGATCCTCGACGACGCCGGCTTTCCGGCCGCCCGCATCATCGCATCGAACGAGCTCGACGAGCATCTCATCGCGAGCCTGAAGGACCAGGAGGCGGCGATCGACTTCTGGGGAGTGGGCACCAAGCTCGTGACGGCCTACGATCAGCCGGCGCTCGGAGGCGTCTACAAGCTCTCCGCCGTCCGACAGCCGGGCGGCGAGTGGGAGCCTCGGATAAAGGTCTCCGAGCAGACCGCGAAGGTGACCATCCCGGGCGTCCTCGGTGTGCGACGCTATTTCGACGACACCGGCAGGCCCGCGGGCGACATGATCCACGACATCTCGCACCCGCCGGCGGACGAGCCGATGATGATCGACCCCGCCGACTCCACCCGTCGCAAGCGGTTCTCGGCGGGACAGCGCTTCGAGGAACTGCTCGTTCCGGTGGTGCGCGGGGGCGAGCGCGTGTACGAGCTGCCGGAGCTAACGGCCATCCAGGAACGCGCACGCGAACAGCTGGCGTTGCTCGACCCCTCGGTGAGGCGCTTCCTCAACCCGCACTCCTATCCCGTGGGACTCGAGCGCGGGGTGCATGCGTTGCGCATGCGGCTGATCGTGCTCGCACGCGCCCGCGAAGGTGGGTAGATACCCCTTCACGGAGGTGAGGACCGTGGACGTGCTCTTGCTCGTGGACATCCAGAACGACTTCATGCCCTTCGGTGCCTTGCCCGTGGCCGAGGGCGATGCGGTGGTGCCGGTCGCCAACGCGCTGTCACGCAGGTTCGAGCTGGTGGTGGCGACGCAGGACTGGCACCCGCCC
>Ga0114946_10002199_pt1 | contig 13415 bp, 10 predicted proteins | sample WalLakDeSediment_FD_88676 | JGI IMG/M metagenome (GOLD analysis project Ga0114946, IMG submission 88676) | Lake sediment microbial communities from Walker lake, Nevada to study Microbial Dark Matter (Phase II) - Walker Lake 11/02/13 Deep Sediment | ecosystem: Environmental > Aquatic >...
ACCCAGATTTTTTTCATTGGATATAAAAACAGGGGTGTCAAATTCAGCTTTTATTTTTTCAAAAGAGCCATCCTCTGAGCCATTATCTACCAATACAATGGAGTAATGGGTATAATGTATCTGAAATAGCGACAGAAGACACCTTTTGGTGAGGGAATACCCATTCCAATTAATTATTATGATTGCCACCGAAGAGGGTTCTTTTGAATCCATGAAACAAATTTTTGTTTTTTAAGAAGATCAATAAGGTACAAATGATAAAAATAAACACTTCTGTGGAAAGCAGGGCAAAGCAAAGACCAATCCCCCCATATATTGTGGTTAGAATCAAGGAGGCGGAGATCATGTATAGGCACATGAGCCAGGAAGAATTGAACAAGAGGTACTTTTTGTCAGTGACCAGTAAAATGAGCACATTGGTAATATTGAGGGATGCTAAAAGGGGAACGAAAGCCAATATTCTAAGATAGCGAACAGATTCTTCCAAAGGTGATCTAGCCAAAGCATGGACAATGAAAGGAGCTGAGAAATAAGTGAAAAGTGAAAGTCCCAATCCTAAAATGACTGCCCATATGTAGACTTTTTTCAGGAACTGGAAAAACTGAATGGTATCGGTCAAGTATTTTTTGGAAGCATTCGGGAAAACGGCCTGAATAATGAGAGCCGGCAATAAACGAAGGACCATGGTTATCCTTTCGGCCAGGCTGAACATGCCCAGAGTTTCTGCATTTGCGAAGAAACTTAGAATAATCAATCCCCCGTTAATGGAAATATGAGAAGTTAAATTAGATAAAAACAGTAAGATATTTTCTTTTAGGGAGTGGAAGATCTGTTTGGATTTTGGTTTAAAAAAAAGAATTTCCAGCTCATAATGGATATATGCCAGCACAAAAAGATTGATAAATAAACCTGAACCTCCAAGAATAAAGTTTACCCATTTCGCCTGTTCAGGTTGATGGATAAACAAAACAATGCCCAAGAGATAAAGAAGCTTACTGAAGACGTTGGCCATGGAAATCATCTTCATCCTTTCCATTCCCTGAAAAAACCACAGAGGGAGGGTGGCTTCCGAAAAAAGCAACAACATGGAATATAAAAGGATAACCTGATATTCTTTGAATAGATTAAAAACGAAAACTGCAATGATGATCAGGATTGAAGCAAAAAAAGCTAAAGTTACTTTACTGAATATGATATTTGAAACCAAATGGGAGAGGGTTTCTTTGTTTTTCTGATTGATGGCCACCTCTCTGGGTCCACTGAGGTTATAGCCAAAACCAACCAGAATATTTAAAAGAATGATAACTGACAAAGCCAGGTTTACCAAACCAAATTGATCTACTCCGATTCCCTGTATCAAAAGAGGCATGGAAACCAGTGAAATCAGGATATTGGATGACTGGATAAAACCCAAGAACATAAAGTTCTGAATAGATTTATTCTTAATCAGATTGCCGAATTGATAAGAAAGGATTTTATCAAGCATTATTAAAAAGTCTATTCCTTATTTTCAGAAATATGCAAACGGTACGATTCTTTTATATAGATATAGAAAAGGGCCAGGAACCCCACAATCAAGGCTCCAAATACCATTCCTTTTGCCAATCTGATCTCACTTCTTTTCAAAGGAAATCTTGGGGTGTCAATTATCTGGATCAAAGGTGAATTGTTCCTGTGATTGACTTTGGCAATTTCAAGGTTTTTGACAATTTCTGAATATACTGCAGAAGAGGCGGTGACATCCACTTGTCTTTTTCGGGCTTCTACTGTTGCGGTCTGAAGAATGGGGTTCGGGTTGGGCACCTTATCTGTAGTACTGGCATAAGCCAGAATGCTTTCATCCAGTAGATTTCTGACACTATCTGCCTGGGACTGAAGAATGGACAGGTTTTCGGCAGTTTTCTTTGTCTTGGTCTCAAAATAGAAAGTATTGACGTTTTCTACCAAGGTTTCGTTAAAAACTTTGGCAAAAGGCTCATCTTTCGAAGATACGTTAACCTGTATGATGGAAAGTTTTCTATTTGGTTTTTCTACGGAAAGGTGCTTTTCCCTTAATAATTTAGAAACTTCTTTTATCACTGAATCCTGTGTCACTGTAAACTTATCTCTCGAAATAGAGAAATCAAGTTTAGAAAAATCTACTTTCCTGCTCCATTTACTGTCCAGTTTTTGAAATTCTACATAACGGTCAATGAGTAAAGAATTTGCATCAAATGGACTCAGGAGGGTTTGACTCAACATATTATCAGACTTGTAAAGCTCCATGATGTTATCACCCTGAAAAAGCCCACTTGTGGAACCTATGGACCCCAAATTGACGCCTATTAAAGAAGCGAGCCCCGACATTTGGTTGATCCCCGACATATCGCTTTCTTCCAAAACAAATGTGGTCTCCGCATGATAAACCGGTTTTTTAAGAATTGAAACCAAAGCACCTAAAACCAGCCCTACCAATCCTGCAATCAAAAGCGTTTTCCACTTGCCAATAAAAAAACCAATCCAATACTGAAAACGTTGGACGACTTCTTTTAAGGTAATTTTATCATCTATAATATGCTCCGCCATTATGGATTAATTTGGGTAACTATAAGTACGAGTGTAGCCAGGGCTGTGGCGATTCCCACAAATTCAGATGGACGAAGGGGAACCCTGGGGCCTTTGGTTGGTACAATAACTTCTGATCCCGGGGTCACGGAAGGGTAGGATCTAATTCCCATGAAACTCTTGGTTCTGGCCACCTGACCATTTGCATACACTATATAAGACCTTTTTCTATTTGCCCTGATATCAAAGCCCCCCGCACGGTCTATGTAATATTTCATGCCTTTGTCTTTTTCATAGCGTACGGTGGCAGGGTATACTACATCTCCTCTCAATCTCACGGTTTGTAGTTGCCTTGGAATGGAGATAATATCCCCTTCCTCCAAAATCAGATCCAAATCAGATCCCGGGTTTCTTAATATCGCTTCCAGGTCGATGGCTACAGCTTCAGTCTGCCGGATTTTGATAGGAGCCAGATCGGCTTTGGTTTCGGTAATTCCTGTGATTACGTCCCTTTTTGTGGCCGCCGCAGAATATTCCTCACTACTGTCCTGTGGGTTGATACCCAAATCATAGAAAAGACGCTCCAAAAGCAGTTCCTGAGCTTCAGTGTTGTTGGGATCAAGCAAGAGCTTTTGCCGTAAATCCATTAAATTCCGCTGTCTCCTTACCTGTTCGGACTCGGTTTCATAAAATTCTGTCCTTCTGATTAAAGTAGCGCCTTTGGCATAGGAAAAATTGGTCAGGCCACCGGCCCTGAGAATGATATTGGAAATTCTTTCCTCCGCAGAATGAATGGAGAAAATCCCGGGGGAATTTACCTGGCCTTCCACCTTCACCAACCTATCCAAAGAGAAATTGGGTTTTCTCCTTATCAATACCATATCATAGGGTTCAAGAAAAATAGAGGAATTATTAGAGACCAGGCCATTTTCCATACTGACCTGAATCAAATCTGAAAATGTTCCTGAGGAAGTATCATCGGATCTTCTGGCTATCTCAACATCTTTCACATTGGCAGCCTCTCTCAAACCTCCGGCCAAAATAATCAGTTCTTCAACGGTCATGTTTTTGGAAAAAGGATAGGTTCCCGGGTTTTTCACCTCTCCATTAATCTGAACATAAAATTCCTCCTGCAGGTCATAAATACTTGAAATCCGTACTACATCTTCTCTTTTGAGTACTACATCGGAAACCGAACCGCTTAAAACATCCCGCAAATTAACTGTTAAAACCTCAGTACTCAGGTCCTCAAAAGTTCTTAAAATGCTGGCCCTTTCCAAATAAGCATCCCCTCTTAATCCTTCTGCATTTTTAATGAGTTGGTTGAGTGTCAGTCCCTCCGTAAGGGAATAATTGCCTTCCCTGAATACGGCTCCTTTGATCTGTACACGGTTGGTATACCTGTTAAGTACCTTTCCGACAAAATATTCATCACCCCCTTTGACAAGGAAAAACCCGAACTGATTGGCATAAATATCAGAAACAGACCTTTCCTTACCGGTTATCCTGGTAACATTGATTCTATCCTTGAAGGCCTCATCTGTAAAACCGCCAGCATATCTTAACAAGTCTTCAAAATTATCCCCATCTTTTACCTCAAAAACCTTCGGCCTTTTTACTTCACCATTAATACTAACCCTGGCTAAAAAGGGTTCTACCAAAACCACATCCTGGTCCTGAAGTTGAAGTTCCAGGTTTGCCTTTCCATTCACCAGAAAATCATATACATCAACCGTTGCAACATTTTTCCCGCTCCTGAGAACCTTAATGTTTCGCATGGTCCCATTTTCGCTTGGTCCTCCTGCCGCATAAAGGGCATTGAATACGGTACTGAATGCACTCAAAGTAAAAGTACCGGGCAATCTAAGTTCCCCCACTAAATGGACCTGAATGGTCCGCACATTCCCCAAAGTTACCTGGATAAATGTGCTCGGGTTTGATCCCCCAATTCCCGGATAATAAGCCGAAAGTCTGTTTTTAATAATACCCGTTGCTTCTTCTATCGATTTTCCGGACACACTGATCGGACCTATATTATCCAATATCAGAAAACCATCGGGGTTGACGTTGGCTTCGTAGTATTGCTCGGACTGACCGTATATATCTACATATACCATATCACCCGATCCCAGGATATAGTTTTTGGGAGTCGCTATATTCAAGTTGGGTTCGAAACTCAGTCTTCGGTTTTTGTTATAGAAAAGGTCAGCACCGAAAATATTTGATTTTCCTTCTTCAAAACCTTCTATTTCAGGCTGGAATTTAATTATCCCTTGGGTGATCTGATTAAGGTCCATCTGTTTCCTGGGCTCTCTTTTGGAAGCGGTTGCCCCTGTCCTGAGTGTTGAGCCGGTCAATTCCAGGCCCTCTATTCTTTTTTGTAGCTTTTCTGCCTCTCTTGCTGGCAATCCTCTTAATCTGGCCATCTGTACCAAATCGATTTCGTTGATTCCAGCTTCCCCTGCTCTTCTTACCAACTCCCTGATTTGATCATCTGTAAGTTCATCCACATTGATGGTGGCGATATCAGCAAGATTTTGGGCAGTAGTCGCAACTGGCGCAATGAGCAATAAAGCAAAGCCCAATAAAAGACAGGCAAAATATTTCAAGGTGGTGCCGAAGGCCTTATTGTTCTTGGAAGAATAGTTTCTCATATAAGTTAACCCGCTTCATACCGGTAGCATTATCCTACCAGTAAAAGCTTTTGGGTATTTTTTTCCAATTAAAATAGAAATAAATCAGCGTAAAGATAACTATTCCCTCTTGTAAAGAAATAGCCAATAAAATTAAAGTCAGGCGTAAAGATACTACTCCGTGCAGTTTTTGCAGATTTCAATCTGCTTTCTGTCCTCCAACAAATTTTTCCTGAAGGATTGGTATTGTGGCTCTCTCCAAATATTATGCAATGGTTTTTCTGTGATGTTTCCCATCACATGCGCCCCATCTTTATCAAAGCAACAAGGAACAACTCTCCCATCCCAGGTAACTACTGCCCCCTGCCACATTCTCCAGCATTTATTTTCTATATTTTTTTTCAATTTCCATTTCCCCTTGCCATCCGGGATATACCTGGAATAGTGGAGGTCACTTGGAATAAGATCCGAACCGTTTTCAAAATCATAAACTTGAATGCTTTTTAACTGTAGTTCGTCTATTCCGATTTCCCTGCCCCATTTTTTCAATGCCGGAATTTGATGTTCGTTTTTTCCCGTAACTAGAAATTGTAAGATTACTCTAGGAAAAGGGCTGTTCAGCTCTTTTTTTCTTTCTAGCAAAAGTTTTAGGCCTGATATAACTTTGGATAATTTCCCCCCCACCCTGTAATCCTGATAAATTTCCTGGGTGATACCGTCCATGGATACGATCAACTGCTTTAAGCCGGAGGCAATTGTATTATCCACATTTTCCAGGGTAAGGTAATGGGCATTGGTAGAGGTGGATGTAAAAATTCCTTCTTGATCCGCGATTTGAACCAAATTTGTAAAATTGGGATGAAGAAAGGGCTCTCCCTGAAAATACAAATGGAGATAGGTCAGGTAATTTCTTGTCTCCATGATCACTTTTCGGAAAACTTCCTCCTCCAGCATTCCTGTAGGGCGGGAAAAACTCCTCAATCCGCTGGGACATTCCGGACACCGAAGGTTACAGCTGGTGGTCGGTTCTATGGAAAGTGTAGTCGGGTATCCCCAGATAATAGGCTTTTTACTCCACCTACTGATGTGAAAGGATAGGTATAGGGCAAAGAGATTGGAAATTTTTTTCCAGGTAAGTTGCTTCAAAAATGCGCTTCCGGTGATCCATTGATTTTCCACAGATTGAAGTAATCAAAATCCTTTGAAATAAAAAAGAAGCTACCCCTTTTTGAAGTAGCTTCTGAATTCAAATATATGACACAAATTATGGTAATAACACTGAGTCAATCACGTGAATCACACCATTAGTCGCATGGATATTCAAGGCTGAAGGAACTAAGCCGGAAGTATTGATCTGTAATGAACCTAGATCAACTGACAAAGTAGCACCCTCCAATAATGTAGGTAATTCTGCCCCATTCCTCAAATCCTGAGAAAATGCCCTTGCAGGTACTACATGGTACAATAACACATTGGTCAATGTTTCAAGATCGATGTCTTCAACTCCATTTACTCCCAAAGCATCATAAAGCGCTTCGAAAGCAACATCAGTTGGAGCAAATACAGTCAAATTATCTTCAAAACCACCAGTAAAAGCACCGGCTAAATCTGCCCTTACCAAAGCAGCTACCAATTGGGTAAATTCTGGCGTTGCGGATGTAGCGGAAGCAATTGCTATTTCAGCAATATTGTTTGTCGGGGCTGTGATTACATAGTCTAAGACATGAATAATTCCATTGGAAGCCGTAACGTCAGTTGCAACGATTTTGGTATTTCCGTTGATCCAAAGATCGCCATTAGGAGCAGCACTTACGTAAAAAGGATCGCCTGAAACTGTCTCTACTTTACCTGCACTAACAGAAGAAGCAGGCACTGCAGCACCTAAAACATGGTAAGCCAAAATTTCTCCCAGATCATCTGAAGCCAATAGTTGATTTGCAGTAAGATTGTTATCTTCAAGAAAGCTATCGAAAGCATCGTTAGATGGGGCAAATACAGTAAATGGACCCGGTCCTGATAAAGTTTCAACCAAACCAGCAGCTTGTACAGCTGCTACCAGGGTAGAGAAATTAGGATTAGATGCAGCAAGTTCTACAATGTTAGGTTCTTCCTGTACAGGAGGCCTATCGTCGTCGTCATTGCAGGATGAAAGGCCAAATGTAATAATTAATCCCATCAAGGAAAATTTTAAAATTGAGTTGAATATGCTTTTCTTTTTCATAATTTTTGTTGGTTTAGTGAAAGAAATTCAATTGTTAAACACTCAAGAGGGATATAGGTTTAAAAAAAGTTGAAAAAAATGTCAATAGAATAAACAAATCGCCCAATAAACTAAACCAGCAGCATAAAAATGTAAATAAAAAACTTGTATATACATTAATTAATTTGACATGAATTGATTTTGGACAAGAAATAGGTATCTATTTATTGATGAAATGCTTTAATTTGTGTCGGTTTAATGGCATGAGATACAAAACAATTCCACAATGAATTCAAAAAGAATCCTAACGCTTTTCCTCATGTCTGTTTCTATGGTATTTTTTTCCTGCAAGAAGCAAAGTGAGGGCTGTTTACCTGATAAGGAAATTCTGGAGGTGGATTTATCATTGGAAATAGAAAGGCTTGAAGATAAATTTTATGGAGCGAGAGACGCAAACGAAATCCTGTATTTGTTGAATACTTACCCGGAGTTTGCTGAAAATTATCTTCAGTTAGGCTTATATGGATCGCAGGAGGATTTGGCAGAAGAACTGATTTTGGCAAATCAAGATAGCCTTATGATGGCTTTGTATCGGGAAGTGAAAGAGGAATTTAAGGATATCAGTGGTTTGGAAGAAGAATTATTGACAGCATTCAAGCATATCACTTTTTATTTTCCTGAATTTAAGGTTCCCAAAGTCTATACCTTTGTCAGTGGATTTGCTTCGGACATTTACCTAGACAAAGATATTTTAGTGATAGGCCTGGATTATTATTTACCGTTTGATCACCGTTTTCAACCACCTGATTTGCCCCAATACATAAGCAAACGCTATCAGGAGGATTATCTCATCCCTATGATTGTCACTGCTATTTCTTCGCAGTTTAACCAAACTGATCTCGGTCAAAATTCACTTATAGCTGAAATGATTTATTTTGGTAAAGCCTATCATTTTACAAAAAGTATGTTGCCTTGTACCCCTGATGAATATATCATAGGATACACCCAAGAGGAGGTTGCTGCCTGCTTTGACAATGAGGTCTATATCTGGTCCTATTTTATTGAAAATGATTTGTTATATACCACCAACCCCTTTGAAATCAGGAAATACATTGGAGAAGCGCCATCTACAGACGAGATAAGCCCCGAGGCACCGGGAAGATTGGGCAGGTGGCTGGGCTGGAATATTGTGGATGATTACAGATTCAATAATAAGATAAGTTTGCCTGAACTTATGATCGAATCAGATACCGAAAAAATTTTCAGGCGGTCAGGGTATAAGCCCCGCCTTTGAAGTTTCCTTTTTTAGATTTGGGATCCAATACCATCATTAAATGCGCAATGGCTTTTTCTTTAGAGAAATGATCCTCAGACAATAATCTGGCATTTCGCTGCATTTTTTCCAGAAGTTTCAGGTCAATTGCCAATGACTCGATTTTTTTGAGGGTTTCAACTGGTTTTTTGGGGTTAAAATAGAATCCCAGCTCATGGATTTTTACCAGATCATATACCCAACCTTTATTGTTGACAAGGATTGCCTTTCCTGCCGCCAAAGCATCAAAGAATTTATTCGGACTATTTGTTTTTAACACAGGCAGATGATCAAATGAGATGAATGCCATATCTGCCACATTCAATAGTTTACTCACTTCCTGTTTTGATCCAAAAGGGAAATAGAAAAAATTTCTAAGTTGGAGTTCCTTGGCTCTTTGAAGTAAATGGGGGAGTTGGGCGCCTTTTCCCATTACAACAAATTGAAAGTCTTTTCCCTCTTTTTGGGAAATCCTGGCAAGCTCAAGGATTTCTTCCACTGCATTTACTTTACCAATGGCGCCTGTATAGGCTATAGTAAAGGTGTTTTTCAGCTTTGATTTTTCCAGGAAACCCTGGTCTTTGGGAGCAGGGAAAAATTCTGATGTATCGGAAAAATTGGGAATAATATGTATGGTACAGTGCGTACATTTCTTTCTGATACTATCTGCTATTCCGGGAGATAGGGCAATTACTTTTAATGCATGCCTATATATTCTTTTTTCCAATGCATACAGCAATCTTTTCAAAAGGGGATTCCGTATAGCCCCTACCTGAATGGGCGCATCGGGCCATAGATCCCTAACTTCGAAAAGGTAAGGGATGGCAAATTTTCTTTTTGCCCATAAACCCACCAATCCGGTAGTCAATGGGGTGGAAGTAATATAGAGGAAATCAGTCCTAGGGATTTTTTTTATCCATTTCTTAGCGCTTTGAACAAAAAGAATGAATGCCAGTATACGTCTTAAAAAACCAAAATTCTGATCATAAGCTATGGGTAAGTAATGCACTTTAATCCCATCAATGATTTTCAGATCATAATAGGAATTATTATGTGCCGTGATGACTTCCACATCGATTCCATTGTCAACCATTCCCCTGGCCAGGTGGTAAGAGCGGGTCGCACCTCCTTCTTCAGGAGTCAAAAAATATTGGTGTATGTAAACTATTCTCATTTTTTATTTGCCTCAAGCCAGGATGCAAGGAGAAAGAGATTCCAAACTTGAAGGAATTGTCTGCCTTTTGCCTTTGATGGATCAGCACTTAAAGTACGCATTTTTTCAGGAAAATGTTGACCCCACTCCTGTTCCATTTTCCGGATTGGTCCAATAATCCAATCCAATAAGGCCTTTTCCTGAAACCACTCTTCCAATGGCAGGCCAAAGCCCAGTTTTTTTCTATTGGCAATGAATCCAAGGCCTCTTTTTATTAATGCTTCTTTGATCCATTTTTTTCCTAATTGTTCAACATGCTCTTCCTCACTGAAATTTTGACTGAGTGAAATCAAGTCAAAGTCCAAGAAGGGAGACCTTCCCTCTATGCCATGCGCCATACAGGCCCCATCATGAATTTTTAGAATATCGTTTACCAGATAAAAGGTGCGGTCCCATGCCAGCGCATTTTTTAAATGAAAATCAGACTTGGGATAATATGCAAAAAAAGATTCCAGGTATTGATCGGGGATATTTTCCAAAGCCGACATCTGAATAAAGGTTTTAGAAGGATCAGCCTGTATACTTTCCAGCATTTTTACAAAATTAGGGTTGAGGATTTTTCCTATCCCTGATTTTTTGATTCCTTTCCAAAGAGCCGGATGTTTTAAATAGTTCTGAAAAGCCTTATGTCTATTGTATCCTCCAAAAAGTTCATCGGCACCGGCACCTGAAATTAAAACCTGTATTTCTTGAGAGGCTTCTTTTGCTATCATCCAGGTCAGAAACCCAGCACTGTCCCCAATCGGCTGATCGACAGATTGTATATAGGAATTCCAATTTTCCCGTACAGTCATTAAATCGATTTTTATCTCTCTGTGAAGGGAGAAATATTTTTTATCCAATTTTTTAGCAAAACCCGGATCCATGTATTTTTTCTGATATTGTTTATCAAAAGTTGCCGTGTAAGTAGGAAGAGGTACTCCGGTTTCCTCATACCATAAGGCATAGATTAAACTGCTATCCGCTCCCCCACTTAACAGAAGTCCTACCGGTCTCTCGGCATGAAAATTTTTCAAAACTGAATCTTTCAGTAATTCTTCAAAGTTTTCCTGTGTCTTCTTTATCTGATGGGATGAAGGATATTGCCATGTCAGTTCCGACTCCCTGTTCCCTTCTAAATCAAAAACCCAGGCATTTCCTATCGGGAATTGCTTGATATTTTCAAAGAAAGTGTCCAAAGGGAAGGAATGTCTTACAAAATAATAAGGGACAAACTGCCTGCTGTCTATGTTGTCTTTTGGGTCCTGCGTAATTCTGATTGCCCTTGACTCAGATGAGAAATACCATTTTCCATTTTTTTCAGCATAGTACAAGGGCTTTTCTCCGGAAGGATCCCTTGCGATCATCCATTTATTTTTGGACAAATCAGCAAAGGCAAAGGCAAACATTCCTTTGAGACTTTGGATGCCATTTTCACCATGGTGCTTGAGCCAATTAAGTAAAACTTCGGAATCTGAATGGCCATTGAAAACCACTCCCAGATCAAGAAGCTCATTGCGTAAATCCTGATAGTTATAAATGGCCCCATTCCAAACCAACACACAGGTTTTTTCCTGGTCCCATAGCGGTTGGTTGGAACTATCACCTAAGTCAAGAATTTTTAATCTGTTTCCGGCAAAATATAAAGATTCTGAAACCTTGGTGAAATCCGAAAAATCCGGTCCACGGTGGGCAGTGCACCTCATCATTTCTTCGATTTGGCCGCTTGCTTCTTTTCCCAGGATAACATTTATTCCACACATTTTATTTTTTTGAAATAGGATGGCTGTTTTCCAGGTCCAAGATGGAACTTTTGTTTTTTTCAAAGTACCTGCAAAAATGGGTGATGGGACATTCCAGGCATTTGGGTTTTCTTGCCAAACAAATGTATCTGCCATGTAAAATCAGCCAATGGTGCGCTATATGGATATGTTGTTTGGGGATGTTTTTGATCAACTGCTTTTCAACTTCCAAAGGCGTATTGGCATTTTGGGTCACTAATCCAAGTCTTTTTGACACCCTGAAAACATGGGTATCTACTGCCATATTGGGCTGATTCCATACTACAGAGGTGATTACATTGGCCGTTTTTCTACCTACTCCCGGAAGTGTTATCAAGTCCTCAACAGTAGAGGGAACTTCAGAATTGAATTCTTCAACCAACTTTTTGCTTAAGCCAAGTAAATGCTTTGTTTTATTGTTAGGGTATGATATGGATTTTATATATGGAAATAACTCCTCAAAGTTGGATGATGCCAAATGTTGGGGTGTGGGAAAATCTCTGAAGATAGCAGGTGTGGACATGTTGACGCGTTTGTCTGTACATTGGGCCGAAAGAACCACTGCAACAAGTAGTTGAAATGGATTTTCATAGACCAGTTCTGTTTCGGCAACGGGCATATGATGGTTAAAATAATCTATAAAAGCAGCGTACCTTTCTTTTTTGAGCATGATTCTTGATAAATTGGCTTTGAAAATTACAGTTTATCGGAATGAAATCGAAGTTAAACCTAATTTTTACAACAAGAATAACCTGTTTTCGTTTGTCATTTATTGATTCAAAGCTCTTTAATTATGGAACATAATAGATTTTTGAGGTTTTTATTTTTCTCCATCTTAATATTGACGGTATTGGTTCAATCCTGTCAGCAGGATAAAGATCCTATTCCTGATGATAATGTTGCCTTAGAACTATTTGATGTGTCCTATGGGGACCATCCGAGACAAAAGATGGATGTATTTCTTCCGGCAAACAGGACAAGGGAAAATACCAGGGTCCTTATCTGGATTCATGGGGGTGCTTGGGTGGATGGGGATAAAGGAGAATTTGTACGTTTCAAACCTTGGTTTCAGGCAGTCCAGGAAGATTATGCCTATGTTGCTTTGAATTATCGCTTATTTGATGTGGCTTCAGGGGCAAATAAATTTCCCAGTCAGGAAGAAGACATCAAACGGGCCATGGCTTATATCAAACAGAAGCTTCCGGAATGGAATGTATCTGAAAAAGTAATCTTATCCGGTGGAAGTGCCGGAGGACATCTCGCCTTGCTTCACAGTTATAAAAACAATTCTGATGGTTTGGTGAAAGTTGCTGCGGCAGTTTTCCCTCCAACAGAATTATTGACTTTGGGTAATGGAAACCCTATCATCACCTTTCTCATGCAAACCTTGGTCGGGAATCCCCAGTCCAATAGGGAGGCATATATCAATTCTTCTCCTATAAATTTTATTGATTCCCAGTCCGTACCCACTACCTTTTATCATGGGGATGCCGATGATGTAGTGCCTATCCAACAAAGTTATTTACTGGAGGCTAAACTCAGTGAAAACAATGTTCCCAAGTATTTTGAATATTATCCCGGTCTAGGCCATGGCTTTACAGATGAGATTTACCGGAATATGATCCGAAAAATTGAAGAATTTATCAATTTGAATTTATAAAAATCTGACTATTCGGAATCTTACACGTATTAAATATTTGGCCTCGGCAAGCTCGGCCACCGGGTTTTGACTGTAGAGAAGAGGCTGTCTCAA
>Ga0114946_10002200_pt1 | contig 13414 bp, 14 predicted proteins | sample WalLakDeSediment_FD_88676 | JGI IMG/M metagenome (GOLD analysis project Ga0114946, IMG submission 88676) | Lake sediment microbial communities from Walker lake, Nevada to study Microbial Dark Matter (Phase II) - Walker Lake 11/02/13 Deep Sediment | ecosystem: Environmental > Aquatic >...
ATCACCAGGAAGCAGGCCAGGCTCATGGCCACGTAGCCGGTGGCGTAGTAGAGGGCCGCCGAGTAGCCGGTGATATCCAGGGTCAGCACCCCCACCAGGATGAAGCCGGCATGGGCGATGCCGGAAAAGCCCAGCATCCGCTTGATGTCGGTTTGGACCAGGGCCGAGAGGTTGCCGTAGAACATCGACAGCACTGCCAGCAGGGTCAGCAGGGTGATCAGGGCGCTGCCCCCGACGCCGGGGGCGGCCAGGGTCGAGATCTTGATCAGCATGGCGGCGGCGGCGATCTTGGGCAGCGAGGCGATGAAGGCGGTGGTCTCGTTGGAGGCCCCCTGGTAAACGTCCGGCACCCAGAAGTGGAAGGGAAAGATCGCCAGCTTGTAGAAAAAGCCGGCCATCACCATCACGATGCCCACCAGCACCGCCGGGTTGTCCAGCATCCCGGCCAGGGCCGGAATCAGCACGGCGAAGTGGGTGCTGCCGCCCATGGCGAAGAGATAGCTCATCCCGAAGAGCATGATCCCGCTGGCCACCACCCCGAAGATCACGTACTTGATCGCCGCCTCCATCTGCACCCGCAGGCCCTGGCGGTCATCCCGCATCGGCACCATCAGGTAGAGGCAGTAGGAGGAGAGTTCCAGGGCCAGGAACATGGTCAGCAACTCGGCGCTGCTCACCAGCATCATCAGGCCGCTGACCGAGCAGAGCATGAACAGGTAGTATTCGGGCCGGACCGCGTCGCGGATATCCTTCAACTCCTGGCCGATCACCAGGACTCCCACCAGGCCCAGGGCCAGGATCAGCTTAACGATCTGACTGAAGAAATCGACCCGATAGGCTTCAAAAAAGATGGTGCCCTGCTGCCCCAGGCAAAGCAGGCTCAAGACCGCCGTTCCGGCGGCAAAGGCCAGGGCGGCCAGGCGGGCCTTGCGGCCGTCGACCCCGGCCACGCTCAGGTTGAAGAGCGTCAGCACGCCTAGCAGCAGAAAAAGTTCGGGAAGAAAAAGCAGAACTTTCATATCGGTCCTATTCCAAGAGGTCGGCCCCGGGAGGCCGGCAGTTAAATTATGGCAGCAGCAACCGGGTCCAGGTCATGCCTTCGGTGGTTTGGCCCGCCACCCCGACCTGTTCCAGCAGGTGGGCCACGCTGGCCTCCATCACCCCCAGAAACGGCGCCGGCGAAAGGCCGATCCAGAACACGAAGAGCAGCAAGGGAGCCAGCACCGCGATTTCCCGCCCGTTAAGGTCGATCAGCTTGGTATGCGGCGGGTTGTTGGTGCCGCCCCAGACCACCCGCTGCAGCAGGCGGAACATGTAGGCTGCGGCCAGGACCGCCCCGGGAATGGCGAAGGCGGCGATCAGAATCGAATACTCAAAGCCGCCGGCTAAGATCATGAATTCGCCGACAAAGGAGTTGGTGCCGGGAAAGGCCAGCGACGACAGCGAGAAGAAGCCCAAAAAGACCACGTAGATCGGCATGAAGCGGCCGACCCCGGCGTTCAAGGCCAGCTCCCGGCTGTGGGTGCGCTCATAGAGCATGCCCACGCAGAAGAACAGCGCCCCGGTGGTGATGCCGTGGTTGATCATCTGCAGAATCGCCCCTTCGATCCCCTGGGTGTTGAGGACGAAGATCCCCAGGGTGACGAAGCCCATGTGGCCCACGCTGGAATAGGCGATCAGCTTCTTCATGTCCTGCTGGGCCAGGGCGGTGAAGCCGCCGTAGAGGATGCCGATGATCGAGAGCCAGAGGATGTAGGGCATGAAGACGAAGGTCGCCTCGGGGGTGATCGGCAGGCAGAAGCGCAGGAAACCGTAGGTCCCCATCTTCAGCAGCACCGAGGCCAGGATCACGCTGCCGGCGGTGGGCGCTTCCACGTGGGCGGCGGGCAACCAGGTATGGAAGGGGAACATCGGCACCTTGATGGCAAAAGCCAGGAAGAAGGCCAGGAAGACCCAGATCTGGAAGGTGGAAGAGAAGCCCTGCTCCATCAGGAGCGGAATGCTGAAAGTCTGGGGCTCGGAGGTCAAAAAGAGGGCGATGATCGCCACCAGCAGCATCACCGAGCCGGCCAGGGTGTAGAGGAAAAACTTGATCGAGGCGTACATCTTGCGGGGTCCGCCCCAGACCGCGATCAGCAGGTACATGGGAATCAGCATCGCTTCCCAGAAGATGTAGAAGAGGACGAAGTCCAGGGCCATGAAAACCCCCAGCATGGCGGCTTCCATCAGCAGCAGGCAGAACATGAACTCCTTGACCCGCTTTTCAATGTAGCGCCAGGAACCGAGCACGCAGAGGGGCATGATAATGGTGGTCATCAAGACCAGCAGCAGGCTGATCCCGTCGATGCCCAGGGTATAGTTGATGTCCCAGGCGGCGATCCAGGGGCGGTGTTCGGCGAACTGGTAGAGGTGGGTCGAGCTGTCGAACATGAAAAAGAGCGGCAGGGAGATCACGGCCGTGAGCACGGTGATGGCCAGGCTCCAGATGCGGCAGGCGTTGTCCCCCGGCAGGGCCAGCAGCACCAGAGCCCCCAGCAGGGGGAGAAAGACCAGGGTGCTCAGATACGGGAACCCTTGGTTGATCAGGAGAAAATCCATAATTCACTAACCTCGGTCAGTTCGCGAAGACATAGAGGACAAGCAGTACGGCCACAATGGAAACGGCATAAAAAACGTTGAGCTGCAGTCGGGCGGCCTGGAGCTGGCGGACCCGGTCGCCCACGCCCCGCACCGTCCGGGCCAGGCCGTCCACCACCCCGTCGATGGCGTGCCAGTCAAACCAGGACCAGAAGCGGGAGATGGTCATCAGGGGGTTGAGGCCCCAGGTGTTGTAAGCGTTGTTGACCGCGGTATCGCTTTTCTGGATCGGCTTTTGGGCCAGCCAGAGGACCAGGCGGCCGAACATGCGGTAGAACCAGTCGAGATCCAGGGTGATGGTCCGGGTGGGCAGCAGCATCTTGCGCATCACATAGAAGGCCAGGGCGGTGAAGGCCAGGATCTGCAGGCTTTCCGCCAGGTGATAGGCGTAGTAGGGCTGGTAGGTTACCGGATGGGGCAGCATCCCGTAAAGGTAGGGATAGTAAACCCCGACCAGGACGCAGAAGAAGGCGGCCACCCCCATGGCCAGCTGCATGTGCCAGGGGGGATCGGCGGCTTTGGCCCAGGTTTCCTGCGAACAGCGGCTCTCACCGAACCAGATCAGGTAGGGCATCTTGAGCCCGTTGTAGAGGAAGGTGCCGGCCGAGGCGCCCAGCAGCAGGAAGGTGGCCCAGTAATGGTGCTCGTAGAAGCCGGCCGAGATGATCATCGACTTGCTGACAAAGCCGGAAAAGAGCGGGAAGGCGGCAATGGAGGCGCAGCCCACCAGGGTGAAGAGCAGGGTCCGGGGCATCTTTTTATACAGGCCGCCCAGCTCGCTGAACTTGCTCTGGCCGGTCATGTGGAGCACCGAGCCCACCCCCATGAAGAGCAGCCCCTTGTATAGGATATGGGCGAAGGCGTGGGCGGCGGCCCCGTTGATGGCCAGAGTGCTGCCGATCCCCACCGCCGCCACCATATAACCCACCTGGCTGATGATGCTGTAAGCCAGCAATCGGCGGGCGTCGTTTTCCAGCACCGCGTAGATCACCCCCACCAGGGCCATGATCACCCCCAGGGGGATCAGGATTTCCATCCCGGCAAAGCCCCGGGCCAGGGTGTAAACCGCGGTCTTGGTGGTAAAGGCGCACATAAAGACGGCGCCCACCACCGAGGCCTCGCCGTAGGCGTCGGGCAGCCAGGAGTGGAGCGGGAAGACGGCGGCGTTGAGCATGAAGCCGATCAGAATCAGCCAGGTGGCCAGGGTCGGCTCGGCGACATTCTGCAGATTGAAGGAAAGATCGCCGCCGGTGGCGTGATACTGGAGGATGATACCGGCCAGCAGGGCCAGGCCGCCGGCGGTATGGACCAGCACGTAGCGGTAACCCGCTCCCAAAGATTGGGGCCGGCCCCGGAACCAGATCAGGAAGGTGGAGGAGAAGGCCATGATTTCCCAGAAGAGGAAGAGGACCAGGAAATCGCCGGCGAAGATGACCCCCAGCGAACCGGCCACGTAAAACCAGGCGGCCATGTGCTGGTAGGGGTCGCGGACATGGAGGCCGTAAAGGGTGCCGATGATGGCCATCAGGGCCATGATGTAGGCGAAGATCAGACTCAGGCCGTCAACCCGGCCGAAGACCAGGTGCCAGTCGGCGAACTGGACCACCCCGAAGGTGCCATGGGTCATGGAAAGCACCGCCCCGAAGGCGAGAGTCGGCACCAGCAGCAGGAAGGGAACCCTTAGGCCCCCCCGGATGAAGGGCAGGGCGCAGGCGCCGATAATCAGAATCAGGGCCGGATGCAGCCAGATGTTACTTAGCATAATCAGCACCGTTTACGGGCTTGAGTAAAAATGCCGCCGGGCCGCAGGCTGGGGCAAGCGGGACGGCGAACCGCAGCCGACCTGTGCGAGTCGGTCCGATCGCCCCCAAATGCGGTGCTGCGGCATTTTTACCGGTCATAATAATCCTCGTCGGTTTGCAGGCCCACCAGGCCGATGATCTTGGCCACTACGATGATCAGGGCCGCCGCCCCGAAGCCGAACAGGGCCCAGAAGCCGGGCAGTTTTTCGGCCGCGCTGTGGACGTAGCTCTTGTCCAGCAGGAGGAGGTCCCAGAGCAGCAGCAGCAGCAAAAAGCCCAGGCCCAATGCCCCCAGCAGGGGCAGGTTCTGCCGCATTTTATCGATAATTTTCACAATCATGACGACAACCTCGCAAAAAGCCGCAAACCCGGTTGAACGGTAATGGCAGGCCTCACAGCAACACCGCGGTTACCATTTTGACGAACTGGAGCATGAAGTCCGGGTAGATCCCGATGATCACCGAAATGGTGGCGGCGATCAGGATGGGGATCACCATGCTCAGCGGCGCCTCCTTGATCCCGGCGGGCAGGGTTTCGCCGGCCGGGGGCTTGCCGAAAAAGGCCTTGTAGGTAATGGGGGCGAAATAGCCGACGTTGAGCATGGTCGAGGCCAGAAGCACCAGGATGATGCCGATCTGGCCGGCGTCCAGGGAGCCGATCAGCAGGTACCATTTGGTCACGAAGCCGGCCACCGGCGGGGCCCCGATCATCGACAGCGAGGCCACGGCGAAGGCCCCGAAGGTGAAGGGCATCACCCGGCCCAGGCCTCCCATCTCGGAAATATTCTTCTTGTGGGCGGCGACATAGATTGCCCCGGCGCAGAAGAAGAGGGTGATCTTGGCAAAGGCGTGGTTGGTGATATGGATCAGGCCGCCTTCCACCGCCGCCGGGGTCAGCAGGGCCACCCCGAGGATGATGTAGGAGAGCTGGCTGACGGTGGAGTAGGCCAGCCGGGCCTTGAGATTGTCCTTGCTCAGGGCGATGATCGAGGCGACCAGGATGGTGAAGGAGACGAAGTAGGCGGTCATGATCCCGAGGCTGAGATCATCCATGATGTCCACCCCGAAGACATAGAGCATCACCCGGGTGGTGCAGAAAACCCCGACCTTGACCACCGCCACCGCATGGAGCAGGGCGGAGACCGGGGTGGGGGCGACCATGGCGCCGGGTAACCAGCCGTGGAACGGCATCACCCCGTTCTTGGCGAAACCGAGGATGCAGAAAATGTAGAGTACCGTCACCAGCACGCTGCTGGCCCCCTCGGGCAGGATTCCGGTGCTGATGTTGTCGGCGAAATCTAGGGTGCCGGTAAGGACGTAGATCAGGATCATCGCCGGCAGGATCAGGCCCTTGGCGGTGGTGGTCAGGTAAACGATGTACTTCTTGGCCCCTTCGTAGCCCTCCCGGTCCTGGTGATGGGCGACCAGGGGATAGGTGCCGATGCTGACGATTTCATAGAAGAGATAGAGGGTGAAGAGGTTGTCGGCAAAGGCGACTCCCATGGCCCCGAACAGGGCCAGGGCGAAACAGGCGTTGAACCGGGTCTGGGCATGCTCGTGCAGCCCCCGCATGTAGCCGGCCGAATAGAAAACCGCCAGAATCCAGAGAAAGGAAGCGGCCAGGGCGAAGATCAGGGAAAAGGCGTCCACCCGCAGGGTCACCGAAACCCCGGGCAGAATCTGGAAGATCGGGTAAATCAGGGTCTGGCCGGCCAGGATCAAGGGTACCATCGAGGCGATGATGGTGAACATCACCACCGCCGCCACCAGGGACCAGGACTCCCGGACATTGGGATTCCGCCCGGAGAGCATCACCAGGATGGCGCCGACCAGGGCGGCAAGTAGAGCCAGGAGCGGTTTTAACGAAACGATTGGTTCCATAAAAGATAATCCTCGGCTACCCCGCCAGCTCCGCCGGCTCTTCGGGGTCGATCGACTTGTAGTTGCGGTAAACCGCGATGATGATGCTCAGGATGATCGCCGCCTCCGCCGCCGCCAGACCGATGATGAAGAGGGCGAAAACCTGCCCCACCACCGGATCGGGCGCCAGGAAGCGGTTGAAGGCCATGAAATTTACCGAAGCGGCGCAGAGCACCAGCTCGGCGGAAATCAGAATCCCGATCAGGCTGCGATGCTTGAGAATGCCGTAAATCCCGAAGCCGAAGAGCAGGGCGGCAATCAGCAGATAAGTATGCAGACTGTTATAAATAACCGGTATTTCCATATCCTCGGTTGCTCCTGAATTTACTTGCGACTTCTGCCGTTGCGGGCCAGCACCAGTGAGCCGATGATGGCCACCAGCAGCACCAGGGAAATCAATTCAAAGCTGACCACGAAGGTGGTCATCATGGCCCGGCCCACTTCCTCGAGTTCGCCGGCGTTGACCCGGGTGGGCGCCGCCGGCCAGGTGGTCTTGTAGGCCAGGGCGGCCAGGCCCCAGGCCAGCAGGCCGGCGGCCGCGAAGGCGCCCGGACCGGCCAGGGGATGGCGGCGCTGAAATTTCTTCACCGCCATGGGTTCGGCCAGCATCACCGCGAAGACCAGGGCCACGCAGATAGCCCCGGCGTAAATCAGGATCTGCATCAGGGCCAGAAAGGGGCTGTTGAGGAAATAGTAAATCCCGGCCACCCCGATAAAGGCCACGGCCAGCCCGGTCACCGCCCGGATCAGGTTGGCGGCGTGGGTGGCGACCAGGGCGCCGCCGATGATCAGCAGGATAAAGCCGAAAAAAACCACCCCGGCCAGCCCTTCCACCGAAAATAAGGGAGTCATTTTTGCCGCTCCTTGCTGCGTTTCAGCAGGTCAAAGATGAATTCTTCCTTGCTGTAACCGGCCAGGTTGTAGGCCTTGGAAAAAAGCAGGGCGTCGGTGGGGCAGCTTTCCACGCAGATTCCGCAGAGGCTGCAGGTCGTGAAGTCGAGCCGGTAACCGGTCAGTTCCTTCTTCTTGCCGCCTTCGGGTTTTTCCCCGGTCAGACTGATGCAGTTCGAGGGGCAGTTGCGTTGGCACATCCCGCAGACGATGCACTTGTTGTTGCCCTCCTCGTCCACGACCAGGTCGATGTGGCCGCGAAAGCGCGGGGGCATCGCCACCGTCTGGTGGGGATACTGGAGGGTGACCACCGGTTGGATCATGTACTTGAAGGTGATCCCCAGGCCCACCACCAGGCTTTTGCCGCCGTCGTAAAGTTCTTTGAAATAGCCGCTCATTTAAAACACCTTCAGCATGGCCGCGGTAACCAGCAGGACCGCCAGAGAAAAGGGCACCAGCACTTTCCAGGACAGGTTAAGCAGGCCGTAGATGGTGGTACGGGGATAGGTCCAGCGAATCCACATCACGACGAAAACCAGCAGGTAGGTCTTGAGCAGCAGCCAGTGGGGTCCGGGCAGCCAGCCCAGGGGGCACTGCCAGCCGCCGAGGAACAGAATGCTGGCCAGGGCGCAGCCGACAAAGACATGGCCGTACTCGCCCAGGAAGAACAGGCCGAAGCCCATGCCGCCGTACTCGGTGTGGAAGCCGGCCACCAGCTCGCTTTCCGCCTCGCCCAGGTCAAACGGGGCCCGGTTGGTCTCGGCCATGGCGCAGATAAAAAAGATCAGAAAGGCCACCGGCAGCAGAATACTGCCGTTCCAGGGAAAAATGTACCACTGGAGGATGGTGCCCTGGTTGCCGACGATGGTGTTGAGGTTCATCGAGCCGGCGATCATCACCATGGTCACCACGGTGATCAGCATCGGCACCTCGTAGGCGACGTTCTGGGAAACCGCCCGGGTGGCGGAAATAACCGAATACTTGTTGTTGGAGCCCCAGCCCCCGATGAGCAGGGCCAGCACGTTGATCGAGGCGATGGCGAAGATCAGCAGCAACCCGATATTGAGGTCCACCGCCACAATGGACGGCCCGAAGGGGATCACCACGAAAACCATGATCGCGGTGATCATGGTCAGGGCCGGGGCCAGGCGGTAGAGCAGGGGGTCGGCCTTGGCCGGCACCACCAGTTGCTTGACCATCAGCTTGATGCCGTCGGCAAACGACTGGAGCACCCCGAAGGGGCCGGCTTCCTTGGGCCCGATCCGGCGCTGGATATGGCCGGCCACTTTCCGTTCCAGCCAGACCAGGAAGGCGGCGTTGAGGCCGACGAAGGCCATCGCGCCGAGAACGAAGGCCAGGACCCGGACTATTTCTGGTAATGGGCTCATTTATGCAGGGCTCCTATCTGAGGCGGCGCCATGGGCCGGCGGGTTACGCATTATTTTCGCTGAGGCCGGCTTGCTGTGAGGGCGCTTTCATCGATCAATATCCGGAATTACCAGGTCCAGGCTGCCGAACAGGGCCACCGCGTCGGCCAGCAGCAGGCCGCGGGCGGCTTCGCCGAACAGGCTGACGTTGGAAAAACAGGGCGAGCGCAGCTTGAGCCGGTAGGGGGTGTTGGTGCCGTCGCTGACCAGGCGGACGCCGAAAAAGCCCCGGGCCGCCTCCACCGCGTAGAAGTAGTCACCCTTGGGCGGCTTGATGATCTTGGGCACCTTTTCCGCCATCACCGGCCCGTCGGGCAGCTTGTCCAGGCCCTGCTCGATGATCCGCAGGCTCTGCTCGATCTCGTCCATCCGCACCATGTAGCGGGCCATGGAGTCGCCCTGGTCGTAAACCGGGATATCGAAGTTGAATTCGGGATAAACCGAGTAGGGCTCATGCTTGCGGATATCGTAGGCGATCCCCGAACCCCGGGCCACCGGGCCGTTGGCCCCGTATTTGCGGCACATTTCGGCGGTAATATAGCCGACCCCCTCCAGGCGCTGGCGGAGGATGACGTTCTTGGTGATCAGGTTGTGATACATCGGCAGCTTGTCGCGCATCCGCTTGACGAAAGCCCGGGCGCCGGGGACGAACTGCTCGTCGACATCATTATAGAGTCCGCCGAAGCGGAAATAGCAGTAGGTGAGGCGGGAGCCGGTCACCCGTTCCAGCAGATCGAGAATCTGTTCACGATCATCCATGACGTAGAGCAGGGGAGTGAAACCGCCCAGGTCGAGAACAAAGGCCCCCAGCCAGAGAAGATGGCTGGAAACCCGGTTCAACTCGACGGTGATCACCCGGAGATATTCGGCCCGCTCCGGCACCGCAATGCCGGCGGCCCGTTCCACCGCCCCGACATAGCCGTGGTTGTATGAAAGGGCGGCGAGGTAATCGAGCCGGCCGGTATTGGGCATGAACTGGAGATAGGTCCGGTTCTCCCCCATCTTCTCGTGCATCCGGTGGATATAGCCCAGGACCGGTTCGGCCTCGACGATATACTCCCCGTCCAGCAGCAATTTGATCCGCAGGGCTCCGTGGGTGGCCGGATGCTGCGGCCCCATGTTGAGAACGAAGGTTTCGTAGGCGGGATCGGCGGCCAGCGGGTTCATGGCTTATAATCCTTGCGCAAGGGGTGAAAATCGGCGTCTTCCGGCAGCAGCAGCGGCGAAAGGTCGGGGTGGCCGGTGAAGACGATGCCGAAGAAGTCGTGGGTTTCCCGTTCGTGCCAGTTGGCCCCCGGGTAAAGGTGGGAAATGGTCGGCACTTCCGGCTGGCTTCGGGGAACCCGGGTATGGAGGCTTACCCGGCAGAGTTCGGGAAAGTAATTGAAGTCGTAAACCACCTCGAAGCTGTCTTCCCGCGGTTCGGTGGGGGCCGCCGGTGCAACAGGCGGGGGCGGCTCGGCCGGCGGCGGTTCCTCTCCCGCCGCGGCGGCTTTCTCGGCGGCTTCCGCGGCCGCTTTCTTGGCCGCCGCGGCCTTGGCGGCGGCCGCCTTGGCCGCTTCTTTGGCCAGAGCCTCCTGTTCGCCGAACCAGTCCACCCCGGTCACCGCTTCGATAAAGAAACCTTCCTGGTCGAGGATTTCCGCCGCCGCCGGCAGTTGTTCCGGGGGCAGGGACACGCTGAGGTGAAAGCCCCGGGCGGCATAGTCGCACTCGACGATCTCGGCGTCGGTCAAGGCGGCCAAGGCCTTTTGGGCGGCGAGCTTTTTCATATGGCGTACTCCGTGTTGATCCGCGGCCAGCGCCGGCTGCCGGTGAGTTTTTCCTCCAGCTTCAGCAGGCCTTCGATCAGGGCCTCGGGCCGGGGCGGACAGCCGGGTATGTAAACATCCACCGGGATGATCTTGTCGGCCCCCTCAATAATGCCGTACTGGCCCTCGAAAACGAAGGGCCCCCCGGAAATGGCGCAGTTGCCCATGGCGATCACCCACTTGGGATGGGGCATCTGCTCGTAGAGGGTGACGATGGCCGGGGCCATTTTCCGGCTGATGGTGCCGGCCACGATCATCACGTCCGACTGCTTGGGGGCGGGACGGAAAACCCCCTGGCCGAAACGGTCGAGATCGAAGCGCGAAGCCCCGGTAGCCATCATTTCAATGGCGCAGCAGGCCAGGCCGAAGGTCAGCGGCCAGAGCGAATTGGCCCGTCCCAGGTTGAGCAGTTTGTCGAGGACGGCGAATTGGACTACCGGGGGTTGTATACTTTCCTTTCCCACTGAAAAACTCCCTTTTTCCAGGCGTAGACCACGGCCAGCGCCAGGGTGTCGATGAAGAGGAAAATGACTACGAAATCGAGCCAGGCGGCTCCGAGAATCACTTCTTGAGCGTAGATGAGGGCAACCGGGAAGAGAAAGAGGACGTCGACGGCGAAGGCGAGAAAGATCAGGGCGTAGAGGTAGTAGACGGCGCCGAAGCGGATCCAGGCCTCCCCGATGGGCTGCATGCCGCATTCGTAGATGGAATTGGTCTGGGGCTGGAGAGTGCGGGGGGCAAAGAGGCGGGAGATGATGACCGGTCCTATGGCCCAGGCGGCTCCGCCGAAGAAAAAAGCCACTACATACAAGAGATTAAGCAGGTATTCCTGTTCCACTCTTCTTCCCCCACTCGCCCCGAATTCTTTGCCCGAACCCCTCCGGAAAACAGAATCTGAATATGCTCTTTAGTCCGGGGGTAAAACGAGGTCAAGAAAAAAATGAATCGATATTCATAAAAATCGTGATCCTCATCGTAGTACTGTCCGCAATTATCTGCATAGGCCCGAAAAAAAGGCAAGCAAAAATTGCCGTGGGCTGAATGGCGCTTGTTGTTGGTTGGGGGGAAACAGGCTTGAGTTCAGGTTCAGCGGGATGGGAGTTGGTCCAGCAGGCGCTGGTGGATGTTGGCGAAACCGCCGTTGGAGAGAATCGCTACCACGTCGCCGGGCCGGGTGGTGGCGGTCAGGTCGGCGATAATCGCCTCGGGGTCGGCAAAGGCGGCGGCGTCCTGGCCGCGGGCGGTTAGGTCGGCGGCCAGGCGGGTGATGGAAAAGCGCTCGTGGGCGGGGATGCTGTCCAGGCCTTCCGGTTGACAGATCAGAATCCGGTCGGCGGCGGCGAAGGCCGGCACGTAGGCTTGCTGGAATACGCTGCGGCGGCTGGAATTGGTGCGGGGTTCGAAAACCGCCAGCAGGCGCCGGCCGGGATAAGCGGCCCGCAAGGCCATGAGGGTTTCCCGCACCGCCGTGGGATGATGGGCGAAATCGTCGATCACCATCACCCCGCCGACCACGCCGCGGACTTCCTGGCGGCGGCGCACCCCGCTGAAGGCGGCCAGGGCGGCGGCGCTGGCCGCCGCCGGCACGGCCAGATAATCCAGCACGGCGATGACCGCCAGGGCGTTGAGGGCGTTATGGCGCCCGGGCATCCGGCTGACCATTTTGCCGAAGGGCTCGCCATGGCGGGTAACGGCAAAGCGGGTGGCTTCCGGGCCGACGGTCAGTTCCCGCAACTGCCAGGCCAGATCCGGCCCCTCGCCGTAACCCAGCACCCGGCAGGGGGCGGCGGCGGTGAGCTCCCGGACGTTGGGATCGTCCAGGCAGGCCACCAGCAGGCCTTCAGCCGGCATCAGGGCCACCAGGCGGGCAAAGGCGGCCTTGACCGCGGCGAGATCGGCATAGATGTCGGCATGGTCGAATTCGACCCCGGTGAGGATACAGATCTCGGGGGCGTAGTGGAGAAACTTGGGGCCCTTGTCGAAGAAGGCGGTATCGTATTCATCCCCCTCGCTGACGAAAAAAGGGCCCTGGCCCAAGCGCGAACTGCGCCCGAAGGCCTGGACGATGCCGCCGATCATGAAGCCGGGCTGGAGCCCCACTGCGTCCAGCATGGTAGCCAGCAGGGAGGCGGTGGTGGTTTTGCCGTGGGTGCCGGCCACCACCAGCGAGCGTTTGCCGCGCAAAAAATAATGGTGCAGGGCCTGGGGCATGGAAAGGTAGGGCAGGCCCGCGGCGGCCAGGGCCACGGCCTCGGGATTGGTGGCCCGGATGACATTGCCGACGATGACCAGGTCGGGCCCGTCGGTCAGGTTGCGGGGGGCGTAGCCTTCCATGACCGGAATCCGCAGCGAGGCCAGGTAGTCGCTCATGGGCGGATAGACCCGCTGGTCGGAACCGCTGACCTTGAGCCCCAGGCTTTGCAGCATCCCGGCCAGAGCCGCCATCCCGGTGCCGCCGATGCCCATCAGGTGGACATGGCGCACCGCTGCCGGAGCCCGGTTAAGAGCGGGATCAAGGGGGCTGGGGGGCGGGGAGGAGTTGGCGGCCGGAGCGGTCATGGGCAGGGAAAAACTCAGGAACGAACGGTGTCGCGCACCGTGGCGTGGACCTCGCGAAAGGTTTCGCTGAAATTGGCGGGAGAAAGGCGGCCCACCTCGATAAACTTGACCACGATCTCCTTGGTCACCTTCAGCACGGTCTCATCACTGACCGGCCGCCCGCCGCCGCTCTCCGCGGCCGCCGCCGGCCCGGCAGGATTTTTAGCACTGGTGGTCATAGCAGTCCATCCATAACATAGTAAGGCAACCGTCAGCGGCAATTTGCCTCAGCCCGGCCCGGCCGGAAAACATTTCCCGGCGCCGGAGATTCGCGTCAGCGTCCCGGCGCCGCGTACCCCGGGCATCCAAGCGGTGAATAAGCAGCCCGA
>Ga0114946_10002201_pt1 | contig 13412 bp, 13 predicted proteins | sample WalLakDeSediment_FD_88676 | JGI IMG/M metagenome (GOLD analysis project Ga0114946, IMG submission 88676) | Lake sediment microbial communities from Walker lake, Nevada to study Microbial Dark Matter (Phase II) - Walker Lake 11/02/13 Deep Sediment | ecosystem: Environmental > Aquatic >...
ACGCCAGCTTCGTAAACGGGCTGCACGAGCGCCTGCGAGAGCTCGACGCGGGTGATCTGCAGGTCGCCGCGGACCGGCCCGAAGTCGGCGGGCTCGCCGTCGTCATCGTCGCCGTCGCCGTCGCCGGCGGTCTCGCTGCCGGCGTCCGCGGGCTCGCCGGTCTCGCTGTCGGCGTTGCCGACCGCGTCGTCGGAGCACCCCGCCAACGCCAGCGCCAAGGTCATGGGGACTACCAACGCGCGTCGCTTCACGAGCGTGACTCTACCCGCTCGCGTCGAGCCGCCGGCACAAAAGTTCTGCTACAAGCGGCGCGTGCACGAACTCAGCCTCGCGCGTCCCGACGACTGGCACCTGCATCTGCGCGACGGCGCCGAGCTTGGGGCCGTCGTCGCCGACACCGCCGCCCGCTTCGCTCGCGCGGTCGTGATGCCCAACCTCAAGCCCCCGGTCGTGACCGTGGCCGACGCCCTCGCCTACCGCGAGCGGATCCTCGCCGCGCTCCCGGCCGGCGCGGGCTTCGAGCCCCTCATGACCCTATACCTCACGGCCGGGACCACGCCCGCGCAGATCGAGCTGCTCGCCCGCACGCCCGAGCTCGTCGCCGTCAAGCTCTACCCCGCCGGGGCCACGACCAACTCCGAGGCCGGCGTGGCCAGCCTCGATCCGCTCACGCCGGTGTTCGAAGCGATGGCCGAGCACGGCGTGCCCTTGCTCATCCACGGCGAGAGCACCGACCCCGCCGACGACATCTTCGACCGTGAGGCGCGCTTCATCGACGGCCCGTTGACCCGGCTACGCGAGCGCCACCCCCAGCTGAAGATCGTGCTCGAGCACATCACCACCGCCGACGCCGTCGCATGGGTCCGCTCGGCCGGGCCGCGCTCGGCCGCGACGATCACCGTGCATCACCTCTTGTACAATCGAAACGCGCTGTTCGTCGGCGGCGTGCGGCCGCATTATTATTGTCTGCCGATCCTCAAGCGCGAGCGCCACCGCGTGGCCCTCGTTGAAGCGGCGACCAGCGGCGAGCCGGCGTTCTTCCTCGGGACCGACAGCGCCCCGCACCCGCGCGACGCCAAACAAAGCGCCTGCGGATGCGCCGGAATCTATACGGCCCACGCCGCGATCGAGCTCTACGCCGAGGTCTTCGAGGACGCCGGAGCGCTCGCGCGACTCGAGGGCTTTGCGAGTTGGTTTGGCCCGGATTTTTATGGGCTGCCGCGCAACCGTGAGCGCCTGACCTTGGTCCGTGAGGCGTGGACCGTCCCCGAGCAGCTGCCGTTTGGGTCCGCGAGCCTGGTCCCGCTTCGCGCCGGCGAGCAGGTCCGCTGGCGGCTGCGATCCTGACTCGACTAAAACCAGCAATTTTTCACGCGCGGTCGCTTACCCTGGGCGACAACCGGCAATCGAGTCGCCGCCGGCGCCCAGTGACACGAGCAAAATGGGCTCTATACTCGGCGAATCGTTGCCATGACTCGCCGATCCACGCTCGCTTTGATCCTCGCGCTGCTCGCCCCCTCGTGGACCGCCTGCGCCAATGAAGACGACGACTACTGCGCCATGCAGGAGCATTGGCCCCGGGGGTGGATCGAGTACGAAGCCACGGTCTACGATCTCGTCAACCACCGGCGGTTCGAAGGGGCGACCTGTGACGGCGCCTATTATCCGCCGGTCCCGCCCTTGCGCGCCGACCCGGAGCTGCGCTGCGCGGCCCGGGTCCACGCCGCCGACATGGCCCGGCGCGACTATTTCAGCCACAGCAACCCCGAGGGCGAGGGCTTCGTCGATCGCGTGTTTCAGACCGATTATATGGGCACCCCGACCGGTGAGAACATCGCCTACGGCCTCGCCCCCCCGGAGGTGGTCATGGCCGCGTTGATGGACAGCCCCGGGCACTGCCGCAACATCATGAGCTCGCGTCACACGGCGATCGGCGTCGGGTTCTTCGGTCAGCGCGACTATTGGGCCCAAGTCATGGGCCGCGATTAGGAGCCCGGTTTCGTGATATTGCTGGGCTCATGCCCCGCGTCGTCGTCCCCGCCGAACTCCCGCGCGCCTGGCTAGCAAGCCTCGACGAGGCTGACGCCGAGCTCGACGTGATCGTCGGCCTCGACTCGATCCCCGCCGCGCGCCTCGCCGGCGTCGACGGCCTGCTCTCGCTGCTGACCACCCCCGTGACCCCCGCGCTGCTCGATCGCATGCCGGGCTTGCGCGTGGTCAGCAACATGGCCGTGGGCTACGACAACATCGACGTCGTGGCCTGCGCCGCCCGTGACATCGCCGTTGGCCACACCCCCGGCGTGCTGACCGACGCGACCGCCGATCTGACCATGGCCTTGCTGCTCGCCGCCGCCCGCCGCATCGACGAGGCCGCCCGCGACGCCCGCGAGGGCCGCTGGCAGACCTGGACACCCGACGGCTGGCTCGGCGTGCAGCTGCGCGGGGCCACCCTTGGGATCATTGGCCTGGGCAAGATCGGCTACGCCGTCGGCGAGCGAGCCCGCGGGTTTGGCATGCGCATCATCTACGCCAGCCGGTCCGAGCACGGCGAGGCCGAGGAGCTCGGCGCGACCCGGTGCAGCCTCGACGAGCTCCTCGCCAGCTCGGACTTCATCAGCATCCACACCCCCCTGAGCGCCGAAACCCTCAACCTGATCGACGCTGGCGCCCTCGCCAAGCTCAAGCGCGGGGCGATCCTGATCAACACGGCGCGCGGCCCCATCGTCGATCAGGCCGCCGTGATCGATGCGCTCCACACCGGCCAGCTCCGCGCCGCCGCCCTCGACGTCACCACCCCCGAGCCCCTGCCCCCGGACCACCCGCTGTTCTCCACGCCCGGCTGTTTAATCGTGCCGCACATCGGCTCGGCGACCGAGACCACCCGCCAGCGCATGGCCGAGCTCGCCTGCATGAACCTGCTCGCGGGCGTACGCGGCGAGCCGCTGCCGCATCAGGTTGGCGTCTAGTCGTTCACTCCGCGGTCGGCAGCCACAGATCGCCCAGGGCCAATTCCACGGCCTCAAAGGGCTGCGCGCGCACGCCCGTGGCTCCGCAAAAGCTGCTGCAAAGCAGCCAATCGCCGTCGCGGTTGGCGAACACTTCGAGGGTCTGCAAGACGGGGTTGATCAACCAGATCCAAGCGACTCCCGCCGCCCCGTAGATCGCGAGCTTCGTCGTCCGATCCCGGGCCTCCGTCGACGGCGAGAGCACCTCACAAACCCAGTCCGGTGCGAGCTCACAGTAGGGCACGTCGGGCACCGTAGGCATGCGTTCGCGCCGCCAACCGGCGAGGTCGGGCACCAATACGTCAGCACCCAGATGCAGCTCGGGCTCGTCGAGGATCCACCAGCCCCCTGGCCCGCCGCGACCGCGCTGAAACGGGTTCCCCAGATCCACCCCAAGGCCGCTCGCGGTGAAGCTGTGTGCGAACGCGGGCCGCGGACTGGTGACGAGCACCCCGTGGATGAGTTCGGCGATCAAGTGCGGCGGCGCGGCGAGCACATCGTCGTAGGTCGCCATCTTTTGTGCTGGCGCGTTCATGGTCCGGTCAGTCTAGCACCCAACAGGCGGCGGCAGGCGCTCGCGCGAGCCGAGAACCAAAGGTTGGGGTCATAGGAGCCCGCGGTCGGCAGCCACAGATCGCCCAGGGCCAATCCGCGCCTCTCGAAGACGCAGTTCGAGCACGAGCCCGCCTTTGAGCACGTCAGCTTCCTTTGAGGAGGTCGATCTCCCGCGCGAGCTCGGCGATGCTGCCGACATCCAGCAAGCCTCGACGGACCGCCTGCTCGAGCGCCTGCTCGAGCAACTCCGGACTCAGGGAGTCCGCCACGCAGTCGAGCAAGGTCCGCCGCGGCGAGGTCACGGGCACGCTTGCATACCATGCGCGCTCGTGTGCTGGGACCTCGCCATAGTGGAGGACTAGACCGCGAGGGAGCTCGCGTCGCCGGTCTCGCTGAGACTCTGGCACCGTCAGGTGGATGCGCTCCGGCAAGAGGTCCGAGAGTTGGTGTAACGACAGCGCGGTCCCGTGCGAGAACACGCCTAACTGCTCGGACCACAGCCAGAGGATCACGAGGTCCTCACGCTCGCCCGGCGGGAACTCGACGAGTCGATAGATTCCTCGGCGCGCGCGCTCGAATTTGCCGGCCTTGCAGTGGTACCGGATCAGCTGGGACGAGTAGCCAGCCTCGCGCGCCTGTGCCAGCGAGAAGTACCCCTGCTGGACGGCGGCGACCTCGTAGAGGTACGCGCTGTCGGGGTTGCGCTGCTGCGGACATGACGCCATCTTCGCGGAATTATAAAGTAATTTTTTAGTTTTGTGGTAAAATTTACAAAGAAGTAAAGGAAAACTTTATTTTTTTGTTCGCATCTAGCGCCGCATCTGCCACGCGTCAGGCCTGCTAGATTGCGCCGACTCATGACCAAGCAGCGCCTGGCTCTGATGTACGGCGGTCGATCCTCGGAGCACGAGGTCTCGGTCCGCAGCGCGACCGAGGTCCTCGCCGCGATCGATCGTGAGCGGTTCGAGCCGATCCCGATCGCGGTCACCCGCGAGGGTCGGTTCAAGACCGGCGACCCTGCCCGGGGCCTCGCCGAGCTGATCCGCGAGGGTGAGGACGTCGACGAGCTCGGCGCGCTGCTGCGTTCGTGCGCCTGCGTGTTCCCGCTCTTGCACGGGCCGCACGGTGAGGACGGCACCTTCCAAGGGCTGTTCGAGGTGTTCGGCGTGCCCTACGTCGGCTCGGGCGTCCTCGCTTCGTCGCTGTGCATGGACAAGGGCGCGTTCAAGCACCACGTCGCCGCGGCCCCCTACAACATTCCGGTGACCCCTGGCGTGAGCCTCGATCTGATCGTCGAGGGCCGCGAGCACGCCTTCGCGCGGGCCCACGGCGCGGCCCGGGAGCTCGGCTACCCGATGTTCGTCAAGCCTGCCAACCAGGGCTCGTCGGTCGGGGTCAGCCGCGCCGACGACCAAGCCCAGCTCGACGCGGCGCTCGTGCTCGCGCTGCGCTACGACACCAAGATCATCGTCGAGCGGGGCCTCGACGCCCGCGAGATCGAGCTCGCCGTGCTCGGCGACGGCGGACCCGAGACCATCGTCAGCGCGCCCGGTGAGATCATCTTGCCCAAGGGCCAGTGGTACACCTACGAGAGCAAGTACCTCGACGAGGTCGCGACCTACGCGATCCCCGTCGAGCTGCCGGCCGCGACCACCGAGCTGCTGCAGGTCCTCGCCCTCGAGGCCTTCCGAGCCACGCGCTGCGCCGGCTTGGCTCGCGTCGACTTCCTCGTCGAGCGGGGCTCGCTGACGCCCTGGCTCAACGAGGTCAACACCATGCCGGGGTTCACGTCGATCAGCATGTACCCCAAGATGATGGGCTCCGCGGGGGTCGGGTACACGCAGTTGATCACCCGGCTGGTCGAGCTTGGGCTCGCCGAGCACGAGCGCCGCCGGTCGTTGGCGACCGTCCGCTGATCGGCTGGGTGACGCCCCGCGACTTCGCGGTTACGCTCGGCGCCCATGGCCGCCGCGACCCGCGATGATCTGCCCCCACGCGTGCTCTCGGGCATCCAGCCCTCGGGGACGATCCACCTCGGCAACTACTTTGGGGCGATCCAGCAGCACGTCGCGCTGCAAGACGAGTTCCCCGGCGAGAGCTACTACTTCATCGCCGACTACCACGCGCTCACGACCCTGCGCGACCCCGAGGCCCTGCGCAAGCACGTGTTCGACGTCGCCGTCACCTACCTCGCGTGCGGCCTCGATCCAGACAAGGCCCTGCTGTTTCGCCAGAGCGACATCCCCGAGGTCACCGAGCTGACCTGGCTGCTGTCGACGGTCACGGGCATGGGCCTGCTCGAGCGCGCGCACAGCTACAAAGACAAGGTCGCGCAGAACATCAAGCCGGTCGCGGGCCTGTTTTTTTATCCGGTCCTGATGGCGGCCGACATCCTGATCTACCAGTCGTCGCTGGTCCCGGTCGGCAAGGATCAGGTCCAGCACGTCGAGATGACCCAGGACATGGCCACGCACTTCAACGAGGCCTACGCCCAAGACCGCCCGATCCTGCGCCGCACCCAGTGGCGCTTGTCCAAGGCGCCCTACGTGCCGGGCCTCGACGGGCGCAAGATGAGCAAGAGCTACGGCAACACCTTGCCGCTGTTCTTGGCCGGCAAGCCGCTCAAAAAGGCCGTCGGCCAGATCGTCACGGACTCGACCGCGCTCGGCCAGCCCCTGTCGCTGACCCGCACGATCCCAGAGACGATCCACGTCCGGGACGAAGCCAGCGACACGGTCACCGCGATCACCCAGGACAAGGTCGTCCCCGAGACGACCTACGCCCTGCTCGAGCTGCTGTGCGACGAAGCCGAGCTCGCCGAGCTGCGCAGCTGGTACGCGGCCGGCGAGCGCGACGGCCAGGCGTTCGGCTGGGGCCACGCCAAGCTGCTGCTCGCGCAAAAGATCGAGGCCCACTTCGCCGAGGCCCGGGCCCGACGCGAGCACTTCCTCGCCCACCCCGAGCAGGTCGAGGCGGTCTTGCGACGCTCGGCCGAGCGCGCCCGCGTGGTCGCCCGCGCGACCCTCGACGCCTGCCGACACGCCTGCGGGCTCACGTGAGCGACCCTGCTCGGTCACCGGCGATCACGATCGTCGGCGCCGAGCGGCTCGCCGAGCTCGCGGCGCTCGAGGGCGTGGCCGAGGCGGTGTTTGGCCGCGGCCGGCGGCAGCCCGGGTGGTTTCGACGCAAGCTGATCCGCGAAGGGGTCGAGGCCCCGCTGTCGAGCTTGGCCGTCGCCCACGAGCAGATCCACGGCTACGCGCTGCTCGGTCGCTCGCCCTCGCTCGGGATGATCGCTCGCGGTGCGGGGATCGGCGTGGTCCCTCGGTCGCGTGGGCGTGGGCTTGGCCGCGCGCTGCTCGAGCACACGCTCGTCCGAGCGCGCGCGTCCGGCTGCGACGCGATCGAGTTCCTCGCCGAGCCCGCGCGCGTCGGCTGGTACCTCGCCCAGGACTTCGCGCTGCTCGACGAGCAGCTGACCTTGCTCGCGCGCGGGACCGGCGAAGCGGGAGCGACCCTCGCAGCGGGTGCCGAGCCTCCGGCGCGGGCCCAGGCCTTGTGGTCGTGGATCCCCGAGGTCTGGGAGCGCACGCCGCCGTCCGAGCGCGCGTTCACCGAGATCGGCGGCGCACGAATGTGGCTATCCCGCGAGGGCCGAGCGTGGTTGGTCCACCGCTGCGAGCTCGACGACCCCGCGGCCCTCGGCCCCTGCCTCACCGCCCTGCGCAGCCGTTTGGCGCCCACGACCCCGCTGCTGCTCTACCCCTGCCCGGCCGCGAGCGCGTGGACCGACGGCCTGCTGCGAACCGGCTTCGAGGCGGCCCAGCGCTCGTTTGTCGTGCGCCGCGAGCTCGGCTAGCGCGCGCCACTACCCGCCAGCGCAATTGCTGGACAATCGGCGCTCGGTCGGCGAACCTCCCGCCGCTAGCTGTCGAGGAGCTTTATGCGTACACAATCCCTGTCCCTCTCCCGCCTGTTCTCCTTTTTCAATGCCCCGCTCGGTGCCCCGCTCGTGTGCCTCGCTGCGCTGAGCGCCTGCGGCAACGACACCAGCGTCAACGACGAAGCGAACGAGACCACGGCCGCGTCGAGCACCGCCGACGAGACCGACACCAACGGCCCGTCCGACACGAGCGACGACAACACCGAAGCGCCCACGACCGATACGACCGACGGCAGCAGCTTCATCGGTGACGACAGCGCCGACACCGGCTCCGACGGTGGGATGGGCATGCTCGGCGATCAGTGCTCGACAAACTCCGACTGCGCCGACGATCTGTTCTGCAACGGCATCCCCGGGTTCGGCGGGGTCTGCTCGACGTGCAATAGCGACGCCGACTGCCCCGATGGCGGCAACTGCACCGTGGGCGGCGAGGGCTACTTCCTGTGCGGCGACGGCAGCGCCGGGCAATTGTGCGAGACCGACGAGGTCTGCGCTGCCGATCTGTATTGTGCAGAGGTCGCCAACCTCGGCGGGCTCATCAACGGCAACTTTTGTAGTGAGTGCAACGACGACTCGCACTGCGAGCCGGGCCAGCTGTGCGCCCCATCCATCGAGTTCACCGGCCTCACGGACGTCTCGGGCGAGCGCACCTGCATCGAGCCCGGCACCATCGAAAACGATCAGCTGTGCGACGCCGACGGCGCTGGCAATGAGCAGTGCATCAACTACTGCACCTCCGCGAGCTTCATGGGCCTGATCACCGTCGGGATTTGCGGCGACTGCGAGACCGATGACGATTGCGCGGAGGGGACCACCTGCATGGCCGCGGTGCTCGGCCTCGACGGCTTCTCGGGCTCGGTCTGCGGCTAAGCTTCAGTCGTGTGAGCGCCCTCGAGGCGGCGGTCGAGCTCGGCGCAGCGGGCTCGGATGTGCGCGAGCGCGTCGCGGATCTCGAGGATCTGTTGCGGCGCCATGTCGGCCGCCGCCTCGAGGTCGCCGAACAGCTCCTCGGCCGGGGCCTCGGCGGCCTTGCGCAGGCGGTTGACGGACTTGAGGAAGCGCGGCATCCGAGGCCGCCCGCCCCGGCTCGCGCGCGCGGGCACGTGATCGCGGGCCGCCACGACCTCGCGCTCGAGCTCGGCGACGGTCCACGAGCGCAGCGCGGCGGCGTCGAGCAGGCGCAGCTGCTCGTCGTGGCCGAGGCCAAGCACGAGGCGCAGGTGGCTGACCCCGAGGCCGACGGCCGCCCACCGCTCGATCCCGCCGGTCCGCTCGCTGAGCTCGTATAGCGCGATCGATCGGTACAAGACCGAGCTGCTGATCGGCAGATCCATGCGCCGCGCCAGGGCCCGCAACGAGTGAGCCTTGGGTCCGCGGCTGCGCCAGGCCGCGAGGTCGCCTGCGTAGAGCTCCTCGATCACCACGCGGCCAAGCTCGACGGTCCGCTCGACGCTGCCCTCGCTGACCAGGCTCGCGAGCTTGCCCGCGAGCTCGTCGAGTCGGCTCCGCGAGCGCGACTCGCTCGGTTCAAAACAGATGGAGCTTGGGATGTGGGGTTCAAACAGTGGCGCATGCATCACGGACGTCGATCGCGAGGGGTGGGTGTTCGCGACGGGTAGTCGATCTGGCCCACTGATCGAGCGCACATTTACGATTGCAGGCCGAATCTGGCCAGCTACGGCGATCCTAAAGCGGTCCGAGTTCGCCGCACCACAGCTCTTCGGCGTAATAAAACCCGAGGAACTCGGGCGTCGCCTCGCGGGCGCCGATCAGCATCGCCATCAGCGGCTGGTCTCCGGGTCGGGCCCGGCATTGGCCGTGGTCGCGATCGTAGGTCGCGAGCTCCTTGGCCGCGACCAGCAGCTCCCGCGAGGCGCTGCCGGTCCCGCCGTCGAAGCGCGCGAGCTGTTGGACCTTGCCGATCGTGGGCACGTGAAAGCTGGCGTCGTTGGCCAGGAACCGGGCGTCGGGAGCCGGCGGCTCGTCGCGCTGGTAGAGCAGGCCGAGCTCGGCGACGCGGGCCCGAAGCGCGGCCAGATCCTCCGGGGCGAACCGGCGCCGGGCGGGCGTGCACAGCTGCTCGAGCCCGGCGTAGACCTCGGCCAAGGTCGCGAGGCGCTCGACGAGGATCATCCACCGCAGCTCGAGCTGATCGCCCGCGAGCTCGGCGGCGTCGCGGGCCGGCGCGCGCAGGGCCTCGACGTAGTCGCGCCCGAGCAGCTGGGGGCACTCGGTCGGGATGTAATCGCTCGGCTCGACCGAGCCGATCCGGGCCGCCCCCCGCAGGAACAAGCGCGGCGTGCTTGGGCACGGCGTCTTCATGCCCCCGGCCCCGTGGCCCCGCTCGAGCCGCGCGACCTCAGCCGGACCGAGGCGCTCAGTCGCGATCACGCACGTCGCGAAGGGTTGGAGGTATTGCTGATAGCGACGCCCGCACTGGTAGCGATCCCAGCCCTGCGCCCGGCTAAAGTCGCCGCGCTCACGCACGACCTCGAACTCGGCGAGCTGCGTGACGAGCTCGGGGACCACGGCCGCGAGCTCGGTCAGGTACACGCTCGCGAGCACGGCGTCGGCGTGATCCAAGAACGGCTCGAGCAACGCGAGGCTGTCGCGTTGGCCGTCGAGCAGCTGGTTCAACAGCGGATCGCAGGTCCCCACGGCCGCGGTCGCGAGCTGCCGCCAAGTCGGCGTGTCGACGCCGACCGGCCCGACCACGAGCACCGCTGGATCCCCGGCCTCGGCCCAGGCTTGCAGGCGCTTGCGATCGAGCTCGAGCGAGCTCGGCGTGGCCCATTGGATGCGGCCGCTCGCGCCGAGGGTCGGCAGCAAGGGCGGATCCTCGCGGATGATCTCGCCGAGGGTCAGGCCGTCGGCTGGCCCGCCGCTGATCGGGTGCACGGCCGTGTCCGGCGCGAGCCGACCGACGAGCGCGGCGAGCCGCATCGCGTCGAGCCGACCGGCGCCATCGAGGCTGGGATCCACGATCAGGCCGACCCGCGGGTGCTGGGCCAAGGCCTGGCCGAGCGCCTCGATGTCGCCAGCCGCAGCGCTGGGCGGACGCCAATCGTCGAGCGCGAGGTTCGGCATCGGCAGGCCGCCCTCGGGCGCCGCCGGACCGTGGGGCAGCGGCGTGGGTCCCGGGCTGGCCGCGACCGCCCCCGGTGTGGTGGTCGCCGTCGGCGAACACCCCAAGCTGCCCGCGAGCAAGGTCGCCAACCCCGTCGCGAACACGGCGGCCAGCACCGTCGCCAACGAGCCGCCCGCCATCAAGCCCACGCCCCACAGCGCACGCCGCCGAGTATCGGAGCCGATGCCGGCGCGGCTCTTCGCCGCGGTCGCGCGACCGTTCATGCCCCCACAGCATACGGACGCACACCCGCCAGGCCGCGTGATCCGTCGCACCCGCGCTTCGATCGCCATTGCTGGGGCGCTGCGTCGCACGATCGCCCACGCCCGTGTGCGGCGCCGGGCGCAGTTCGGCGGCCCGAGCCAACCCACGCCCACCTGCCCGCGGTCAGCGGCTATACTCGCGGCGTCCATGGCTCACGCGTCCAAGCCAATGATCTGGTTGCTCGCGCTCGGCCTCGCGAGCAGCGTCGCGCCAGCCAGCGCCGCCCCGCCCACGACCTCGGACAAGTCCCCGCCGGAGCCGACCGAGCCCGACCCCGACGACCCCGACGACCAGGCCCTGCTCGAGTTTCACTTCAAGCCCGTCGACGACCTCCAGATCGCGATCTGGCTCGAGGACTCGGCCGGCAACTTCGTGCAGGACGTGTTCGTGACCCAGGCCACCGGCAAGCTCGGGATCGGCAACCGCCCGGGCCTGCCCTTGTTCGTGTCGAGCTGGCGCGCGCCCTACGGCCCCCGCGACATGGTGCTCCCGGTCTGGGCTCATCACCGCGGCAAGACCTACCCCAAGATCATCTTCCACGACCCCAACATCAACAACCACACCTCGCTTGGGTTCCACGAGATCAGCAGCTCGGCCGAGAGCTACTTTTGCCGGCCGCTGACCCCCGACGAGGACGACGCGATCGTCGACACCATGACCTGCCCCTCGCCGGCGACCTTCCGGTCCGACAAGGGCAGGTTCTCCGAGCACGCCGGACCCTCGCTCTATCCGCCGCGCAACGACCTGACCAGCTTCCAGGCGAACGACTCCGAGGCGACCAAGACCTACTCGGAGCTCAACGACCTCGACGCCGTCACCCGGGCCACGCCCAAGCCGGGGCCCTACATGATCGCCCAACGGATCCGCCGCGGTGACGTGCCCAAGGGGCCCTTGGTCGCGTGGATCGAGGTCTCGCAGGAGCGCGACGAGAACCCCGACTGGCAATTCGATCGCGAAGACGATCACTGGGTCGACCCCAAGCTCCCAGCCTACGGCCGCGAGTTCCTCGGCCAGCCCGCGATCGTCTACCGCGTCGAATTCGATCCGAGCGACAAGGGCTACCTCTCGATCAGCGAGTACGCCGGCTACGCCGACTGGACCGGCGCGACCGGGACCGTGCACCCGCCCGACTCGACCATCTCCGTGTCCGGGGGCAGCGGCGCCGATCGCCTGCAGATCCAGTCCAAGTTCGGCGTCACCGGGCGGTTTGGGGTCTACAGCCACGGCTGGAACTCGAGCGGCGGTGGCGGTGGCGACGGCGACGGCGACGGCGACGGCGACGGTGGCGGCGGCTGCCGCAACCTCCAGCTCCCGCCCGTCGAGGATCTGCGCATCGAGCCGATCGCCTTCGACCGCGCGCGCGCGACCTTCCGGCTGCCCGAGCTGCCCCCCAACATCACCCTCGACAACCTCTACGCCGCGTGGGTGACCCCCGAGACCACCGACTTTTTGCTCAGCGCCGCCAAGGGTGTCTCCGGCATCCCCCGCTTGTGCCGCGACGCCAACGAGTTCGACTGCATCAGCGCTGGCCCCGGCGACGAAGTCTCGGTCATCGTCGATCAGCTGTTCGGCAACTACACCTATACGATTGGCATCACCTACGACGACACCTGCACCAACCCCAGCGGTGTCGCGTTCGCCGACGTGACCACCCCGGTCCAGCCGTTCCAGACCATCGACGGGGCCTGCTTCATCGCAACGGCGGCCTGGGGCGCGGGCTGGACTCGGGAGCTCCGCGCGCTGCGGTCGTTTCGAGACCGGTTCATGCTCGGCCAGCCGGTCGTCCGGGATCTCGTGACCTACTACTATGCCTACGGTCCGGTGCTCGCCAACATCATCCGCGACGTGCCTCCGGCCCGCGCCGCCGTGCGCCTGATCGTGCGCCCGTTCGCCAGCTTCGCCGGCGGCTTGTCCCCGGTTTGGCCGACCGTGGAGTAACGATCACCGGCCCGTGCTAAGACGGGCCCGTGCAACTCCTGGCCATCGGACTCGCCGCGAGCCTCGCCTTCGCTCCCAGCGCTAGCGCCCCCCAAGCGACCAGCTCCGAGCCCGCCGACGCCACTGACGAGACCGCCGGTGAACCGAGCGAAGCCGATCCCGAGCCCGAGCCGGTCCCCGAGCCCGAGCCGGTCCCCGAGCCCGAGCCCGAGCCCGAGTCCGAGCCCGCGAGCGTCAGCGAGGCGCCCCCGCCCTCCGTCGAACGTGATCGACTCGGCTGCCAAGCCAGCAAGCCGTGCCTGCGCATGTCGATCGCCGGGATCGTGGTCGGCACGGTCGGGCTCGCGGCCGTCGGCACCGGCATCGGCTTGCTCATCAAGACCGACGTCGTCCTCCCCGAGGCCCCCGCTTACGTCACCAGCACCCGTCCGGCTGGGCTCGTGGCCCTGACCGTCGGCGCTGGCGTCGCCCTGACCGCCGTCTTGATGCTCGTCGCCTCCCACCGGGGCTACAAGCAGCGCCCCAATCAAGCTCGGCGCATCGAGCCCACCGCCAACGGCCTGAGGTTTTAATCATGACT
>Ga0114946_10002202_pt1 | contig 13412 bp, 12 predicted proteins | sample WalLakDeSediment_FD_88676 | JGI IMG/M metagenome (GOLD analysis project Ga0114946, IMG submission 88676) | Lake sediment microbial communities from Walker lake, Nevada to study Microbial Dark Matter (Phase II) - Walker Lake 11/02/13 Deep Sediment | ecosystem: Environmental > Aquatic >...
CCTCTTCACCTATTTTGTCGCTGCATTGGCCGCTGACGACATTCCCCCCTATCTTGACAGGATCGCGAAAGATCTTCCGGACAAGAAGATGTTTATAACAGGCATCCAGCTCAACAACAAGATCCGCACCCCTTCCAATGTTGTTTACGTTGAAAACGCCGAGCGTTTCAAGGAGTTGCTGAAGACGCTCTGACCTGTTTCGTTCTCACTCCGGCGCACCCCGCTTTTTTTTGTTTAACTATTATTAATATTTTCCTAACAAATTATATAGGCAAATTCCTATATATTTGGCATACTATTTGCATTTTTATACCACGAATGAGTTCTATGAGTGAATCAAATTGTGATAAAGTAAAACTTATTTTGTTAAAAAATAAAAAAAAGCTTGCTTATTGAATTTTTTTGTTTAACTTTGTTTCATAATCGTTAAACAATAACCCAAAACCCCAATCGTCATGACAGCCATTGAATTCAACCACAAGCTCATAGGTTTACAGAAAAACCTCAATTATTTTGCCTACACCCTCACATCGAACTACGATGATGCGCAGGACCTGGTGCAGGAGACCTATCTGAAGGCGTTGTCAAACCGCGACAAGTTTACGGCCGACACCAACCTGAAGGCATGGACTTACACCATTATGAAGAACACCTTCATCAACAAATACCGTCAGACTGTCAGGCACAACACCATGGTAGACACGACCGACGATCTGTATTACCTGAATCTCACGAAGGAAAGCAACATTGGCATGCCTGACTCGGACATTTCCATCAAGGACATCCACCGTGCCATCAGCAACATCGACGAAGATCAGCGCATGCCTTTTGAGATGTACACCCAGGGTTACAAATACCACGAGATCGCCGACCATCTGAACCTGTCGATCGGCACCGTGAAAAGCCGCATTTTCTTCACCAGGAAGAAGCTCATGCAGGCACTGGCCGCGTGATTGTCAGAAAAAACCATGTACAACTTCATCCCAAATAAAAATTAACAATAAATTATAGTCAAGTTGCTGTATATGTTAGTCTATTTTTGTAATTTTATAATATGAATATATCCTATACTTCAACGAAACTATCATATTACAAAACTTATTTTGTTAAAAAATTTAAAATTGTTTGGAAATTGAATTTTATTGTTTAATTTTACAATTGTCAACTTTAACAAAATCCAAAACCCAAACCCATATGACAGCCGTAGAATTCAACTTTCAGCTTATAGGTCTGCAGAAAAACCTCAGGTATTTTGCCTATACCCTTACTTCCAACTACGAAGATGCACAGGATCTGGTGCAGGAGACCTACCTCAAGGCACTGTCAAACCGTGACAAGTTCGCTGCCGACACCAACCTGAAGGCGTGGACATTCACCATCATGAAGAACACCTTTATCAACAATTACCGTCAAAGTGTCAGAAACAACACCATTCTTGACACCACCGACGACCTGTATTACCTGAACCTGTCGAAAGAAAGCAACATTGGGCTTCCTGATGCCAGCATCGCGGCCAAGGACATCCACCGTGAGATCGACCGCATCGATGAAGATCAGCGCAGGCCTTTTGAAATGTACAACCAGGGTTATAAATACAAAGAGATAGCCGATAAGCTGAATTTATCCATTGGCACTGTGAAGAGCCGCATCTTCTTTACCAGGAAGAAACTCATGCAGGCCCTGCAAACAGCCTGACACCGGATGGCATTGGAAACAACCCCATGGATTAATATGCTTCCATCGGTCTGACAGAATACCTTTCGCAACCCATATATTTCCCCCTTTAATTCCCCGGCACCTCCCTGCCGGGGTTTTTTTTCACTCTTTTTTTTTGGGGGGGGGGATACACGTTAAATCGATGTTTCTTTCAGTTTTCTTTTAACCGCAAAGGCTGCAAAGTGATGCGCAAAGGTCCGCACTCCTCCCCCCTCTCCCAACCTGCCGTGTTTTTTTGCTTCCTACAACGGAAATCATTAATTTTGCGCGGTATTCATGTTTTCATTCCCAGGCCGTATGCGTGTATTCAAGTTTGGCGGTGCGTCGGTTAAAGACCCTGATTCTGTAAGGAACGTTGCCAGGATCATCAGGGAGCATGGCGGGGGTCCGTTGGTGGTGGTGGTTTCCGCCATGGGGCAGACCACCAACTCCCTTGAAAAGCTGACGGCCCTTTTCATGGAGGGGAAAACGGACGAGATGCTTGGGTTGTACGGGCAGATCAGGACGTTTCATTTTGACATTGCAGCTGCATTGTTTCCCGGCGGGCAGCACCGCATCTACCATATCCTGGAGCAAAGTTTCTACCACCTGCTGTATTACATCAACGAGCAACCCGGCCAAAACTACAACTATGAATACGACCGTATTGTCTCGGCCGGCGAGATCTTCTCTACGCTGATTGTCAGCCATTACCTCAACGGGCATGGTATCCGCAACCAGTTGTTTCCGGCCCAGAAGTTAATCATTACCGATGCCAATTTCCGTGATGCACACATCGACTGGATCCTGACCCCGCGGCTTATCCGCAGCAAGCTTTCTCCTTACCTGAAGCCGGCTCCGGGCAGCGACAAGCCCTCGATTGTGCTTACGCAGGGCTTTATTGGTGGCACCTCCCAGGGGTTTACCACCACCCTGGGCCGGGAAGGGTCTGACTATACCGCGGCCATCATTGCCTATTCGCTGCATGCCAGTGAGGTGGTGATCTGGAAAGACGTGCCCGGCCTGATGAATGCCGACCCCAAGCTGTTTTCAGACACCATGCTCATGCCCAACATCAGCTATCAGGAAGCCATTGAGCTGGCCTATTACGGGGCCAGGGTGATCCATCCCAAAACCATCAAACCCCTTTTAAGCAAGGGCATCCCACTAAAGGTAAAATCTTTTTTTGAGCCGGACTCTCCCGGCACGGTCATTGACCGGCACCATGAGAACGATCATCTGCTGCCGTCGTATATCTTCAAACCAGACCAGGTGCTGGCGAGTATCTTTCCGCGCGACTTCAGCTTCATTGCTGAGCACAACCTGTCGCGCATCTTTGCCGACTTTGCCCGGCATGGCGTCAAGATCAACCTGATGCAGAATTCGGCCATCAGCTTTTCCGTCTGCTTCGACCGTGACAGGATCAAGACCCCTGCCCTGCTGCGCGACCTGGGTAAAAATTTCAATGTGAAATACAATGACAACCTGCAGCTGATCACGATCAGGCATTACGACCGTGCCGAGACGGGTTTGCTGCTTCAGGGCAGGGAGGTGTTGCTGGAGCAGAAGAGCCGCACCACCATGCAGATGGTGGTGAGGATGGTTGGCGGGCCGGCGGAGGTCAGTTCCGGCGCTGGCGCAGCATCTCCTCAAACCGGTCGATGAAGGCCTGGTTTGCGTTCTGGCAGGCCGACCCGACCTTGTCGGTGGTGAATTCCTGGTAGAAGGTGGGGTTATACCTCCGTCTCGATGAATATTTCACCGGGATCATGATCTGGGTGCCGGCGAGCGGGTTGTTGGCGGCGTCGAATTTCCCCCTGTTGGCAGGGTGGTTCCTGATAAACCAGGAGCATACCCCGTAGTTGCTGTAGATCCTTCCCCAGGTGTCGCCGCTGCGCACGTTGTAGCGGATATCGTCGGGGATCACGGTGGCGCTGCTTTCCGGGGCGGGTGCCGGCGCCGGGGCAGGTGTTGCGACCGGCGGCACAGCGGGCTGTTCACCCACGCTCTCCGCTGCAGCCTCCCCGCTGCCGGCGCCTTCCGGTTCTGTCGTGCCGGCCGTAATGAGCTGCTCCGGCGCATCCGGGTCCATCAGCCGCGAAGGCCCCGTGTCGAACAGGAACATGTCGTAGATCATATAGGCCAGCACCACGAAGGCCAGGCCAAACAGCAGCAGCCGGAACACGGGGTTCGACAGCGAGAAAAAGCCGGGAGCCGGGCCGGCAGCCCTGGCAGGAGGCCATGAGAATGCTTTGGCAACAGCCTGCCATACAGTCCTGCCAATTGCCGGGAGACGGGAGCCGGCAGCAGGCCTGGCAACAGCGCCGCCGGCGGGTTTGACAACAGCCTTCGGGGCCCTCCCGCCAGCCACATAAGAACGCTTCTCCTGCTCCAGGTTGTAAAACTGTATCAGCATGCCGGCCGAAGGAAGCTGTTCCGCTTCCGCCTTGCCCAGCAGCCGGGCCAGCTTGGTATGCGACGGCATGGAATCGGAAAGGATCTTTTTCAGCTGCTTCTCGTCGGCCGTCAGGCAAAGGCCTCCCGTGCCAAACAGCACGATATCGTCGTTGGCAGGCAGCAGCGCCTGCTTGCCGAAACCGGGAAGAAGCGTCATGTCCTGACCCAAAAATACCATGTCCCATAGCTTTCCCTGCCGCTCGGCCGTCTCCTCCCTGTAAACATCCCAGTTCAGCCGTACCAGCTTGCGGCTGGCAAACAGGAACAGACAGACCTGTCCCACCCAGGAATAATACACCTTGCAATCTTTTACGATCAGGCACAGGCAGCTCAGCTCGGCACCCGCCATGTCGATATTTTTCTCCGACAGCAATCGTAAAAAACCGTTCGCGTAGATCAGCGCATTGCGCGCAGCCTCGGCGGCATCGGCCGGAACCTCATTGTCGAGGTAGTAACGGATACGCTCAACGGTGACCTTGCCCAGGTAGTCGCCCGGCTCCCCCGACAGGTTGCTGCCAGCCACAACATAGACATGACCGTTGGGCGTCTCAAACGAATCAAACAGATGCTTCGCCACATCCGCCCCGGACAAACCGGCAAACTGACCCGCATATTCAAAGTACTTCAGCTTCTTTGTTGCCATTTCCCCTGATAAGATCTGTTCATTATATTGTTTTAAACCGGTCAGATGGCTTGCCCCGATTCATCGGGAAAACCAGCCACATCGCATGCCCGGCGAAGCCAATCCATGTAGGAACATTTTCCCGGTCCCGCGTGTGAACAAATGTGCACATGCTTATTTCAGATAAAAGTAGTATAAATGATCCAACCTTCCAAGAAGATTGTTATTTTTCACGTGGGATGGCGCATCATTAGGCGGGATGGCGCATCATTACACGGAACTGTTCTCCGTGACCCGGATGGCACATCGGTACACGGAACTGTTCTCTGTTACCCGGATGGCGCATCGTTAGGCGGAACTGTTCTCTGTTACCCGGGTGGCGCATCGTTAGGCGGGATGGCGCATTACCGGCAGCTTATCTTCTTACTGGTTCGTGACGTGCTGTGTAAGCTTCACAAAATCGCTGACTGTCAATTGTTCGGCGCGTTGTTGGGCCATGGCAGCCGGCAGGCGGTCCCAGTCGACCGACAGGCTCTTCAGCGCATTGCGCAGGGTTTTGCGGCGCTGATTGAATGCCATTTTCACCACCCGGAAGAACAGCTTCTCATCGCAGTCGAGCTTATAATTCTCCTTGCGCCTGAGGCGGATCACCGCTGATTTCACCTTGGGGGGCGGTTCAAAAACATGCTCGCTGACCTGGAAGAGTATTTCCACGTCATAGAACGCCTGGCTGAGGACGCTCAGTATGCCGTACACCTTGTTTCCCGGGGGGGAGGCGATGCGTGCGGCCACTTCTTTCTGGAACATGCCGACCATTTCGGTCAGTTGCTGCCGCCACTGGAGGACAAAGAACAGGATCTGGGAAGAGATGTTGTAGGGGAAGTTGCCCACCAGGGCAAAGGTGTTGCCGTGACAGGCTGCCAGCGGATCAAACGACAGGATGTCCTGCCGGATGAAACGGGCCTGTGTGTCGGCAAAATGTTCATTCAGGTAATCCAGCGATTCTGTATCCACTTCAATGCCGGTGTACTGGAGCCCGGGCTTTTGCAGCAGCCAGCGGGTGAGGGCGCCTGTGCCCGGGCCCACCTCCAGCAGGTACCTGTAGCCGCCATGGCCGGTGAGGCTGCCGGCAACCTTCCTGGCAATGTTGTCGTCGCGCAGGAAGTGCTGGCCCAGTGACTTTTTCGGGCGGACATACTGGTTCACATCATTTGGCATAGGGAGCCAAGGCACGGATAGCCGTGCGCTGGCTCCGGTTTTAATTGATCAGGTTACCCCTGAGGGACCTGAACCTGTTTCTGGCGGTGAGGTTGTTGAGGCTGCCGGGGTAGTCGAACATGATCTTCTGGTACAGCGACATGGCCATCTCCTTGTCGTTGAACACCTCTTCGTGCAGCACGGCCCTTCTCAGCAGGGCTTCGTCGGCCAGCAGTCCTGTGGGAAACTGTTCTGTGATCCGCGACAGCAGCTTGTCGGCAGCGTCATAATCGCCCTGGTGGAGATGGATCTCTGCCTTGGCATAGAGCACATCATCAAAGATGGGATGGGATGGGAACAGGCTCAGCATGGAGTCGAGCACTGCGAGGGCTTCATTACGGCGGTTCATGAAGATGAGTTTCTCGGCCCTGGCGTACATCATCAGGGCCTCCGTGTTCCCGTCGGAGCCGACATTATCCTGTATTTTGAGCGACAGCTTCATGGCATCGTTGGCGATGAGGCGGGAGGTGGCGGCCTTGAGCACATCCAGCTGGGCCCTTGCCCAGTCGAACTCGCCGATATAGAACGACAGGCGGGCATTCTTGTACCTGGCCTCGTGGCCGATGGGGTCGTCCCTGAAGGTTTTGTCGACCTCGGCATAGAGGAGGGTGGCGTCCCATACCTGTCCGGTATGCAGCAGGATATCGGCCAGTTCGATGCGGCATTCTGCCTTGATGCGGTTGGCCACCTGTGGTATTTCCAGTATTGTGCCAAGCAGGTCGATGGCTTCGCCGGTGTTGCCCAGGTAGAATGCCTGCAACCTGGCCAGGTTACGCAGCAGCTGTACGGTAACCGTGTTGATGCCCAGCAGCGCCAGGGCCTCCTGGTACTCCTGCTCGACCTTCAGCAGGTCGTTTCTGGAGTAGCCGTAAGAAGAGACCACCTTTTGAAACCGGGTGTCGAGCAGGCCGACGAGGCCCTGCAGGTAGAGCGGGGCTTCCATGCCTTTGTCGACAACGTACTGGTAGGCCTGCACGGCCACGTCGTAGGTCTTGTTGTCGAGGCTCAGGCGCGCCACTTCCAGCACCCGCTCGCCGTTCTCGCGGAAGCGCCGGTCGAGCGCCCTCGACTGCATGAATGCCATGCGGAAGTCTTTCTGCTGCAGCGAGAGCCACAGCAGCATCTCGGAATAGAGCGTATTGTCGGGATGGCTCTGGGAGCGTGCCAGCAGCACCGCGCGCAAGGCGTCGTTGCGACTGTTGTTCGGATCGTTGACGATGGCGTCCTGCAGCATGCCACGCACCCTTTCCATCTCCATCAGGTGCCCTTCGAGGTACCCTATGTATTCATTCATCATGGCGCGATAGTCGCCTTTGCCCTCGTAGAGTGCGGCAAGCCTCAGGTGCAGCGAGTAGCTGCTGCCAAGCAGCTTCCTCCCCTGCAGGCAGGCTTCTATGGCCCTGTCGGGCATGCCCCTGTTCTCAAAGGCCACCGCCAGGTCGATGACCACCTCCGGCACAGCCTGCAGGCCATCGATCAGTCCATCGTAATGGCGGCGCGCCTGACGGCCGTTGCCCGCCTTCTCCATGACCCAGCCCAGGTCCACCTCGTAGCGCAGCTGCCGCGGGTGCTGCCGGATCTGACCCCGTACCAGACGCTCCGCCTTGCGGTGGTCCTCCAGCTCGATCAGGCACACAAGGTAATTGTTGTAAATGAGCAGGGTGGGACGCTTGTCAAAAAGCTCCTCATACAGCACCACCGCCCTGTCGTAGCGCCCTTCGCGGAAGTACTGCGCGGCAAGCTGCTCGTCGGTATGGTCTGCATCGGTGCTGACAGCGCCGGTGCTGACAACGCCGGAGGACTGCACAGGCGGCTGCGCCGGCGCCACGGCCGGCAAACAAAATAACAGTGTGATCAGTGCAATGTAATATCTCATTCTTTTAAAGATAAAATGTCTTATGAATACAACGCACACCCCCCGAAAATGTTTCAGGCCGGGGTGGTTGCCGGTTGTTGTGCATCAGTATCCCGGTTCCGGCAGTATTGTGTCGAAGCCTGTATAGCTCCTGAGTGCTTTGGGGATGGTGATCCCGTTGCTGGTCTGGTTGTTTTCCAGCAGGGCGGCCACGATGCGTGGCAGTGCCAGGGCGCTGCCGTTGAGCGTATGTGCCAGCACATTTTTCCCCTCTGCATTGCGGTACCTCAGCTTCATGCGGTTCGACTGGAAGGTTTCGAAGTTTGACACGGAGCTCACCTCCAGCCAGCGTTGCTGTGCGGCGGAATAGACCTCCATGTCGTAGGTCATGGCGGAGGCAAAGCTCATATCGCCGCCGCACAGCTTCACCACCCTGAAGGGCAGCTCGAGCTTGCGCAGCAGCCCTTTTACATGGGCCACCATCTCTTCGAGCACCTCATAGCTCCTGGCGGGGTGGGCCACCTGCACGATCTCCACCTTGTCGAACTGGTGCAGGCGGTTCAGCCCGCGCACATCCTTGCCGTAAGAGCCGGCCTCGCGGCGGAAGCACTGGGAATAGGCGCAGCATCTTACCGGCAGCTGGCTCTCGTCGAGGATGGTGTCGCGGAAGAAGTTGGTGACAGGCACCTCGGCCGTCGGGATCAGGTAGAGGTTGTCGAGGGGTATGTGGTACATCTGCCCGTCCTTGTCGGGGAGCTGTCCTGTCGCATAGGCCGAAGCCTCATTCACCACCAGGGGTGGCTGGTATTCGGTATATCCGGCTGCCACCGCCTCGTCGAGGAAGAAGCCGATCAGGGCACGCTGCAGGCGTGCACCCTGCCCGCGGTAGACAGGGAAGCCCGCACCCGTGATCCTGTTGCCCCACTCAAAGTCGATGAGCCCGTAGTTGACGGCCAGCTCCCAGTGCGGCAAGGCCCAGTCCCACAACGAAGGAACACCGCCCTCGCTGTGAACGATCTCATTGTCGGCGGGCGTAACCCCCGCCGGGACAGAAGGGTGCGGCACATTGGGCAACTGCACCATCAGCTCGTCCTGCCCGGCCGTGAGCGCATCGAGCGACTCCTGCAGCTCCTTCGACTGCTGCTTCAACAGGGCGGTACGCTCCTTAAGCTGTCCGGCCTCCTCGGCCCTCCCCTGCTGGAAAAGCTCGCCGATCTGCCTGGCAAGCACCTTGCTCTCCGCCAAAATGTCGTCGAGCTGCTTGATGGTCTGCCGGCGCGTCAGGTCGATCTCCTGCAAACGACCGATGATGGCACTGGCATCAAAATTCTTGACCCTGAGCCGCTCCGTAACCCCGGCACCGTTGCTGCGTATGGTTTGTATCTCTATCATGGGATGGGTTTGATTTGTTCCCGGAACACGCGTTGTAAGAGGTGCGATGATGCCCTGACAACCTGCCGGGGTTTAACGTGCAAAAGTACAAATAAAAAAAAATCCTGCCGTGGCAGGATCAATTGAATTTTTGGGTCAAAGCTCCGGTCACTGGTCTGCAGCAGCAGGCTCAACCGAAACAAACGACTTGTTGCCGGCCTTTTTCTTGAAAACGACCGTGCCATCAGTAAGCGCAAACAGGGTATGATCCTTGCCCATGCCGACATTGGCACCCGGGTTGTGGGTGGTGCCCCTTTGCCTGACAATGATATTCCCTGCCGTAACCGTATGGCCACCAAACATCTTTACGCCGAGGCGTTTGCTGTGCGATTCGCGTCCGTTGCGTGAGCTTCCAACTCCTTTCTTGTGTGCCATGGGATATATATTTTAGTGGTTATGTTTTCCGTGCTTGATTTATGCTTTGCTGTATGTTCTTAAAGGTCCTCCCCGGAGGTATATTTCCGGAACTGTTTTACAGGGAGCAATTTTTATGCCGTAATCTCATCGATCTGTATCTGGGTCATCGGCTGGCGGTGACCGTTCATCTTCTGGTAGCCTTTTCTGCGCTTTTTCTTGAATACGAGCACTTTGTCTGACTTCACATGGGCCAGCACCCTGGCTTTTACCCTGGCACCGTCGACAAGTGGTTTGCCCACCTGTATGGTATCGTCGCCGGCAAGCAGCAGCACCTGGTCAAACTCCAGCTCAGCACCTTCCTCTCCCTGCAGCAGGTTTACATATAGTTTCTGATCTTTCTCGATCTTGAACTGTTGACCGCCTATCTCAACAATTGCGTACATGTTTTCTGTCGAATTAAATGATGGACTTTTTCTATTGGGGTGCAAAGATAAATAAAATATTTTTAGGAACAATGCACGGGAGAAAATAATTGTTAATTAATGGTGGATGGTTTCCGTAGGGGCGAATTATATTCGCCCTGTTCGGGAACAGACAATTGTTAATGGTGGATGGTTTCCGTAGGGGCGTATTGAATACGCCCCTGCATCGAAAACGGGCAACACCGCATTGAATACGCCCCTGCAATGAAAACGGTGAACTTGTGGAAATAAATGGATTCTCTGGTGACTGAAAGGAGGCGCAGGTTACTTAATAAATGGTTGTCTATTATAGTAAACAATATCGGCTTCCTTTACTCCTGCAAAATCTTTATCGGCCGACACCAAAGGCATATTCAGGAAAAGTGCTGTTGCCAAAACAAGTGCATCTGGTAGTTTCAGGCTGTACTTTTTTCTTAGATTAATGCAAATATCTTTGATTTCTGAGGTTATATCAACCACTATACATTCCTTTACAAAGCGTTTCACCACTGCAAGTTCCCGATCGCTGATGCCCTTGTAGCTCAGCAGTTCCAATTCGGATATAAAAGACAGATAAAGTTGTTTTTTCTCAAGCAGTGAAACCAAGGTTTGGTCTCCATCAAGCAGGTAAAGCACAATATTTGTGTCGAGGACAAGCCTATTCCCATTCATTCCTCCACTGCTTTTGTAATTTGAGCGGATCCTCTTTCAAACTAATAAGGCCAGCATACTTTTTAACATCAACACCTTTCCCGGATCTTCTTTTGAAGATTTTTTCAAGTTGCGATTTCAAGGTCTCCTTTGCTGCCCCTTTTTGAATCACAGTTACCATGATTGGAATTTTTCCATAAAGATAATGAATAATATTGCTTAAACAATGAACAAGAAATAGGTAAAATAGTTTTTTGTTGAAAGGGCGACACACAATTGCGCCGGGGAACAGACAATTGTTAATGGTGGATGGTTTCCGTAGGGGCGTATTGAATACGCCCCTCGTATTGAATACGCCCACGTCACGGGGTTGGCCTGCGGTTGGCCAGGTAGACCCCAAGCAGTATGGCGGCGATCCAGAACAGGTATACCAGCAGGAAGGATTCCCCGTCGGCGGTTCCCCAGAAGATGGAGACGATGGGCATGGTATAGGTCACCGTTGATGCAAACAGGGCGGAGGTACGTTTGATCAGCCAGTTATGCAGGACGATCGACATGGCTGTTCCTACCACTGCGAGAATGGCCACATAACCCAGGCTGACCCAGCTTTGCGGGTCGGTGGTTACTTTTGGCAGGAAGCCTGTCCCGGAAAAAAGAAAGATGCAAGCAGGCACACCAATAAAGACAAAGGCCACTGAGGCGATGGTTATTGCATCGAAGCCCGACAGGTGCTTCTTGATGATGTTCATATTGAAGGCATAGCACATGGTGGCGGCCACCACCAGCAGGCCATACCAGATGCCGTTGCCCAGCTCCGGGTCATGTACTTTTGTCAGCAGGCCGATGGCGCCGACGAGGCCGATGACCACGCCCATGACGTTCATCCAGCGGGTGCGCAGGCCAAAGAACAACAGGCCGGCCGCCAGGGTAAACAAGGGGGTGAGCGAGTTCAGCACCCCGGCCAGGTAGCTGTCGATCACCGTTTGGGCCTTGGCAAACAGAAAGGGCGGTATGCCGCTGCCAAGAATTCCGACGAGGATGAACCAGGCAAGCGTATTGTGGGGAACCCGTTTCAGCCGCTTCACGGCAAAGGGCAGCAGCACCAAAAAGGAAATGGAAATACGCAGGGCGCCCACCTCAAGGCTGGTAAACGACACCAATGCCTTCTTGATCAGGATGAATGAACTGCCCCACACCAGCGTGAGCGCCAGCAGGGCCAGCCAGTCGGCAAAAACAGGTTTGTTGTCGTTTGACATGGCACAGGAAAAACGGGGCAAAGTTAGGAAGAATTTGCTTTCAGGCTGCAACTGGCAGATTAACCGGATTCTTTGGCACGTCTAATGAAAAAAAATTACATTTGTGATATTTTCAAGGTGGCATGCTCCAACATGGCCTGATCAACGGAATTGTCCTAAGAATACCTGGTAAAAAATAGTAGTATCAACAAACCTTTGAACGATGAAAACAAGCTTCACCCCTGTCGCCCCTGAAAGGCGCATCGCCATGCTGGATGTGCTGCGTGGCTTCGCCATTTTTGGCATCCTGATGGTCAACATGCAGGTTTTTCACCAGCCCTTCATTGAAATGATGCAAGGCTATACCGGAGCGGCATCGGTGGCCGATTTCCTGTCGCTGCTGGTGATCAAGGTATTTTTTGAAGGCAAGTTCTATGTGATGTTCTCCATGCTGTTTGGCTATGGCTTTTATCTGTTCATGAGCAAGCAAACCGAAGACGGAGGCAGTATTGTTCCGGTATTCAGGCGAAGGGTGTTTTTCCTGCTGCTGTTCGGCATCCTGCATGTCGTTCTGTTATGGACCGGCGATATATTGATTTTCTATGCGCTCTTCGGTTTTGTACTGCTTCTTTTCCGCAAGGTTTCCGACCGCGGGCTGATCAGGTGGGCTATTCCACTGACCATCATTCCCGTTCTTATTACCGGCCTTTTTGCACTGCTGTTTATGTTTGCCAGGTCGTTGCCCGATTTTGAGGCCGGCATGGAGGCCGATGCGGCCCGGTGGCAGCAGATCCTGGCGGAAGTAAACGCCGCTTATACGTCGGGTAGTTTTCGTGAGATTGCCTCCACCCGTATCAGGGAATGGTTGCTGATGCTGCCCGGGGTGTTGTTTTTCTACCCGGTGGTGCTGGCCATGTTTCTGCTGGGTGTGTGGGCCGCCCGCAAGGGCATCATAAAAAATACGGAACAGCATGTGGGGTTCTTCCGCAAACTCCTGGTGTGGGGCCTGGCACTGGGCATCCCGTTTGCCGCATTGTATTTTATCTCCTACCTCAACGCGTCCGGGCGCGAAATGAATGCTTACATGGTGTTGCAGATGGCAGGGCACGCCTATGGCGGGATCTTCCTGGGACTGGCATACGTATCGGCCATCGTTTTGCTGAGCAGCAGCGGCAGACTGAAAACCTTCGGCCGGCTGCTGTCGCCCGTAGGGCGCATGGCGCTGACCAACTACCTCTTGCATTCCATTATCTGTTCCACCATCTTCCTTCCTTACGGCTTCGGACTGTTCGGAAAGATCACCCACTGGCAGGGAATCTTGCTCACCATCCTTATATTTTCACTGCAGATCCCTTTCAGCAGGTGGTGGCTCAGCAAGTTCAAATATGGTC
>Ga0114946_10002203_pt1 | contig 13406 bp, 8 predicted proteins | sample WalLakDeSediment_FD_88676 | JGI IMG/M metagenome (GOLD analysis project Ga0114946, IMG submission 88676) | Lake sediment microbial communities from Walker lake, Nevada to study Microbial Dark Matter (Phase II) - Walker Lake 11/02/13 Deep Sediment | ecosystem: Environmental > Aquatic > Freshwater...
AGATCAGGAGGAGTGATGCGTAAGACGAGCAGCAAAAGGTCAGCGCAACCCAGGCGTGCGCGCGTAGCCAACCGGCAAAAGCTGCCGGCAATCACGTTGGCGCCCATTTCGGCGCAGGACATTCGCCGCATTGTGGCCAGGCTCAAAGAGGATGAAACAGACCATGCGCGTAAAAACGGCCGTTAGCGAAATGACCCTGGACCGGTTCCGCGTAGCCTTCGGCGACGCGCTGCAAACCAACGCGCCGCTGTCGCGCTATACGTCAGCGCGCGTCGGCGGCCCGGCCGAGTTGCTGCTCACGGTGAAAAACGCCCAAGAGCTGCAAACGGCCGTGGAGATAGCTTACGCCCAACGCATTCCCTACTTTATTTTGGGCGGCGGCTCCAACATTCTCGTCGCCGACGCCGGCATCAACGGCCTGGTGATTCTCAACAAGGCCCGCGCCGTGCGTTTCCGCCATACCGGGCTGGGCGTCGTCTGCACGGCCGAATCGGGCATGAACCTCTCCACCCTGGCGCGGCAGTGCATCGCCAAAGGGCTCGGCGGGCTAGAGTGGGCTATTGGGGTGCCGGGCACCATCGGCGGGGCCGTCGTCGGCAACGCCGGCGCCCACGGAGCCGACATGGCCAGCAACCTGGTGGCCGCCACGGTCTGGGAACCGGGGCGCGGCGTGCAGGTCTACACAAACGAGGCGATGCAGTACGGCTACCGCACCAGCGTCTTCAAACGTGAGCAGCACAAAACGCGCACGCGACGCGTCATCCTCTCGGCCGAATTGAGCCTGACGCCGGAACCGGTCGAGGTGCTCACGGCGCGCGCCGAAGCCTTCAGCGCCTATCGCAAGCAGACGCAGCCCGGCGGCGCCTCCATGGGCTCCATGTTTAAGAACCCTGAAAACTATTATGCGGGCTACCTGATCGACACCGCCGGCCTGAAGGGGCTGCGCGTCGGCAATGTGCGTATCTCCGAAAAGCACGCCAACTTCTTCGTGAGCGAGGGCGACGCCACGGCCGAAGACATTCGCGCGCTAATTGCCGAAGCCTGGAACGCCGTGCGCGAGCAGTTCAGCGTCGAAATGGAGCTGGAAGTGGAGCTGGTGGGCAATTGGGCGTTTGAGTAGCGAGTGGCGAGGAGCGAGGAGTGAGTGGTGAGTGATGAGTAGAAAGAAGGGACGGAAGTTGCGCGTGGGTGTTATTTGCGGCGGGCGCTCAGGTGAGCACGCGGTTTCGCTGCTGTCGGCGCAGTCGGTGCTGAACGCGCTGGACCGCGACAAGTACGCGGTGATCCCCATCGGCATCGACAAAGACGGCCGTTGGATCACGGGCGACGTGCTGGCCGCGCTCGGCAGCGGCGATCCGCACGCGCAGACCGCCACTCTGCTGCCCGACCCGCACTCAGCCGCGTTGCTGCAGCTCGAGCTGGCGGAAGCGCGCCCGGCGGCGCTCTCCACCGTGGCCGAACTGGACGTGGTGATCCCGATCCTGCACGGCACTTACGGCGAAGACGGTACCGTGCAGGGTCTGCTGGAGCTGGCCGGCCTGCCCTACGTCGGAGCCGGCGTGGTCGGCTCGGCGGTGGGCATGGACAAAGCCATCTTCAAGCACGTGATGGCCGCCAATGGATTGCCCGTCCTGCCGTGGCGGCTGGTCACCGGCCAGGCGTGGGCGCAACGGCCGTCCGCGCTGCTGGACGAGCTGGAAGCCGCCCTACCCTACCCGCTCTTCACCAAGCCCGCCAACTTGGGCTCCAGCGTCGGCATCAGCAAATGCCACAATCGCGACGAACTGGCCGCCGGCCTGGCCGCCGCCGCGCGCTACGACCGGCGCATCGTCGTGGAGCAGGGCATCCACCAGGCGCGCGAACTGGAAGTGGCCGTGCTGGGCAACGAAGAGCCGCGCGCCAGCATTGTGGGTGAGATTCGGCCACGGCGCGCTTTTTACGACTACGTCGCCAAATACGTCGCCGAGCCCGGTTCGGAAGAGGAATCGGAGTTGCTCATTCCGGCCCCCATCAGCCCGGAGATGGGGCAGCAGGTGCGCGCGCTGGCGCTGCGCGCCTACATGGCCATCGACTGCGCCGGTATGGGGCGCGTCGACCTGCTGCTGGATACGGCCACAAACAGGTTGTACCTTAACGAAATTAACACCATTCCCGGCTTCACGCGCATTTCGATGTATCCCAAGCTATGGGAAGCCAGCGGCCTACCCTACGCAGAGCTGCTCGACCAACTCATCGACCTGGCGCTGGAACGCTTTGCGGTCAAACAAAATTTACAAACCACCTTTAACGTAGCAGGTGAGACATGAGCAAGCGCAACGCTCATCCATCACGCATCACTGAATTACTATGACGCGTAAACCGGTAAGCACACCACACACCCGACTCCGCAAACAACCGCGCACGCGGCGCCTGCGCGCGGCCACGGCCGTTCCCGCGCAGCGTCTCAGCGTGCCCAAAACAGCCCAAAAGCGGCGGCAGCGCAACCGGCGACCGTTCAACCTCTCCATGGCCGGCGTCAAACGGGTCGTCCTCTCCGCGCGCTGGTTGAGTCTTGGGTTGCTAGCGCTGACTTTTTACGCGCTCATCATCATTGGCATGGATACGCGCTTTTATCTGACCTACGTCCCGGTCGAGGGCACGCTGGCCATTCCGCCCGAAGAAATTGTCGCCGCCAGCGGGCTGGCCGGTCACCACATTTTCGCCGCGGACCCGGCGCAGGCGGCGGCGCAGATCGCCGAGCTGCCCGGCGTGATTTCGGCCACGGTGACGCTGCGCTGGCCCAACGAGGTCGCGGTGGCGATTGGTGAAGAGTCACCGGTGGCCATCTGGCAGGCGGGCAGTCAGGATTATTGGGTTACAAAGGCGGGCGATCTGATCCCGGCGCGCATTCCCACCGTGGGCCTGTTGACCATCATTGCCGAGACAGACGAAAGCCAAACGGCCGTATCAACGCGCCCCGCAATGGAAGACGATCTAGAAACGGCCGACGACGACACGACGCCGGCGGCAGATGCGGGAGAGGCTGTGACCTATATTCCGCCGGAAGTGTTAACCGGCGCGCTGCAGCTGCGCGCGCTGCGGCCAAACATTGACCGGCTCTACTATCGACCGCTGGGCGGGCTGAGCTATCAGGACGGCCGTGGCTGGCGCGCCTACTTCGGGGCCGGCGCCAACATGGCTCAAAAGCTGGTCGCCTACGAAACCATCATCGAGCATCTGCTGGCGCGCGGCATTGCGCCCCAATACGTCAGCGTCAGCAACCAGGAGAAGCCATTCTATCGGGCCCAGTGAACGCGTTCGGCGCAGCAGGGGTCGCACCTTAAGCGTTGCGCGGCACGCAGCACGTTTTTCAGGCAGAGGGGTACAGGTATGGAAGAAATCATTTTCGCACTCGACATCGGCACCACCAAAATCTGCGCGCTGGTCGGCGCGGTGCGTGAAGGCAACATGCAGATCATCGGCTTGGGGGTTGAGCCGTCGCGCGGCATGCGCAAAGGCATGATCGTCGACGTAGGCGAGGCGGCGGTCGCCGTGGCCAAAGCCGTGGAAGCCGCCGAGCAGACCTCCGGCTACCGTCTCAAGAGCGCGCTGGTGAGCATGGCGGGCGAACACATTAGCTGCACTAACAACCGCGGCGTGGTCGCCATCGGCCGTGACAGCAGCGGCGTCACCGTGGCGGACGTGAAACGGGCGCTCGAAGCCGCGCAGGCCATTCCCATTCCGCACAGCCGCGAAATCGTGCACTTAATCCCGCGCGAATACAGCGTGGACGAACAGCGCGGCGTGCGCAACCCGCTGGGCATGCACGCCTACCGGCTGGAGGTGGAAGCGCACATCATCACGGCCGCTTCGCAAGCGCTGCGCAATCTGGCCCAGTGCGCCGGCAACGTAGGCATCCAGGCCGAGGAATTTGTCCTTAACGCGCTGGCTTCGGCCGAGGCGGTGCTGGAGCCCACTGAGCGGGAAATGGGCGTCATTGTGGCCGATATCGGCGGCGGCACAACCGACATTGCGCTGTACAAGGACAACGCCGTCTGGTACACAAAGGTGATTCCCTTTGGCGGCTACCACATCACCAACGACATCGCCATCGGCCTGCGCGCGCCTTACACGGTCGCCGAAAGCGTCAAAATCCAGTATGGCGACTGCCGGCCACAGGAAATCGACGCGGATTACGTGTTCACCGTGGAGCCGTTTGGCGGTGAAAAGATCCAGGTTGGCCGGCAGGATCTGGCGCACGTGATTGAAGCGCGCGTCGAGGAAATTTTCCAGCTTATCCTGGCCGAGATCGAGAACTCCGGTTACGACGGCTTGCTGCCGGCGGGCATTGTCCTGACGGGCGGTTCGGCGCAACTGCGTGGCATCACCAGCGTGGCCGAGCGCATCCTGGGGGTACCGGCGCGCGTGGCGCTGCCGCGCAACCTGGTGGGCCTGGTCGACCAGCTTCACAGCCCGGCTTACGCCACGGGCGTAGGACTGCTGCGCTGGGCGCTAGCCGGCTACCCGCCCTACCGGCCCGGCAGCCACGCGCCGCAGTGGAGCCGCCGCTTCACCGATTTCTTCAAGCTCCTGCTGCCGGGAGAATGAGGTTTACCGTAACCATGAACGCTCTGGCCGGTCTCCCGACCGCGCCAGACAAGACGACGTTACAAGTTTAGTTTGTGAGGGGATATATCATGAAAAGCGAAAAGACGGGAAGAGAAGTACAACGCATGCCTGATACGGAAGGGTCGGCCCTGATCCGCGTCATAGGCGTGGGCGGCGGCGGCAGCAATGCCGTCAACCGCATGATTGCAGAGAACATTGTGGGGGTAGATTTCATCGCCATCAACACCGACAAGCAGGCGCTGCGGCAGAGCCAGGCGCCGCAGCGGCTGGCCATTGGTGGGCGCACAACGCGCGGCCTGGGCTCCGGCGGCGACCCGGAGGTAGGCACGCGCGCCGCCGAGGAGTCACTGGAAGAGCTGCGGGAAGCGCTGCATGGTTCAGACATGGTCTTTGTGACGGCCGGCATGGGCGGCGGTACGGGCACCGGCGCGACGCCGCAGGTAGCCAAGGTAGCGCGCGAGGTGGGGGCGCTGACGATTGGGGTGGTGACACGGCCGTTTACCTTTGAAGGCTCCCAGCGCGCGCGCGTGGCCGAGACCGGCATCGAGGAACTTAAGGAGCACGTCGACACGCTGATCGTGATTCCCAACGACCGGCTGCTGGAAACGGCCGATAAGCGCTTCAGCCTGCTCGACTCCTTCAAAATGGCCGACGACATCCTGCGCCAGGGTATCCAGGGTATCAGCGAGCTGATCACCGTCCCCGGCCTGATCAACCTGGACTTCGCCGACGTGAAGACGATCATGTCGCTGGGCGGCGCGGCGCTGATGGCCGTCGGCAAGGGCGCCGGCGACGACCGCGCTCGCCAGGCCGCCGAGCAGGCGCTCTCCAGCCGCCTGCTGGACGTGACCATCGACGGCGCGCGCGGGGTCCTCTTTAACGTCACCGGCGGACCGGACCTGAGCCTCTTCGAAATCAACGAGGCCGCTTCGATCATTCGCGAAACCGCCCACCCGGACGTGAACATGATCTTCGGCGCCGTCATTGACGAGAATATGGGCGACGAAATCCGCATCACCGTCATCGCCACCGGCTTTGAACACACCATGCCGATTGTGCGCCCCATCGCGCGCGCGGCGGCGGCCCAGCCTGCCCCACGACCGATAACGGAACGGCCGTTGCGCGAACCGGTCACCGTCGGCGCGAGCGCCGGGCGGCACCCCATCTCTGAAACACGCAGCGCCGGGCAAGCCAGCTTCCGCATAGATGACCGGGAAATCCCGGCCTTTCTGCGCAAGCGCCAGTAAACGCGCCGTCCATATTCCCCTCCGCTACACAGGTGCGACGCACTTTTATTCAGTGCGTCGCGCCTCCTCCAATTTTTTAAGGTTATTTGTTCTATTTTGGCCTTGCCGGCGCCTTACACGCATGCTATAATGTCATTCCGTTTGGCGCTATATGTGGGGGTAATTATAGAATGAAGCCCCACATCTGGCGGTTGCCCTTGCCCGGTTTGCAATTTCACCACATCTGGGCCAACGCTAATAAATAAGGAATAGAGGAATACGTCATGAAATGCCCATATTGTGGCCATCCCAAAACGCGCGTCATTGACACCAGCCACGATGGACGGGGCGGCACCCGGCGGCGGCGCGTTTGCGACCATTGCGATCAGCGCTTCAGCTCTTACGAGCGCCCCATTCTGGCTACCCCTCTGCTGGTCAAGCGCGACGGCACGCGCGAAGAGTTCGCACGCGATAAGCTGATTGCCGGGCTGCGCGTTGCCTGCGCCAAACGGCCGATCTCGGCTGCCGACGTGGAGCGCATCGCGGGTGAAATCGAGGCGGAGCTCCAGCAGCTTGGCCGGGCGGAGGTCAGAAGCCGCTTCGTGGGCGACCTGGCCATCAAGAAGCTCAAAGAGCTGGACGAGGTCGCTTACATCCGCTACGCCATCGTCTACCTGGGGCTGGACGACCTGGAGTCCATCCGCAGCGAAATCGATCGCCTGCTGGGAGAGTAATAACTATACTGACAACGGGCATAATCTGACATTTTTACCAGAAGCGGCGCGGTCAGGCTTGTACTGAGCAGAGTCGAAGTAGACCGGCCGCAGCCAGTATAGCCACCATCTGAGTTTGTATTGGGAGTACGCGTTTACAAACTCCCGCTGCCGTCAACACCCACACACAAGGAGGATTGTGACATGCCGGAACAGGAAAAAGATCTGAAAGCAATTGTACAGGAAGCCGAGAACAGATCGCCTAATGGAAGCAAGGGTTTACAAAACAAGAACGGCTACAAGCCGGACAGCATCTATTTCAAGGTCAAGATGCCCCGGCAAATCGTCAAGCGCGACGGCCGTATCGCCCCCTTTGAACCGGAGCGCATCGAAAACGCGCTGCGGCGCTGCTACAGCAGCCTGGCCAACCAGCCCCAAACGCCCGTCGAGGAGATTACGCAACACGTGGTCAACGTCGTCGCCGCCAAATATGACCTGCCCACCGTAGAAGGGGTGCAGGACATCGTGGAGATGGTGCTGCAGGCCGCCGGGGAGTACGAAGCCGCCAAACATTACATCCTCTACCGCGCCGAACACGCCAAAATGCGCGTGCTGCGCCCTATCCCGGAGGAGGTGCGCGCCGCTTTCAGCGCCTCCGACAAATATTTCCCGACCCAACTGCAAAAATTCCAGTTCTACGACAAATATTCGCGCTTCAACTACGACCTGGGTCGCCGCGAAACGTGGATTGAAACGGTGGATCGCGCCGTGGATTATTTGCGCGAGCTCTCCGAATACCGCCTGCCCCAGGAAACCTACGCGCGTATTCACCAGGGCATTCTGACAATGAAAGTCATGCCCTCCATGCGCCTGTTGGCGATGGCTGGCCCAGCCGCGCGCCGCAACAACGTCGCCATCTACAACTGCTCCTACCTGCCCGTAGACAGCATCGACTCCTTCGTCGAAGCCCTGGTGATTTCAATGAGCGGCTGTGGCGTGGGTTTTTCGGTGGAGCGCCGCTACGTGGAGCAGTTCCCGCGCATCGCACGCCAGAAAAGCTGCCCGCCCCAAACCTTCGTCATTCCCGACACCTCCGAAGGCTGGGCCGAGGCGCTGCGCATCGGTTTGCAGGCCTGGTTTACGGGCGAGGACGTGAAGTTCGACTTTTCAGAGATTCGGCCGGCAGGCGCGCCGCTGCGCATGAAGGGCGGGCGCGCTTCAGGTCCCGAACCGCTGCGCAAGATGCTGGAGTTTGCCCGCGGCCGCATCCTGGCGCGCCAGGGCAGCTTCCTGCGCCCACTCGACGCGCACGACATGATGTGCGAGGTGGGCAACGCGGCTGTTTCCGGGGGCGTGCGGCGCACGGCCATGATCTCGCTCTTTGATTACGACGACCGCGAGATGCGCAACTGCAAAGACGGCGATTTCTGGCGCAGCAACAGCCAGCGCTGGAACGCCAACAATTCGGCCGTGTGGCCGGAGCGCGAGCTGACGCAAACCGAAGTGACGCGCTTTGTGCTGGACATGGTTGAGTCAGGGCGCGGGGAACCAGGCATCTTCAATCGCAAAGCGGCCGTGGACAGCCGTCCGGCGCGGCGCGCCGTCGCCGAGTTCGGTACCAATCCGTGTGTGACGGCCGATACCTGGGTCATGACAACAGACGGCCCCTGCCAGGTAAGCGACCTGCGCGACAGACCATTCACGGCGCTCGTCGATGGCCAACCCTACCCCTCCACCATGGACGGCTTCTTCGTCACCGGCCGCAAGCCGGTTTACCTGATTGAAACCGCAGAAGGCCATACCCTAAAAGCTACGGCCGATCATCCCATCCTGCAAATAACCGAGCAAACACGCAAAAAGCAGCGCACGCAGTGGACCCCCGTCAGCGAATTGCAGCCCGGCAACTCAATCCGGCTGCACAACCAACGTGGAGCCGCCTGGGCTGCGGAGGATCACGGCGCCGGCGTGGCCTGGCTGCTCGGGTTGCTGATTGGCGACGGAACCTTTGCGCGCCACGCAGATAAAAACGACCAGGCAATCCTGCGCTTTTGGGGCCAGCCCGCCGAAATGATGGTTGAGGCGGCGCACGCCGTCCTGACAAACAACTTACCTGCCCGTAGCGACCTGCAGCCGGTTTGGAATCGGGCCAATCAATATTGGCAGCTTGCTTCTACGGGCTTGACGGCCGCTGCGGACGCGTATGGCATCTCGGCCGACAACAAAACGATTACGCCAGCCATTGAGCGTACATCGAGCGCGTTTTACAGCGGTTTTTTGCGTGGCCTATTTGATGCAGATGGAACGGTTATTGGCGATCAGCACAAAGGCATCAGCGTGCACCTTGCCCAGTCAAATCTGGATTTATTACAGGCCGCACAGCGCATGTTACTACGCCTGGGCATTGTTGCGACCATCTATCAAAATCGGCGCGAAGCCGGCTATCGCCTGTTGCCGGATGGTCAGGGTGGTTCCAAAACGTATTGGGTCCAGGCTCAGCACGAGCTGGTAATCTCCAATAACAACGTGTTCGTGTTCCGCGACCGTATCGGGTTCTCTGACCCGCAAAAAGCGGCGCGCCTGTCCGAGCGGCTTGCCGCCTACCAACGCACGCCCAATCACGAGCGCTTCACAGCGCGCATCAAGCAGATCACATACGTTGGTGAGGAGACGGTTTATGATTGCACGATCCCAGGCAAGCATGCGTTTGACGCCAACGGGCTCTTCGTTCACAATTGTGGTGAGATCTTGTTACGGCCGTATCAATTCTGTAACCTCACCAGCGCCGTGGCCCGCGCGGACGATGATTACGAAAGCCTGCGCGCGAAGGTCGAGCTGGCCACCATCATCGGTACCATCCAATCCATGGCCACCCACTTCCCCGGCCTGCGTGATACGTGGCGCAAGAACTGCGTGGAGGAGCGCCTGCTGGGCGTCGATCTGAACGGCCAGATGGACAGCCTGGCCGCCCAGGATCCCGACTTCCAGCGCCGCCTACAAGAAGTCGCCGTGGAAACCAACCGCGTTTATGCCGCCCGGCTGGGTATCAACCAGTCCGCGGCCGTCACCTGCGTCAAACCCTCCGGCAACTCCTCGCAGTTGCTCAACTCCTCCTCCGGCCTGCACGCGCGCTGGGCGCCGTACTACATCCGCAACGTGCGCGTGGGCGCCCACAGCCCAGTGCGCAAAGTCCTGCACGACGCAGGGGTACCGATGGACCCCGAAAATGGCCAGGCGCGCGAAAACGCCAACACCTGGGTGGTGCACTTCCCGGTGCAGTCGCCCCCCGGCGCCGTCACGCGCAACCAGCGCAGCGCCCTTAAGCAGTGCGAATTCTGGCTGCAGAACAAGCTGAACTACACCGAGCACAACCCTAGCGTGACAATTACCTATCAGCCCAACGAAGTGCTCGACATTGTCAAGTGGATCTGGGAGCATCAGGACAAGATTGGCGGCATGGCTTTCCTGCCGGCCTTCGACGCCCAATACGACCAGATGCCCTACGTCGAAATCACGGCCGCAGAGTACGCGCAGCTCAACGCCGCTTTCCCGGAAATCGACTTTTCCAAGATCTACCGCTACGAGGAGGAAGACCTGACAACCGCGTCGCAAGAACTGGCCTGCATGTCGGGCAACTGCGACGCCTAAGCGGCCAGGCCGCCTGACTAGAAACCGGCGACAGCTTTTGTAATCTACTTTGTAAGGATAATCCTGTTTACTATTTGGAAAGTGTGCGTCAACGTATCGGCATCGGTCGAGGTTTATTCAGATATTTCCAGGACTAAACCAGCCGTTATGCTTGACAGAACGTGCACCTTTACCGATAATTGTATATGTAGTGGCTTGTTGTGTAAGTAACCATGTTAGAGGCAAAGCCAGCCATTCTAATTCGATTCAATTCGTTAAGGAGAAAACCAATGAAAGGGATGTTTAACGCAAATCACCAGCTACCCCACAAAGAACGCGCGCCCTACGAAGCGCCGGCGATCGTATACGAAGGGCTGATCAGCACCCGCGCCGGCACCTTGCTCCCCGGCAGCACGGGCACCGAAGGCGCAGATCCGGCCGATCTCTTCGGCAAAAACAGCTAAAGTCGCCTTTTGTATGCAACCTCGCTTGCGCCTGTGCAGCACTGCTCGCATAAGCAGTTGATGCTATTAGCGTGAGTCAAGCTGTTGTAGTTGACATAATAGTCATCAACTACAGTGAATTGGTCAATTAGAATTGGTACTGGCCACCGATTAAAAAGATAGCGTAAAAAAGAGCCCGCAAAACCTGCGGGCTCTTTTCTTATGGCAGTCTCCCCGGATTGGGGAAAGGCCAGTCGCGGAAGTCTACCGCGCAGTTGTCGGTGTCGCGCCAGTAAGGAAAACGTTCCAGGCTGCGGTTGGGCGCCGCCACCAGCGGACAAGAGACCAGACCCGGCAATGACCCGGTTCCATAAGCCAGCGCATCGACAATGCGGTCGTGTGGATCGCGCAAAATGACTTCGTCGCCCTGGTTGCCAAGCTGCAGGAAGGTCGCCGGGTCACCCCAGCGCGGGTCGTCAATCATGTTGGGCACGGCCGGATCCGTATCAAGAATCTCGAAGTCGGGCGCAAAGCCGAAACGGTCCGCAAAGGCGGTCGCGCTGGTGGCCACGACCAGCGTCGCGCCCGGCGCCAGGACTACGCCGGGCGGGAAGCGCCGCAAATCCTCGAAATCATCCATGTTGACCGCATCTCCCAGACCATAGCCGCTTAAGTCAACCGGTTGGCCGGTCGGATTGACGAGCTCGATAAACTCGGCGTCGTCGGCCCCGGCCGGGTCATAGAGAACTTCGCTGATCAGCACGTGGGCGGCGCGCCCACGGAAGTCGCGCAGCATCAGCGGCAAATGGGCCATGTAGGTCACGTCGCGCGTAAACATGCCGGCCAGCAGGGTATAGGCCGCGTCGGACTGGACCTGCAGCGCCAGTTCGCGGTTGCCTTTGCTGGCCTGTTCGGTGCCGTTGAGGCTGCCGACGTGGACGTAGCCACGGCCATTAATCTGCACCAGCACCATTTTGTTGTGGATGCCCAACCCGGTAGGATTAGCGGTGGCGCAGGCGAGCCGCAACCGCTCAGCGGCGGCAATGGCGTTGACGTAGCCACAGGTCGCGGCGTTGCTGACGGCGCTGCCGGGCGCGTCGAAGTAGGCGTCGAGCAGCAGGCGCACGGCCGCGCCCCGCCGCGCGGCGTTGACGTATGCTTCCAGGCGCGGATTGGGATCATCAAGCGGGTTGCTGTTGGTGGCGCCCCAATACGGCCGTTCCTGCAACTGCTGCACCAGCACCGTATCCCCTGCCCCAGCGCGGTTGACCAGGCCCAGCAGCCCATCCCGATCGCGCAGGCTATTCTCCGGAGAGTGCACTATCTCGAAGCCGAACTCGCCCTGGAAGACGGAAGGGGTCGGGTAACGCACGGTGTAGGTCACACCGCCCGTCTCGTATTTGGGGATGAAGCCGGGCGGCGGGGCGCCGTAGGTGGGGTGCGCGCGCTCCCAGCGGAAGAGGTCGAGGTGACTGGCCGGATCGAAGTCGCGCGCAAAGAGGGTTTGCAGGTGACCGACCACGCCGGGCGCGTCGGTGATGAGCACGACGCCGCGCCGGCCCCAGGTGCCGTCGCTTTTCTCGTCGTAGGGCATACTGTTGGCGCTTAAGTTCTCGCTGCTGATCACGACGCGCGCGCCGTCGACGATAATGTATTTGGCATGCAGGAAGCGATAGCGGTCGTTGATGCTCGCGGCGGCGTCGCTAATCATAAACCAGCATTGGCCGCCGGCGGTTTCGATGAGCTGGCAGACGTACTTGCCCTGCGGCGGCAGCCCGCCCGCGGGGGCGCCTTCCAGCAGCACGGTTACCTCCACGCCGCGCTGAAGCGCAGCGACAAGCGCCTGGGCCAGGCCCAGGTTTTCAAAGGTCAGAGCCACAATTTGCAGGCTGCTGCGCGCGGCGCTGATTTGGGCCGCGACGGCGTCAAAGGCGTTGTCGGGGGCGATGGCGACGGTGAGCACGGCCGTTTGGGTGATCTGCGTGGTGAAGAAGAATTCGTCCAGGTCCCAGCCAGGGTAGCGCACTTTACGGCCGTTCACCACGTCGGCCGGGTCCTGGGCCCAGTCGGCGGCGCTGTCGGTGTCGGGAACGGGTAGGCCGGTGGCTTGGTCGCGCTTGCGGTAGAGGAGCTGGCCCTCGGAGCCGAAGACGCCGCGCACGGTGTAAGGCTGCAGCGGCGCGCCGCGCCAGCCGGGCTGGTCGGCGGGAGCGCTGCCGTAGACCAGGGCGTCAATCAGGTCGTCCTCGGCGTCAAACAGGAACACCTCATCGCCGCTGTTGGCATAGCCGGGCCAGGCGGGCAGCTCAAAGTCGGGCGCAAAGCCAAACTGGCGCGCAAAGGCCGCCGCGCTGCGCGTTAGCCAGAGCACGCCGCCGGGCTCCAGGCGCGCGCCGGCGGGCAGCCGGGAGCGGCCCGCGCCGCCGTCGCTGAGCGCCCAGCCGCCGAGGTCGACGGGAGAGGCGCCCACGTTGCGCAGGGCGACGGCCTCGTCCAGGTCGTTGGTTGCGTAGCCGTCGTAGAGGACAGCGTCAATCAGGATGGGGGGCAGTCCGCCGGTAGAAACGGCCGTTTCTACCGCGCTCCCGTTGTTGGCCAGGTTCGCCTCGGCGCTGGCCGTCGTCGCCGCAGCGGCGTTCACCACCACGCCCTGCACGTCGGCGCCAATCGCAGCCGTGAGGTGAAAAGCGCGTTCGACGCCGGGGGGCAGGCCGCCCAGGGCATAGACGAGCGTCTGCGCGTCGGGCCGGGCGGGCGTCAGGCCGCTGTCGTCCGCCAGGTAGGCCAGCCCC
>Ga0114946_10002204_pt1 | contig 13406 bp, 9 predicted proteins | sample WalLakDeSediment_FD_88676 | JGI IMG/M metagenome (GOLD analysis project Ga0114946, IMG submission 88676) | Lake sediment microbial communities from Walker lake, Nevada to study Microbial Dark Matter (Phase II) - Walker Lake 11/02/13 Deep Sediment | ecosystem: Environmental > Aquatic > Freshwater...
ATTCGGCGACGGCGCCGGAAGGTCACGGCCGTGGGTTTGCTGTTTACCGTTTGCCAGCTCCAACTGCGGCGTGAAGCGCCCGGCCTCTTTGACCGTCAGGGGCAGGGGCTGCCAGCTCAAGCTGCGCCCCAGCTCCACGACGGGGGGCAGCTGCGGCATCAGCGGCACTGCCCGGCGAGCTGGGGCATCAACCAGCACCCGCCCTTGCTCCAGATAGAGAACGCGGTCGGTGTAGGGGAGAACGCGCTCTAGCCGGTGTTCGGCCAGAATAATGGTCAGGCCTAAATCCTCATTGAGCCGCACCAACGCCCGCAGGAGTTCTTCGGCGGCCTGGGGATCAAACTGGCTGGTTGGTTCGTCCAGGATCAGCAGGGAAGGGCGGGAAACCAGGGCGGTGGCTACAGCCACCCGCTGCTGTTCGCCCCCCGACAAGGTTCGCAGCGGCCGCAGCCGCAGCCGGGTTAGGGCCAGCAGCTCCAGGACTTCCTCCAGCCGGGTGCGCCTGGCCGGAGATGAAAGCGGTTGGTTGGTCAGGGCCCGGGCAATCATCTCTTCAACCGGCGTCGCCAGGTTCCCTAAATCCGGGCATTGGGGTACGAAGCCGATCAGATCGCTTACCTGCTGTGCCCCGGTGGCCAGGGTGTTACGGCCGTTTACCCAGATTTGTCCCGCTATTCTGCTGCCCTGTGCTGGAAGGGTGGCCAAACCGCTCAGGCAGTGCAGCAGCGTGGACTTGCCCGAACCGGAGGCGCCGGCCAGCAGGACAAAATCACCTGCTCTGGCCCGCCAGCTCAAATCGCACAGCGCCGGCCGGTCAGTGTGGGGATAGAAGTAGGTCAGCCCATGAACGTCAATCATCAGGTCGGGGAGGTGAGGGCTGCCAGCACGGCTTTAGCCTTCCCAACCAGGTTGGCATCCTCGATTTGCTGGTAGGTGGTCACAGCCTGGCGCGCATAATCGATGGCTTCTGCGTCCCGGCCGCTATCCTGCAGGGCCAGAGCCAGCATGATTTGCTGTTCGCCGACCAGGGGCCAATCCTCTTCCTCCTGGGCGATGGCCAACGCCTCTATCGCGTTGGCGATGGCGGTCTCGGTGGCCCCAGTGTCAGCCTGGATGGCGCTGATCCGGCCCAGGAGATGGGCTTCCGCCCTGCGGTCCTGCAGCTGGCGGGCCAACGGCAGCGCTTCTTCATAGGCAGCCAACGCCGGCGCCATTTGTTCTAGCTGATAATGAACGTAGCCGATATTGGACAGCATACCCAACTGCCAGCCCCAATCAAGCTGCTGGCGGGCAATTTCTAACCCCCGCTCCAAATAGGGCAGGGCCATCTGATACCGCTGCTGGTTGAGCAGGAAGGCGGCCAGCAGGTTGATGTTGTTAATTTCGGCGCTGTCATTCTGCTGTTCGCGGGCCAGGCGAATGACATGATCGCCGTAAAGCCGCGCCTTGCTCAGGCTGCCCGCCGCCGCATGAGCGCGTAAGAGCTGGCTGAGGGCCATAATTTCCGCGCCCGGCTCGCTAAGTTCGGTCGCCAGGTTCAACGCTTCTTCAAACCGCTCTACGGCGTTTTCAATGTCTTGCATGGCTAACATGACATTGCCCATGTTAATGGCCTGCACACATTCAGCCTGCTGGTTATGCTGGCGGCGGGCCGCTTGCCACGCTTCGGTGTAATACTCCAGAGCCTTGTCAAACGATTCCAGGCCGAAAAAGAGATTGCCTAACTGCCCCGCCAGATATATCTCGCGCAGGACGTCCCGTTCGCTTATGGCGATTTGTAACGCCTGCTCAAAACGGGGAATCGCCTTTTCCGGCTGTTCGCTGTCTAGCTGTAACAGGCCCAGTTGGGTCAGGGCGTCGGCGATAAGGGGCTTGTTATCAAGCGCTTTGGCCATGTTGTGGGATTTGTGCAGGGCGATTTGGGCAAAATGGGAGTTGCCCAGCCGGGTCAGGGCGATGCCTTTGTACCCCCATAAGCGGGCTTCTACCAGTTCATTCTTCTGCGCCTGAGCCAGGAGCAGGGCTTCCTCGATTTGGGTCAACCCTTTGGGGGCGTCGCCTACGTCAAAATAGGCTTGAGCCAACTCGATAAGGCCATCTATCAGCCGGTTGGCATCCTGGCTTTGGCGGGTTTTTTCCAGGCTTTTTTCCAGAAGCTGAATTTTTTCTTCCTGTGGGGATAAAGCGGTCATCAATTGTCATCCTTTGGCGCAGAGAGATCAGTCAGGTCATATCTGCGGTTTTGTAGAGGTCTAATGATTTCGTGACCATTAAGGCGGATACGTGGGGCAGCCGGTTGGCCAGAGCCAGCCCCTCTTCCAGCCCCAGAACCATGAGGGCGGTGCTGAGGGCGTCGGCGTCTAGGGCGGAGGGGGCGGTGACGGTGACGCTGGCTAGTTCGGGCGGCGATTGGCCGGCGCGGGGGTCAATGATGTGGTGCGCGCGAAAATCGGCGCTGAAGTAATGTTGATAGTCGCCAGAGGTGGCGGCGGCCTGGTTGGTAATGGGCAGCCGGGCGATAACGGCCGCACTGCGCGGATGAGCGATCCCAATTTGCCAGGCAGAGCCGTCGGGCCGACGGCCGTGACCGACCAGATCGCCGCCCGCTTCAACCAAGATATTGGTAAAACCGTTCGCCCGCAAAGCGGCTGTGGCCTTGTCCACCACAAACCCTTTGCCCAGGCCGTCCAGCGTTAAGGCCATGCCCGGCCGGGCCAGGCGAATGGTTTGTTCGCTCAGTTCAATTTGGCGGTAATCCACCAGCGTCCGGTCAAAAGCGGCCAATGCGCCGCCCGCCCGGAGATGATCCAGCAGCGGTTTGACGGAGATGTCAAGCGCTCCGCCGGTGAGTTGGCCGTAGGCTACGGCCGTTGCCACCACTTCCAAAAGTTCTGGCGGGGCGTCAGCCAGCCAGCCCTCCCGGTTCAGCCGGGCCAGGGGCGCGGCGGCGGGGCGGTAATCCAGCAGGCCAATCACCCGCTCCATCTCGGCAAAGGTGGCCGCGACGGCCGCCGCAGACTGGGATTCATTCTCGGCCATTACGGTCAAATTGACCAGCGTCCCCATAAGTAAGCGGCTTTCCTGATAGGCGGCGGGGTACGCGGCGGCCGGGCCGCCGAATGACGGCCGTCCTAACAGATAACTGGCGGCGACGGCCGCAGCCGATACGGCCGTGATCTTCAAAAAGTCGCGGCGGCTCAACCGATTGGCGGCGGGTGGGGGAAGCTGATTCATGCCTTAGGGCGCTCCTGGCGTGGGCGTGGGGCGCTGACTAGGCGCAGCTAACGGCGTTGTGGTTAAGTTCAGTTGATACTCAATCATTTCGGCCGTGAGCGTGAGCGCGGCGTCCTCATCCACCTGAAAATGGCCGCGATAATAGGCGGGCGTCGGGTCAGGTCGGTCGCTTAAGCCATCGGCCCAAATCAAGCCGACCATAATCAGGGCGACCAGCACAAAGCCGAGCAGCAGCTTCTCTTTTACGCTTTTGAGGGTTGGACGCGCCATTTGGACCAGGTCTCCTTCAGCCAGCGCCGCGTGGCGGCGATAAAATCAACCACCGGGTCTACCGGACATAAATAGTTGCAGAAGGGGCGGTAAATGAGCAGGCTGGTAAAGACGATCAGCAGCAACAAGGCCCATTTAACGGCCGTCCCTTGTAAATCGAATAAGGTGTCAAATGGCTCATAACCGGCGACGCCCGGCCGGCGCAGGGCTAAACCGAAGAGAATGGCCGTCAATGACAAACCGCGCTGCACCCATTTTAGCGGCTCATTCAAACTGCTAGGGCGGTACGCCTTCGCCCCGGAAATGGCGGCCAAGCATTCCTGAAAGGCGCCAAAGGGGCAAAACCAGGTGCAGTAGGGATTTTTAGCGTCAACTGTGGTGACAAATATGATCCCGCCAATGAGCAAATACCAGTAAAGGTTACTGTATAAATCAGGCCAATAGCCGCTCAACAGGGAGATAATCATGGTGATGGTGAGCGGCGCGGTGTAAATGAAACCCAAAATGACCATGCCGGTCAGCAGCGTACCCCAGCGCAGGCGTCGTTTCCATTCCCGGCTGCGCAGCTTGTGTCCCACGTAACCAGAGGCGAACAGCAGGAGCAGGGTAAATTCGGGAATGCCAAATTGCAACGTTTTCTTTTCGGCGGGCAGGGTCAGGGCTAACCCTTCGGCGGCGATCTCCCGCACTGCCTTGCGCGTGGCCGCCGCCACGCCTTCGGCGCTCACCGTCGCCCCGCTCACGGCGTCTAAATCGTCGCCCAGTTGCAGCGGGGCTTGAATGGAACGGCCGGCGTACCGGTTGACCAGATCGTTGCGCGTGACTAAACGGAAAAAGCCCGGCGATTCCCGCTGGGCTACCACGACGGCGGCTAAAATTTCGCCAGAGGGGGCCACGCCGACCAACATTTCAATGGGGCCAGCGTAGCCGGGAGCTTGCCCGACGGCCGCATACCCCACCAACTCGCCGGCGCTATCCCGGCCAATGTATAGCTGCCCGCGGCTTTCTATCTGCACTGCGCCGGGTAAAACGTCGGGAACGAGGGGGAGGACATTGGTGGCGGCCGTTAAATAGCCATAACCCCAGGCGGCGACAACCAAAAGAAAGGTGACTAAGAGCAGCCAACGTTCCCATTTTTGTTTTTGTTGCCGGGTCATTGGTAAAGGGATTTTCGTTGTCACGCCTTGTGCCCTGAATGTAGAACACGAATAGATCAGGCCGAATTTGTCAGTTCGCGCTTGATCTATTCGTGTTCTAGGGGTTTATAACGTTTTGGCGTTATAGCGGTTGTTACTTGTCGCGCCGGACAAACCAGACAACGCCGCCGCCGAGGGCCAACACGACAAAGCTAACCCAGAAGATTGCCGCGGCGCGCGGCTCTAACTCATGCCCGCTGGTTACCGCGTTTTGGTAGACGAAGATAAGTAGGAAAAGCCAAACAGCCCAGAGAATCCATTCGTACCACGGCCGTTTCTTGATCTCGATCACATATTTGTCAGACATTGTTTATATCTCCTTAACAGCTTGGTTGCTGTCAATGCCATATTCTGGCAAATCTAACGACCACCATTCTTCCGCGCTGGCCTGAACGCCATAGCCAAAGGCGTCGTCCATACTGCGGAAGAAGTTGACCAGGAAGGGCGCCTTGGCCGAGCCAGCCTTGACCCACTCATGCACCCAGGCTTTATCTTTCTTGGCGAAGGGGCAAACGGCAAAGCAGATGCCGCAGTTGGTGCCGGCTTGTTCGCGCCAATACTGCATACAGGTGACGGCGTTCTCAAAGTAGGCTTTGTGACCGGGGTTGTTCCAGTCGCCCACTGTTTCCCAGGTGGGGCCATCGAGGAAGCTGAGGGATTCCGAGGGGCAGGCTTCGGCGCATTTCTTGCAACGCTTGCAAAATTCCATAATGCCCGCGTCAATCGGCTTGTCTACGGCCACCGGCAGGTCGGTCAAGACTTTGAAGACGCGCACCATCGGGCCAAATTCGGGGGTGATGAGCCGGTTGAGGCGGGACATTTCGCCCAGGCCAGCCATTACGCCTAAAGCGGGCGAAATGCCCAGGGCGTTGGTGCTGGATTCGGCCAAACCCTGGTAGCCCAGACCGCGCAAAAATTCTTGGGCGGAAGCCTGAATGATTTCGCTGCGGGTGTAGGCTAAACGGGTGGTTTGCGAACCAAGCTGGGTGGGGCAGCGGCGCATTGTCTCGGTGGACATTTGTACGGTGTACACCATGACATATTTGCAACTGTTGGGAATGTAGCGGGCGTCGTCGGTCTCGTACGCTTCTAGCTCGTCGGTGAAGATCAAATCTTTGCCGTCGGGGTCTACGCCGTAGATCAATTTACGGGTGTTGTCGTTTAACTCAATAAAGCCAACGGTGGAGGCGCCGAAATGGCGCATGGCCGCCCGCAAAATTTTGGCGGCTTCGTCAGGAGAGCCGGTCCATTTGGGCACGCCGCGATCTTCGGGCGTCTGCACCTTCTGCGGCCCCAGGTAGCTGCGGGCGGTGCCGACGTGGGCGGCGGCGAGGGCGTGATCTTTGAGGGTGTAGCCGTCTACGTTGTCTAACATCCGTTGCAGTTCGTTACGCTGCGCGGCTTGGGTCAGGCGGTCTACTTCGTCGGGGCCGACGTAACCGGCCATGCCGGGGCCGCGTACGGTGCCGGTCCGTTCGTTGTACCGCAGCATGATGTTCCAATCAATTTCAGTTGTCGGTTGATCAACTGTTTTTACCCACCAGGGCCGTTTGGGACGGCCGGCGGGGTCGGAAAAGGGGGCGCCTCTAAACGACGCCTCGACCGGCTTGGCGGAGCCGGCGACGGCGGTCACGGCCGTGGCCGCAGCCCCTAACCCAGCCAGCTTCAAGAAATCGCGCCGACTTAGTTTTGTTTTACCATCTTCAGACATGTTGCAATCCTCCAGGGTATCAGCCAATTGGCTGTCAACTTCACGGACAAGCAATTTCGCGGCGAAGCTGGTTGTTCCGTTATTATGTTGGGCGACGCTTCTCAACCTGCCCGTCGGTTTGCGCGAGCGGCGAAGTTGAATAAGACGTTGATGATACTTTACCAGAGGCTACAGGCGGCGGGTATCGTAAAAAGCATGATCTTGTGTAATGTTTTTCCTGACACGGCCGCTTTCAGTCATGCAAAACGCCGACGCGCAAAGCAAATTTAACCAGTTCGGCGCGATGTTCCAGCCCCAATTTCTCCATAATCCGGTAACGGTAGGTGTCCACCGTGCGCGGACTGATGACCAACTGGTCGCCAATTTCACGGCTGTTGTAGCCCATGACCGTCAGCCGTAAAACAGTCAGCTCCCGTTCTGAAAGGGAGGCCAACATTTCGGCGTCAGACCGGCCTTCGCTAAATGTTTTCATCAAAACGGTGGCCACAGTGGGGTGGAGATAACGGTCGCCGCGCAGCGTCACCCGAATCGCCTCCAGTAGGCTGGTGTGGGCGGATGATTTTGGCACGTAGCCGTCACAGCCGGCCTCAATGGCCGGCAAAACGAACTCGCGGCGGCTGTGCATGGAGAGGACAATGATGCGGCTGGTCTGGTTTTCCTGGCGAATTTCGGCGATGGCCTCTATGCCGCTCATGTCGGGCAGGTTTAAGTCCATAACGATAATGTCCGGCTCAAGCGAGCGGGCTAATTGGATGCCCTGGGCGGCCGTGCCCGCTTCGCCGACCACGACCATATCCGGCTCGCTTTCCAGCAAGGCGCGCAGCCCGTCGCGCAGCATTTCATGGTCGTCTACGAGTAAAATGGCGATGGCTTCCTGGGGAAGGGGGTCGGTTGGCGTCGCGCTCATGGTCTGTTTTCTCCACTAACGGCTCCGCTCATCAAATCTCGAACAATGGGCAGGGCGACTTTGATTGTCGTACCCTGGTCGGGGGCTGAGTAGACGGCCAATGAGCCGCCGATAATGTTGGCTCGTTCGTTCATGCTGATTAAGCCTAAATGGCGTTGTTGGCCGGGTGGGGCGGCCGAGTGGTGGGCGGAAAAGCCCCGGCCGTCGTCTTCAATGATCAGGTAAAGTTGGTTCGCTTCCCGCCGCAGCGTTACCGCCACGCTGCGGGCGCGGGCATGGCGGACAACGTTGGTTAGCGCTTCCTGGGCAATGCGGTAGAGGGCGGTTTCAATGCTGGCGGGCAGCGTCACCTGGGGTAGATTGACGTCGCAGCGCGCGTTTAGGCCGGTGTCGGCGGTCATTTCGGCGGTCAACGTTTCCAGGGCGACCGCCAGGCCGAACTCTTCCAGGGCGACCGGCCGCAGCCGGTAAGAGATTTCTCGGACTTGCTCAATGGTGGCCGACACATTGTCTAAAATGGGATTCAAACTGTTATGCAGGTTGTTGTCGGTTGTTCGTTTTTCCAACGCTTTGATGCGTACCAGCAGGCTGGTCAACATTTGGCCCACGCTGTCGTGCAGTTCGCCCGCCAGCCGCCGCCGCTCTTCCTCTTGGGCCTCTACTAACGACTCTAATAATGCCTGACGGGCGATCTCTTTCTCGTTGAGTTTGATGCGCAGCCAGGCGTTGGCTACGATTTCGGAAACCTGGGCGCCTATGGCGGCCAGCAGGGCGCGTTCTACGGCGGTAAACGGCCGTTCAGGGTTGTAAAGCAAGTTGATCACGCCAAAATCTATGTCGCGGGCGGTAATGGGGATGCTTAAATGGTTGGCGGATGGGCCGAACTGGGGCGGCCCGGCCAGCCGTTGGCAGACGTTTATGGTTGGTTGGGGGTCTAAACTGCCCTTAGCCGACGCCTCTAAGCAGGCGCAGTCGCCCACGTCGCGCAGCAGGATTTTCTGTAAGGCGGGCGGGGCGTTGTACCAACTGGCTAAATGGGATTTGTCTAATTCGGGATCGCGCAGGTAGACCCAGCCGGTTTCTAACTGCGTCACCTGGATGATGTTTTCCAGGACGATGTAGAGAATGTCTTGAATTTCTAGCCGTTGGTCGGCGGCGAGGGCTATTTTGTTGACGGCCGTCAACTGTCTATTAGCCTGAGCCAACTCCTCTTGCGTGGCGATCAGATGGTCGGTCATCGTATTGACCGCCTGGGCCACCTGCCCAATTTCATCCTGCGACCAGATGGGGACGCGCACGGTTAAATCTCCGCTTACTACCTGGTCGGCCATTTCGCGCAAAGCGAGCAACGGCCGGGTTAAAATGTAGGTGAAAACCAGCGAAAGGAGAATGGAACCGGCGGCGGCCAAAAAAGTGACCAGCAGCACGCTGCGGCCGCCAACCCGCATGGCAGCCTCTATCCGCGCATCAGACAGGAGGTAAGAGAGCCAGTCGGACAGGCCGGTGGTGACCCAGTAGTTAAGCGACAGCCCTAAAATCAAGACCGGCAGAATGGCAATGCCGGCAACCTTGATGTGTACGGGAACGGATAAGATGGTGTAGTAGACCCAGTTGCTGACCCGTCCGCCCAAGCGCTGTAGGAAATTCATAGTTTTATGATGGCCTTGCTCGTATACAGCCAGTTCAGAGAAGACAGCGGTGATTGCTGCCATTGCCCCCCCAATAGTACGGGCTTTGAGCGGCCGTAGCAGTTACCAAATGTCACTTTCTGACTAGCGATAAGTCACTAACCCCGCCGGATCAAAAAGAGGCGATCCGGTCGGATCGCCTCTTGTCATATACTCATGACCTCAATACTCAGGTTCAGGAGCTTAGCCTTGGCGAATCAAGCAGGTGGCATTTGCCATTTCAGCAAATGCCACCGCGGTCATTACGGCTTCATGATAATTGGCAAGTAAAGCTGGTAGGTCACGTTGACGGTCGCCGAAGCTGTGGCTGTGGCCACATGGCTAGGTCCCATATTGTAGGCGGTCCAGGTGGCCGTGTTGGTGGTGCTGGTGTTGGCCACGTAGGGGATGCTCAACCCCGCAGCCACGGTACTCACGCTGCTACCTGGCGTTAGCGCATAGGGGAAGCCTGTGAACAGGTTGCCCAACACGTCGTCGTCCAGGTCGTGCAGGTTGGGGGTCGCGTCGCCGGTGTTGGTGACAGTGTAGCAGTAGTAGACCTCGGTGCCGGCCGGGACAGTGATGGTGCTGGTGGCAGCGCAGACGCCGTCTACCAGGCCCACAGTCTTAGTTATGAGGATGGCGGGGTTCTGCGGTTCGGTGACCACCAGCTCTACCGGAACGATAAACAGCGGCGTCGTCGTGTCGTTGCTCGCAACGCAGAGCGAGCCTTCATACTCGCCCGCTGCCAATTCGGTCGCGTCGAAGATGACAGATACGCTGGAGCTTTGGGTTGCCCAAGTCTGCCCAGAGGCGGGGACTACGCTGAGCCAGGGAATATCTTCGGGTGCGGCGCAACTTCCGGCAGGGGTGGCGTCTTCAAAAATGTTCCAATCCAGCACGCCCGTGCCGGTGTTGGTGATCGTCAGCGTGTGGGTCATGACCGCACCGACTGTCTGCTCGCTGTCCAGACTGTCGGGAGCAACGGCAATGGCGGGCTGAGATGGCGTGCGCACGGCGGCCGCAGGCATCGTAACAACTGGCAGACTGCTGGCGATGTTCAAGTAACCGCTGAGGCCCTCACCGCCGGCCGTTACCGGATTGGCTGCCGGTTCAATGTGCACCTGGGCGAATGACCAGGCGCCCAGAGACGCGCTGGTCACGTTCAAATGGATCGTAATCTCCTGCGTACCGCCTGCGGGAATGGTGAAGTTGCTGGGAACGACCATGCCCGTCACGCCGCCGCTTGACGTTACCCAGGCGTTGTATGGTTGATCCTCGTCCAGCACGCTGCGCAGGGTGCGCGTCCAGGAACAGACGCCAGTGCAGTCGTTGCTGGCGAAACTAGGCAGGTTCAGCAGGCGGGGATCGCCGCCGGCAGCCGGGTTGGCGGCCAGATATTCCGGCTCGGTGATATTTAGCACAAAGCCGACGTTGCCCGCCTGCGTCAAGTTAATCCGGCCGCCGCCAAAGTCGAACGGATCGCCTACGGTGACGCCGTCCTCTTTATCAACCTCGGTGATGCCCGTCATCATGAGCGCCGATTTGACCTCGGCGGGCGTCCAGGTGGGATGTAAGGCGCGCACCAGGGCGGCCGCCCCAGCCGCGTGCGGGCTGGACATGGAGGTGCCGCTGATGATATTGAAGGAGGGAGACGGCGTGAAACCGGCGAAATAGGGAGCCAGGATATTCAAGCCCGGCGCAGTCACGTCCGGCTTAATCAGATTGGCCAGACCTGGCACAGACGCGCCGGCCGGGCCGCGCGAGCTGAAGCTGGCCATGTTGTCGCCGTACATGTCGTCGTAATCTACCGCGCCGCCGGTAATACGGCCGGCGTGACCCGTGCCGGTTGCCAACCACGCCTTCAAGACAAGGCCGTCGACGTAGCTGATATGAGTGGCGGGCAGCACATGGGTGTCGTCGTTCAGGCTGGCGGCACTGGGGGCGTCGTTCAGCAGGATCATGCCGCCGCCGCCGGCATTGAGGACGTTTTGCCCCTTAGCCACGCGGCCAATGGTGCCCCGGTCGCAGACAACGATCTGACCACTGAATACAACGCCGCCAAAGGGATTGCAGAGCGGGTTATTATAGGGTGCGTCGCCCGCGTAAATAAGCGGGGCGGGGCCGTAGCCAGCGGTTGGGCTTTGGCCCAAAATGTCAGGCAGCGGCCCGGTGCTGCTGTTCAAATCCACCACGGAGTTGAGGATGGCCCGGTCATGGGTGCTGGCGGCGACAGTCATAATCCACGGCCCCTGGTGGCCGACCGTGCCGGCGCCCGGCCCCGAGTTGCCGGCGGAGTTGGCGGGAAAGACGCCGGCCACGGCCGCATTGCGGAAAGCGACGGCCGTTGTCTCGACATACGGGTTGGTTCCGCCGCTGATGGAGTAATTGGTCACGTCAACGCCGTCAATGACCGCCTGGTTGACGGCCGCGGTAGTGGATGAGGTGGGGCAGCTTGGCACGCAAACCTGGTAGGCGATAATGTTGGCGTGCGGGGCGACGCCGGAAACGGTTTCAAATGTGTAAGAAGCCGTGGGCGCGACTAAAACCCCATCTTGCAGGAAGTTGCCCCCGGCCGTGCCCGCCACATGGCTGCCGTGACCATTGGTATCTTCAGGGTTGGTAGAAGAGGGGTGCAAGGCCCAGGCGCCAATCAATTTGTCATTACAGAAGGAAGGATTGGCCACGCAGTAGCCAACGTAATTGCCCGTGCCGTAAGGGTTGGTGTGGGCGTAGCCATCGCCGCCAACGGCCGCAAAGGAAGGATGGCTGGAGTTAATGCCGGTGTCAATGACGCCGATAATAATCCCCTCGCCCATGGTGCCGGTGGCGTGAATCTGGCCACGAATTTCGCCACCGGGGAAGGCGGAGGTGTGAATGTTGATGTAGAGCAGGCCGTTGACCAGCAGCCCCTGCTGCGCGCCGCTCAAAGTCGCTGACCCAACCATGGGATTAGCTGTGTGATCCAATCCTACCTCAACCGGGCCGTTGGTGCCGGCCGCACCGGAATGAATGTGAGCGGCTGTGGCGCTGCCCATGTTCAAATCGTGGGCAATGTTCCAGGTGAGTTGGTTGGTGAGCAGATTGTAGGTAAATGTTCCTTCGCCAGTGGCGGCGGAGCCGCTTGGGGGAACTTCCTGGCTGCCGTCCAGGGAGGCGGCGTATTGCCGGTTGGTATAGCTGCCGCCCCAAATAGTGGGCGCGCCCAGGAACTCTGGCCCGGCGTCGGTCAAAATCTCTTCCTCGCTTTCACGGTAGAGCAGGATAACGCCGTCCATTTTGGCTACCTCAGCCGCTTCAGCCGGGGATAGAAAAACGGCAACGCCGTTGTAAGCGTGGCGGTAATGGAAGCGAATGTCTACGCTCCGGCCGAGCAGGCTGGTCATATTGGCCACGAATTGATCTTGCATGCCGGCTAAATATCGTTCATAGGCTAGACTGGCCGGGCTATTGGCATCCAGCTTACGTGTACCGGTGGCCAGGGGGCTGGTCGCCTGCAGACCAGCTATGCCGCCGGTATAAGTCGCCAGCGGTTCACCGGATAATTGAACAATGTAGACAGCTGGCTCTGTCTCACCTTCGGCCTCATTGTAGATGCGGCCGTTGCTTTCCAGCGAGGGTGTTGCTTCAGCGGTCACTTGATTGGGCTGGTTACCCACCGCCGCTACGATTAAGGTGACAAGCGCCAAACACAACAGTAGCTTGATCATGTTGGATCTCATTAGTTTTTCTCCTGATTTGGGACATTATGGAAGCTGGGGTTTGGCGACAAGGATAGGTGGCCAACTTCAGCCAGGCTTTTCATATCTCTTTTTTGCACTGCCGTAGAAAGATGAAAAGCAATGTACACGAAACTGCCGAACGGATATCGGGACCATTCAGGCTTGACCGCGTTATTCTTGATGCTTACCTCCTTTTGCGCGATATACACGAACAACTTGTAGGATATGCACAAACAATCTTGGAGGAGCAACCATGAATCCAGTGTGCCAACGATTGCCTTAGTAAAATGTTATTGTGGAGTGAAATTGTAGACAATTATCGGCATTCGTCAACACGGCTTATGTTGACATTACCGCCGGACCGAAGTTGTCAGTAACTGGTGAATGTCGTGTAGTCAACTTAGAGAACCTGGCCTAACCTGATTCCTTAGGGCCCAGGAATAGACAAAGGAAGGGTGAAAATTTGGGACCGTTTTCGTTTATAATGTAGACAGGCAAGGAGCTGCTTCTGCGTGGACCGGTTTCCTCGTTGCGGCACCGGTCTTAATCAGGCAACGACCCGGTTGGCTGGATTGGAGAATCCGGCAAGGAGAGAGTTGTCATGAGCAAATCATGGTTTACCCACTATGATCCCGGCGTGCCCCACACGCTCGATTATCCCGATACCACCTTAGATCAACTATTGCGTCAAGCGGCGCA
>Ga0114946_10002206_pt1 | contig 13399 bp, 1 predicted proteins | sample WalLakDeSediment_FD_88676 | JGI IMG/M metagenome (GOLD analysis project Ga0114946, IMG submission 88676) | Lake sediment microbial communities from Walker lake, Nevada to study Microbial Dark Matter (Phase II) - Walker Lake 11/02/13 Deep Sediment | ecosystem: Environmental > Aquatic > Freshwater...
CCACGACCGCGCCCTCGCCCACCCCTACGGCCAGCCCCACGGCCACGGCGCCACCCACGGCCACCCGCACGCCGCCCGCCGACAGCGACGAGCGGTGGGACGACCGCATCGGGGCGCCGGGCCTGGAGGGCGTGGTGTCCGCGGTGGCCGCCGACGGCCGCGGCAACGTCTACGTGGGCGGCCAGATCACGGCGGCCGGCGCTGCAACCGTGCGCAACGTAGCCTGGTGGGACGGCGCGCGCTGGCGGGATCCCGCCGGGGGCATGGACGGGCCGGTGCGCGCCCTGGCGGTGGACCCCGCCGGCCGCCTGTACGCCGGCGGCACGTTCGCGTTTGCGGGCGGACTGCCCATCCGCAACCTGGCCATGTGGGACGGGGCCAGCTGGCGGGCCGTGGGCGGCGGCGTGGGCGGGGCGGTGCACGCGCTGGCGGTGGACGCCTCCGGCCGGCTGGTGGCGGGCGGCCGCTTCAGCACCGCCGGCTCGGAGGAGGCTGAGCACGTGGCAGTCTGGAACGGCTCGGCGTGGTCGGCCTTGGGTCGCGGGCTGGAGGCGGAGGTGACGGCCCTGGCTACGGACCGCCGCGGCGGCATCTACGCCGCCACCGTCAGCGAGAACCCCACCGGCGGCTACGACTACCGCGCGTGGCAGTACGACGGCGCCGCCTGGACCGAGCTGCGGCTGACCAGCTTCCGTATCGGCGCCATCGCGGTTGGGCACGACGGGGCGGTGTATCTTGGGGGCGGCTTCGCGGGCGGCGTCATCCGACGCAGCGGCAGCACATGGGTGAGCGCCGGCAGCGGCCTCAACAACACCGTCAACGCGCTGGTGGTGGACCGCGACGGCTACCTCTACGCCTCCGGGCCGTTCTCGGCCTCCGGCGGCACGGCGGTGTCTCGGGTAGCCCGCTTCGACGGCACGGCCTGGCGGCCGCTGGGCAGCGGCCTGAGCGGCGCCGGCAACGCCGTGGCCGCCGACGCCAACGGCCTGTACGCCGTGGGCGCGTTCACGTCCGCCGGCGGCAAGCCATCGCGCGGTGTGGGCTGGTACCGCGCTCCCGGCGGCGCGTCCCCGGGCACGCCCGCGGCCACGCCCGAGGGGCCGTGCTACGACCTGGTGATCGCGCCGGCCGTGGGCGGGCGCGTGCGGCCGCTCCTGGAGCCCGACTGCGGCTCCGGCTACGTGCCCGGGGCCGTGGTGCCGTTGCTGGCGGAGGCCGACCCGGGCTACGTCTGGTCGCGCTGGCACGGCGACGCCGCCGGCCCATCGGTGATCGCCAACGTCGTGATGTCCGGCGACCGGCGGGCGGGCGCCGACTTCACGCCCGACCAGGCGCAACCGCCGGACGTGTTGCTCGTGCACGGCTGGGGCGGCGCCCCGGGCCGGCCGGCGCGCGCGTGCCCGGCCGACGATCAGCCGCTCGAAGTGGACGCCGCCGCGGTGGCGGGCGGGGGTCTGGACGACAACGAGGTGGACGCCTACGCGGCGCACTTGCTGGCCGACGGCGCTCGGGTGTGGCTGGCGCGCTACGACTCCGGACCCGGCGGCGTCACCCCGGTGACGGACGGCGCCGAGTGCCTGCGCCGGCAGGCCGTCGCGTTGCGCGCCCGGGGCGTGCTGCGGATCAAGGTGGTGGCCTACGAGTTGGGGGCCTGGGTTGCGCGGGCGTACCTGGAGAGCAGCGCCTACGGCGCGGACCTGGCCGCCGGGCGCGTGCCGGCCTTCGAGCAGATCGTCACCCTTGCCGCGCCCCACGCCGGCGCCGCCGCCGAGGCCCTGGGGTGCTGGCCGGGAGGCCCGCCCGGCTCGCTCTTGCCGGGGCTGTGCGCCGTCCCGCTCGGCGACACGCGCACGCTCAACGAACGGGTCTTCAACCAGCGCGCGACCGGCGTGGCCTACGACCTGGTGGCCGGCACCCTCTCGCCCCCGCCGCACACGGCCCTGGCCCTGCAGACCATGCCCGGCTCGCACGACGGGCGTGTGGCGGCGCACAGCGCCCTCGGGCGGCGGCCCGAGCGGGCCTGGCCTCAACCGTGGCTGCCGGCGGCCGGCGACGAGCTGCCGCCCGGTGCCCGCTCCCCGGTGGCGCGCCACGCCGTGGCGGCCAGCCAGTTCGGGCCCGACCGGTGGCAGGATCCCGCGGGCGCCTGGTGGCCCAGCTTCTTCGCGCCGGCGCGCGGCGCCCCGCCGGCGGCGCCGCCGGCGTACCACTGCCTCCGGCAGCTGCTGGGCCTGGCGGAGGGCGCCTGCGACGCGGACGCGGACGCGGACGCGGGTCCGGGCCCGGGCCCGGGCCCGGGCGCCGCCGGCGGCGGCCCATCCCTGCCCGTCCACGGGCCGGCGGCGGGCTTGGGAACGGTGTCCACCGCGGGCTCCGGGCCGCCGTTCTCGGTGGCGGCCATCGAGTCCGGCCGCCTGGAGGCCGGGCAGGCGGTGGACCTGCCGCTCCATCTGGACACGACCGGCCGGGCCGAGATCACCGTGGCCTGGTCGGCCGGAGCGCTGGCGCTGACCCTGACGGACCCGGACGGCGCGTCCATCGACCCGGCGCGCGCGGCGCTGGACCCGCGGCTGGTCTTCATGGACCCGGGGCCCGGCGGCCCGTTGCTGGCCGGCTACGCGTTCACGACCACGCTGCCCGGCGCATACGTCGCCACCGTCGGCGCGGCCGACGTGCCGCCCGGGGGCGCGGACTACGTGCTGGCGGCCAGCGTGTCCTCGGAGCGCGCGTTGTACGTGACTCGTGACCGGCCGGTGCACGCGCCGGGCGCGCAGGCGGTGATCACCGCCGGCCTGACGAGCGGCATGGCCGGGCTGGCCGGGGCCGAGGTCCGGGTAAGCTACAGCGTTCCGGGCCACGGCGCCTCCGTGCTGGCCGCGGACCTGGGCGGCGGGCTCTACCGCGCCGAGCTCCAGGTGCCGGACGGCCCCGCGCGCCTGCCCCTGCGGGTGGAGGCGGCCGGCCAGTTGGAGGGTCAGCCCTTCCGGCGCGCGGCGCTCTCGTGGCTGCACGTGGCCGGCGCGGCGGCGGCGCCCGGCGGGACGTACGCGGACGAGGCGGTCGACCGCAACGGCGACGGCTTGTTCGAGCGCCTCGAGGTCACGGTGGGCGTGTCCACCACGCGCGCCGGCCGCTACATCGTGGCCGCCGACCTGATCGACCAGCGGGGAGGCCTGGTGGCGCACGCTGTCACGGCGGTCGATCTGCCGCCGGGCGGCAACGACGTGGTCCTCGCCTTCGATGGCGACGCCATCCGCGCCGCCGCTGTGGACGACCGCCTGCGCCTTGCCCGTCTCACCATCATGGCCGAGGACGCCCTGCTCGGCCCGGTGTACCTGGGCGACGACACGCCGTGGACCACGCAGTGGTACGCGGCGCGCGACTTCGGCGCCACGTGCTACGCGCTGCAGGCGCGCGTGGAGCCGCCGGGCGGCGGCCGGGTGGTGTTGTCGCCCGCGGCGGACTGCAACGCCGGCCTGCAACACGCGAGCGGGACCGTGGTGCACGTAGAGGCGTGGGAGAACCCCGGCTACGCCTTTCTGGGCTGGGCCGGCGACCTGGAGAGCGGCGATCCCTCCGCCGAGCTGCTGCTGGACCGTGACGTGACGGTGGTGGCGCGCTTCCTGCCCCTGGCCACGCCCACCCCCACGGTCACGCCGCCCGCCACGCCGGTGCCCACGCCCACCCCGCCGCCGCCCACGTCGCCGACGGCCGGGCCCACGCCGGAGCCCACACCGGAGCCCATGCCGTCACCCTCGCCGCCGGCGGCCACGCCCACGGCGTTGCCGGCGGAGCCCACGCCCACGCGCGGCCACTCCGGCTCGGGGCGCACCATCTACCTGCCGACCGTGTCGCGCTGACGCCCAGGCGCTCGAGGTGAGCGTCACACGGGCGGCGAGGCGGTCTCCTTGCCCCCGGATCCCAGGTGCACGAGGACGTGGTGCTTGGCGCCGTCGTCGACGAGCTCCACACGCGCTTGGGGCAAGCGCCGCTCGTCCAACTCCACCGCCGCCACGCCCCGCTCCACGCCATCCGGATTGCGCACCTCGATCACGTACAGGCTGGCGCCGTGGCGGTAGCGGACGGTGAAGCCGGGCCACGTGGCCGGGATGACCGGGTCCACGGTCAGAGCGCCGGCCTCCAGTCGCAGGCCCAGGACGCCTTGCACCCAGGCGCGGTGCGCCCACCCGGCGGCGCCGGTGTACCACGTCCAGCCGCCGCGACCCACCTTGCCCTCCAGGCTGTACACGTCGGCTGCCATCACGAACGGCTCCACCCCGTAGGTACGGCAGCCGTCCTCGTCCGCCGCGCGCGTAATCGGACTGCACAGCTGCAACAGCTCGACGGCGCGTCCGCCCCAGCCGGCCCGCGCTGCGGCCAGGGCCAGCCACATGGCGGCATGGGTGTACTGCCCGCCGTTCTCGCGCACTCCCGGCGGGTAACCGCGGATGTAGCCCGGGTCCACATTCCACGTGTCGAACGGCGGGGTGAAGAGCAGGGCCAGCCCGTCATCGGGGCGCACCAGGTGGTGCCACGCGCTCTCGAGAGCGCGGAGCGCCCGTTCGCGGTCGGCCGCCGAGCCCAGAACGGCCCACGACTGCGGCAGCGAGTCGATGCGGGCCTCGGGGCACTCGTGGCCGCCCAGCGGGGTGCCGTCGTCAAACCAGCCGCGCAGGTACCAATCGCCGTCCCACGCGCTTGCCTCCACCCGGGCGGCAAGCCGCGCGGCCCGCGCCCGCATGCGCGCGGCGCCGGGCGGGTCGCGCGACTCGGCGCAGGCATCCGCGAAGCGCTGCAGCACGGCCGCCTGGAACCAGGCCAGCCACACGCTCTCGCCGCGCCCGGCCTCGCCCACCCGGTTCATGCCGTCGTTCCAGTCGCCGGCACCGAACAGCGGTAGGCCGTGGGGCCCCGAGGTGGCTGCCGCGCGCAGCGCACGCTCGCAGTGGTCGTAGAGCGAGGCGTGCTCGACCGTGTCCTCGGGCGTCAGGTAGGCCTCCTGCTCCCACGGCTCCAGCGCGCGGCCCTGGACGAACGGCAGCCTGACGTCCAGGACGTCGTGGTCACCCGTGGCGGCCACGTACTCGGCCACGGCCCAGGGCAGCCACAGCAGATCGTCCGAGATGCGCGTGCGCACGCCGGCGCCGCCGGGCGGATGCCACCAGTGCAGCACGTCGCCCTCGGGGAACTGGTGCCGGGCGGCAAGCAGGATGTGCTGGCGGGCGATCTCCGGCGCGATGGGCAGCAACGCGATCACGTCCTGCAACTGGTCCCGAAAGCCGTAGGCGCCCGACGACTGGTAGAAGCCGGTGCGACCCCACACCCGCGCGCTCAGGGTCTGGTAGGGCAGCCAGCGGTTGACGAGCACGGCGGCCTGAGCGTCCGGCAGGTCCACCTCCAGGCCGGCCAGCAACCGGTCCCACCATTGGCGCGTGGCGTCGATGCAGTCGGCCACGGCCTCCTCGTCGGGAAGTCGAGCCAGTAGCTGGCGCACCTCGTCCACCGAGGCGGCCTGGCCCAGCAGGTGCGCAACGGTGGCCGACTCGCCGGCTCCCAACTCCACCTCCACCTGCAGGACCGCGCACGGGTCCAGGCCGGGCCCCACGCTGCCCGACAAGCCCTTGTGCCTCATGGCGCGCGGGCGATCCAGGCAACCGTTGCGATCCAGGAACTCGCCGCGGTCACCGGTGCAGGCCACGTCTCGCCCGCCGACGACCGCGGAGAAGGCCACCCGGTTGCCGAACTCGGTGTTGAAGCGGTTCCTGGCCAGCAGCGCCCCCAGGCCGTCGTCCCAGTGCGTCTGGACGTGCATGGCGGACTCCTCGCGGCTCTCGCCCAGCACCCAGGCCGCGTAGAAGGTCAGCGTGAGGCGCCGCGCGCGGCGCCCGTCGTTCCGCAGCCACACCAGCGAGGCGCGCAGCGGCAGCCCGCCGTCGTCGTCCATGGGCACGCAGACAGTGAGCTCACCCTCGATGCCGTGGCTGTTGTGGCAGAACTTCGTGCTTCCGGCGCCGTGCCGGATGCGGTACGGCAGGTTCTCGCGCACCGGCGCCGGGGTCAGCGTCCAGAACTCGCCCGTGACCTCGTCGCGGATGAACACGGCCTCCGAAGGCGAGTCGCACACCGGGTCGTTGGACCATTGCGTCAGCCGGTTGCGCTGGCTGTTCAGGCTCCAGGTGAAGCCGCCGCCCGCCTCGGTGACCAGCGTGCCGAAGGTGGGGTTGGCGATCACGTTGGACCACGGGGCGGGCGTAACCCGCCCGGCGCCCAGCGTGATCACGTACTCCCGCCCGTCCGGCAGGAAACCGCCCAAGCCGTTGTCCGGTTGCACCTCTTCGTACGGCAGGGGCCGCGCCGGGTCATAGACCTCGTGGCGCGCCGACAGCGGACGGACCGGCTCCGGCGCCTCGCGCGGCACGCCGAGCTGCCGACCCAGCGTGCCGCGGGCAGCCACCAGCACCACGTGGGCCACCGCGAGGAGGAGCGTGACGTCGTCGGGATGCATCTGGTCCACGCTGCGCACGAACACGCCGCCGGGCCGGTCCACGCCTGCCAGCACGGCGTGGCCCTGCACCAGACGCGTCAACTGATCCTGCAGCGGCTGGGCGTAGCCGGTCGACTGCTCGTTCAGGACCACCAGGTCGGACTTCAGGCCCCGCTGCCGCCAATACGAGTGCGCCAGGACCAGTTGCCGCACCAGGCCCATGTCGCGCTCGTCGCCGATGGTGACCACGACGATGGGCAGGTCGCCCGAGATGCCGTATGCCCACAGCGCGGTCTGGCCGCGCCGGCTCTGGACCAGGCGCTCGGGCGGCGGCCGGAGGCGCTTGTTGGGGTAGAGCATGAAGCTGGCCAGCTGCTGGAAGCGGCGCGCTTCGTTCGGCTCCAGCCGCAGCTGGCGCAGCTCCAGCTGCGCGCGCGCCCACGCCAGCTCGAGGGCGCGGTCGATGGCCGGCGCATGGGCGTACTTGTCCATCAGGTTGCGCACGCCCTCGCGCGTGTCGGCTGCACCCAGGACCAGGGCCACGGTGGCGCGGCCGCCGGGCGGAAGCACGATCTGGCGCCGCAGGCAGAAGACGGGGTCCAGGGTGAAGCCCTGGCTGCCCGAAAGGGTCGTGTGCAGGCCCGCCGGATCGGCCAGCGAGCCGCCGCGACCAATGAAGCGCGCCCGGTCCGTCTCGAACGCCAGGGCGGCCTTGGCGGGGCCCTCGATCGTCATGCGATGCCCCACCCAGAGCTCGCCCTCGTCAGGATGACGGCTGCGCCGGTGCGCCAACAAGCAGCCCTCGTCCGATAGCGCCTCGGTGTGGACGAACAGCTTGCCGAAGGCCGGGTGCTGGCGGTCGGCGCGGTGCGCGGCCAGCGCCAGCTCCACGTAGCTGGTGAGCGACAGCCGCCGCCGGCGTGACGAGCGGTTGATGAGCGTGATGCGCCGAATCTCCACGTCGTCCTCGGGCGAGACGACAATGGCCATGTCGGACTCGATGCCGTCGTCCGAGCGTCGGATCTCCGCCCTGTCCAGGGCGAAGAGCGCCTCGTAGCGCTCGGCCTCGGCGCGCACGGGCTGGTAGGCCGTGGACCACACGCGGTCGGAGTCCACGTCGCGGATGTAGCAGAACAGGCCGTACGGGTCGCAGGTGGTGTCGGAGCGCCAACGGGTGATGTCCACGTCGTCACGGCGGCTGTAGCCCCCGCCCGTGCCCGTGACCAGCAGGGAGTAGCGGCCGTTGCTGAGCAACTGCGTCTTGACCGTGTCGGTGTGGGGCGTATCGAACCTGCTGACGGTAGGCGCCACCACCTCCGTGGCCATGATGGCCAGCGAGCGACTCGGGCTGTCCAGCTGCTGCAGCGGCGGCTCCACAGGCACGCGTTCGTACAGGAGCGACTCGGTGGCCTGTACGCGCGGGTCGCGGTGGAAGCGCTCGCGCATGACGCCGTCGCGGAGCGCGTTGACCAGCGCGATCAGACCCATGCCCTGATGGTGGGCCATGTAGGCGCGCACCAGGACCCCACGCTCGCCGCCGCGCCGCCGTTGACGGCGGAAATCGATGGCCTCGAAGAAGCCGTAGTCATCCAGCATGCCCAGCTGCTCGTGGAGGCGCAGGTTGGCCAGCGCCTGCTGCGGCGCCACTTCCAGGGCCAGCAGCGTGGCGTACGGCGCCACCACCAGGTCGTCGCCCAGGCCGCGCTTGAGTCCCAGGTCGGGCACGCCGAAAGCCTGGTACTGATAGGTCCGTGTCGCGTCCAGGTCGCTGAAGGCCGACTCGGAGATGCCCCACGGCACGCCCCGGCGCTCCGCGTACGCGATCTGCGCCATGACGGCCGACCGGGCCGCCCGGTGCAGCAGGGAGTTGTCGTAGGCGCGCTGCAGCAGATGCGGCATCAGGTACTCGAACATGGAGCCGCTCCAGCTGAGCAGCGCGAAGCCGTCGCCCACCAGCCGGTACGGCCGGACCATGGCCAGCCAGTGCTCGGCCGGCACGTCGCCGCGGGCAATGGCCACGAAGCTGCCCAGACGGGCCTCGCTGGCCAGCAGGTCGTAGCGCGAGGTGTCCAGCCGGCCCTCGTCCACGTTGAAGCCTATGGCGAACAGGCGCCGCTCGGCGTCGTAGAGCGGGCGCAGGCTCATGGCCTCGGAGAGCTCCCGCACAACCCGCCGCAGTTCCTCGGTGCGCCGCACCAGCTCCGCCGCCGCACCCACGCGCGGCGAAAGGTCCTGCAGTGAGGGCCACGGGGGCGCCGCGCCGTCCGGGCGGCTCTCGCGGCCCCCGCTCGCCCGGCCGTCCTGGTCCGCCCGGCCGTCCTGGGCCGCCTGGTCGCGTTGGTCCGCCTGGTCGCGTTGGTCCGCCTGGTCGCGTTGGGCCGCCTGGTCGCGCGGGGCGTGGGTCGCCACGTAGGCGTGCCACTGGCCCGCGGCGGTCGCCAGCGCCGTCGCCCAGTACCTCGCCCGCGGGTCCGCCTGATCGGTTGCCGCCAGGTCGTCACGCAGGCGCGCCGCCTCCGTCCCGACCACCGCCAGCCGCTCCAACGCCTCCGACGGCTCGGCGCGAGCCGCCCGGATCAGGTCTCCCAGGCGCGCCGCGGCCTCGCGTTGGTCGCGCGACGCGCCAGGCCGCTCCAACTCGGACGTCAGCAGGCCATGCGTGTCCAGCAGCCCGGCCAGGACGTCGGCATCCACCAGCGGCCGCGCCAGCAGATCGGCCAGGCCAACGTCGAGCGCCCACAGGCAAGCGAGCAGGTTGCCGCTGTCCACGGCCGACACGTAGCGTGGCGGCAGCGGTCGCAGGTGCTCCAGCTCGTACCAGTTGAGGAGATGGCCCTCGTGTCGCTCCAGACCCATCATGGTCTGCAGTGACGCCGACAGGCGCTCCACCACCGCGGCGGGCGTGAGGTAGCCCAGGTCGGCGGCGCTCAGCGCGCTGAGCAGCCACAGGCCGATGTTGGTGGGGCTGGTCCGCTGCGCCAGCGTGTCCTGGTGCGACACCTGGTAGTTGTCCGGTGGCAGCCAGTGCGTCTGCGGGCCGACGAAGTCGTCGAAGTAGCGCCAGGTGCGTCGGGCCACCTGCCGCAGCGCGGCCGTGTCGGCCTCCGTCAGCCGCACCGGGAGGCGCTCGCGCGTGGCGCGCCCGACCATGCGCCAGACGATGGCCGGGGTGGCGAACCAGAGCAGGAGGAACGGTGCCGCCACGAGAAGCGCCTCGCGGTTGTGCCACGCCAGGGTGGCGGCCACGCCGGCAGCCAGCAGGCTGATCAGCGACATGTGGGCCAGGAAGCGCCCGGCGAAGGCGTCGCTGCCCCAGGCAGCCCGCTGCGCGCTGGTCCACTCCAACAGGTGGCGCTTGCTGACGAGCCGCCGGTAGGCAACGCGGGCGACGGCATCCAGGGCCACGCCGGCCTGGTGGGGCAGCAGCGCGGCCTCGACGGCCGTGCGGGCAAGCAGGCGCGCCAGTTCGGCGCGCGAGCGGGCCGCCCGCGTCGGCGAGCGCACGGCCTCGCCGGTCAGCCGGAGCACGGCGATCAGCAGCGTGCCCAGGGCCAGCAGCACGCCGGCCATGGCTCCGGCAACCCAGCCGGCGGACCACGACGCCAGCAGGAACGCCACCGACGACGCGGGGACCAGGCTGCGGCGCAGGTTGTCCAGCACCTTCCAGCGGTTGATGGCCGTCAGGTCGTTGCGCACCCAACGCCCATCGGGGCGGCGCACCCAGGGCAGGCACCATTCGGCAATCTGCCAGTCACCGCGGATCCATCTGTGCTGCCGCAGCGCGTAGGCCACGTAGTCCGGCGGGAACTCGTCCAGCAGCTCTATGTCGCTGGCCAGTCCAACGCCGACGTGCGCGCCCTCGATCAGGTCGTGGCTCAGGATCCGTCCCTCCGGGAACCGCCCTTCGAGCACGGCATGGAAGAGGCGCGGGTCGTAGATGCCCTTGCCGTGGTAGGTGGCTTCCGCCGCCAGGTCCTGGTAGACGTCCGAGACGGCCCTGGTGTACGGATCGGTGCCCTCCGTCGCGCTGAAGAGCCGTGAGAAGCGCGACGCCGTGGCGCTGGGCAACGACGTGCTCACCCGTGGCTGGACGATGGTGCAGCACTGCCCGGCGCGGCGGCGGCCGACGCTGGCCGGCTGGTTGAGCGGGTGGGCCATGGTCTCCACCAGCCGGCGGGCCGTGTCGCGCGGCAGCTGGGTATCGCTGTCCAGCGTGATGACGAAGCGCACGTCCGCCAGGCGTTCCGGATCGCCCACGCGCACCACGGCCGGCCCGGAGCGGATGGGCGCGCCGCTGATCAAGGCGTTGAGCTCGGTGAGCTTGCCGCGCTTGCGCTCCCAGCCGATGAAGCAACCCTCGCTGGGACACCAGTCGCGCTCGCGATGCAGGTAGTAGAACCGGCCGGCACCGTAGCGGCGGTTGAGCTCGCGAACGGCTTCCTCCGCCGCGCGCACGATCGCCTCGTCGCCGTCCAGGTTGCGCTGGTCGGCGTCGACGTAGTCGCCGAACAGCGCGTAGATCAGGTTGGCGTCCGGGTTGGCCAGGTAGCGACTCAGCAGCTTGCGCGTCTCGGCCGCCACGGCGCGCTCGTCGGCCAGGATGGTGGGCACGACGACCAACGTCCGCAGAGCATCCGGCAGGCCCTCCTTCTCGTAGTCCATCTTGGCCAGCACCCGCGGCGGCATGAAGCGCGTGACCATGTAGTTGACCAGTTGGACGGCCAGCTCGCTGGCCGGCAGCACCGCGGCCAGCAGGAACAGGACGGCCACCAGGCCGGGCGCCCCCATCACCAGCGCCTCGGCCGCCACGGCCGCCACGGGCAGGAGCAGGCCCAGCGTCGCGGCGGCAATGGCGCCAATGTACGCCGCCGCGTGGTGGCGCTGGACGGCCGCACGCAGCCGCTCCGCAGCCCGCGGTCGAACCCCCAGGCGCGCCGCAAGCTCGGGCGCCCGATGGCCTATGAGGAACGCGCCCACGTGTCGCGCCGCGGGATAGAGCTCGCCCTCGTCGGCGCTCTGTTCGCCGGCCATCGAGACGGCCAGGCGAGCCACCTCCTCCTGCTCCGTGCCGGCGCGGCGGGCCAGGCGTTCCACGGCGCCCCGGTAGCGGTCGCGCGTGTCGAAGTCCATTGCCGCGTAGGCGCCGGCGGCGTCGCCGCGCAGCGCGCGCTCCACCGGGCTGACGCGCTCGAAGACCTTGGTCCAGTCCATCTGCGACAGGCGCCGCAGGCTGGTGATGGTGCTGCCGATGGCTACCTGCACCGCCGCCTCGCGCGCCTGCTCGGAGGTGAACGTCTCTCCCAACGGTCGATGCAGCTTGCGCTCGAGCCAGGTGCGCACGGGGACGAGGGCGGAGTCCTCGTCGTAGAGGTGCCCGGCCAGCTGCGTGCCGAAGTAGGCGCTGGGCTCCGGCACGACGCGCGCCAGCTCGGCCAGCACCGCGAACAGCTCGCTGGGGTCGGTCCGCGCCGCCACCAGCAGGCGGTTGGCGCACAGATTGGCCAGCTCGCGGTCGTGGAGCCGGCGCTGCGTGTCCGCGGCCAGGCTCTCCAGCCGCAGGATCAGGGCAATGCGCAGCATCAGCGGCATGGCCCACAGCTCGCCGATGGTGAGCGGCGACACCTCCTGGTAGGCCTCCAGGAAGGCCTCCACGGTCTGGCGGTCGGCATGGGCCTCGGTGTGCTCCACCAACTCCTGCGCCAGGCCGAAGACGCGCGGCACCGGCTCACCGCGCGATCCCGCGCCGTTGCCGCTTGCACCCGCGGCGCCGCCTGCCAGCAGCGGCAGCTCGTGGTAGAACGAGGCGGCCAGGTTGCGGCGCACCTCGGCTATGTGCGAGCGGACGATGTAGGCGTTGTCCAAGAGCCACTCGGCCGACACCGACATGGTCTGCTCGAGCCGCGCCGCGTCCGCCAGGCGTCGCCGCACCGCCTCCAGCCCCGCCTCGGCGCGGGTCAGGTCGTCCAGCAACGGCTCGCCGCCGCCGCCATCGGACGCCAGGCGGTGCGCTTGGGCCAGGCGGCGCGCGTGCGTCTGGAGCTGCGCCGTGGAGAGGGGCACGGAGGGACGGGCGGCGGTGCGCGACGCCGTGGCCAGCACCGGCAGCAGCACGAACATGGCGGGCGCGGTGGGCATGTCGCTGCGCGCGGCCTCCATGGCGCGGTCCAACTCCGCGGTGTCGGCCTCCACGACGACGGCGGTGTCGGCGGGAAGCAGCCAGCGGGTCAGGTCGCCTAGCGCCGTGTCGCGCACGCGCACGTCGTACCTGCGCACCAGCCGCCAGGCGGTCCCGGACACGACCGCGCCGGCCGCCAAGGCCGCGAGCACGGCCAGGGCCTGATGGCCGGGGAATAGGGCGAGAGCCAGGAGGGCGGTCAAGGCCGCGGCCACGACGCCGGCGATCGGCACGAGGGCGGCGTGCCGTCGGGCCGACACCTCGTGCCCCGGATCGGCGCCGTCCGGTCGGCGCAGGAGCAGCGTGCGCCGGTAGCGGGCAGCGCGCAGTCGGCGCAGCGCCGCCTCGGCGTCGTCGCGCTCGGCGTACAGGCACAGGAGCAGGCCGCGGTCGGTCATCGGAGGAGAGGGTGCCCCGCGTGTCAGATGAATGCCGGGCACGGCGTGCCGCCGCGCCCTTGGCGTCGTGCGATACGCGCCGCGCAGGGCGGGGGACCGCATGGCGACCGTCGCCCGTGGCGAAAGGGTAGCAAACGGCTGCCGGGCGCGCCAGCGGAGCCGACGCGGGCGTGACCCGGGGGCGGTCGGGGGCGGTCGGGGACCGGCGTGGCCCGACGTGCCGGGCGCGCCAGCGGAGCCGACGCGGGCGGGACCCGGGGGCGGTCGGGGGCGGTCGGGGCCGGCGGGGACCGGCGTGCCGGGCGCGCCAGCGGAGCCGACCCGGGCGTGACCCGGGGGCCG
>Ga0114946_10002208_pt1 | contig 13396 bp, 8 predicted proteins | sample WalLakDeSediment_FD_88676 | JGI IMG/M metagenome (GOLD analysis project Ga0114946, IMG submission 88676) | Lake sediment microbial communities from Walker lake, Nevada to study Microbial Dark Matter (Phase II) - Walker Lake 11/02/13 Deep Sediment | ecosystem: Environmental > Aquatic > Freshwater...
ACGGTTTCAAAGGCCATCCGTGTCATATCGATCACATCTCCGTTTTCTTCTTTTTCCTGCCGGGCAGATGTGATCCATGGAAGATGTTTTTCTCTTTCCAGGAAATCACTTACTTCTTCTATGCTGAAATGGGGGTAGTTTTCCTCAAAAACAAAGTCGGGCTTGTTATATGGCGTGCCATTGGCACTACCTGCTGTTCCGCCATAAAACACACTTCCCGTAGCGCGAATATCCCCGCTTACATCCAGGTCATATTGGGGAGTCCAGGTGCGAATTCCTACCCTGTTGTGGGATGGATTAATGATAATATTTTCATTGGCAGTTGAGCTTTGAATAACCAGGCTTCCACCCCCGAAGGATAAATCAACATAATCGTTGCTGGCTCCGTCGGTTCTTAGGGCGATCCAGTCGCCTGTAGCGTCGGAAAGACGAATTCTGTCACCCAGAACATCCACTGCATAATCGGGAACAGTTTTGCCTATAGCTACCCGGCCACTTACATGAAATCTTCCTCCCGTAAAGAACCCGGAATATCCCGATGCAGAAGTTACTTCACCCCTGACCCCATATACTGTTCCGGATGCTGATGTCTGATATCCCCAGACTCCGGTAGCACCAGTAGTGGAGGAATTTGATATCCCCGATACTCCAAAAGTGCTTCCTGAAACACTTGATGAAATCCCACTTATTGCAGTCCCGGCGGATGCTTTTATCTCACACCTTAATCCGGGCCCTGTGCCATTGTTAGTTAAATCGAAAATATGATCTGTGGCAGATGAAGTACCGGAATAAGGAAGGATTAATCCACCTGATGGATTTTGCCAGGAAGCCAAGCCATTGGCATCGGAAGTAAGGACTTTGCCGGAAGCTTGCGTTCCATCCTGCAAAGTGAGTTGTTTTGTCCTGAATGTGCCGTTTACATCCAGATCATACGCCGGAGTCCATGTGCGAATACCTACCTTGCTGTCTTTAGCAGGATTAAGTATTATATTTTCGCCGTTGGCATTTCCTCCAATGGCCAGGTTGCCACCGGAGAATGATAAGTCAAGTATTCCGGCGGTTCCGTCAGTACGCATGGCTAACCATGTGCCTTCAGACTTTTTCAGATTGATCCGGGTAGCGCCAACCACTTCAAGTTTATAGGCAGGATTGTTAAGGCCTATGCCAACATTACCGCTATTGTAATAAATATCGGAGCCAGAAGTAACCCATTGACTGCCGGAAGGGCTTTGCCAGGAAGCAAGCCCAGCGGCATCGGAGGTGAGAACTTTTCCAGCACCGGGACTGCCGCCTGTTATTTTTACCTGACCCGCTACTTCAAGTTTCGCTGAAGGGTTTTCTGTGCCAATACCTGTATTTCCCTGAATATGGAATTTGCCCCCCTGGAAATATCCAGAGTAACCGGAGGAGGATTTTGTTTCTCCATAGACACCATAATTCTGTCCGGTAGTTGACCTCGCAGTACCCCTAATCCCGGTCCCATTAAGACTATATGAATCTCCTGTAACTCCAATTCCCTGTCCCTCATCGGAGTATACATATCCTACCACACCAATTCCCGATGAGGAATTTGTTGTTCCGGCAATGCTCGTTACTGAACCCAATGTGGATGGGTTATAAACCAAAATCCCTGTACCTTGACCCGCTTGGTTAATTGAGAATGCAGGATCATCCGAGCTGCAACTTCCAGAATATGGTAAAGTTAATCCCTCTGACGGGGTTTGCCATGAAGCAAGGCCGCTTGCGTCAGAGGTAAGCACTTTTCCTGCACCGGGACTGCCACCGGTTATTTTTACCTGGCCCGCTATTTCAAGTTTTGAAGTCGGATTTTCAACTCCAATACCCACATTTCCACTCACATAAAATCTTCCTCCTTCAAAATATCCTGAATGTCCGTCGGGGGAAACAACCATGCCCCTAATGCCCCTGGTATTTCCTGTTGCGTATCCCGCAATGCCACTGACGCCTGTACCGGTTGGCCCATCCGCAACCCCATATACCCCAAAAGAGGTTCCTGTAAGAGAATTTGTAATATTCCTGCCGTACACACCAGAACCATTGATGGCCTGCGAATAGCCAATGACCCCTGAAGCTGTACCGGCATTTGAAAATGCCTTTCCGAAGACACCCCCTCCAAGGGGCGAAAAAATATCTCCCCTTACCCCAAAGTAATCTGAATCAGTTGACGTGGCATGGTTTATTCCATAAATTCCATTTCCACCATTATTGGTGTTGGTTATTTTAAATATATAGTCAGATGAGGAACCACTCTCAATAAACGGAAGGCTCAAACTGGCGGGTTGCCAGGAAGCCAGTCCATTAGCATCAGATGTCAGCACCTTTCCTGCTCCCGGGCTGCCACCGGTTATTTTTACCTGGCCAGCAACCTCAAGTTTGGCGGTAGGATTTGTAACGCCAATCCCTGTATTGCCACTGATATGAAACCTGCCTCCTTCAAAAAATCCGGAATATCCGTTTGACGAATAATTGACACCCCATACGGCAGAGCTTGAAACACTTGATTCAGAAGCCACTCCACGAACACCAGCACTGCTACTTCCCTCGGTAACCCCAACTATACCGGAATAAATCGATGACCTTCCATAGATTCCATCCCCATAACCGGTATTGGTTATTTTAAATGCGGAAACAGTAGAGGCATCAACCGTTCCTGAATAGGGTAAGGTCAATCCACCTTCGGCAGCCTGCATGGCATATCCCACGCTCGAGATCTTTGTTCGTGGGCTCATTTCGGCCTCTGCACCCACCTTGATGCCCAGCCAGCGGTCGGTGCCGCTGAAATGGGTTGGGCTAAAGGGGGTTCCCTCGCCCAATTTCACATGGAATAGCCCATCGACAACCTGTACAGATTTGGTTTCGGTCCATAAGGCAGTGCCACCCGATAATGCATTGTACAGGGAAAAAGTGATGTTCAATGTTGAATTTACCGGGTTACCGCCGCTGTCGTGCAGCCGTCCCTGGAAGTCGATGGTGCCTGGCACCGCGGTGCTTTTTTCAGCTCCGGCTTCCTGAGTTGGTGGGTTTTCATTGGCGGCTTCCTGGGCCATTATGCCGGTGCTCATTACCATGGCAAGGGCGAAAGAAATCAGGGTTTTCATATGTAAAAAGTTTGAAGTTCCAAGTTTCAAGTTTAAGGTTAGGGGTTCGGAGTTAGAGGTTAGGGATTAGATCCGCTAATCCGCTAATCTTCACATCGGCCAATCATCTAATCATCAACCAGGAGTCATCGATGCAAAAGTCCGGAAAGCTAAAATAGGGGGGAGGAAAAAGGAATTCCGGGGTCTGCAAGCAGCCCCAAAATCAGGTGTTGAGGGTGGGACAGGTTCTTTAAAAAATTACAGCCTGAAGCGCCGACAGGCCCGGTTCCGGGGCAGTTAAACTGGCAAAACTGTTTTTAAAAAACTGTGTATTATACGGTTGTTGTGTAATTCAGCATGGTGGCAGGGCCACCCAATGAGTGCTGGACAAAACAGTCCAAAAGAAGCGGACTGAAAGGGGGGGTATTAATTGCGGAAAGTTAAATATTATTTAGATTAAAAGCAAAAAAACGGCGGTAAAAATTATATTTTCTTTTCATGTTGCTTTATCAAAGAAATAATATTTTCCCTTTTTGAATAAAAATATTCTTTGTTTGAAAAAAATGGCAAATCACTTATATAAAACAAAGGTTCCTTTGTAAACCAAACAATTGTTTAAAAAAACCACTTGAAACGCTTGCATCGTATTGGTTTTATGTCTAATATTGGAACCCTTTTCCGCTCTGTCCTCCCTTTGCGGGAAATGATATGGTCTTTGACAGGATAATAAAAGGGCGCATTCCTTTGCGTATGGGTGGCAAATTTTGTAAATTTAGGGCTGAATACTTTGTTTTTTGGTATTGTTCTAAAAACCCAACTACCATGGAAGATCGCCTGATTACCTTAGCTACTGATCATTACACCGCTGCCGAAGTGCTGAAAGCCAAGCTCGAGGGTGCCGGCATCGAGTGTTTCCTGAAGCATGTGCACCTGATACAGGGTGCCGCCGCCGAAGGGGTTCAAATTCAAATCCGCGAATCGGATGTAGAAAAAGCCCTGCGGATGATGGCTGAATGGAAAGCAGAACAAGAGGAGGCCGAAAAAAAGGATATACGGTCAATACGCCGTATACTGGTCCCGGTCGACTTTTCTGAGTATTCAAAAAATGCATGCCTTTATGCACTTAACCTGGCCAACAATCTGAAGGCCGATATCAAGATTCTCCATGTGTATTACGCCCCAATCGTCGATTTGGTACCCATTACGGATGCATACAGCATCCAAGTCGACATGGACATCAACCTGCGCGAGATCGAAGGTATTGCCCGAAAGGGTCTCCTCGAATTTGTCGACGGTATCCGCAATGCCGCCCGCGAGAAAGGCCTCGGGTACATTAAAATCGGCTATTCTCTCCGAGAAGGCATTACCGAAGATCAGATTGCCCAAGTAGCACGCGATTACAAGCCGGGCATCATTGTGTTGGGCACCAAAGGTAAGGGTGAACAGAACAGCGATATCGTGGGCAGTGTGGTGTGTCGCCTTTTCGACAAAACCCGGGTACCAGTCCTTGCCATTCCTCAGCAATCCGTTTACGACACTTCAGCCGAAGTAAAAAACATTGTTTATGCCACCGATTTCGATGAATCGGATTATGTGGCTATACGCCGCCTTATGGGTATTGTTTCAGGTTTCGACGTGCGTATTTTCTGTGTGCACGTGTCGAAAGACGGGCAAAAGACCTGGGACCAGGTGAAGATGGATGCCCTGAAAGATTACTTCGGACAGGTGCATGCCGGCATAAAGGTAGAATGCCAGCTGCTCGAAGGCGATGACATGGTTGGGCAGCTCGAAGAGTTTACCAAAGCCCGAAAAATCGACTTGATTGCCCTTACCAACCGCAAGCGCAACCTGATTTCCAGACTTTTCAACCCCGGTCTAACCCGCAGGCTGTTGCATCAGAGCAGCATCCCGCTTTTGGTATTCAGGGCATGAGAATCACACTAAAAACAAGGATAAGGAAGGATTTTCACACGGTAGCTGCAGGCTTCAACCATGACCTGTTCATATACCTGTTGCCGCCTTTGGGTTTGGCTGTGCTTAAGCGCTACGATGGGCAGAAACCTGGCGATATTGTTCATATTAAGTTTCGCCTGCCTTTTGTTAACGATTTCAAAGTAGTAATTCGTGAAGTGTGGACCAGCCCCAAAGAATACCGCTTTGTGGACCGTGGGCTGGTGATGCCCTTCAGGCTTGAATTTTGGCAGCATACACACCGCGTGGTGGCGCTGGGCGAAAACCGCACTGCCATAATTGACCAAATGGAGTTTCGTACTAGCTGGTTGCTGCTCGATTGGCTGGTCTGGCCCATGCTTTTTCTGAGTTTCTTTCCACGAAAGTGGCAATACAAGCGATATTTTGAGCGGACAAAACCCAGTGCTTGAAATTTGAGCCCTATGTGCTATCTTTGAGGCCTCAACCCCGGGCTTATGCATTTTTCTTTCAGGAAACTAATCCTATCTTTTCTATCTCTGGCCTTGCTTTGGTCGTGTGGGGGCAGGCAGGCGTATGATGATGGCATGACAGTTTTCCGTTACAACGAGGCGGCAGGCATTACCTCGCTCGATCCCATTTATGCCCGCAACCAGGCCAATATCTGGGCCACGTCTCAGCTTTTCAGCAGCTTGCTGCAGCTTGATGAAGACCTGAACATTCAGCCCGCCCTTGCCAGTCATTACGAGGTTTCGGCCAATGGACTGGAGTACACCTTTTTTCTTCGCGACGATGTCTTTTTTCACGACAATGCCTGTTTTGAGGGCGGGAAGGGACGAGCTGTGGTGGCTTCTGACTTTGTTTTCAGTTTTTCGCGCCTGATCGATCCTCGCCTGAACGCGCCTGGCTCCTGGGTAGTAACACAGGTGCTGCGAAAGGCCGATGGCAGCCTCGATGTGGAAGCGCCCAACGACACCACCCTCGTTATCCATCTGCAGCAGCCGTTTCCGCCATTTGCAGGATTGCTTACCATGCAGTATTGTGCCGTGGTGCCCCACGAGGCCATTTCCAGTTATGGACAGGAGTTCCGCAACAATCCCGTTGGAACTGGCCCCTTTCGCTTTCAATATTGGAAAGAAGGGGTGAAGCTGGTGCTGCGGAAAAATGAGCGATATTTTGAGTTTGAAGGGGAGGAGCGCCTGCCGTATCTCAATGCCGTGTCCATCAGTTTTATCATAGACCGCCAAACGGCTTTTCTTGAGTTTATTAAAGGCAATCTCGACTTTTTGAGCAGCATCGATGCCAGTTACAAAGATGAGATTTTAACCCCTGAAGGAAGCCTGCAACCCCGCTACCAGGATCGTTTTAAGATGATTTCAAAGCCTTTTCTGAATTCAGAATATTTGGGCATAATGGTGAATGAAAACAACCTCCCTGCTGATTGGCCCCTGAAGGAGGCTAAGGTCCGTCAGGCCATTAACCTGGGCTTTGACCGCGACAAAATGATTCGCTTTTTGCGCAATAATGTGGGCATCCCTGCTCATGCCGGCTTTGTGCCGGTAGGCATGCCGGGTTTTCCCGAGAATGAAGGCGGTTATACATACGATCCCGACCGGGCCAGGCAGCTGCTGGCCGAGACCGGATTTCCGGACGGGCAGGGATTGCCACCCATCACCTTGCACACCAACCAGAATTATCTCGACCTTGCCCAGTATATTCAGCACGAGCTTTCGAAAATAGGAATACGGCTGTTGATCGATGTGATGCCACCTGCTACCCTGCGCGAAATGATGGCCAAAGGGGAGGCACGCATGTTTCGTGCCTCGTGGATTGCCGACTACCCTGATGCCGAGAATTACCTGGCCCTTTTTTATACCCCAAATCATGCGCCCGGTGGACCAAACTACACCCATTTTTCCGATCCGGTTTTCGACAGGCTCTATGAACAGGCCCTGACAGAAACCAATGACAGCCTGCGTCAGGCCTTTTACCGCCAGATGGACAGGATTATAATAGAAAAAGCCCCGGTGGTTTTCCTGTTTTACGATCAGAGCGTAAGGTTTGTGCCAAAGGAAATGGAAGGAATGAGCAACAATGCCCTCAATCATCTGGATCTAAGAAGGGTAAGGTTTTAAGTCGTAAGCAGGCAGTCGTCAGTTGTCAATTGTCAGCGCCTTTAATACGTTGACCACCTTCACATCTTCACATCTTCTTATTTTCTCCTTTTCTTATCTTCCAACCCTCTCATTTTCCTGCCTTCTCACCCTCTCAATTTCCTTGCTCCATCGCTTATCACCACATCATACACCCTGGGTTTCTGGCCGAATTTTTCGAGGAAGCGTGATGTTGCTCTTTCTATGAATTCATCGTGGGCTTGTTCGCTTACCAGGTTGATGGTGCAGCCGCCAAATCCGCCGCCCATCATACGTGCGCCAAGAATGCCCGGTTCACCGGCGGCCATATCGGCCAAGAAGTCGAGTTCTTTGCAACTCACCTCATACTGATGCCTGAGCCCCAGGTGCGAGCCAAACATCATTTGTCCGAAGGTGGTCAGGTCGTTTTGCTGCATGGCCTCGCAGGCTCTATGCAGCCGCAGGTTTTCTTCAATTACATACTGGCATCGCTGAAATACAATGGGTTGCATATCGCCTTTGCTTTCTGAGAGCATTTCCATGTTGATATCGCGCAGGCTGTTTACCTGTGGGTATTTTTGCTTCACCACCGCCACGCCGGCTTCGCATTGCTGCCGCCGCACATTGTATTCCGACGATGCCAGGCTGTGTTTTACCATCGTGTCGAGGAGCACCAGGCGATAACCGGACTTTTGCGGATCGAAGGGTATCAATTCCACTTCCAGCGAGCGGCAGTCGAGCTTAATAAGTTTACCCTGCTGTCCGTGCAGCGAGGCAAACTGGTCCATAATGCCGCATCGCACTCCCGCATAGTTGTGCTCGGCAAGTTGCCCGATCCGGGCCAGCTGGGCCAGGCTTTTCTTTAAACCAAACAGGTCGTTCAGCGCAAAGGCAAAAACACTTTCGAGGGCTGCCGACGACGAAAGCCCAGCGCCCAGCGGAATATCGCCTCCAAATACGCAGTCGAAGCCACCCGCTTCGGCACCGGTTTCCCCTAGCTCCATCACCACGCCCAGAATATAGTTGGCCCAGTGCTCATCAAGTTTTTCCCTTGATGGGATAAAAGAAACCATATGATCGTAATCGAGAGAATATGCGTTGATGGTGGAAGTCTGGTTGGGCTTTATGGCCAGGTAAATGGCTTTGTCTATGGCACCGGGCAATACAAAACCTTCGTTGTAGTCGGTATGCTCGCCAATGAGGTTTACCCTTCCGGGAGAAGCAAATAAAGATGGCTGCCCTTGAAAAAGCTCGTTGTATTTAGTCAGAATCTGTTCGGTCATTGTATTGTTCTTAAAAAAGCCTCTTTTGAAATTTATTTGGAATAAGAAAAAGATAAATATTTAAGATACTTTCTTTTTCAGGAAAAAATGTGTTGAATTATTTTAAATGTAAAAATAATCAGAATAAATACGTTTTAAAAAATTGATTTGCAAACAATTGAACTTTAGAAAATTAACAAAAAAAATAAAAACAGAAAAATTTCCCGTTTTTTTAAAAAGCAAGGGCCAAATTAGTGTTTTTCTGGCAAGTTCCTTTTTACATTTGCGCGCACTTTTCCATTTACCTTTCACTGTTTAATCACCATATCATGAGCGAAATACCCGAAAAAAAGAAAGGCACTTTCAAATCTTTTCCGCGCAATTTCTGGACGGCCATTGTCATGGAATTTTTTGAGCGCGGGTCCTACTATGGCGTCATGTCGGTTTTGTCGGTTTACCTGGTTTTGTCAACCGTTGATGGCGGTTTAGGATTCAGTAAATCGAGCGTTGGGGTAATAAAAAGTACGATTACGCCGCTGTTGTACCTTTTACCAATTTTGGCAGGCGGGCTAGCCGACCGCTTTGGCTACCGCCGCACCCTTTTCTTTGCCTTTGGCATGTTGAGTGCCGGATACTTTCTTACCAGCATGGCGACTTCCTACTCTATGGTTTTCCTTAGCCTGATGGTCATGGCCATTGGCGCCGGCTTTTTCAAACCCATTATTTCAGGCACCATTGCCAGGGTCACCACCGAAAGCAACTCGGGTCTGGGCTTCGGTATTTTTTACTGGTCCATCAACCTGGGCGCCTTTATCTTTCCGCTTTTTCTGGTGCCTTATGTGAAGAGCCTGGGCTGGAGCTACATTTTTGTGATGGCCGCCATAGGTACAGGTTCCATGCTGCTGCTCAACCTGCTGGTATATAAGGAGCCGCCGCGCCCACAAAGCACTAAAACCCTTTCCGAAACACTCAAGGGCATCGTTATGGTGCTCAAAGATTACCGCTTTGTGCTGATGATCGTGATTTACAGCGGCTTCTGGATTCTTTATTTCCAGATGTTCGACACCGTGCTGTGGTACCTAAAGGAATACATGGACATGACGCCAGTGAACAAAGCTATGAACAGTTTCCTTGGGTTTTTTGTGGATAACCCGCACTGGGAGTTCGATGCCGAGCACGTAACCGTGATCAACGCCGGGGCCATTATCATTCTTCAGTTACTGGTTTCGACCATTGTACGCAAAACGCCCGCATTGCTCACCATGATCGTGGGCATAACCATGGGCACCATTGGTATGGCCATACTGGCTATCTCAACCTATAGTTGGGTATTTGTACTGGGTATCCTAATTTTCTCCATTGGAGAAATGACCGCCCACCCGAAATTTATTTCCTATGTTGGCCTCATTGCACCGCCCGATAAGAAGGCTCTGTATCTTGGCTATTCATTCTTGTATGGCGTAATTGGCAGTGGCATTGGAGGTATTCTGGGTGCAACGCTTTATGTGCATTTTGTTGACAACTTGCACAAACCCAGCCTGCTGTGGATTATTTTCAGCCTTATCGGCGTGGCCACCATCATAGGGCTATTGCTCTACAACCGTTTTCTGGCGCCCAAAAGGCCCGGCAGCGAGATACTGTAAAAAGATTCTTTTTCCCTTTCGGGAAAAGGCTTCCTGAAAGATCAGTGCTTTTGCAACTGCTTTAACAGGAAGTCTTTTTGTTTTATGCCCACAAAACGCTCCACTTCCTTGCCGTTTTTGAAAAGAACGAGGGTAGGGATGTTGCGGACGCCGTATTTTGCCGAAACGGCAGGGTAGTGGTCTACGTTGAGCTTAGCCACCCTGGCCTGACCGCCGGCGCTTTCGGCCACATCGTTCAGTATGGGCCCCATAACCTTGCAGGGCATGCACCACTCAGCCCAGAAGTCAACCAGCACCAATCCGCTTTTTAGCTGCTGCTGCAGGTTTTTGTCGGTGAGGGTAATAATCTTTTCACTTTGCGGCACATTGGAAAGGTTTTTCATCCGGCGAACGGAAACCACCATATAGGCAAGGAAAAGCACAACCAGGGCAATGACTATTATAAGGGTAGTGGACATTTCTTGAAGATTAGAGATGAGAAATGAGAAGTGAGTGGTGAGTTTCTCAGAAATTTTACTGAAGTTAACAGCGATTAGTATTTGTCAAGGATTTTGATGTCGAAGGTCAGCTCCATGATTTGCCTGAACATGTAGGAAACGCCGCAGTATTTTTCCTGCGACATTTCCACTGCCTTGGTCAGTTTTTCCATGTCGAGGTCTTTGCCGCCAAACTCGTAAGTAATGTGCATGGAGGTGTAATGCTTGGGATGTTCATCGGTGAGTTCAGCATCAACAATAATATTGAAATGCTCGGGCTCATGGCGCATTTTTCTGAGAATGGAAACCACATCCATGCCAGTGCAGCCGGCAAGGGCAGTGAGCAGCAGTTCCTTGGGCCTCACGCCGCTGTCGCTGCCACCCGACTCAGCTTTGGCGTCGAGTATCACATGATGTCCGCTAATTTCGGAATCAAATTGCATATTGCTTTTCCAGGTGGTCTTTACTTGATGTAACATAATATCCTAAATTTAAAGTATCAACACAAAGTTAATCTTTTATTTGCAGAATCTTTTCAAATCATGCTTTGTGATTGGCGTATCCAGACTTAAAAGGCCTTCAGGGAGGACCTCGTAGGTTTATTTTGCAGATAATCAGATGTTTTGTAAAACCTGTAAATAATAGTTGTACTTTTGCACCCTTATTAACCTGTGATTTCAGTTAAGCGTTTTTGAGACAGGCGTCCGCCAGTCACCGGGAAGTCCCCGGCCGGGAAACAGATCCGCTTCACCCGGAAACACCCAACACACATTTTATTAGTGAATACATTTGAGAATTTAAACATCACCCCAGGCATCCTGCGTGCAATTCAGGACCTCGGGTTCGAAAATCCAATGCCCGTGCAGGAGGAAGTAATTCCCCTGATGCTGGAGCAGAATAACGACATTATCGCCCTTGCCCAGACCGGAACCGGTAAAACGGCTGCCTTTGGCATTCCGCTGGTGCAAATGACCGATATAAACCTTAATGAGCCGCAGGCACTGGTGCTTTGCCCCACCCGCGAGCTCTGCATACAGATCACGGCCGACCTGCAAAGCTTTGCAGTAAACGCCAAAGGCCTGAATATTCTGGCCGTCTATGGCGGTGCAAGCATCGAAAACCAGCTGCGTCAGCTTAAAAAGGGCGTACACATTATTGTGGCTACCCCCGGCCGTCTCTGGGACCTTATGGGTCGCAAAGCCGTTCGTATGAACTCCATCACCAATGTGGTGCTCGATGAGGCCGATGAAATGCTCAATATGGGCTTTGAAGAAAGCATTGCCGAGATACTTGAAAAAGTTCCGGAAAACCGCCGCACACTGTTGTTTTCGGCTACCATGCCCATGCAGGTCGCCTCTATTGCCCGCAAATACATGAATTCGCCATTGGAAGTGACCATCGGAACCCGCAATGCCGGAGCAACCAACGTGTCGCACGTGGCTTACCAGGTAAACGGACGCGATAAATACCAGGCCCTGAAGCGCATTGCCGATTCAGAGCCCGAAATGTACGGCATTGTTTTTTGCCGTACCCGCCGCGATACCCACGATATTGCCTCCAAGCTTATTGCCGACGGCTATAATGCCGACGCTTTGCATGGCGACCTCTCGCAGGCCCAGCGCGACAGTGTTATGAACAAGTTTCGTCAGCGCAGCATTCAGTTGCTGATTGCCACCGATGTAGCCGCCCGCGGCCTCGACGTGGACGATCTGACCCACATTGTCAACTTCGACCTGCCCGACGATATCGAGGCTTATACTCACCGCAGCGGACGCACCGGCCGTGCCAACAAAAAAGGCATTTCCATCGCGCTTGTTTCGCCGCGCGAACGTGCACAGCTGCAGCAAATTCAGCGTAAGCTGAAAACAAATTTTAAAACAGCTACTGTGCCTTCGGGACAGGAAATCTGTAACAACCAAATGATGAGCTGGGTGAAGAAACTGGAGTCGACCTCCGTTGCCCACCATCAGTTGCGCAAAATGGTGCCGGGAGTTTATGAAGCCCTGGAGCAGCTAGATAAGGACGAACTGATCCGCCGTATGGCCGGTCTGGAGTTCGAAAAACTGCTTTCGGAATACCATGATACCCCCGACCTGCAAACCCCCAAGGAGGAAGGCCCACGCAAGACCCGCGAGAAATACCAAAACCGTGGACTCATTGAAGACAGCGAAGGTTACACACGTTTGTTCATTAACCTGGGCAAGCTCGATGGCCTGTTCCCCAAGGAACTGATAGGCCTGGTAAACGACAGCACCCGCGGCGAGCGCATCAACCTCGGCCGTATCGACCTGATGCGCGAATTCTCCTTCTTTGAAGTAGAAAGCCAGCAAGCAAAGAATCTCATCAAATCAATGAGCAACGCCACCTTCCGTAACCGTCGCGTTGATGTAAGCCTCGCCCAGAAAGATGGACAAGCGCCCGAAGCGAAAAAAGGAAACTTTTCTGATCGCCGCAAAAAGCGTGAGAAAGCCTGGTAGAAGAACGAGAGATGAGAGGTGAGAGATGAGAGATGAGTAGAAATCTCCCTGATATATGGAAAAGCCGTGGCAAATGCTGCGGCTTTTTTTTGAACCCCACCCGATCCGCTGGTAAGCGGAGAGCTCATGATCCGCTGGCTAGCGGAGAATAAACCTCAAACCTGAGTCCATCATACCCCAGAAAAATATTTTCCGGCAGTTCCTGCTCCACCCGGGCGTGACAGCCCATTTGGTGACTAATGTGGGTGAAATAAGCCTTCTCGGGCTTAAGTTCTCGGGCCAGGGCAATGGCTTCTTCGAGGTTGAAATGCGAGATGTGTTTTTCCTTTCGCAAGGCGTTCAGGATGATCACCCTTGAGCCTCTCATTTTATCCAGTTC
>Ga0114946_10002209_pt1 | contig 13394 bp, 13 predicted proteins | sample WalLakDeSediment_FD_88676 | JGI IMG/M metagenome (GOLD analysis project Ga0114946, IMG submission 88676) | Lake sediment microbial communities from Walker lake, Nevada to study Microbial Dark Matter (Phase II) - Walker Lake 11/02/13 Deep Sediment | ecosystem: Environmental > Aquatic >...
AACCGCAGTTGTACCGGGCGTACTACAAGGTTTCGGGACACAGGGATCGGGCCCCAAGGGCGTGCTCTGGGTCGTGAGGGGTTTCACCACGGGCTGCTAGGAGGGTTGGGTGAATGGCTGCGCACGCGCGGCAGCGCTGATGCCCGCAAGGCCGCCGACAGGATGCTGGTCGCGTTCATCGCAGCCTTGCTCGCGATCTGGGTGATCGTGGACGAGCAGATCGGCCGAACACAAACCGACTGCCCTTGCGCTCCCTCCGACGGGCCGTGAGCGAACGACGGAGCGGCGGTGAGCATCGGCCCGGCATCGATGCTCACCGCTGGCGTTTGACAGGCTCCGCGCTCTCGTCGACGATTATCCAGACGACGAGAGGGGCTCCACATGCGCTTGGCTTTGTTCCAGATACTGATGGCTTCGTCTTTGATCATGATCGTCGCTGCACCGAGCTGTGACGACGAAGCCGATGGGGGCGCCTCTAGTGGCGGCGATGGCGATGGTGACGGCGATGCTGACGGCGATGCTGACATGCCGGCCAAATGGGCGCGCCTCTCAGGCGGGACCTTCACGATGGGCTCCCCGGCATCGGAGGAGGGTAGGTACGACGACGAGACCCAGCACCAGGTGACGCTGACGAGGGATTACGAGATCCAGACGACGGAGGTGACGCAGTCTCAGTTCAAGGCGGTGATGGGGTATGACCCGTCGGACTTTGGCGGGTGCGGTGACTGCCCCGTTGAGACTGTGCGATGGTATGAGGCGGCCGCGTACTGCAACGCGCTGTCGGACCTTGCGATTTTGGATCGCTGCTACGACTGCTCGGGGAGCGGGTTTTCGGTAATTTGCGAGCCGAGCGGCTCGTACTCGTCGCCCTACGATTGTCCGGGCTACCGTCTGCCGACGGAGGCGGAGTGGGAGTATGCGGCTCGTTCGGGGACGACTGGAGCGAGCTACGCAGACCTGGACGACGTCGCCTGGTACCACGGCAACAGCGGTGTGGAGACTCATCCGGTCGGGAGCAAGAACCCGAGCCCCTGGGGCCTGCACGACATGCTCGGGAACGTGTGGGAGTGGTGTCACGATTGGCACGACGATTACCCGAGCGGCTCCGTGACCGACCCGTGGGGTCCTGAGACGGGCTCGGGCCGGCTCCTACGCGGGGGCTCCGCGGTCAGCCATGCCAGGTACGCACGGGCAGCCGGCCGGACCTGGCCGGCTCCCGGCGGCAGCGCCGACGACGTCGGCTTTCGCCCCGTGCGGTCACGATAGAGACACCGCTGAGCTCGTCCAAGTCGGCAAGCGCAACGCGGATTGCAGCGACCTTCGCTTCGTCGACGAGGGCATGGGCTTGGCCATGCTAACGCCAAACTCGTCGCGGTGGCGCTGAAGCCCGCTTGGTCCCGATAGGACCAACTTGCACCCCAAGCACGCTATCGTGTTCGGCGTCCGCCTGCACACGTGCGCGCCACCCCTCATCGCCCGCGCCGACAGTCCGGGTTCGACCCCGCCGCTGCCCCGAGGCGGGCAGAACCTGTTCACCCGGGTGATCCGCAACCCCCGGCCACTCGGTCGATCCGCGAGCGAGCGAGAATGTACAGAGATGCTCGCGGGCACCCTGCTCAACGCGCCCGAGCTGCGCGACCGAGTGATCGCGTGCCTCGCCGAGCACACCAACCAAACCGCGCCGCCCTCGCTCACCGACCTCTGCATCACGGCGACCGAGCCTGGCACTGGCAGCACACACCTGCTGTGGATTGTGGAGGTCAAGGTCGGCGCGCCGTTGCATTCGAGCAGCGCGATCGATGACCTCGGATCGGAGGCGAGGGGGAGGCCGTCGATCAATTGCGAAACTACGACAGCTGGCTGGCCAGGCAGCCCGAACCAGCGGACAAGCGAGGGTTCGTCCTCAGCTACGCGATCGCCGCTGGCGGGACGTGACGCTGGAGATCCCGCTGGAGTCGTTGCTCGGTGCGAGCGATCAGGTCGCGCAATTCGACGAGCTCGTTGGGTCCGCGCTCGCGGACCTCACCGCGGTCGGGGTCGGCGACGCGCTCGCTCCACTGCGTTTAGAGCGGCAGCAACCGGCGTATGCGGGTGTCGAGCCGCACGCGGGTGCCCTCGGCTAGGCGCGTGCAACCCTTGCAGCCGATCAACGCCGAGAGCCCGAGCTCGCGGGCCATCAACGCCCCGTGCGCGAGGGCTCCGCCGTACTCGGTGCAGACCGCTTGCACGCCGAGCTGCACGAGCGCGACGGCGGCTTGGGCCGTGAGCGCGGGGATGCACAGCACGGCGCCGGCGGCCGGGGGATCGCTGAGCAGCTCACGTAGATCGCAGCGTTGGGCGATCGGACCCTCGAAGCTTGCCCCGATCGCGAGGCCGCGCAGGCGCCCGCCGAACGGGTGCGGCAGCGGGTGGCCGTCGAGGATCCGGCTGGGGGGCTCGAGCAGGCGCTGGGCTTGGGCGAGCTTGGCCCGGCGCGCGAGCACGCCGTCGAGCTCGGCGAGCGCCGCTCGACCTTCGTCGAGGGCGACGAGCTCGTCGCCGCCGAGCAAAAATACTCGCTCCTGATCGAGGCCCAAGCGCTCGCCGGCGTAGAGCCACAGCCGGCGCAGGGGGGCGAGGCCGCAGGCGAAGAGGTGATCGTCCCACTCGCCTAGCAAGCGCGCGGCCTGGTGTTCGTCGTCGGGGAGCGCGGCTAGATCGTCGCTGGGCGCCCGATCGGAGTCGAGCAGCTCGGCCAGGCTCGGGCTTGCGATGTCCCACACGGCCGGGAGCACGTCGAGGAAGTCCGCGCGGGAGCGTAGGCTCAGCGGATCGAGGGTCTGCGTCGGCACCGACTCGTGACCCTCGAACTTAGCCAGGGCCGCGGCGCGGGCTGGGACTAGGCGATCGACGTACTCGTCGATCATGTCCAAGAACAGCGCCTGCGCCCGGTCGAGGCCGAGCCGGATCGCCGGCTGGTGCCCGAGAAATTCGGCGAAGCGATGCAGCTCGGCGCGGGCGATCGGCAACCCTTCATCGCGCAGCCACAACAGCGCGTCGTGGACGGGCATGACCTCGCTATCGCGCTGACCTAACAGCCGCGGCAAGGTCCGCACGTACAGCCAGCCGGCGAGGACCACGGGGTCGCCAGCCTTGCTCGGCCGCTCGCGGGCGAGGCGGTGCATGACCCATGCGTGGGCGACCGAGAGCGGCGCGGGGTTGTGCTCGCCGTCGAGGGTCAGCGAGCCGCGCAGCTGATCCCGCTGGCCCTCACGCGCGACGGCCTCGACGAACGCCGGCCAGCCGGGCTCGAGCGGAGCGGTCAGCGGCCGAGCTTGAACGAGCCAAGGCTCGCCGGCCGGGTCGACGACGATCTCGAGATCGACGCCGTGCGGCCCCGCTTCGCTCGCAGCGACCTGACCAGCGAGGGCCTCGACCCGCGCGCGGCTGGGGTCATCCCACTCGCTCGAGGGCCCCGCCCAGTCCGGGGAGCGGCCCTCGGCGAGGGGCTCGGGGCCGGCGTTTTGCCCGTGAACCTCGATGTAGAACCGATCGTCGGGATCGCCCCCGCGCACGACCACGAGCAGCGCCCGCCGGGGGACCTCGCGTTGGATCAGCATCAAGGTCCGCTCGGCCGCGAACAGGCCGACCCCGGTCAGGGTGCGCCCGTGGGCTTCGATCAGGGCGAGCGCGCCCTCGAGCTCGCGCAGATCGTGGATCTGCGCGACCGACATCCCGAGCCCGGCGCCGCTGGTGTGCTCGCGATCCTCGTAGCTCCCGGCGCTCCGGGCGATCAGCGTGTGCCCAGCCTCGAACTGCGCGCGAACCCAAGCGAGCGCGCGGTCGTCTTGGCCACCGCTGACCCGAAACACGGCGCGGGCGGTGGCGAGATCCAAGACCACCCCGGGCGGCACGCGGATGCCTTGGGCGGCTAGCGTGTGCTGGCGGGCGACCTTGGGGAATTGAGCGAGGTCGTCGCGCTCGGGGGACTCGCCGATCGAGAAGCTCACGCGCTGAGTGTACGGACATCGTTTGGGGTCGACGAGGCGGTGACGCACACTCCGGGTGTGCACGTCCACCTGCCCTGTCCGCCGCTGCGCGAGTGGCTGCCGGTGCTGCTCGCGGGCAGGCGCGTCGCAGCCTGGGAGCCGAGCCGGGCGCCGCGGCGGGTCCGGACGGTCCTGCGCGAGTGGCCGCAGCTCGGCGATGAGCCCGAGTCGGCGGACGCGACCGGGCTCGACGCGCTGCTGTTCGGGGTCTCCCTCGAACGCCCGGCGCCGCCCGAACAGTGCCTCGCCGGGCTGCGAGCGGGCGCGCTGATCATCGAGCTCGCGGTCCCGCGTCGGCGGGTGCTTCGCCAGCTCCTCGGGCTCGGCTCGGGCGCCCGGACCCGCGCCACCTCGGCGCAATCCCGCACGCTCCAGTGGCTCGCCCGGGGCTACTTCGAGCTCGAGCAGTGGGAGAGCGTCGACCCACCAGGCGTGGTCGTGACCCTCGCTCGGGTCCGCCGCTAGCCTGATCAGATGATGTCTTCGCTGAGGTTCTCGTCGCGGCGCCGGGGCACGTGGGGCTTGCTGGGCGCGGGCGCGGGCGCGGGCGCAGGCGGCGGGCGGGGCGGCGGCGCCGGTTGAGCCTCACGAACTGGCTCGGCCTCGCTTGGATCCCAGCGCCCGTTGACGCGCTCGCGCAGCTCCTTGCCAACCTTGAAGAACGGCAGGCGCTTGGGCGCGACGTGGACCACGTCACCGGTCCGCGGGTTGCGTCCTTCGTAGGACTTGTACTGGCGGACCGTGAAGCTGCCGAACCCACGGATCTCGATGCCGTCGCCAGCGATCAACGCGGTCGTCATCGAGTCGAAGATCGTGTTCACGACCATCTCGGCTCGGCCTTTGGTCAGCCCAGACTCCTGGGCGACGCGCTCGATCAGCTCGGACTTCGTCACTGCTCGCTCACGGGCATCGTGGGCCCATGGTATGGCGGAAAAGTTAGCGATATCAAGATGTTTTGCGTCTCGGGGGGAGCCCGCAGACGCGCCCGACACGCAAGCTTCAACCCTTGATGCGCAAGCGCTTGAGATCGGGGCTCTCAACCGCGAAGTCGACGATCCAGCGCCGACACGGGCCGACGTCGCGGGCGGGATCGGCTTGGACCTCACGCAGCTCGTGCCACAGCGAAACCCGACCGATCACAAATTGAGGCAGGCGCTCGGCGATGCCCTCACTGAGCTTGGCTGGCGCGCACACTTGGAGGTCGCAGCGGATCGTGTGGCAGCGGGCTTCGACCTTCGCGGCGGTCGGCTCGTTGGCGGGCGAGGCCGCGGCCTCGGCCTTGCGAACCACCGCGAGCAGCAAGGTTTCGTGGGCGGGGGCGAAGCGCGGATCCCTGGGCTCATCGGCGATCGGCTGATCGACCCACGCCTCGCGCAGGCGCTCGGTGTACTCGGCCTCGCGCCGGCGGGCGGGCTCGCGGGGCGGGTCCGCGGGCGGGGTCGTGGTCGTGGCCGGCTTGTCGGTCTCGGGGTCGGGGTCGGGGTCGCGCTCGAGCATCGCGTGGTGCGGGACGTCGATCGCGAACTGCAGGCCGATCGCCGCAATCGCGAGGGCCGGCGCGAGCAACCACTCGAGCAGGCGGCGGCGGCGGTCAAGCATCCGGCTGGCCGATCGAGGCGCCGCGTTCGGGCGCCGGCGCGGGGATCCGAACCTTCCAACCACCGGCGCGGGCGTTGCTGGCATCGCCGGCGAGCTCGGCCTCCCAGACCAGCTCGAGTCGCACGCTGCGGCCGTCGGTCATGGTCAGCTCGACGTGCGCGGTCTCGCCGTCATCATCGAGGAGCTCGGCGGCGGCCACGGCCACCGTACGATCGACGCCGACGATCTGCAGGACCTCCTTGGGCTCGATCGAGCGCCGCCCACCGACCTGATCGCTGGCGGTCTCGGCCGCCGCCTCGAGCAGCTCGACCGCCGGGCGCTCGATGACCGCGAGCATGCCCGCGACATCCCCTCGACGCGCGGTGTCGGCGAAGCTGCGCGCGACCGCGACGGGCTCGGACTCCTTGGCCTTGCACGCGAGGCTCGTGACCGAGGCCAAGCCGATCAGCAGGGCGATCCGCAGGCCCGCGCGCATCAGTCGGCCTTCTTTTTGCTGCTCTTGTGCATGCCGAGGCGCTTGAGCAGCTCACGAAGGTAGTAGCGGGTGATCCCAGCCTCGGCCGAGGCGCGGCTGAGGTTGTTGTCGGTCTTCGCGAGCAAGCGCTTGAAGTAGGCCCGCTCGAAGTCGTCGACGACCTGTTGCTTGGCCTCTTTGAAGGGCATGGCGTAGAGCTCTTCGCTCAGCTCGCCGGCCGCCTCGGCCCCGTCGGGCTCGGCTTGCGAGCCGAATTTTTTGATGCCCGGCCGACCTTCGCGGCGACCGAGGTGCAGATCGGCCGGCTCGATCACGAGGTCGTGCGAGAGGTGAGCGGCGCGCTCGATGGCGTTGCGCAGCTGGCGAACGTTGCCGGGCCAGGGCTCGTCGAGGAGGATCTGCTTGGCTTCGGGGTTGAGCTGCGGCGCGCGGCCGTGGACCCGGGCGAAGTCCTCGAGGAATTTTTTGCCGAGCAGCAAGATGTCCTCGCCGCGGTCGCGCAAGGGCGGCAGCTCGACGGTCATGACCGACAAGCGGAAGTAGAGATCCTCGCGGAACAGGCCTTGGCCGACCATCTGACGCAGGTCCCGGTGGGTCGCCGCGACCACGCGGACGTCGACCTTGCGGACCTGGCTCTCGCCGATGCGCTGGACCTCGCGGCGATCGAGCACGCGCAAGAGCTTGGGCTGGAGGTCGAGGGGCAGCTCGCCGACCTCGTCCAAGAACAGCGTGCCGCCGTCGGCCTCTTCGAACGCGCCGGCGCGATCGTTGATCGCCCCGGTGAACGAGCCCTTCTTGTGGCCAAGGATCGCCGCCTCGGCGAGCTCGCGTGGGAGCGAGCCGCAGTCGAGGACCACGAACGGCCCCTCGGAGCGGCTCGACTCGTCGTGCAGGGCCCGAGCGACCAGCTCCTTGCCGGTCCCGGTCTGCCCGCCGATCATCACGCTCATGTCGGTCGGCGCGACCTTCTCGAGGGTCGCAAACACCTCGCGCATGGCCGGGCTCGCCCCAAGCAGCGCGCCAAAGTGGTCTTGGCCCGAGAGCGGGACCTCGATCTCGTCGGCCGAGAGGAACAAGACGTCGGTCTTGCCCAGCGAGATCGTGGCGCCCGGCTCGATGTAGGCCTCGCGCACGCGCAGACCCCCGGCCAAGGTGCCGTTGGTGCTCTCGAGGTCGCGCAGGAGGATCCCACGCTTGTCGCCCAAGCTGATCTGCAGGTGCGTCCCGCTGACCGAGGTGTCGGTCAACACCAGATCGTTGACGGCGCTGCGGCCGACGGTGATCCGCGGGCGGGCGACTTGGATCTGCGCGCCCTGATCGGGCCCTGCCGTGACCCGCAGCATCACGCGGCGCAGCTGCGTGTGGCGCTGGGGTGACGAAAAAAAGGTAGTCGTCATCCCGGGATCGAGGTCGTCATCGATCTGCGGGATGCCAGACCCGAGGGGCTCTTTGCCGGAGGTGGACACGCCTGTGGAGCTAATTCAGCATGTCCTCGGGAGTCCGGACGACACGCAGATGGGTCTGGTTGCGGGGCCTATCGCGCCCGACTTTGCCCGAGTTCTCACGCTTGCGCCAGGGCTGCACAAACACCGTGGCGACCACCGCTGCGACCGCACCGGGGATCAGCACCGCCCACGCGACCCCGACCGGAGCGCCGGCGACGAGCGCGACCACCATCGGGAAGACCAGAGCCAAACCCGCCGCGATCCCGCCCAGCACCAAGGGCGAGAGCTCGCGCGATCCGAAGCTCATGGTCTCGCCCGCGAACACGAGGGCGAACGCGACGGCGGCCGCCACGTTGATCGGGGCGGGCCCGGCGAAGCTCAGCTGCTCGACGGCGGGCACGACCAGCGCGAGCGCCAAGCTGCTCGCGTAACCGAGCAGGCCCGCGACCAAGACCATGATCAGGTAGCGCGCCGCGCCCCAAAACCCCTCGAGTCGGCTGCCGATCACCCATTGGACGAGCAAGGTCCCGAGCACGCCGAGCAGGCCGAGCCCCTCGGGGTGCCGAACCAAGCTGGTCAGCGGCGTCCACCACTGGCGCCCATCGAGGACCACGCCGGGCTCGAGCGTCAGCGCGTCGGCCACGGCTCCGCGATCTCCAAGCAGCATGGAGATCACAAACACCAGGGCGAACAGCGTGAAGGCCCCGCGGCGAAACCTCGGCAGCACCTCGAGAGTGTAGCTCAACTCAGGGCGTGGCCGGGGCCTCGGCCTCGGCCGAAGCTTCGATGAACGCGCGGATCTTGGGGAGCAGATCCTCGGTCATCGCGGCGAGGTCGTAGCGGTGCGACCAGCCCCAGTCCTTGCGGGCGTTTTGGTCGTCGATGGCCGAGGGCCACGAGTCCAGGATCCGCTGGCGCTCGGCGTCCGACGCAAAGCTGAAGTCGGCGCCGCGCGGGAGCGCAGCGGCGACGGTGTTGGCGATCTCGGCCGCGGTCGGCGAGAACCCAGCGATGTTGTAGATGCAGCGCGAGAGGTTGTCGCGCTCGGCGAGCGCGAGCTCGAGCAGCGCGCGCACGCCGTCGGGCATGTACATCAGGGGGATCCGCGTGTCCGGCCGACAAAAGGCCTCGTAGGCGCCGTGACGAACCCCGTCGAGGTACATGTAGACGACGTAGTCGCTGCTGCCGCCGCCGGGGATCGAGGCGGAGATCAGGCCCGGGAACCGCAGGCCGCGGACGTCGAGCCCGTAGTGGGCGAAGTAGTACTCGCACAGCATCTCGCTGGCGGCCTTGGTCACCCCGTACATCGTCGCCGGGTGCAGGGCGACGTCGTCGCCGACGACCTCCGGCAGGCTCCCCGGATTGGAACCGAACACGGCGATCGTGCTCGAGAAGATCAGCTGGCGCACGCCGGTCAGGCGGCAGGCCTCGAGCACGTTGTAGGTCCCACCCTGGTTGACCCGGTAGGTCAGGCCCGGATCGACCTCGCCGCGCGCCGAGAGGATCGCCGCGAGATGGAACACCCGGTGGGGCTGGATCGCGTCGAGCCGCGCGTAGACCTGCTCCGGATCGGTGACGTCGAGATGATGCCAGCGCAGCTTCTCGGGTAAGTCCGCCGCGGCCGCCGGCCGCGGGCTGACGTCGGTCGCGTGGACCTCGTCGCCTTGTTGCATGAGAGCGCGGATCAGATCGAGTCCGACCTGACCTCCGGCACCAGTCACCAACGTCCGCACCGGCGGGAGTCTCACCGACGACCCCCCGCCTCGCAAGGGCCTATCGACCTCAAACATCACGCTCGCTCACGCCGTGCAGCGCGCTGCGCATGTGGCACATGCGCTCGGACTGAAAAGACCAGCAGGATTCTTGCGCGGGTCTGCGATGCTGTGCCAAGCGTACGAGCGAACCCGTGCTGTATCACCTCCTCTACGGCTTGCACGATCGGGCTGGGTGGCTTTCGGGCCTCAACGTCCTTCGCTACACATCCACCCGGATCCTGCTCGCGACCCTGACGGGCCTGCTGCTGACCCTATTTTTGTACCCGTGGTTCATCCGCACGCTCCAGCGGATCCAGCTCGGGCAGGTCGTGCGCGACGACGGCCCCGAGTCGCACCTCGCCAAGCGCGGGACCCCGACCATGGGCGGCTCACTGATCATCTTCGCGGTGATCATCCCGACGGTCCTGTGGTCGGACCTCGGCAACCCGTTCGTGTTGCTCGCAACCCTCGTCACCGCCGGGTTCGGCGTGATCGGGTTCCTCGACGACTTCCTCAAGATCCGCAAGAAGAGCTCGGGCGGGCTCGCGAGCCGCTACAAGTTCCTCGCGCAGTTCGCCGTCGCGACCGCGGTCATCACCTACCTCTACAGCGGCGACATCATGCCCGAGCCGATCCGCTACCAGCTCGCGCTGCCGCTGACCGACTTCTACACGACCCAGGTGTCGTTGCCGCCGTGGCTGTACTGGGTGTTCTCGATCATCGTGATCGTCGGGGCCAGCAACGCCGTCAACCTGACCGACGGCCTCGACGGGCTCGCGATCGGCCCGACGATCATCTCCGCGGGCACGTTCTTGGCCCTGACCTACGCGGCCGGGACCATGCTCGCGGGCTTCGACGTCGCCCGCTACCTCAACATCCCGCACATCCCTGGGGTCGGCGAGCTGTCGATCTACTGCGGGGCCATGTGCGGCGCCGGGGTCGGCTTCCTCTGGTACAACACCTACCCGGCCAGCGTGTTCATGGGCGACGTCGGCTCGCTCCCGCTCGGCGCGGGCCTCGGGTTCTTGGCGGTCGCCTCCAAGAACGAGTTCACCCTGCTGATCGTCGGCGGGATCTTCGTGCTCGAGACCGTCTCGGTGATCGTCCAGGTCGCGAGCTTCAAGCTGACCGGCAAGCGCGTGTTCAAGATGGCGCCGATCCACCATCACTTCGAACTCAAGGGCTGGGCCGAGCCCAAGGTCATCGTCCGGTTTTGGATCATCAGCTTTGCCCTGGCTCTCGTCGCGCTCGCGACCTTGAAATTCCGGTGACCATCTCCCGTTTTCTTCAGCCGCTGGTCCGCTTTCGTCGCGCATTGGTGGTCGGTTGCGGGCAAAGCGGCGTCGCTGCGGCGCAGCTCCTGCGCGCGGCCGGCTGCGAGGTTCGGCTCTACGACCGCCGCACGGAGATCGCCGGCCTGCCCCCAGCGCTCGACGACTGCCCGCGCTTCTTCGGCGACGAGGCCAGCGAGGTCGCCCCGGACTCGGCCTTCGCTGACCTCGATCTGCTGCTGCTCTCGCCCGGGGTCCCGCCGGGGCCGTGGCGCGAGCGGCACCGCAAGCTCGTGCCCGAGGCCGAGGTCCACGGCGAGCTGAGCCTCGCGCTGTGGGCGATCGCCCAGGGCTTCGTCGGCGGCGATCTGCTGCCGACCGTGTTGGTCACCGGCACCAACGGCAAGAGCACGGTGACCGCCCTGACCGGCGCGATGCTCGAAGCCGGCGGGCTCGATCCCTTCGTCGGCGGCAACCTCGGGATCCCCTTGTGCGAGCTGGTCCTAGCCGTCGCGAGCGGCGCGCGTGTCCAGCCCGGCGCGCTCGTGCTCGAGTGCTCGAGCTACCAGCTCGAGACCCTGCGCGTGTCCCCGGAGGCGCCCGCGGTCACGGTCGCGATGCTGCTCAACATCAGCCCCGACCACCTCGATCGCTACGCCTCGATCCACGAGTATGCCGCGACCAAGGCCCGGATCTTCGACGGCCTCGCGGCCCACTCGCTGACCCTGCTCTCGGCCAAGGACCCGCTGACCGCCACGCTGTGCGAGCGGGTCCCGGCGGTCGTCGAGTGCCGGCTCGTCGACGGCCCCGAGCCCCCGCGGCTCGCCGAGCACGGCGGCGACCTCGAGCTGCGCGTCGGCGAATTTTATCGCCGCGAGCTCGTGCCCCTCGCCGGCCGCCACAACCTGGTCAACGCCCTGTTCGCGTTGGCGGCCGCCCGCCACCTCGGGGTCCCGCGCGACGCCTGCGAGCAGGCCCTGCGCGAGTTCAAGGCGCTCCCGCACCGCATGAACCCGATCGCCGAGCGCGACGACGTCGTCTACTACGACGACTCCAAGGCGACCAACGTGGCCTCGGTGCTCGCCGGCCTCGAGGGGTTCGAGCGGCCGTTCGTGTTGATCTGCGGGGGCCGAGCCAAGCACGGCGACGACATCGGGGCCCTGCGCGCGGTCCTGTCCAAGCAGGGGCTCGGGATCGTCGCGATTGGCGAGAGCGCGCAGCTGTTCTTGACCATGGCCGAGGGCGTCGTGCCCTGTGCTCACGCCCGGGACATGGCCGAGGCCGTGCGCATCGCAAGCGAGATGGCCCGGCCCGGGGACGCGGTGTTGTTGTCGCCAGCGTGCGCGAGCTGGGACATGTATCGCAGCTTCGCGCACCGCGGCGAGGCCTTCGCAAAGGCCGTCGAATCACTCGCCCCCCGCGACGCGTGGGACCAGCGCTAGCACGGGTGGGACGCGAGCAGCCGAGCAGCCCCGCCGCGAGAGCGACGCTCAGGTGCAGGCCGAGATGCGCAAACGCTTCCCCCCGCCGGCGAAGTGAAACCGCATCCTCAGCGCCACCAATCCTTGGGTGGCGGCGGCGGGGCGAAGTCGCCGGAGTGGCGATCCCAGCGGCGCGCGGGCGGGTCTTCGACCACGCCGCGCGCACGCAGGCCGGCCATGGAGTCGTAGTGGATGACCATGAGCTGGTCGGGCGTGCGACGGTTCTTGCGCTTGAACGTGACCTCCTCGACGGGGGAGAAGGTGCTCTCGCCGTACTCGGTCCCGAGCGCGTTTGGCTGCTCGGGGGCGGCCCAGCTGTCCCGCGCTCCCGAGCCGGCGGCCCCGAGTCGGACCGGCGACTTGCCGGGCCTGTCAGCCTCGCGCCCGACCGCGGGCGCGGCCGACTCACCGGGGAAGGGATCGCCTCGTGGGGGCGCGAGCGGCTGCTGCTGCCGGCGCGAACGCGGGCGCGACTCGACGAAGGCAGCGACGCCGATCAGCCCGACGTGAACAGGTGTCCCTAGCCTGGCCGAGTAGCTGTCGGCTAGATCGGCGAAGCGGAACGCGGCGACCTCGTCGAGCGACTGCCGGTAGCCCTCGATCACCAGGGTCTCGAACGCCCCGAGCACGTAGCCGCGCTGCTTGACGTAGTCGCCGAGCCGGCCGCTGATCACGTCGCGGCCGTCGACGGTGACCACGACCTCGACGCGGTCGGGGCTGTGGTTTTGCAGGCGCAGGTTGTAACGCTGGCCCTCGGATCCAGCCACCCAGATCGCGCCGGCGTGGCGAAAGCTCGGGAAGCTGCCGCCGCCGACGGCCTCGACCTGCAGCGAGATCGGGGAAGCGTGGGGTGAAACGGCGACCGGGGCCGGGGCTCGCCGCGCCTCGGCGACGGGCTCGCTCGACCCGCTGGTCAGGACCGCCGCCCCGGCGACCCCGACCCCGATCTCCAAGAGTCGGATCAGCGCGCCGCGGCGGCTGGTGTAGGGGTCGTCGGAACGGCGCAGAGGGGATCGCTTGGGGTCCTGCATGGCTGGCTCGTGAGCTGGGCCGAGGAACGCGAGGCTTTGCGCCGGACTTACGGGGCCGCGAGTGTTCCCCGAAGCGCCCGATCGTGGAACACTCGCGCCGCATGTCCCGCTGGAGCGAAAACCGGGGCTACACGCTCATCTTGACCCACGCCCGCGGGCCCGATCGCTACGCTCGCGTGGCCTTGGTCCGCAAGCGGACCCTGTTCGGCCCGGCCTACAACGTCCGCGAGGCCCGAGCCGAGGACGCCTCGCGCAGCGGCACCGAGCCCGAAGCGCTCGGGCTCGGGCGCATGCTCTCGTGGCGGTGGCT
>Ga0114946_10002210_pt1 | contig 13393 bp, 12 predicted proteins | sample WalLakDeSediment_FD_88676 | JGI IMG/M metagenome (GOLD analysis project Ga0114946, IMG submission 88676) | Lake sediment microbial communities from Walker lake, Nevada to study Microbial Dark Matter (Phase II) - Walker Lake 11/02/13 Deep Sediment | ecosystem: Environmental > Aquatic >...
GACGACGACCGCGTCTTGGATCGGCTCGCCGGTGATCCCGTCGACGATCTGGCCGTCGAAGGGGCCGACCAAGCTGGTGTCGGTGACGAGGTTGCGCGCGCCCTTGAACGGCGCGGGCCGGACGATCGGTGCACAGGCGACCAGGGTGGGCAGCAGCAGGGCGGCGAGGGACACCAACCCGGGGGTGCGGCGAGGTAGCAGGATGATCTCCGGTCCGGGTGCGATGAGCGAGAAGCGGTTCGCACGTCGCGGCTTCGATTGACGCCGTGCGGGGTGCCCGATAACCTCGGCGACCTGGCCACGCGGTCTATCGCAGCCCGCGTGGCCTTTCAAGGCCCACTGACCACCGCGCAACCAGACCGTGGCGCGGGCGGGGGCTCCCGATGGCGAACCTGATGGCCGAAACGATCCCATGCCCGGCCTGTGGCAGCGACAACTCGCCCGAGGCGCGGAGTTGCCATGTGTGTGACTACCTGCTGCACGCGCCGCTATCCGTCGCGGCCACAGCGATCAACAAGTGCCCGCGCTGCGGCTCGGGTGTCGCGGGCGGGGCCGCCTTTTGCCAGGTCTGCGGGCAGGCCGTCGAGCAGCGCAGGCCTCGGCCGCAGACCGGCGCGCTGAACGTCCGCGCGATGTTCGGTGATCTGGCCGACGCGCCCGCTCGCGGGCCGGCCCGCCAACACACCGAGATCGCCCCCAGCGCCGGCCCGTCGCCCACGTTCACGCGGCCGGGCGGGCAGAGTCCGGGCCGGACGGCGGCGCCCTACCTAGTCGACGAGCAAGACGCGGCGCCGCTCGAGAGCCACCGTCGGGACACGAGCGCGCCCCGAGGCCGACGCCGGCCAGCTCCGCGCCCGCGGCCCAACTATTCGGGGTTTGACGGCGGCGCCGAGCCAGGGTTTGAGGCCGACTCGTCCGCGGCCCCTGCAGAGCCCGCTTTCGCAGCGCCGGCGCCGGCGCCTGCCCGTCCGGTCTCGGCCGCGCGTGGTACAGCCCCGCCGAGCGCCTCGCCGGTCTACGCCGAGCACCCCCACCGCGCCCACCCAGCGCCTCGACCGGGCGCCCCCGTCGACCCAGGCGCGTCGGCGGACAACCTCCCGCGCCCGCGAAGCCGCGCCGCGGCCAACGTGCCCCTCGTTCAGGCCGGCCCGCGCCCGGGGGCGTACCCGGGCGCGCAAGCGCAGCCCTCGTGGGGCAGCCCGCAGCCGCAGCCGCAGCCGCAGCCGCAGCGCGCGGTCTTGCGGCTCGTGCTCGTCGGGCGCGACGGGCAAGAGGGCGAGAGCTTCCCGCTCGCGGCTCACGGCGCCGAGATCGGTCGCCACTGTGCGATCGCCTTCCCCTCCGATCCCTTCGTCTCGCCGCAGCACGCCAAGGTCACGCCCGTCGAAGGCGGGGTCGAGGTCGTCGACCTCGGCTCGCGCAACGGCGTGTACCTGCGCCTGAGCGAGCCGACGGCGGTCTACCCCGGCGACTACTTCTTGTTTGGCAACCAGCTGCTGCGCCTCGATCGGCTCGAGTCGGCGTGGCACGAGCAGCCGCCCGACAGCAACGACGTGCGTGGCTTTGGCACGCCGGCCAAGCCGCCTTGGGCGGTGCTGGTCCGCATCTGCGTCGGCGAGATCGAGGATGATCGCTACCACGTGCGCGGCAGCGAGATCACCATCGGCCGCGAGCAGGGCGAGATCGTCTTCGCGACCGACGGCTTCCTCAGCCGTGCGCATGCGCGGGTGTGTATGGCCGTGCACGACAACGCGATGACCGTGATCCTCGAGGATCTCGACTCGGTCAACGGCACCTACCTGCGGATCCGTGGGCCCGTGCACGTGCCCTACGGCGGCATGTTCAGGGTCGGCGACCAGATCTTCAGGGTGCGCAGGTAGTGATACGCGCTCAAAAACCTTGTAGCGTGGCGCGGGTGAGCCGGGTTTCCCACCCTTCCAACGTCCCCATGCCGAGGTGCCACGGTGGCTCGCGTCGAACTGTTCGCCCGCACTGAGGTCGGCTGCGTCCGCGAGCGCAACGAGGACGCGTTCGTCGTCGCCAACGTCGCGACCGGCGAGCGGGGTCTCCGGCCTGGGACCACGGTCCAAGAGCTCGGCGTTGGGATCGCGCTGATCGGCGTATGCGACGGCATGGGTGGCGCCGCCGCGGGTGACATCGCGTCCAAGCTCTGCGCCGAGACCCTCTACGACTCGGTGATGGGCTCGACCCCGTTCACGGATGTCGCGAGCGTCCAAGAGGCGCTGCTCTCGGCGATCGCGGCGGCCAACCGAGCGATCGCCACCTACGCGCGCAACCACCCGGGCAAGCGCGGGATGGGCACGACCATGACCGCGGCGCTGGTGTTCGGCCAAGAGCTGTTCGCCATACACCTCGGTGACTCGCGCGCCTACCTCCGGCGCGGGCGCTCGCTGACGCAGCTGACCACCGACCACAGCGTCGTTGGGCAGATGGTCGCGACCGGCCAGCTCACCCCGGAGCAAGCCCGGAGCTACGAGCACCGCAACGTCTTGCTTCAGGCCCTCGGCGTGCAGCCGGTGATCCAGCCCGAGCTCGTGCACGTGTCGCTGCGCGCTGGCGACGTCTTGCTGCTGTGCAGCGACGGGCTCACCGGCCCCCTCGATGATCCGCGGGTGCTCGAGCTGATGCTCATGTACCAAGATCCAATCCGCTGCTGCCGGGCGCTGACCGAGGCCGCGTGCGCCGCTGGCGGGCCCGACAACATCACCGTAGCGATCGCCCGCTTCGTGGGTGAGGGCTTGCAGATCCCCCAAGGGCGCGAGCCCGTCCAGCCTCGCCGGGCCTCACACACGCTCCAGTAGCGGGCTCAGGATCCAAAGTAGAAGCTGGTCGAGACCCCCAGCATCAGCGTGTTCACGAACGGCTGGCCCCTCGCCGCTGGGGTCGCGCCGAGCCAGCCGAGCTCCGGTCCGATCGCCCAGCCGCCGCCGCGATCGGGCCGCTTGTTGGCCGCGAGCGGGAAGAACTCGTAGCGGAGCGAGCCCTTGAACAAGGCGCCGCCAAAGCCGAAGCGCCGGTCGACGCCGTCCTCCCGGACCGCGCCGCCGCCAAAGCCGAAGCCCGCGCGGATCGACAAGGGGTAGCGCCGCAGCGGGATGAACCCGAACTCGACCAGCAGCGCGCCCTCGGAGATGCGCTGCTTACCAAACGCGCCGCGCTGGCCCCCCGCGGCGACGCCGATGCTCAGCCACGGGAGCACGGCGTCGCCGGCTTGGACGAACCCGCCGCCCCCGAGCATCGGCGCCGGCGTGACCAGGCCGATCACCGACGCGAAGTTGGCGGTGCCGATCGCGAGCACGCCGACGTAGGGACCATCGACCCGCGGCGGGCGGATCGGCTCGGCGTCGTCAGGGCCATCGTCGATGGCGCCGAGGTCCCCGTCGACGTCATCGGGGCTCGAGGGATCGGGTTCGCTTGGCGCTGCGAAGGCGTTGTTTGCGAGGCCGCAGCTCAGACCAAGCACGACGAGGTATGGCCCGAGACGAACGAAGCGCTGCTCGGGCGCCGGGACCGCAACGATCACGCGCAGGAGCATGGACCGAAGCTTGAAACCTGCGCAAGTCCAGCACCCAGAAACCGCGGGTCGATGAGCTTGCCCCTGCCGATTTCAACAACTAGTGTCGGCCGGCGCCAACGGCCGGGCGGGACCATGGACACGCGGCGAGCACTCGAGATTGTGGGCGGGTTTTTGATCGGCGCCGGTGTGACCGTCGCCGGCTACGAGCTCGCGGGCCCAGGCCAGGCGTCCGTCGCCGACGGCGCTAGCGTGAGCGCGGGTGGGGGCGGGGGCGCGGGACAGCGGGAGGGGTTCATGCTCGCGGCCGGCTCCCGCGATCCAAACGCCGGCCCGGCCGACGACTCGCTCGCCCAGGCCGCCCTCGACCAGCGCACGGCCGAGGACGCCGACGCGGGCACGGCCTCGGGCCCCTACGCGGCCGACGAGAACGGCCACTACACCAGCTTCACCAAGGTGTTTTACGAACCGGTCGAGTTCACGGCCGAGCACGAGGCCCAGTTCCCCAAGCACGGCCTCGTCACCGCTGGCGCCGTGTTGATCCGCGAGCGCACCGATCTCGAGTCCAAGCGCCTCGGCATGCTCCGCGCGGGCACGCGGATCCGCGTCGACGGCCAGCGCTCCTTTGGTGGGGGCTGCTCGAGCGGCTGGCATCGGGTGTTCCCCGAGGGGTGGATCTGCGTCGGCGCCGGCTTGCAGATCGCCGAGTCGCCCCCCGATGACGGCTCGATCGACGTCGCCTCGCCCAACATCGATGAGCCCATGCCGCTCGACTATTGGCGCGTCAACCACGACGGCACCGCGTTTTTCCACCGGCTGCCGAGCTACGGCGAGCAGGATCAGGCCGACGCCGCCGCCAAGGCTTGGCTCGCCAGCAACGGCCGCGAGCCCATGCCGATCAGCCGAGACGCGCGACCCAAGGACGTCCCGGCCGTGGTCAAGGAGTACCTCAACGCTGGCAACTACGTGACGATCACCTCGGAGCACGTCCACGCCAAGCGCCACTTCGTCAAGACCAACCGGGGCGTGTACGCGCGCAAGTACCAGCTCGGCAAGAAGGACGGCTCGGAGTTTCAGGGCCAGGTCCTGACCGGCGACGATCCGCTGCCCATGTACTTCGTGGTCCGCGAGCTCGAGTTGATGCGTCGGGTCGGCGACAGCGGCATGCTCGAGGGCACCGGCGAGAAGATCGAGCGGCGCTCGACCCATCCGTTCGTGCGCAAGGTCCGAATCGGCGACTACGAATACTACGAGGACGGCGAGGGCAAGCTGATGCGCGCCTACGCCGTCGGCGCGGCCGAGACGCTCAAGCGCCCGCCGGGGATCAGCGCCGAGGAGCACTGGATCCACGTCGATCTCTCGGAGCAGACGCTGGTCGCCTACATCGGCGATCGGCCGGTGTTCGCCACGCTGGTCTCGACCGGCAAGGAGCCCGGCATGACCCCCGTGGGCGTGCACCGGGTGCAGAGCAAGTTCATGGTCACGTCGATGCGGGATCAGCCCGTCGAGGACGAGGCCTACTCCATCGAGGATGTGCCGTGGACGCAGTACTTCTCGAACAGCGTCGCCCTGCACGGCGCGTTTTGGCACGGCGGCTTCGGTCTGGTCCGCAGCCACGGTTGCGTCAACCTCTCGCCGGCTGACGCTCGGTGGCTGTTCGGCTTCACCGAGCCCAAGCTGCCCGAGGGGTGGGCCGCGGCGATGCCTGGGGTCATGGGTTCGGAACCGAGCGCCGTGGTCGTGACCGAGTAGCATCGAGCGCACACCCGCCGACGGTTTTTATGGCCGAGGCCCTGGTCAGTGGTGCGATCGGGCTCTTATCATCGCGGCAATGAAGATCGAGTCAGGCACAGTCGTGACGCTCGCCTATGACATCACCACTGCCAGCGGAGAGATCGTCGAGAGCTCGGATATCTCCGGGCCGATCAGCCTCTTGCATGGCGTGCAGACCCTGATCCCCGGCCTCGCCAAGCGCCTCGAGGGGCTCGAGGAGGGCGGCGAAGGGACCTTCGAGTTCGGGCCGGAAGAGGCGTTTGGGACCAGCGCCGACGCGCCGACCAATGTCATGAACAAGGCCGAGTTCCCCGCCGGGACCGCCTTTGAAGTCGGCAGCAAGTTCGTCGCCAGCATGCCCAACGGCCAGCCCCTTCACCTCGAGGTCCGCGAGGTCGCCGACGAGACCTTGACCGTCGCGATGATCCACCCGCTGGCCGGCCAGACGATCGGCATGAGCGTGCGGATCATCGGCGTGCGCCCGGCGACCGCCAAGGAGAAGCAAGCCGGTCACGCCATGGTCAAGCCGCCCCCTCCGCCGCCCAAGCGCTGAGCTCCCCGGCGTTGGCGGGCTCGGTCCAACGGGACCATACTGGCGACATGAAGCAGCCGGCCACCGGTCTGATCGCGGTCTCGCTCGAACCGACGCCGGTGATCGAGGCGTACAAAAAAGACGTCGACCGCACGCTGCTACGCGAGAACCTCAAGCTGACCACCGCCCAGCGAATCGAAAAGATGATCGCTGTACTCGCGTTCGCCGAAGAGCTCCGTCGGTCCGGCAAGGGAGCCGGTGAGTCGTGACGGACTTCGCCGCGCTGCTTCGAGCGCTAACCGAGGGCGGCGTCGAGTTCATCGTGATCGGTGGGATGGCAGCGGTCGCTCACGGATCGGCCCACGTAACCGTCGATCTCGACATCGTCTACGGTCGCAGCGACGAGAACATGGAGCGGCTCGCGGTCTCGTTGGCGCCGCTGTCCCCCTATCTTCGAGGCGTGCCCGCCGGCCTCCCGTTTTGCTTCGATCGGGCCACCATCCGCGCGGGGCTCAACTTCACGCTGGTGACCACGGTCGGCGATCTCGACATCCTTGGTGAGGCCGCTGGCGCGGGGACGTTCGAGAACTTGCTCCCGCGATCGATCGTCCGCCAGGTGTTCGGCTTGCCGTGTCGGTTCGTGGATCTCGAGACCTTGATCCATCTCAAGCGTTCCGCCGGACGGCCGAAGGACCTCGAGCGGGTCGCCGAGCTCGAGGCGCTGCTCGAGGAGTCGCGTCGCTAGCGACCGCCCCCTCCGCCGCCCAAGCGCTGAGCTCCTCGGCACCATGCGCGCCGGCTTGGCGAGTGCGGGCGGCTACGCGCCGAACAGGATCGCGTTGCCGATCGGACAGGCTCGCCCACGCGCGTGACAGCCCGATCGCAAACGCGTCGGGTCGGCCAAGCTCACCCACGGTTTGGGACTAGCTTGGTGGCCATGAACCGACTCGTCCCCTTGATCGCCAGCGCGTTGTTGTTCGGTTGCGTCGCCCAGGCGGAGTACGACAGCGCGCTGTCCGACCTCGACACCGCTCGCAAGGCCCACGGGAGCCTCGAGCAGCAGCTCGCTAACTGCCGTGATCAGCTCGCCCACGCGGGTCTCGACCCCGCGCTGTCCGATCGACTCGCCGCCAGCGAGGCCGAGATCGAGGAGCTCCGGCGCCAGCGGGAGGCGGCTGAGAACCAGCTCGAGGCGTTTCGCCAGCTCAACGACAAGCTCGCCGAGCTGATCGCCGCGGGCGACCTCGAGGTCTACATCCGCCACGGCCTGCCGGTGATCGCCCTGCCTTCGGAGGTGTTGTTTGGCTCAGGCAAGGCCGCGCTGTCGAGCAAGGGCGAGCGCTCCTTGGCCAAGGTTGGGGCCGCGCTAGCGAGCATGACGGCGCAGCGGATCCAAATCGCTGGCCACACCGACAACATGCCGATCGGCAAGCAGAGCGATTGGGTCGACAACTGGCAGCTGTCGAGCGAGCGGGCCCTGACCGTCACGCGGTTCTTGATCGAGCAAGGGATCGGCGCGCGCCAGCTGAGCGCGGCGGGCTACGGCGAGTTCGACCCGGTCAAGTCCAACGGGAACCCGACCGGGCGCAAGAAGAACCGGCGCATCGAGCTGGTCTTGCTGCCGGACTTGAGCGATCTCCAGCCCGTCAGTGAAGGCTGCTAGCTAAACCGTCGATCCTCGAGTTCACCAACGATGATGAGCTTTGATGCTGCGCGCGGCTCTGGCATGATCGCGCGATGGCGGAGGAAGCGGCCAAGGCCAACGCCGATGGCGCCTACGCGAGGGACCACCGATGATCCCGAGCCCCTTCCTCGCCGACCTCGCCGTCGACGACGAGCGTTATCCGCTCAAGGAGCGGGTCTACCTCGTGCTCGCGGCGATCTTCGTGGTGACGCTGGTGCTCACGAACATCATCGGGATCAAGCTGTTCCGCGCACCGTTCAATCCCGAGTTCGCGCTGACCACCGGGATCCTCACCTATCCGGTGACCTTCGTGGTGACCGACGTGGTGTCCGAGGTCTACGGCAAGCGCCGCGCGGACTTCATGGTCGTGCTCGGCTTCGGCATGAGCCTGGTGCTGCTCGCGGTCGTCCAGCTCGCGGTGTTCGTCGACCCGCACCCGTTTTGGGTGTCGGGCACCGAGCCGTTGTACCCCGAGGTCGAGGGCTACCAATACGCGTTCGAGTCGGTGTTCTCGCTGAACGGTGTGCTCGTGTTCGGCTCGATGCTCGCCTACCTCTCGGCCCAGCTCACCGACAACTTTTTGTTCCACTTCTGGAAGCGGGTCACGAAGGGCCGGCATCTGTGGCTTCGCAACAACGGCTCGACCGTGTTCTCGCAGCTGGTCGACACCGCGGTCGTCAACTCGATCCTGTTCTACCTGGGCTTCGGGCTCGACTTTTGGGTGGGCGTCCAGATCATGGTGACGATCTACGTGTACAAGATCGCGATCGCCGTGCTCGACACCCCGCTGGTCTACCTCGGGGTGTTCCTGGTCAAGCGTTCGCTGGGCTACGGGTTTGACGAGGAGGTGGGGCCGTGAGGCGTCGTGCGGTGGTGACTGGCGGAGCGATCCGGGTCGGGCGGGCGGTCGCGCTCGAGCTCGCGCGGAGCGGGTTCGACGTCGCGGTTCACTACCGCTCGAGCGCGGCCGAGGCCGAGGCGGTGGCGGCGGAGTGTCGCGCTCTCGGTGCAGGAGCGTTCACCGTCGCGGGGGATCTCGCGCGTCCCGAGGCTATCGAGGCGCTCGCCGAGGCGGTCGCGTCGCGCTGGGACGGACTCGATCTGCTGGTGAACAACGCGTCGATCTTCGCGCCGCGCCCGTTCGCCGAGATCACGCTGGACGAGTGGGAGGCGATGCAGGCGATCAACCTCCGCGCGCCGTTCCTGCTCTCCCAGGCGTTGCTCCCGCTCCTGCACCGGGCGCGCGATGCGTCGGGCGTCGTCGTGCACATGTGCGATATCGGCGCCGAGCATCCAGTGAGCGGGTACGCGCACTACTCGGTGTCGAAGGCGGGGCTGGTGATGCTGGTGAAGGCGATGGCGGTGGAGCTCGCGCCCTCGGTCCGCACGGTCGGGATCAGCCCCGGTCACGTCCAGTGGCCCGAGGACTTCGACGAGGCCACGCGTCAGGCGCTGAGCCGTCGCGTTCCGATGGGGCGGGTCGGCACGCCCGAGGACATCGCGCGTCTGGTCCGCTTCCTCACCCTCGAGGCGCCCTACGTGAATGGTGCGATCGTCCCCGTCGATGGTGGTCTGGGCGTCCGCTACTAAGGGAGCTGGTATGCAGGATTGGATCGAGCTGACGCGCTGTGTGGTGGAGATGGTCATCGGTGTGCTCCCGAGCGAGCAGCTCGCGCCGCAGCCGGTGGAGCTCGAGGTGGGGCTCACGCTCGACCTCGAGCGCGCGGGCGATCACGACGCGCTCGGTGCGACGGTGAACTACGCGGTGGTGTGCGACGACCTGCTGTTCCTCGCGCAGTCCGGGCACTGGCGGTTGCTCGAGACCTTCGCGCTCGCCGTGCTCCGCCACCTCCTCGCGCCGCCTGCCGAGGGCGAGGAGCGAGCGCAGATCGCGGCGGTTCGGTTCGTGGCGCGCAAGCCGAACATCCTGGGCGGCGCCGCGGTGCCAGGGATCGTGATGACGCGCGACGCGGAATGGCGTGCGGCGTCGTCGCGCGCGCTCGGAGATCAGGTGATCGCCGAGATCCTCGCCGAGACCGGCGCGGTCGGGGCATATCGGGTGACCTTCGCGCCCGGCGCGTCGCTGCAGGTGCCGCATCCGGTCAGTGTCCGGGTCGTGGCGGGCTCGGTCGCGACGGCCAAGGTCACGCTCGCCGCCGGCCAGCACGCTGTGTGGACCGGCGAGCAGCCACTAACGGCGGAGGGCGCGGCCACCGTGCTGGTGGTCGCCCGGCCTCCGCTCACACCACCCCCCGGGAGCGGCTGGTAGCCCCAAGGGCGTGCTCAGGGTCGTGGGGGTGTGCGATCGTGGGCCGATGGAACTTCGCCCCGGGCTGCTCGGCGTCCTCTCCGTGCTCGGCGTCGCGCCGGCTTGCCAAGCCGAGGAGTGCAGCGGCAGCTTTGACGGGCCGCCGGCGCCCGACCCCAGCGCGAGCGTGCCGGTCGTGCTCGACGGTGAGTGGATCGGCGCCGGCGTCCTCGAGCTGCGCTTCTCCGCGGCGCTGAGCACGGTCGAGAGCCCCGATCCGAATCGGTTTGCGATCGTCGGTTGGAGCGCGGAGCTGGCCGCGTACAGGGACTGCGATCCGGTGACTTCCTACCGGGTGATCGGGGTTGGGTACTACGGAACGAGGGTCGCCGAGGTCTGGATCGCGCCCGAGGATGACTCGATCTTGCGCCTGCGGCTGACCAACGTCGCCGCGCGCTGCTCGATCCCCACGAACCCCACGGGCGCGGTCGCGAGCGGGGTCATGCTCGTCTACACCGACGGGGCGCAGGCCGGTCCGGCGCTGCTCGACGGCGACGGCGACCCGCTCTCGAGCATCGGCCCGGGCTGGGCGCTCGATCGCCTGGGCTCGTGCAGCTCGGACTACTGCTACACGTCCTTCAACCGGTACGGCGCTGCCGGGCATCTATCCGCGCTCGACAGCCTCGCGCCGATCCCTTGCCCATCATAGCCGGCGCCGCTACTCGACGGCCACCAACACCGCGCTCGCGTGGGCGATGTCCGTGGACCGCTGCTTTGGCTCGAGCGCGGCCACGCCGGTCGAGCGCATCTGCACCTGGACTTCAACGGTCTCGAACATCTGATCGGGCAAGATCAGCACCAGCGTCGCGCCAGCGATTTCGACGGTGGCCTCGCGTGGAAGGTGCTGGCTTCATGGCGAATTCGCAAGCATCGATTAAAACGTCACGCCGACGTCGAAGATGAACCGGCCGTTGCGGTCATCGGTGGGGCCCACGTTATTCGAGCCTGGGATCAAGATCGCATAGCCGATCGCCATGGTCACGATCCCGATGTCGAGCTTGATGAAGTTGGTCCCCACGCTCTGGCGGAAGTCCCGGCGAAAATTGAACTGATCCCAAAACTGGGTGAGCACGCCGAAGTCGTAAAACAGCGAGTGCGCTAGGGCCCCGCCAAAGATGTTCTTGACCGAGGTCACCTGCAGGGCGACGGTCCCAATCGCGCGCACGTGCCCACCTTGGGCCCGCGGCCGGTAGATCACGCCGCCGTAGGGGAGCTCGACCTCCTCGATGTCGACGAGCATGGTCTCGGGCAAGATGCCGCGGATGCCGAGGTCGGCCGTGCCGCCGCCGTAGTAGCGCCAGACGTCGGGGACCGTGTCCGTGGCGACCGTCTGGCCGCCGAAGCCCGGGCCGTGGAAGGGCAGCAGGTGGCCGTAGCGCAGGGCGTAGCGGAAGTTGATGCGCTCTTGGGTGCGCGGGATCGGGATCGGGATGAAGTGCTGCCAGCTCAGATCGAAGCGCGCCCACCAGTCCTGGCCGCCGAGCCAGGGCGAGGCGAGCTTGAGATCCACGGTCGCGATGAAGCCCTTGTAGGGGTTGAAGGCGTTGTCGACCCGGGTCAGGACCACGCCGGTGTCGATCAGGCCGGTCAGATCGGAGACGATGCCGCCGCCGCGGTTGATCCAGCGGTCGGCGCCGGCGAGCGGCTTGGTGATGTCCTTGCTGACGTTGGCGAGCTGAAACAGGTAGCCGGCGTAGAAGGTGAATTCGCGGAACCGCCGGCTCAGGCGTAGGGCGCCGACGATCGAGAGGATCTCGCCGCGGGCCGGGGTCACGCGCTGCTGGATCCGGCCGTTGATGTCGAGGTCGAACTTGGTCGCGAAGATGTGCGGGCGCGTGAGCGTGGCCGAGGCCAGGCGCTCGTAGCACTTTTGCCCGGCGCAGACCTCGGTGTCGTCGATCGCCTCGCTGACGTCAAAGCCCCAGCGGCTCTCGATCGCGAGGTCCCAGCCGGTCCCGAACATGTTGGGGAAGATCGGGTTGGCGAACACGTAAAACGGGTTGAGGGTCGCGATGCCGAGGCCAAAATCGATGGTCATCGCGACGTCCTTGGCCTCCTCGAAGACCACGACCTGGTGGACGTAGCAGGGCCCTTGCTCGCCGTCCTCATCGAAGTGGCAGTCGACGGGGTAGGGCGTGACCGTCACGGACTTGGCCACGCCGGACGCCTCCATCGAGGCCGCCGAGGCGTCGACCAGGCTCTGATCGTAGCGCTCGCCGGTCTTGAATTGGAGCTCGCGGCGCAGGACCCATTCGCGGGTCTTGAAGTTGCCGCGGAACAAGATGTCGCCGAATTCGCCGACCCGGCCCTCGTAAATGTTGACGATCGGCTCGACCTCGACCTGCTTGTCGAACTGCCGGTTGGTGCAGATCCCAAACCGCGGATCGGGCAGGTTGCGGGCCCCGTCGGCGGTCAGGGTCAGGCCGCCGGGCGAGGTGTATCCCCAGGTCAAGTCGGCGTCGGAGACGGGGTAGCCGGCCTCGCGGTAGAGCTTGACGATCGCCGCGCGGGCCTCGCGATCGAGGCTCGGGGTGACCGGGACCTCGGACTGTTTGCCGTCGATCTTGTCATGCAAGGGGCTGCGCGCGACGATGTCTTGGGCGAGCTCGAGATCGCCGGACTCGCGCAACAGCGGGTCTTCGATCTTGCGCGAGAACGGGATCGGCTGCTCGAGGAAGTGGAGCTGCTCGGTCGCCGTGGTCACCAGCCGCGGGCCCGGGTTGACCTCGACGCGGACGTAGATCTTGGCCCGGTCGGCGTTGAGGACCTTAGCGAGGCCGGCCGCGTCGAATTGATTGATCCACTTGGCCGAGCCGCCGCTGTCGAGCAGATCTTTGACCGTGAGCCGGGCGCGGACCCGCGGCGCCTCGTCGCTGGGGATGTCGCTCGGCGGATCGGCGAGGGCCTCTTGCCAAAACCCGACGTAGATGACGACGTCGGTGCACAGGTAGCCCTCGGCGTTGTAGGCCGCGACCACGGACTGGATGTCGGACAGCGCGTCGGTCTCGCTGAATTTGCCGCCCTTGCGGAGCTTGCGTTTGTCGTTCCAGTCGCGCTCGATTCGCTTGGCGACCTCGTCGTCGAGCCGGGCCGGGCGGTTGATCTCGAGCGCGCTGATCTCGACCTTGGGGCCCTCGGCGATCTCGAACTTGAGCGTGTCCATCGACTTGAAGTCGAAGTGCTTGCCCTGGACGCGGGCGAACAGGTAGCCCTTGCTCTGGTAAAAAGCCCGGATGTTGGCGGACTCGCGCTGGGCCGCGGCCGCGGTCGCGGTCTCGCGCCGGTTGAACAGCTGGATCTGGTTGCGCAACGCGTTCTTGCTGAAGCTCAGGCCGGTCTCGCGGGCGCGGCCAGGCCTGCGGACGCCGCGGGCCAACTTGAACTCGGTCTGGACCCCCGGACCCCGGGCCACGCGGATCGCTAGGGGGATGTTGTGGCTGTCGAGCTTCGACTCGCGGTCGAGCTCGTCGTAGCTGGTTTTGATCTCGACCTCGGGGTGCGGGAGGCTCGAGTCGCTCCGCCAAAACCGGCCGAGGCCCGCGCCGGGCTCGGCGTAGGCCC
>Ga0114946_10002212_pt1 | contig 13389 bp, 7 predicted proteins | sample WalLakDeSediment_FD_88676 | JGI IMG/M metagenome (GOLD analysis project Ga0114946, IMG submission 88676) | Lake sediment microbial communities from Walker lake, Nevada to study Microbial Dark Matter (Phase II) - Walker Lake 11/02/13 Deep Sediment | ecosystem: Environmental > Aquatic > Freshwater...
CATAAGCTCGCTTCGCTCGTGCCATAAGCTCGCTTCGCTCGCGTCATTTGTGGTCATTTACTCGGCGCTGCGCGCCTCGTGACATTGGGTGGACATTAATGCTTGTCCTGAAAGGACAATTGACATTAGCCCGCCAATTTATTGGCGGGTTAAAGGGTGGCACCAGAGATATCCAGTCCCGAAGGGACGTTTGAAAGCATCAGGATTTCAATCCGGGGATTTTTGCATTTGTTCCGGCGGTTTAAAAACCACCGGTGCCTTCAGCCATGCCTTCGGCATGAAAAATACAGGTTTCTGTTGTTTGGAATTTGGGATTTGTTTGGTCCGCCAGCTGGCGGATGGTGCTTGTAATTTGGAATTTAATCAGCTATATCTCCCATTCTCAACAATATACATATCAATTTCCCCTTTGTTCTTGACCTGGATCTTGCCGCGGTGATGACAGTCGAAGTGGCCTTTGACCAGCGCGTAGGTTGTTCCGGAGATATTGACCTTGCCGGGGATACCGCTTGATTCCATCCGGCTGGCGGTATTCACGGCATCGCCCCAGATGTCGTAAGCAAACTTGTTCTTTCCGACAACACCTGCCACCACCGGACCGGTGTGGATACCGATGCGCAGTTCCCAGTGGTCCTGTCCCCTGGCTTCGCGCTCTTTCCTGAGGTTTTCCATGAATTCTTTTATATCCAGTGCAGCATTTACAACATCGACCGGGTTGGTGGTATTGGGAGCCGGAATACCGCCGGCGCACATGTATGCATCGCCAATTGTCTTGATCTTTTCCAGACCGTACTTGTCGATGATCTGGTCGAAAGCATAGAAGCAATGGTTCAACTCCTCCACCAGTTCATTTGGGGACAGCTTTTCGGCTATCGTAGTGAAACCTTTGAAATCGGTAAATAAGACTGAAACCAGGTCATACTGTTTTGGTGTGGCGCTGCCTTTCTCTTTCAGCTCTTCCGCCGTTTCATGGGGCAGTATGTTCAGCAGCAGCTTATCTGACCTGTCCTTCTCATTTTCAATGATCTGCTTGGTTTTTCTTACAAAGCGGTAACGGTTGTAAAGCCCTCCTGCCAGCAGGAAGAACAATACCCCGGTAATGGCGATGGCGTTCCGAATGGCTTTATGGCGCTGCAGGGTCAGCTCCTTCAAAGCCTTGTCCTTCTCCAGCAAGTCGATCTGCCCCTGCTTTTGACCGATTTCATAATTCAGCGACATGGCCTGGATGCGTTTGCTGGTCTCGGCGTCGTAAAGGGTGTCTTTGATACTGCTGAACAAAGACTGGTATTTATAGGCATTTCGGTAATCAGCCATTTTGGAATAAACTTCAGCCAGCCCCTCATAAGCGAATTTCAGCTCGTTCCGGGCATTGATCTCCCGGGCGATGGTTTCGGCCTGCCGGTATACCTGCACTGATGCCTGCAGATCGCCTTGCATATGGTAGGTTTCACCAATACCCAGCAGCGATTGAGCCATTTCCAGCCGTGCATTGCGCCTCCCGGCCAGGTCATAAGAATCATATTGATACCTGAGCGCTTTTATAAAATCGCCCCGCTTTGCATAGACCTTCCCGATATTGTTCATGGCATAGGCCTCGTTCCCGCTATCAGACCCCTTGTAAGCCTCGAGCGCCTTCTCAAAATAATACAGCGCCGCGGTATCCTCATCTTTTTCAAGATAGATTTCCCCGATATTGACGGCCGAGGTGCCTATGGCGTTGAGATCGCCCAGCGCCTCGCTCAATGGAAGAGCTTTGAGATAATATTCCAGCGCTTGCTCATGCGTGGCTTTCTTGTTGTAATAAACGGCCCCGATATTTACCAATGCTGTGGCGATACGGAGCGTATCGCCGATCTCTTCCGATACCCTTAACGATTCCAGGTAATACTCGATGGCTTTCGCGTCATCGCCTTCATTGAAATAGACCGCTCCCAGGTTGTTGAGGATATTGGCCACGCCCAGCCGGTCGCCCATCGCCTCATAAGTAGCCAGCGACTGCTGCCAGAAATAGAGCGTTTCGATGTAGTTCCCCTCAAAATAATACCCCATGCCGATATTTTTCAGTGCAAGGGCCAGGCCGGAGAGATAGTTTAGGTTCCCCGACAGTTCGGCCGCCTGCTGAGCATAGGCGATTGAACCGGAAGGTGAAGACCGCATCAGCCTGCCGCTCAGGTCAAGCAAGATCTTCACGCGCACCGTGTCCCGGCCGCTTTTCTCCAAAACGCCGCGCAGGCTGTCGATAGCAGCCTGCTGCGCCGGTGTAACGGCGGAAAACAATAGTAATATGATGAAAAGAGAAATCCTTATGTTTACCATTTTAAGTTTGAAAAACCAGTCTGCTTCTTTAAAGTTTGATGATTTTGTGCACTGTCACAGTATCACCCAGGTTGATCCTCACGAAATATATCCCGGCGCTGAGCCCGGTCAGGTCGAGTTCCGCCCGGGAAGCTGATGCATGCCATAGATTTACCGGGATAGCTTTCCCGTAAATATCGTGAACCGTGATCCCGCCGGACATATCCGCGTCCTCTTTCAGCTCGATGGTCAGACGGCCGGCCACCGGATTGGGATAAATATTCGTGATGTCACTGTTTGTATCAGTCCCAGCCAGTGCTTCTGCGGGAGCCAATTTGAGGCACCTGGAGGAGCCGGAACTGGCCTGTGAAGCCACAGAGGTCTTGTTGCCGTTATGCCTGTAGCTTTTTACGGTCCATACCAGTGAACTGCCGTCAAAAGGTACCGTGAAACTGCCGCCGCCTGCCAGGAAAAGCTCAGGCTGGTTGACGTTGTTATACGACCCCTGGCTGGTGAAATAATTATCCTCGCCAACAGGTATGAAAACATGCGTTGAATTGTCATTGTAATACTCAAAATTGGCAACATACAGGAACCCATCTTCATCTGGCTCATCTAATTGTTCCACGCACCTGAGCTTGGTCTTGATGTGTTTAGTCCCGGGGCCGAAGGGGTTCACGTACAGGGTGCCATTAACCGGTGTGAAGATATAATTTTCAGCAGTTGCTGCAGGGATAATCTGATATGTGCCGGCATCACCCGTGTAATCTGGACTGACGGTAAAGCTTAGCCCGGTGACAACGGTGTCGGTTTCGCCCTTGACAAAACCTTCAAAAATTGCAGTAAATATAGGTAACGAATCTCCTGCATAAATGACCTGGTCGTCAGCCGTCACCGTGGCTGTGGCGGGTAAGACTGTCAGCGTGCCCAAGCCGTAGGTGATGTTGAAGTTTTGCGACAGATAGGTTCCCGGTGCGATCAGGTGCTCACCTGCCGTATTTCCAAGGATCAGACTGATCGGCCGCAGGTTGATTGCGCCAATGGAATCACCTGAAAGGATGAGAATGTCGTCCTCACCCAAAATGACAATCGCTTCGCTGTTGCTATTGGAATTGATTGTGGATGAATTGACCAGCGCGGTGGCATTCACCAATGCGGAGGCATTGACCAGGGCAGTGGCATTCAGCAGATTTCCGCCCTCGTCATAAGAATTGACGATAACATCGCCATTGACGAGCGCCTTGGCCGGTGCCATGGCAATGGCATTCACCAGCGCTTTAGCCGGGGCAAGGGTGGTAGTAAAAGATTCTGCATTCACCAGCGCTGTGGCATTATAAAGCGCTTCGGGATCGATCAGGTCACCGTTCGAAAGATCGGTGGCGTTCACCAACGCTGTCGCCTCGGAAATCATGAAGCTCTTGTTCACCAGGGCCGTGGCGTCGAGAATAGGTTCTCCCAACTCATTCACCAGGGCTTTGGCTGGTGACATGCCAATTACATTTACCAGCGCCGTGGCAAAATTCTGCTTTAAGGCGGAACTGATCGCTTCATCATCGGCAGGGTCAATTGCAATATTGTTTTCCGGGTTTAAAGTATCCTGATTATAAACAAACAGATATTCAAAATTGGCAATGGAATCTCCGTAAGTGACCGTTGTGTCTCTGGGTTGGATGTATAGATCCATCTTTTCAATGAGTAGCAACCCGTTTTCGATGTCGAAATTATATTCTTCCAGCAAGGCGATATCCAGCGAGTCTGTGGCTGCAACAATACTGGCAGGGTTCAGCGGGTCTTCCGGGGAGGCTGTGATAGCCCATAATCCCACGTTGCTCAGGGCGCTGGATACGGTATAGAAAGGTATCCCGGTGATGCGGTTAATTTCTTCTGCGGAAAAACCTTCCTCTTCAAGAGATGTGATGCCGTCAGTTCCTTCCACAAAGTAGTCAGCCGTGAATTGCGGTAAAATCTCACCGTATTTCTTGGTCTTGTCATCGATACTGATTACGATGGTTTTTTTGGTGGTGAAATAGATCGGGTTCGAAAATCCGCCGTCGGTGCCGTTGGTCTGCGGCAGCGGCGGGTTATAGACCGTGATGGCGGGGTATCTTTCATCAAAAACCGGGATAATGCCTGTCACCTGTGTATCGCTGATGTATTCCGTGCCGGAAGCCAGCGGCTGTCCGTTGAACCAGATCTCGGAATCTTCCGTCAGGTAATGGCCGTTGACAAAAACCGGGATGGAATCCTGGCCGGGCACCAGCGTGGTGTCATAGGTCAGACCGGTGATCAGCGGCGAAGGATTGGCCATGGTAAGCAGCGCTGCATCAGCCTGGATGAAGCCGTAACCCGAGGCAAAGTCATGCCCCGGTTCATGCATGTCGATGGCGGTGCTTTGCAAAAGCGTATTAATTTGTGCCGGTGAAAAGCTGTCATTGTAGAAATTATTCCGCGCTTCCAGGATCAGGGCAGCCAGTCCGGCGGCGTGCGGTGCGGCGGCCGAGGTGCCGAAAAAATTAGGGAAAGGGTCGCCGTCGATGTTGAACCCGCCCAGGTCAACAGTGGTGTTTACCCCGTTGGGAGCTGAAATGTCAGGCTTGCTGCGAACTATGCCATCCACCGGCGTACCTCCCCTGGAAGAGAACGAGGCGATCGTGGGTGGATCTACGCCATATTCGGGCGTGTTGCTGTATAGCACCGCCCCGACGGTGATGGCTCCGGCGGCGTTCGCCTGCCCGACAATGGTTGAACCGCCGCCGTTGTCGTATTCATTAATGACGAGATTTCCACGGAAAACAATGTACTTCATATCCACCGGCGTATTGCCCGATGCCCTGATGATCATGAAATTGGATTGCGCACCGCCTTCTCCCACGGTGAACGGCAGCACTTCTACCGGTGCGCCGCCCGTGTTATCCCTGTTGAAACCAAAGAGCCTGTTGCCGTTCTCATTGGTCAGGTAAATGTCCAGGTCGGTATTGGTGGTCAACCCCGGCGTTCCGTCGTTCCATTGCAAAACAACCGTATAATTACCCTCATCAAGTGTGATGCTCTGGTAAATATCCATTCCCCCATCCCCGGCGAAATTGTGTGCATCTCCGGTGACGCCCGGTGGTGGAGACGCGGGAGAGAAACTGCCCTGCCATGATTTGGTGCCGTAATTACCGGCGGCAGTAAAATAAGACACCCCCTGCGCCGTGACATAATCAACAGCCTGGGAAACGACACCATCACGAAAAAATGGCTCCGAGATGTAAGTGATGTCATCCACGATCACGTTACAGCCTGCCTCCTGCAGTTCCACGATCCCTTTGGCGAAATCGAGCGGTCCCAGGAAACCGGTCCGGAAAGCAAGCTCGGCGCCCGGTGCAATGTCATGGACGATCTGTAACATCGCCCTGCCTTCATCAGTCCGGCTGCCATAAGGAAAATCCAGCAAAACATCGACAGGAACGGGATACGCCGGATTCAGCAAACCCGGCAAATCGCCCCGCAAAACGTCATCGGATGCCGGATCGCCAATAAGGGTATTGTAACTGTCCGATAATATGCCGACCTTGATGCCGGCGCCGTCGAGATTAAAACCGTTGCGGGCAATGTAGGAGCGCATGGCGGTGTCGCCCTGGCTGGTCACGATCCCGGCGTTGCCCAGCGCTGAATATACAGGACGCGCAAAATTGATATATTGTGGTAAAAGGTTCAGGGCCAGCAGGTTCTCGATGGGATATAATCCAGTGACCTGCAGGTTGCCTTCGTCAGTTTTGATACCGGTCATACCGTATTCAGGCGCCTGTAGTAATATTACCAGGCTGTCGAGCTTACCGTCCTGCGCAAAAATATCGATGATGACACCCGTACCGACAATCTGGAAAATGTCATCCGAAATATAACTGCCATTGGCAAGATATACATCATGGAGCGAGGTCAGTTCCGCCCCGATGAGGCCAAATACCTTACCATTCTCTGGCGGTGCATAATATGGAAAAATATTCTGCCCGCCGCAATTCAGCATGGCTTCAAAATCGGAAACCGTAAAACTGACGATCAAATCATCGCTGCTGGCCTTGACTAATGTTTGCTGGTTTTGCAGGCCACCTGTCAGTGTATAGGTGATCAAGAAAGTCGCCTGCTGGCCGTTCCCCATACCGTTGACATTATCGATCCGGAACCCCTGAAACGGAACCCCGCCCAGGTTTGGGCCATAGTTGATGCTCCCGGTGGTTGCCGAACCTGAAATCACCTCAACTGAAATATCTGAATATGTTCCGGGAAGGGCCTCGACAGAATATGCATTGAGCTTTTTACAACCCGGCCCGGGGCAGCCGTCGTGATCCACCGTTAACTGGACCTGAAAGCTGTTGCTGCCGAGATCAATGACCGATGTAATGGTTGTGGTGTATCCCTGGCCATGCACTTTCTCTGTCGCACAATCCTCCTGTGCATGCAGGCCGGTTATCGAAACGAAAACGAAAATCAATAGAAGCGAAACATGTCGCTTGAAACTGAACAATGCACTGTACAGGTCTTTCATTGGTGGAAGGTTTAACATTTATTAATTTAGACTAAATCTAAACAAAGGTAAAACATCCAGCCGTGCATGGAAATTAATTAACAGATTGTTAACAAAATAACCTTGCAAAGGTGGAACCGACGGCTTCAGTCGTCGGACTACTTCAGTCGTGCTCCGACGAGTTTATTCTTCCAACGACTAAAGCCGAATAGATTGGTGCTCCAACGACTAAAGCCGTTGGTGCAAGAATAAAGGGCGGGAATCATGGACGATTGAGCATTGAACATGGACGATCTAGCATGGGCATTTTCGATGTTCAATCGTCCATCGTCCTTGTTCAATCGTCCATGTATATGTCATCATTGGAATTTCATATTTCAGAAATGCAAAATACCAATGCTCAAATCCGCATGGGCGATAGGCGATGGGTGGCTCCGACGGGTAAACCCGTTGGTTCCAATTTTTTAACATATTCGTAACCAACCCGTTGGAAAAAATCGGGAAGACGAAGATGGGAGATGTATTGTGCCAAACCCTGCCCTGGCCCCCTGTCCAAACCCCGTAGGGGTTTCATATTTGTAGAAAACGGGCAGCCAGGATAATATTTTCCCCTCCCCCCGAAAACGCCTGCGAAAAGGAAGCCTATCAGCATGGGGAGAGCCCGTCCCGCCATAGGCGGGAGGCCAGGGGAGGGGCCGGTACTTTGTAATGCCATCTTTTTCGTGCTCCGACGGCTTCAGTCGTCGGAGCGCGAATAGTAAAAGGTCAAAAACGAATCACCCTTGCTTCTCTGAGCCCCGGCTTCTTCAGCAGGTTTACTTCGCGTTGCGCTTCAGAGCGGGAATCGTAATGGTTGGTGAATACGTACCAGGAATTGGTGGCTTCGTGATGACCGAGGTAAGCATTGATGCCGTTCTCGCGGACGATCTTCAGGTATTTCAGGGCCTCTTCCCTGGCCATGGCATCGCCGGTGATCACATAGAACCTGCCGGGGATCATGGCTTGCTCCAGCAAAGGCATGGCCTGGATGTCAAATGACGGGACGGCATCCTTGTCAACGGCTTGTTCGGGTGCTGTTTCATAGAATTTGCCATGGAGTACCTTTACCTTCAATGGCGCTTCCTCCAGTGTATCAGGCAGAGCAGGTTCATCGGCTTTTTTGAACCGGATTTGCCGGCTGCCTTCCACTACATTGAACTCCGCATGGTTCGTGGAGCCATCCGAAACGGCAAGTATCATATCATTATTCGTGATCCTGAAATTGTCTCCGAACACATTCCCCATCCTTACCCAGTAAGTATTGTTGTTCGGAACGAAGATCGTAAAACTGCCGTCCTCCAGCGTAAATGCCGAATAACTGTTACCCTGGGCATTATAGGCGGTGATCCGGATATTCCTTAAATCGAGCCCTTCTTCCCCTTTCTTGATAAACTGCTGCCTTTTCACGTTTATTTTTCCTGTTATTTTACTGGCTTTCTGGAAGGGGATATAAACCGTCGTATTTTGAGTCAGCTCTATCTTTTCTGCGCTGCGGTCAACATAGAAATATTCCTGCACATCCTCCAGGGGTATGATCGACAGATCATAGAAACCGATGGGCAGGCGGTTGTATATCACCATGCCTGCTTCATTTGACAACAGGGTGACGTCTACAGGGAACTCAGTACTCACTTGCTGCGTAATGGAATTGGTGAGCCGGATGCGGGTTTTGACATGCGGTATCCCCTGTTCCAGATCATCCTTCTGACCATCTCCGTTATCATCCCTGAACAAAACGACTTTCAGCCGGCGGGTATCTTTCTGCCACTTGTTAAAATCAGTTTTCCCCCAACGTTTCCTGAGACCGAATTCAAAATAAATATGGGAATTACTGGTGGTCTTTTGGGGATATTCCTGGCGTGTATAATGATAGGTCCCAGACATGACCACATACCAGTCTCTGAACAAAAAGGCCTCTATTCTTGGATTCACGTTTACGGCCGCATAATTGAGGTCAAAGCGGTAGATGAAATTGGTGAACAGGTTGAATGCCACCCGCTCCTTGAAAAAGTAATCGGTGATCGTCGGCCCGATATTCATACTGTGGTTTTCGAAATCACCCGCAAACTGGTACAATCCGCTGTTCACCATGGGACCGTAATCATATCCGAAGGATATACTGTAACCGTTTCCAAAACTATACCCCCCCATGAGATGGAAATCATATCTCCTTTCGTTTGTCTCTTCGATGTCTTTGATATTAATATTACTGACTCCCGTCTTGATATTGAGGCTCAGGTTTTTTTTAACGACGGATTTGTATTCAAGTCGCAGTTTTTCCGCCTGGTATTCAACATAATGGTCATTGGTGAGGGAGGGCCGGAACGACTGGTAGTATTCCAGGCTGGGGCCGGCTTGCCAGGTGTGGTGATCACCCGAATTGAAATGAAATAAAATGTTGGCATATTGATCGTACAAGCGGGTTTCAGGCATTCGCGATCCCTCAAAATCATACGTGTAATACCTCCTGGAAGCATTGACATAATTCATCGAGATCATATTCCGGCTATTGCCGATCATAAAAATCGGACTTGCTGCCAGATTCAGTAACCCCATTTGCGGCCCCGGAATATTGGGTGATCCGTAATTATTGGTAATCTTGAAAGAAACCTTATCACTGATCCGGGCATAATAGTGTAAATCCCAGGCCACTCCCTGCAAAATATATTCTGCAGCCCTGAAATTGGATTCCCGGTAACCATAGACACTGAAACTGAAGTCATGATTGTTGAACAAAGGGATCAGATCTGACCGGAAAATGGCAGAAGTAGTATTAACTTTTTTATCATTATCAGAATCGAAGGCAAGGGACCCTGTGTACTGGATTTTCTTCAGATTAAAGGCATAGCCTACGCCTGCGCTGGTCTTGGGGATGAAAAAGCTCTGGGCAAGCATCCCTTCCATCCGGAAGTCCGGGCTGAGCTGGATGCCGTTGGAGATCATGACTCCGTTCCGGGTGTAAAGGTTGCGGCCGAACTGCGAACTGAAGGCGCCGATTCCCGCCCTGAACGACCCCCAGTCGTAAGTGAAGTTGTAATAAGTGTTGCTGATTAAATTTTCAGACCCCGTCTGGGAATAATAATTGAAATTATATCGGAAAACGCTGCTGTTTTCGAAAATGGTCGAACCCCTGGCTTTGATGAAGGGTAAGACCTTCCGGTTTCCGCTGAAGGTCCTGAACCCGACCTCGGTCAGGTGAGGCAGGCTGCGGTCGATATACAGCGGGGCAAAGATGTCGCTGTATTTTTCGATCATCATCGACCGCTGAAAGTCTTTGCCGGTGCCTGAAGCCACGAAATGGACACGGCTGATGTCAAACACCCTGTCTTTTGAAGAGGTATAGCGGACGAAGAACTTGATCAGGGTGTCCTGATATGGCGCCAGCCGGATCATCTCACCGGCCGACCAGTTCTTTTCACCGATCATGGCCGTCTTTTTATCCGTGATAGCTTTCAGATCAATTTCTTCCGTGACATTCCCCTTGTTTTGTATCGTGACGGTAAATGTCGCCAGGTTCATACGGGGATAGAAAAAGACCCTTTTTTCCGGCAGTTTCACCTCCCAGTCATGGAATGGCTCGGAGGTGACCGAAAAATTGCATTCGGTCAATAGCTGGTTCCTTTTCGAATAGGCCCTGAAGAAAATATCGTGATCCGTTTCGGCGCTGAGCTGGCTGGGCAGCCTGAACCGGATGGCCAGCGAGATCGAATCGCCCGGCTGGATGATGGTATCGGTGAAGGGCAGGCTGAGCAATCCCCAGCCCGGTGGCGCAACGATAATGGGTTTGATGCTGACGGCGGTATCGCTTGTGTTTCGGACACGAACCACGTTGAAACTGATCTGGCCGGCTTGCTGGAATACTTCAGGTTTTATGAAATACGACGTGAGAATACGCTCATTCGGACCGTGCGACAGCGCCTGGGCTGACAGGTTCAGACAAGGCTGGAGAAAGAGGAACAGCCCGTACAAGCAGAAAAATGTTTTTGCAATCTTCAGGCTGATTGTTTGTTAATGGATCGTAAAAGATTTTTTATCAGTATATCGCTTTATTGCTTGTTGTTCATACTTTCCGAAAGGGTGATATAAAACCCGACGGTATAGGTATCGTCCTCGATATTAAAGTCGTTGTATTTTTTATAGCGTAGAATTTCATCCTCATAAAAGAATTTCCAGCGAAGGATAAAGGAATTCTCATCGGATCCGCCAATGTTTCCCTGGAGTCCGCTGGCCAGCAGCCGGGTCATATGCGGTGACATGTAAACGATGGTGTCTTTGGTGGCATTGGCCATGTTGGAGAAAAGCCCGTTGTCCCAGTTGGTTCCCCTGTTTTCTATTTGCAGACCCAGGAAATCGAGCGGGATTTTCCGGGTGGAATCGTTAATGCCGGTGAAATAAACATCTGCCGAGGCAATGGCCAGATCCCAATTGCCGGTCGACTCCACGCTGAACATGATGTCGTCCGGTTGCCGGGTGATATGGTACAGGTTTTCGTTAACCTTTTTCACTTCAAACTCCACCTTCATATCGGGTTCGATTTTCAGGAGAAGAACGTTTTCCAGGCGGGCTTCAGTATGGATTAATAAAGGAGTTTCCTGGGCGGTTGCCGGGTTGAAAAAAACGTTCAGCAGCAACACACCCAGGAAGACTTCAAGTATTTTCATGCGATCAAACATTTCACCAAAGATAATGAGCAATCACAGTGGAAAAACTCAAAGTTGGAACATGAAATCAAGACAACGTTGTTGATAAATCCCTCCGCGCCTCTCCGCCTCCGCGGTAAAACAACTATTAAGATTGCCTGTTACGGAATTTCGGTCATGGTCAGCACCACGGTGGTGGTGTAGGTGCCCTGGCTGAATTGTCCGGCAGATAACTGGGCAAACATGCTTTCTATGTTCATGCTGCCCTGCATGGTTCCCATGAGCCAGTGCAGCACGAACTGGTTTTCAGGGGCGCCGCCACTGTTGTTCGTTAAGAGATCGATCAGGGTAACATTTGCGTTCTGCAGTCCCAGGGCCGTTTCGGCCGTCTGGAAGGCGCAGCTTACCTCGGTGCCAAACTGATGGGTACCTGTAGCTTCGCACCACACCCCCAGGTTGTCGATCGGGATGGTACCCGTTCCGGAGATGGGCGTGAAATCGGGCGCACCGATCTGGAGGTACCAGTTGCCGGTGGCTTCCATGGCGACGGTCGTGAATCCGGGGTCGATTCCGGGCGTTCCGATGGATTCGGAAATACCGAAATTATAATCATCAGCGGTGTTGAAAGTGGCTGTCTGAAGTTCTCCGTCCTGCACGACAAGGTTGAACACCCCGCCCAGGATCGCGTTGAAGACAACATTTTCAGTGTCTTCCAGCTGGGCAAACACCAATACTGGGGCTTGCAGGGCAAAGATGAGGCTCAGGAGTATGACTATTTTTTTCATCTGGCTAAAGTATTAGTTTTTAACAATAGAGGGAACACAGCAAATCAACGGCAAGCCATGTCCCCTCTGAATTTCGTGGATGCACCCAGGGATTAGAGCTTGCGTAATGTCAGGGTGGCGGTAGTGGTGAAATCACCCAGGGAGAACAGTCCGGCGGCCAGTTGCGAGAACATGGTGGCCGGATTCATCGGACCGGCGGGATTGGCTCTCATGGTGCCCATTTCCCAGTGGAATTCAAAGGTATTCTCAGCCTCGCCACCGGTGTTACCGGTGCCGTTGCCAATGATAACGACATCCGATCCGGTGATGGGCATGGCCAGTGAATTTTCAGGTGCATCATTGCCATTTGTCAAAACTAATTCATCGCCGAAGTTGTAAGACCCCGTTGATTCGATCCAGAATCCAAGGTTATCGATATCAATCGAACCGGAAAAGCCTGGCAGAGGTGAAAAATCATCTGCTTCGATGGTCATATCCCACGTTCCGGTGGCATTAACCGTAACTGTTGAAGTACCGGAGACAATACCGCCAGCTTCGGTAACCCCGTAGTTGTAATCGTCGGGTCCCAGAAAAGTAATTTCCTGTACACCGCCGGCAGTGACATTGATTTCAAACGTTTCCAACAGGTGCACATTGAAAATGACAATGTCGTCATCTATTGCTACCTGCGCTTTCACAGCAAATTGGAAAGCGAACAATAAACTTAAAAGAATAACAAACTTTTTCATGGTAATCAGAATTTAGTTTTCAGTTTATAATTATTAACAGTGTTTTGTTAGTAATAAATGGACTAATTAATCATGCATTTATAAAAAGGTAATTCGAAACACTTGATATTTCAGGCATTTTTCGAATTAATTTATATAAATTCTAAATAAAAAGAACGTTTACTAATGGGTTTTTACGGAGATGGGATAAATAGGTTACGGTTTTTTTGGGGGGAGGGGGATTTTTTTGTGCAAACCGGGATCAGGTCCCTCCTCTCCCGACTGGGTCGGGATCGTCGGGATGACGGGGTTGGTGTAATTGGAAAGATGAGAGGTCCCTCCTCGCTTCGCTCGTCGGGATGACGGGGTTGGTGTAATTGGAAAGATGAGAGGTCCCTCCTCGCTTCGCTCGTCGG
>Ga0114946_10002213_pt1 | contig 13388 bp, 7 predicted proteins | sample WalLakDeSediment_FD_88676 | JGI IMG/M metagenome (GOLD analysis project Ga0114946, IMG submission 88676) | Lake sediment microbial communities from Walker lake, Nevada to study Microbial Dark Matter (Phase II) - Walker Lake 11/02/13 Deep Sediment | ecosystem: Environmental > Aquatic > Freshwater...
AAGGACCCGATTTCTTTCGCATTATTTTCCTTGTTGCTGTCAATCCATGCCCCAACCATCGTTTTTAAGCCCTTTTCCCGTGCTTTTTTCGGAATAAATTCATTTCCCTGTGTACATGAAAATGAGCGGATCCATTGGGTATGGGGAGCAACAATCTCCATTCTCTTTTGAATTTGCTCTTCTGATAAATTTTCACCGATATTTTGTCCTTCCAGATATGGGCTGAAGCAAATACCGTGTAAACCTGTATTCAAAGTGTTGCTGAAAACGTTTTTTAAATCAGTCTGGGAATTATTGGAGATTTCAAAATCTGTTTTAAGTGTCGTTGTTCCTTCAATAATAAATGAGTCTGTGTTTTTGTAAACAGAACTGATGGTTACTTGTTGGGTATTTTTTCGGGCCTGCAATTCTGCTCGAATTTGATTGGCTTTTGCTTCATCTACATCGTAGTCATGCATGAGATACAGAGCGGCTATGGTTCCAAGCATCGGCAGCCCCGAGAAGAATATCCTTAGACCATTAACAGCGCCTTCTGGCTGAACTACTGCGTTGCCATCAAAACCAACTACCGTCAAAATCAACCCGCTCAAACCACCCGCAATGGCAAATCCGAACTTCACCATGTACCAATAAATCGCACCGAAAATGCCTTCCCTTCGTACGCCATAATTTAATTCGTCGAGGTCGATGACGTCAGCAGTCATGGACATCATCAGTACAAAAAGACTTCCTATACCAAATGAGTGGAAAGGAAGAGAAAATATGAACATCCAGGGCTTGCCAGGTACAAACAGAAACCATAAAGAGGTATAGCCTATCAAAGCAATGCTCTGAGATACCATAAAGGCGTTTTTCTTACCGATTTTTCTGGACATCCAGGCTACAATAGGAATGACAATAAAGGTGGTGACAAGTGCACCGACACTCCCGAAAATTGGTGTCCAGTAACCTGCTGCCCCAGCATCGCCTTTGAACAAATGCCAAACCACAATAAAAAAGACAAAGCCAGCTACGGTATTAAAAGCATTGAAGATAAAAAATGTGGATAAACACAGCTTTCGGAAAGGTCTGGAAGAAAAGGCTTCTTTGAACCCTTTGATGATTTGGGCAAAACTATCACCAATGGCATTGAATGTCAGCGGTGAGAAATTTTCATTAAGGGTAGATTTACTGGGAATAAAAATAGCAGGGATCATTGCACAAATGGCAAAAATAACTCCAACCCAAATGGATAGTTGACGGGTAGCCGCTTCCGGACTGGGAAACCAACTAGGCTCGTACATAATGACCCAAAACCATGGGGCAATCACCCAAGCCCACTGCCCAATCCACTGGGCAATGGCCATAATTTGCGTACGCTCATGGAAATCCTCACTCATCTCATAGCCCATAGCAACATAGGGCACACTGAAAATAGTAAGCCCAATGTAAAAGGCAAAAGAGCACAATAGAAAATAGGTGAAGTTATGATTAACGCTGTTTTCCCCGTAAAGCTGCCACATCACGGAGAATGCAACTCCCATTACAATGGCTCCGAGAAACACATATTGCCTACGTCTTCCCCACACAGATTTGGTATTATCCGAGATAAACCCCATGATGGGATCAGTCACCGCATCCAGCACACGGGGGAGAAAATAGACCATTCCCCACATCCACCCCGGAAACCCAAGATTCTGGACCAGAACCACCATAAAAATTCCAAGTGATGCAGGAAACATTTGATTGGCTAACATTCCGACGCCGAAGGCAATTTTTTGGCCCATCGGAACTCTACTGCTGGTTGTTGACATTAAATTTTGGGTTTTAGTGGTTAATAAGTTTTTTTAAATTCATCATGCTTTTCCTACGGGATTTATCTTGCCGGAGGAGCCATTACTTCTTGAAAAAGTTGCTCTTCCTTGCCATCGTAGGTTTTGGTAATCGGGTTACCATCACGGGTAAGATTTTCAAAAACACCCTGATCTACCAGATCCCATAAGGCATATTTGGCTTTCCCTGAGATTTCGAATAATCCAAAATGATTTTCAGATCCGATAGGATTTTGGGCATCTTTCCATTGCTCATTAAAAGCTTCAAAATAAAAACAGGAAATACCGGCTGCATCGGTCCATTCTCTCATATGTCTGTAGTACAAAGCTTGTTTATACTCATCTGTGGCACGGGAACCTTCTTTACCATAAAAGCCATCAGAAACAGTGGCCCATCCTGTTTCTCCTATATGGATAGGTTTTTCGACACCAATGCTCCTCATATAGTTTGCCACAGAGTCATATTGGGATTTGGCAAAATCTTTGGACCGAAGCATGGCCGCATCCACTTTCTCAATTTCAGTGAGGTGCATTTCTTCAGCAGGAACCCTCCAGAAATGTGGATTGTAATGGGTATTATGGTAGGGGTAGGTATGAATGGAAATATAATCCACTGCGTTTGCCAATTTCTCCAAATCCTCTGTGTGATAACTTGATTCACCACCTCCCCAAGAGGAAAAATCATCCGAACTGGTTATCCAAAGGTCTTTATGAAGTTTGCCTGATGCCTTAAGGGATTGTAAATGGTTGACCCATTTAAGTATAACTTCGGGTTGTACGAAATAACTTGTTGCCCACCTGACCATCGCCTCATTGCCAACTGCCAATATTTTAACTATATCCGGGTATTGATAGGCCAATGCCACTGCCCGTTCAATCTCTCCTTCATTTTGTTCACTTTCTACATTGTGATCTGGCTCCCTATCGGTCCAGGCATTTTTACAATCTATCCATGCCCCCAACATTACATACATTTCAAAATCAGGGTCATCATTTTTAAGCTCTTGAATGGCTTTGAGCAGGTTTGATGCATGAGGAAACTGCACATTATAAGTACGCAGTATTTTGATTCCCATGGCTGATAGGATTTTTACATCTTCTTTCAGCTGTTCAACGCTTGGCTGAATTTCTCTTGATTTTTCCCTGTATCCTTCATAGGAGATTGCCTGGTAATTTGGATTGCCTAAAATATCTTTTGCTATCACTTCTTTTTGTTTAGTTGATTTATTTGATTGTTCTTCCGATGTTCTATTACCGCATGAAAAGACCGCTGTTAAAGTCAATCCGATGCAAAATGATTTAAACAGTGTGAGTCTCATATTAAAGTAATTTATAGATATAAATGTATATTTAATTTATTTACAATTATTTATAATATTTCAGACCGAATCCAAAAGGAAAAAGAGGTTCATTTGAACTGTCCCAAAAATTGGGGCCATATTTCCCTGAATAATCTTCTTCTGATTTGGGCCAGGAATGGGGGAGTCTACCTTTAAAATCATATTCACCAAAAAGGACCTCAGCAATACCATGGCCTTCCGAACCCGGTAGCCATGCCGCAACAAATGCATCACTTTGCTTGATTTGTTTGCTCACCACGAGTGGCCTTCCCGAAATCAGTACCACTACTGTTTTGATTCCTTTCTCCGCGAAGGCAGAAATATAATTTTGATGCGTCTCTGTAAGTGTCAATTGGTACTTGTTCATTTCTCCGCCAATGTCTCCAAAAAATTCAGCGTATGGACTTTCACCTACCACTATCAGGGCCACATCCACATCGTCCATTTGTGCAGTACCCTCAGGGTCATAGGCAACTTCCATGTTAGAAAACTTTCTGATTCCTTCCAGAATAGTGGTTGCCCCTTGGTAATTTTCGGTTGTACCCTGCCAATTCACCGTCCAGCCCCCTGATTGTAAGCCCGAATTATCTCCGAATTCCCCGACCACAACGATTTTTTGGTCTTTCTTCAATGGCAATGCATTATTTTCATTTTTAAGGAGAACCAAAGATTCCCTTACAGCCTGTCGGGCGACATCCCGGTGTTCCTGGATACCGATTCTTTTTATAAGCTCCTTATCCGGAAAAGGATTTTCAAATAGCCCAAGAAGAAACTTCTGTCTTAAAATCCTTCTTGCCGCATCATCAATTCTTTCCTGAGCGATTTCCCCATTCAGGACAGCATTTTTCAGCCCTCCCTGAAAAGCATCCAGGTCACCATCAACTGCCATCACCACATCTATTCCGGCATTGATGATATCATTTTCACCAAAGCGCGAATAAGCTTTCCAATCCGACACCACAATGCCGTCAAAATTCAAGGTGTGCTTCAGAAGATCGGTAATCATTGCTTTATGGGCATGCATGGCAATACCTTCAAGGGTATTGAATGAGGCCATGATAGCACCCACTCCTGATTCAATGGCCGCTTGATAGGGTGGCAAAAGTATTCGCTGAACTTCTTCCATACTAAGAGTGGTATTCCCCCCTTCAATTCCAAAATCGGTGGCACCGTCACCTATAAAATGCTTGGCAGTTGCCATTAAGCCATTCTTTCCATCAACACCCTGATGCCCCCGTACCGAGGCAGCAGTGAGTGCTGCTGTGATTTCCGGACTTTCAGAGAAGGCTTCATATACACGGCCCCATTTTTCATTCAATGGAACAGCAGCACAAGGAGAAAACACCCAGTTGAATCCGGTAGCTTTGGATTCAATGGCAGTGATGGTTGCTGCTTTTTCTACCAATCCAGTATTTCCTGAAGCACCCAAACCAATGTTGTGAGGGAATATAGTGGCTCCTTCATAGGTATTCTGACCATGCACTGCATCTACTCCAAACAGCAATGGAATGCCCAGCCTGCTTGCCAATGCCTGCTCCTGCAAGGCGGAAAATTTGGACTGCCATTCCGTGGCATCCTTTCCGGGAACTGGGCCTTGGGTATGGATAACCGAGCCAATAAATCTGGTATTGATCTCTTCAATCGTAATGTCATCAAAATGGCGCACCTGGGTCATCTGACCGATTTTTTCATCCAGGGTCATCTGCTCAATAAGTGCTTCTATCTTGAGCGCCATTTTTGGGTCCATTTTGATTTTGTTTTCCATTTTATGGCTTAAAGAAGAAAATTTTGAATGTTTATATTCATGCCTACCTCAGTATTGATTGCTGGATTTTTACCAAAATGCTGATGATTTCTCCGCTCCGTTGGAATATTTTTGCACTGAGTTTTTTATCCAGATTCAGATGCTCAAAATGTAAAGATGAACCACCATCCATGTGCACATCAATGCTGTTTTCACTAGCTAATCTGTACACTATGGGGACCTGACAATAGGTAAAAACCAAGCTGTTTTCTTCTACAGGTAATTCCAGGGACTCACCTTTGACATTGACATAAGGGAAAGTCTGCTTATGGGATAGAAATTCCGATTTTCTCAGCATAGAGGGGTTAAATAAAAGCTGCCCATCACGTACAAAAACACCCAATTCACCAAACCGTGATAGAATATCTTCTTTTACCTGACCTGTCATACCAGGCTGCTGTACCCCTTTGTTGGCGGGGGTATGAGAATAAGGGTCTGTAGGAAAGGCCCCATAGAGGGTAGGGGACTTATGCACACCGATCCCTTCATTGATTTCATAGTAATGCGCCAAGAGTTTACCTATAAGTTCCTCATTTTCTTTGTCCTGAATTGCTTTTATACAACACTCCTGTACTGCCAAGAGCAGCTTGGAAACCATATGCCAGTAAATAGAACCTAATCCCTCATAGCCATAGAAAGTGCCAGATCTACCTGTAAAGGCCTTATGGTTAAACACTTTTTCAAAAATCCGGAGGACTTCTTTTTTATTGGACGCTGTCAAGGTAAAAGTATCCCGATCCAATGTTTCCAAAGCTATTTGAAGGTCAGATGCATTTTTAAAATTACCGTTGAAATGGTAATCTCCATTGGCATCTTCTTCAATGATGCTGCTGTTATACTTCCCCAATAGTGCTGTCAACAGGGCTGAACCTGACACTTCGTCTTTGGGAATATGGTTTTTTTGAAGGAAACCGGGAAGGGCCTTTTTAGGATAAAGCAGGTAGCTGTACTGGTCTTCTCTGAAAAGTTTACTTGCCTTGAGGCTATCCAGTATTTCCAGGGCTTCTACTGAAGTCAGGTAACCTGAACTCAAAACAGCCACTTGACCTTCGAGCATTTCGCTTAAGTAAGAAATAGCCACTTCTTTTTCATTCTCAAGCGACATCAGATTGTAAGCATGATATAAATTGTCTATTCGTTTGTTAGCACGTATGGTATGGTCAAGGTACCGGAGACAAAGGGTGGAAAATTCCGCCAATTCTTTTATGGGCATTGCAATGCGCTTGCCGGTAAAGGACTGCTCATATACCTGCAATCTGTAATCGCTTCCAGCCTGGCCCAAACCATCAAGAATGTTTTTTCTGTCAAGCTCAGAGATCGCTCCTTCAAGGAGATGCTGATTTTTTAATAAAACCTCTTGCACTTTTTTGAAGAATAGCAACAGTTCTTCTGAAATGCTGACTTCTTTTACCCTGCTATTTTCAACTATCCTTTTAAAGAAGGATAAAAATCTCCTGAGGTAGTACAATGTCACAACTGATACCCCATTTCCTACCAATGCATTGTTGGCGTCATTCCATTCCGGACGCTGGGTATTCATCCAAATTCCCCCCTCAGGAATAAAATTGGATATCTTGGCCAACACTGTGGCGAGAATCTTTTCAACAAAGTTTACATGGTGAACGGTACCCTGCTTATTTTGAAGTAAGGCAGCATCAGCTCCCAGTTCCGACCATCGCTTCTGGATTGCTTGGTCAAGATGATGGTCAAAATCAATTGTATCCTTAGGGTTTTTAAGGATATCAGCATAGGCTTTTATCCTGTAGGGTACATTGGCATATACAAAAATATCCTCGGTGAAATAGGACTCCAATTTTCCCGGTTCATGATCTTCTGAAAACTCCAGGAACTTTAATAGGTAAATGATCTGATGATCACCCCAATAACCGATATAGGACCAGGGATCATCTGCCTCGATCCGCTCCCAGTCCAGACCATGTTTGGTTACCCGGTAGGGATTATAACCATCAAATGTTGAGGCATTTAAGAACTTAAATGTCATTCCATCAATGAAGCCTGGGTAGGAGTGGGCCAAGGCCTCCCAATTCTGAAAGATATCCCGCCAATTCCCTGCATAATCCAGGACCTTTGAGCCATCATGCTCGTTGCGGGTGTTGATGGAAAAATGATTCCATGGCCGGCTCGGATCCCCGTGTCTTCGGCTGAATTTTAATGGCAAGTACTCGTACAACAAACGCTTAAGGTCCTTGTCATCGTAATGTAAGGCAAATTCTTTTATTGTAGAAACCGGAAAATGGAAGGGTAAAGCGTCCAAACTTTTTTTGTGGTGATCAAAGACCATCCTATTTGCCTTGGCCAGATAATTTTCCAGGTCTATTTTTTCAATTTGATAATTATTGTCAAATATCCCGCCACGCATAATATTGAACATGGCGTTGGCAAAATGCCGGGTATCCCGCAAGGGGTCTGAAGTAAGCTGCAAACCGTCTGCACCCGCATTGAGTTGCACCAGAGACCGGGTACCGCGTTCAATGTCTTCTTTGACTTTGGAAATGAGGTTCCTGTCTTCGGTGATGGCTTTGGCAAGGGCAATGACCTGGGAAGCATTCTGATTGATATCGGCAACAAGCATCCATTCTTTCTTACCATTAACGGTTAATGCTATTTCAGCATTGATAAAGTAAGCACCCTTCTCCGCTTTGACATCGGATTCCTCATTAAGGTCAAAACCCTTTCTGAAAGCATTGAGTTGAGAAGAGGAGAGGAGGTGCTTGGCATTCTCCAAGCCCATAGACCAGGCAGCTGAGGCTTTTAATGCCTCACTGGGCTCGGCCTTGTCTACGATGATGGCACTTAAAGCAAAAATCCCTAAACCGCTTTTCTTTTCAAGTTCATTTCTTTTGTAAGCATCCACCAGATTGCTTCTTTGACTTTGAAGTGCACTGTTTACCCCAAAGGGCAAGATGTTTTGGATACCATCCAGTAAGGAAACCCGGATAGTTGATGTACCCTGATTGATCAGCCTGCTGGTTTTCACAAAACCGTATAGCTCACTCGTGCACCATTGGTACTGAAAGGTGAGGTTTAAATCGTTGTTAATCTCTTCAAAGAGGATTTTATTGCCATATACATTTTTATAGAGATTACGCTCTAATGAGTATAAATTGGCATAGTGAATGGAAAATGGTTCCCAAATATGGACCACATCATTTTTTTCTAACCGAATGATCGTTTTTGAGCCTGTGATTTCGGCCGATTCTATGATTTTATCATCGGTATAGTAAGGGAATAAGGCATTTTCAGCATCTTTTCTGCCGGCACTTAATCCACCATTGCTGCCGATGAACAGCCAATGGTTTGAATTGCTGATGATACTCATAAAAAAAGGTCTCATCTGATCGACATTAGAAATTTTGTAATAGATTTCATTGTCGAGATGGACTTGACTTAATTGCGGGGCTTCATTTGTCTTCACTGGGTACTGGATTGGGGTTCAAAGATTAATATTGACAAATTAAATATTAGTATTTAAAGTTAAGATTCCGTTAAACAAGAATAATAAAACTAAAATGAGAATTAAAGATGAGAATATTGTGTCAAAAATGAAATAAAAATACTACTGTGATTTATTTATCAGCTTACTGCAAATTTCTACTTGATTATTATAAAAAGGGGTTTAAAACTTATTTAAGAATAAATTAAATCAGGGTTGTTGGATCTATCAATTCTGTTCAGATTTAAAAAGGTCCAAACCTTATTCTTGGGTTAATAGCAGTATTTGTTATATAATTTACATTATGTTAAATAAAGAAAAAGACATACCCTGAAAACACCCCCTGACCACCTACCATCACTTCAATCATTCCCTATCATATTGAATTTGAAAATCCTGATTTTTTTGGTAAGCTTACTTCGATTTAACATTACTATGAACCAAACCGCCACCGCTAAGCTGGGCCTTTACCTTGGACCTGTTTTGTTTCTTGGAATTTTATTTTTTCTACAGCCCAAGGACATGTCACCGGATGCCCTGGCCATGTTGGCAGTAACCGCCTGGATCGCTACCTGGTGGATTACAGAAGCCATACCCATTGCGGCCACATCATTGTTGCCATTGGTTTTGTTACCAAGCTTGGGTGCATTGCCCATGATCAATACAGCCTCTTCCTATTCACATCCCATGGTGCTTCTTTATATGGGCGGATTTATGATAGCCATGGCCATCGAAAAATGGAGCCTGCACAAGCGGATTGCTTTGAACACCATTGCTTTTATCGGTACCAATATCCAAAGAATCATCTTGGGTTTTATGGTGGCTACTGCATTTTTATCCATGTGGATATCCAATACCGCAACATCCCTGATGATGTTGCCCATTGCCATTGCAGTAGTCACGCAATTGTCAAATGGAGCCAACATTAAAGAATTTGCTCCTAATAAAACCGGAAAAGCTTTGATGTTGGGTATTGCCTATGCGGCTTCCATTGGAGGGGTTGCCACGCTTATCGGTACCCCAACCAACATTATTTTGGCCGGTGTTGTGAAAGAGATGTACGGCTATGAAATCAGCTTTTCACAATGGATGGCCTTCGGATTGCCTATATCCATCATTTTATTGGCTTTTTGCTGGCACTATTTGGTTAGAATAGCCTACCCTTTTGAAAAAGACTTTGTAGTTGAAGGTGGTAAAGAAGAAATAATGAACCAATTGAAACTCCTCGGTCCCATGACTGTGGAAGAAAAAAGAGTTTCCTGGGTTTTTGGGTCTGTCAGTATGGCCTGGATCGTTCGCTCGTTTCTTTTGCAGGAGTTTATCCCGGAATTGGACGATACCATTATTGCCATCGCCGGAGTCTTGGTTTTGTTTGTTATCCCCTCCTCTGATTCTAAAACTAAACTATTAGATTGGAAAACAGCTGAAAAGATTCCCTGGGGTATATTATTGCTTTTTGGCGGTGGCTTGTCTTTGGCCGAAGGGTTTAAGGTCACAGGCCTGGCCGCATGGATAGGCAATCAGTTTGTATTCCTGGATTTTATTGCATTTGGTCTGTTTTTATTGATCATTATTGCAGCGGTTAATTTTCTAACTGAAATTACCTCCAATGTAGCCACTGCTTCCATGATTTTACCCATTTTGGCGGCAGTATCACTATCTATGGGGGTTCATCCTTTTGGATTGATGGTAGGTGCTACCTTGGCCGCCAGTTGTGCCTTTATGCTGCCTGTGGCCACCCCTCCGAATGCGGTTGTCTTCGGTTCAGGTTATCTTTCCATACCTGATATGTTCAAGGCCGGTATATGGATGAATGTTTTTTCTATTTTAGTGATCACATTATTTACTTACTATGTGCTTCCCCTGCTCTGGAATCTTGATTTAGGAAGGTATCCCTATTAAAACTCCAAAATCCAAAATCCAAAAATCCAAAATCCAAAAATCCAAAAATCCAAAATTTTCAAGTTTTTGAATGGGTTCAAACATACTAGGGCATTTTCAATTTGTAATTTTGTAATTGATTATTGAAGCTTGGATTTTTCCACCCCTCCTATCCCCTACTTCGTCACATTTTTTTGCCCAAGCATGGAATCATCAATATTCTTGCATCATGATACTTCTAACCCAATTATCTACTGAAAATAAACTATGAAGACCAAAAGGGCATATATGGTTCTATTATTTATGGCCATTATATATAATCTGTGGCTTTGGATAAAATTACCTGAAGAAAAGAAATATAAAGCAGAATTAACGAAAGAAATAGTCGAATTGGATTCTTTATCCATCAATAAATAAAAGTATGAAAGAAAAAGCGCTTCCTTTTAAACAGATAGAATGGTGGGCAGTGACCCTGTTGTTCCTGACCATAATTCTTGCCAATGTTCTTGATGCTGGATTTTTTAATTACCGGCCTACCAACCATCAGATCAGTGTGTATTTTGCAAAAATCTTTATTCCTGCTGTACTGTTCCTAAGCTTTTACCTGATTCATGAAAAGCTTATTCCCGGTTATTTGAAAGAAAGAAAAAAAATTAAGTATGCTTTCCTCTTTATTCTGGTGTTTTTTGCTTCCTTCATTATCTCCGGTGCATTTTCAATTGGGGCAAGGTTCACCGAAGATTTCCTGATGCCATTTTACTTCAGTGCAGTAGCCATTTACGGATCCTACCTGGTATTGGTTTATGGGATGGACCAAATTTTGGCCCCTCCTAAATTGGAAAATTTTTGGTGGTACAATTTCGCAAGACTCATATTCTTATATCTTTTTGTTCTGTTGTTTTTGTTCCAGTTCAAAGGCTTTGGAACAGAGCCTATAGCCATCACCTTTGTGGTGGTGTTGCCCAGTATAGCGCTGATTGTGGTTTATAATTTCTTTTTGATCTATAGGAAACAGAAGGCCGGTAAAAGCAGAACAGCCAACTATTATTTAGCCCTGCTGGAATTCACCATTATGTTGGTTTTTATCATCATTGGAATTAGAGCGAATTCCTTTTCCCCCGTTTTTGTAGGCTTGGCTGTAACCGTCTTGGTAGCCGTGGTTTTAATACCCCTGTCCAATATGATATTTAAAAAATATGATGCCTTTTTGGGAGAAATCAATACCCTTTCCTATAAGGTAGATCAAACCAATGCCAACCTCTCCTTTCTCAGGTCCCAGATCAATCCCCACTTTCTTTTCAATGCCCTGAACACCCTGTATGGTACGGCTTTACAGGAAAAGGCAGACAGGACCTCGGAGGGTATTCAAAAATTAGGTGATATGATGCGCTTCATGCTTCATGAAAACAACCAGGATAAAATCCCGGTAGAAAGGGAAAAAGAATACCTGATGAATTATGTGGATTTGCAGGACCTAAGGATCAAAGACCAGGAAAATATTGAAGTGGTCTTTAGCCGCAGTGAGGAACCTTGCTCCGGTGAAATCGCTCCTATGCTTCTGATCCCTTTTGTGGAAAATGCCTTTAAACATGGAATCAGTCTGCAGAAAAAATCATGGGTGAAAATAAGCCTGCGCTGTATTGCCGGATCAGTGCATCTGGATGTAAACAACAGTATACATAGAAGCAGTGATAGCGATCCTGAAAGGAGATCATCCGGAATCGGTCTGGAAAATGTAAAACAGCGCTTGGAATTGCTTTACCCCGGTAAATATGAATTGGTGGTCAGGGAAAATGAACTGGAGTATTTTGTACATTTGAGTATTAAATTGTGATATTAATTGATATTTACTTCGTGATATAATATTTCAGGATCATTGATGATTTGGGAAACAATATCCATTAATATCCATCAATATCAAATTGATATAAACTTCGTGATATATATAGATATTTGCCTACGGCGATATAATGTTTATTATCAACCCTCAAGGCAGAAGTTTAGGGATGGATTAAGAAATTATTTCAATCTTATTTCAATTTATTTCTACTTTATTTCCAGAAAACTTCTACAGATTTCAATTCAATATCTACCATAATCCATTTATTCCATAATCACCCATGTTAACCGCAATCGCTATTGACGATGAGCCCTTGGCTTTGGAAGTGGTCAAATCCCATGCCTCCAAAGTGCCCTTTATTGATTTGAAAATGGTATTTACCGATGCCATCAAAGCGCTTGAATATTTGAAGGAAAAACCGGTTGAACTGATCTTTTTGGATATCAAAATGCCGGATATTTCAGGCATGGAGCTGGCTGCTTTGATCCCTAAAGAAACCATGGTTATTTTTACAACCGCCTATTCCGAACATGCGGTAAAAAGCTTTGAACTCGATGCCCTGGACTATTTATTGAAACCTTTCAATTTAAGCCGGTTTCTTAAAGCCTGTCAAAAAGCCCAGGAATGGAAAACCCTTAAAACAGGCAATGCAGGGTTTATTTTTGTAAAAACAGGTTATGAACAGGTAAAAATCAATTTTGCAGATTTATTGTATTGTGAAGCCTCTGGAAATTATGTGACTTTCCATTTGCCAAAAGAGAAAATCCTGAGCCGCATGACCCTATCGGAAACTGAAAAGCTGCTCCCCTCCTCCTTTATCAAAACCCATCGCTCTTTTGTAATCAATCCGGAATGCATTAGCAAAGTCGAAAGACATCAGGTTACTTTGGGAGTTAAGCAGGTACCTGTAAGCGGAAGCTATTTTGATGAATTGATGGAAAGGATTAAATGAAATGGGAAGTGGGATATCGGATTTCGGAATTATGCGTCATATTGAGCAAAGCGAAATAACTTCTGATCCCGGAAGCTGATGGTCCAAGGTATTACGTTGGTTTGGTTTAAACCAAAAAAGCTTCAATCAATACTTAAAGTAAAAGACTGATTTTCTATTGAAAACCAGCCTTTTATGTTTAAGATTCTGAGTATCCTTAATTCTACACGTAGGAAAATTTAATTTGGTTTAAAATCCCCTCGTACCGATAGCTATCGGCATCGGGGAACGGGATTTAGTCTTGGAAAAGAAGGGGGAGAGCAGAAA
>Ga0114946_10002215_pt1 | contig 13380 bp, 7 predicted proteins | sample WalLakDeSediment_FD_88676 | JGI IMG/M metagenome (GOLD analysis project Ga0114946, IMG submission 88676) | Lake sediment microbial communities from Walker lake, Nevada to study Microbial Dark Matter (Phase II) - Walker Lake 11/02/13 Deep Sediment | ecosystem: Environmental > Aquatic > Freshwater...
TCCATGATCACCTGCGACACCATGGACACGGCACGCTGCGTCCAGGAATCCCTCGACTTGGTCGCCGCCGGTTGTCAACTCGTTCGGATCACCGCCCCCACCGTAAAGGACGCCGCCAACCTGAAAGACATCGTCGCGGCGCTCCGTCACCAAAACTGCCTCGTCCCCATCGTCGCCGACATCCATTTTAAACCCGAAGCTGCGCTCGAAGCCGCCCGCTGGGTCGAAAAAATCCGGGTCAACCCGGGCAACTACGCCGACAAAAAACGGTTCGCCGTCCGCGAATACACCGATGAAGAATACGATGCCGAACTCGGCCGGCTCGAGGAACAGTTCACCCCGTTGGTCAAGCTCTGTCTGGACCTGGGCCGCGCCCTCCGGATCGGCACCAACCACGGCTCCCTGAGCGACCGTATCCTCAACCGCTACGGCGATACCCCGCAAGGCATGGTGGAAAGCGCCCTCGAATTCGCCCGCATCGCCCGCAAACACAACTTCCATAACTTCGTGTTCTCCATGAAAGCGAGCAACCCGAAGATCATGGTCGCCTGCTATCGCCTCCTCGTCGCCAAACTCAACGTCCTCGGTCCGGATTGGAATTATCCCATCCACCTCGGCGTCACCGAGGCCGGTGAAGGCGAGGACGGCCGGATCAAGAGTGCCATCGGCATCGGCTCACTCTTGTGCGACGGACTCGGCGATACCGTCCGCGTCTCGTTGACCGAGGATTCCCCCCGCGAAATCCCCGTCTGCCACCAACTCCTCGACCAGGTCCCCCACCTCACCCTCGAGACCCTCCCGGTCCCCAACCTGCCCACCCTCGTCCCGTTCGATTTCTTCTGCTACACCCGCCGGCCCACGCCCGAAATCGAGCTCGCCGACAACCTGCACTCCGGCGGCCAGCAAACCGTTCGCGTCGTCGTCACCCGCGCCTGCCACGACAAAATCGCCCCCAAGATCCGGCCCAACGACGACGTCCGACCCGAGGCCGTCTACGAGGACCTGAACCTCCTCGAACTCGATCCCACCGCGACCTTCGAGCTCCCCTGCGAAACCCAGCTCGTCACCGTCCGCGACGGGGTCAACCTCCCCGCCATCGCCGCCTTTCGCCTCCTCGCCACCCGGCTCAAACAACTCGGCCGGCAAAACCCCATCCTGCTCAAAGACTGTCTCAACTTCGACGCCGTCCCGCTCGACCCCGACACCGCCCAACTCCGCGCCGCCATCGTCCTAGGCTCGTTGCTGGCCGACGGCATCGGCGACGCCATCCTGGTTCGCGGCGAACCCGGCGCCGGCGCCAGCCTCCGCCTGGCCTACAACATCCTCCAAGCCGCCGGTTCCCGCAGCTTCAAGACCGATTACGTCGCCTGCCCAAGCTGCGGTCGCACCTTGTTCAATCTCCAGACCGTCACCGCTCGCATCAAGCAGCGCACCGAACACCTCAAAGGCGTCAAGATCGCGATCATGGGTTGTATCGTCAACGGCCCGGGCGAGATGGCCGACGCCGATTTCGGCTACGTCGGCGGCGCCCCGGGCAAGGTCAACCTTTACGTCGGCAAAACCGCCGTCAAATTCAACATCCCCGAAGCCGACGCCGTCGACCGCCTCGTCGACCTCATCCGCGACCACGGCAAGTGGCGCAATCCCACCTAACCTAACCCTTCAGCCTGCCCACCCCGGGGCCCGTAACCCACCTCACTCAGAAACAAGTGCCAGCCCCTTCATCTTTTCTCCCGAGTACTTAAGGACTTCCTGTATCTCCTTTCCCGACATCTCAACCGTCACTTTCATAAAACACACATAGTCTTTATGATTTGCACCGTGCGGTAGTCGCCGTGTTGCGTTTCCAATCACTCTTGATCTGACATCGGCCACGCGTGATCCTCACGCCCGCTCAACCGTCCCGCCCATCCTTCCTCGTCGTCCTCGTCGTCCTCGTCCGATCTCCGATCTCCGCTTCACGCTTTCCCCCTCCCGCCTTGCGCTTGCCGCTTACCGCTACGCGCTTTGCGCCCCCACGGCCACGTATACCTTCCGATGCAGTATACCGCCCGCAACCCGTCGCGGAACCCGATCTTCTTGCCTTGCGCATGATTCCTCGGGTGATAGGCCACCGGCACCTCAGCCCACCGAACTTCCGGGTTCTTCGCCAGCCGGGCCGTCACCTCCGGACAAAACCCGAACCGATCTTCAAGGAACGTCAGGTTCTTGACCAAGTCCGATCATACCCAACAGCAGCCATTGCCAGATCCTGGCCCGTCAGCGGGGCTGAAAGTCTTCATCCAGTGGGATGATACGCCCGTCGGCCTCGACTCGATAAAGGGTCCTTTATGAGGTGACCAGCAAGATGGTCAACCCGCAAACCATGGTAAAGTGCACCGGTAGTAAAGAGGACTTCATGGTGACCCGCCAGTTCCGTGGACTACGCAAGCAAAAGTGATGACTCATGACGAAAGAGTAAGCCGTCGTCCGGGAGGCAGCAAGGGGGACTTTCGCTCGTGGCCCGTTGAAGCAGGAAGGAATACTGCTTGCCACGTAAGACGGAAGATGGGCCTCGCACCAGTCGCGATATTCCGCCATCGAGTTGAAGGAGCGCCACGGCGCATCGTCGAGCACTGGCTTGTAAACCCGGCAAAACCCGTACCGTAACCTCACGGGTGATAGGCCACCGGTGTTCACCCGCTCATGCTGGTAGACCAGCGCCGTTGCAGGATGCGTCTGTTGGAACGTTCCCACCTCGGGTCTGACCGAGATTTGATGTGGCACAGAGGCACCGGCAAGCCTTAATCGCACACTTCATCCTGCACTTCATCGGTGCTCCTGGTTCGATTGGTTAGCTTTCGATGAAGTGTGCGATTAAGTGCGCGATTAAGAGCCACACGAAGCGATGCACATCACATCGCGGTCCGCCCCTCCACCTCGGCCTCGACTCAGAAACAAGTAATGGGCACCGTCCCAGGTCGCGAACCGGCATAACGCGAGTGGCCCCGCAATTGCCCGGTCGCAACCGTAGCGCAGGCGGTCGGCGCCCAGTTACCGTAACTGCGCGGCGTGTATTCGCAGCCAACCCTCGGCCAGCGCGTGGTCCGGGCACACCCGTGCCACCTCCGCCCAGAACCGGGCCGAATGGTTCATGTGCCGCAGATGACACAATTCGTGGAGCACGACGTAATCCCGCACGAAGGGTGGCGTTTGAATGAGCCGCCAGTTCAACGAGATGGTGCCCAGCCGAGAGCAAGATCCCCAGCGTGTTCGCTGGTTCCGCACGCTGACCCGGCGAACTGCCAATTCGTGCAAGGCCGCGTACTCCCATACCCGCGGCGGCAGTTCCGACTCTGCCAACCGCCAAAGATGCTGCTCGATCGGCGGTCGCAGGTTCCCGGCCAGATCCGATATCCCCAACCGCTCGGTGCCGAACCGGACGACGTGCTCCCGCCCGTTTGCCGCCGCCTCGATCTTCACCCGCTCGCCCCGCAACCACAACTCGCCACCAATCCGCCACTCGCGGCGATGCACCGGTTGCGTTGCCAACTTGCGCAGTTGGCCCTCGAGCCAGGCCCGATTCCGCTCGGCGAATTCGCGCGCTTCCCGGACGGAACCGCGGCGCGGCATCGTCACCCGGGCCGAACCGTCCGGACGCAACCGCAGCACATAGCGCCGCGCGCGCGGATGACGCGCCACCACCAGCGGAACCGGTTGCCCATTCAGGGACAACCACATTCGCACCGTCGATCGCCCGCCCGCCTTCAGGATGAATTCCGACTGCTCCGACTGCACCTGGCGGAAAAGCCAACCGCAACGGCCGCCCCGGGTCAATCCTGACGATGCATCCGGTGCAATGCTCAACCACGTCCTGCTGCGCTGTGCGGCGGAGGGTGGCGGTGGGACCAGCGATTCACCCTGTCGGACGGTGCGCTTGACGATGTGGGCGGCCCTGAGAGAACCTTGCGCCCATGTGTAACTCAGTCCAGCACTTCGCCGACAATTGACTCCAGCCGCGTCCCTCCCGTTTCGACATGAACGAGTCCTCCTCCTATCAACGTAGTCCGGTCCTTGGTATCGCCGCCCTCATCCAGCGCCTGGTTGAATCGCTCGCGACGACGCCGGACTCCTGGCTGCTGCAGACTGCGGTGGGCGCCATTGCCTGGTCCCAACTCGTGGCCACCGCGTTTTGTGTGACGTTAGTTGCCCTCTTTCATCTCGTGCTCTTTCGGATCTTCCGCTGGTGGCGCCTGCGCGAGGTGGCACCCGATCAACCCCACAGTTGGCCTGCGCTGATCCTCCGCACCGTGGCTCCCCCGGTGTATTTGACGCTTTGGTTTTATGGATTTTACCTCGGCATCGCGCCACTCCTGCTCTCCCTGGCACCCCACCAGGATCACCCAGCCCTGCGCCTCTTCCATCAAATCTTCGCCCTCGGTCTCTTCGCTGCTCTGTTCTGGCTGGCCTTTCGCACTACTCACGCCATCGAAACCCGGCTTCGGCTCTGGGCCAAGTCCACCAGCGATCACCTCGAACGGCTTATCATCCCGCTGCTCGGCCGCACCCTGCGGACGCTGATCCCCATCGTCGCCGTGATTCTTGCCTTGCCGCTGCTGGGCCTGCCCGACGCCTACGCGGGGCTCGTCGCCAAAGCGAGCAGTCTCCTGATCATCGGCGCCATTGCCTGGATCCTCACCCAGGTCGTCAACCTCGGCGAACGGTTCATCGTCAGCCGTTATTGCATCGACGTCGCTGATAATCTCCGTGCCCGCCAGGTCCATACCCAGGTCCTGGTCCTCAAGAAAACACTGCTCTTCGTCATCATCATCTTCTCCTTCGCTTCGGTTCTCATGCTCTTCGATCAGGTCCGCCAACTCGGCACCAGCATTCTCGCGTCGGCCGGTGTCGTCGGCATCATCGTGGGTTTTGCGGCTCAACGGACCATCGCCAATCTCCTCGCCGGCCTTCAGATCGCGCTCACCCAACCCATTCGCCTCGACGATGTCGTCATTGTCGAGAACGAGTGGGGCCGCATCGAGGAGATCACCCTCACCTACGTCGTCGTTCGCATCTGGGACCTGCGCCGCCTGGTGCTCCCCATCAACTACTTCATCGAACGCCCCTTCCAAAACTGGACCCGCGTCTCCGCCGATATCCTCGGCAGCGTATTCTTCTATGCCGATTATTCCCTTCCGATCGAACCCCTCCGTCACGAACTGCAGCGCCTCCTCAGCCAGAATTCCAAATGGGACGGCAAGGTCTGCAGCCTGCAGGTCACCGAGGCCACGGAAAGAACGATCCAAATCCGGGCCCTCGCCTCGGCCACCGATGCCTCCAAGGCTTGGGATCTGCGCTGCGAGATCCGCGAGCAACTCATCGCCTTCATCCAACAACAACACCCCGACGCCCTCCCCAAACTCCGCGCCGCCTTCGACCCAATCCCCATTGGCCCAGCTCCCACCACCCCTTGTGCCGCGGTCCCACCCACGGCCTAGCCTGAGCCCGTGCTCATCGCCGTAAGGCGCGACGGGTTCTTGGCGTTGCGTTTACGCCCTGATCTGCTCTATTACCAGATAGTGTATTGGACATTAATTAGCTTTCCGCTGCTCCTGGGGTTCGCCGCCATGATCCACGCCCATTCGCCCGGTGAACAGATGGCCGAAGCCGCCCAACGGCTCCTCGTCTCGCTTGACCCCGCCCAACGCGACCGGGCCCAGTTCGGGTTCCAGGATCCCGAGCGCCAGAACTGGCATTATGTCCCGCGTCGACGCCAGGGCATCGCCTGGAAAGACCTCTCCCTGGATCAACAACCCCTGGCGCACGCCCTGCTCGCGACCGCCTTGAGCACCCAAGGCGTTCTCAAGGCCGCCACCATCATCAGCCTCGAGGAAGTGCTCCGTGTCCTGGAAGCCGGCCGGGGTCCCGTCCGTGATCCCGGCCTCTACTACCTCTCGATCTTCGGCACGCCTGGTCCCGAAGGAACCTGGGGCTGGCGGGTCGATGGCCATCATCTCTCGCTCAACCTTACGGTCATCGACGGCCAACCTGTCGCGGTTACGCCGTCGTTCTTCGGCGCCAATCCCGCCACGGTGCCCTCCGGCCCGCGCGCCGGTCTCCGGGTTCTGGCCGCCGAAGAAGACCTCGCCCGTCAACTGGTCCAGTCGCTCGACCCCGACCAGCGCCGCATCGGCGTGCTCCCCGGAGCGACGCCGTCGGACATCATCCTGAGCCCACGCCGGGCCGCCACTCGGCTCGAACCGGAAGGATTGGCCAGCAGCCAAATGACCACAGGGCAACGGGACGCGTTGCGACAGTTGATCGAGGTCTACGTCCGCAACTATCGACCTGAATTGGCCGATGCCGATCTGCGCAAGATCGACGCGGCCGGACCGGACCGGATCCACTTCGCCTGGGCCGGAGGCCTCAACTCGGGCGAACCCCACTACTACCGCGTCCAAGGCCCAACCTTCATCCTCGAATACGACAACGTCCAGGACGGCGCCAACCACATCCACACCGTCTGGCGCGACGTCGACAACGACTTTGGCGCTGATCTCCTCCGCCAGCACTACGAAGCCCATCCCCATTAGAGCCTGCACCACATGTGAATTCGGCACTTTGAACGTGGAACGTTGGACGTTCGGCTTGCGACGCCTCGCTGGCCAGGCCACACTCACGGCCGGTGCCTGACCTTGATTTTTTCGCGTCCTGGTTGGTCCCGGCGCTCCTGCTTGCGGTTGTGGGGCGCTGGGCCGCCGAGATCGGTTTGGCCTTCCTGAACCGCCGCCATATCCTCGCCCACGCCGGCGCAGTGCCCGAAGCGCTGGCCGGGGTCATCGACGAGACCACCTACCGGCGGTCCACTGAGTACGCCCTGGCGCGGAACCGCCTCGAACGGTTCGAGGCAACCTTCGATAGCGCCATTCTGCTCGGGCTTTTGCTGACCGGCCTGCTCCCGAGGCTTTACCAGCCGGTGGCGACAGCCTTGGGCGGAAGCGCTGCGGCCGTCGCGGCCGCCATCTTTGTGGTCGTGATCGGGCTCAGTTTGCTGTCGCTGCCCCTGGCGTGGTATGAGCAGTTTCGGCTCGAGCACCGCTTCGGGTTCAACACGACCACCCCGCGCACCTGGTGGCTCGACCGTCTCAAGGGATCCTTGCTCCTGGCCGGGCTCGGTTATCCGATCCTTTGGTTGCTGGTGAAACTGCCTGACTGGATGGGACCGCTTTGGTGGTTGTGGGCCGCCGCCGCGGTGGCGGCCATTCAATTGCTCATGGTGGCCCTGGCCCCCACCCTGATCCTCCCGCTGTTCAACCGGTTCACTCCGCTGCCCGACGGCCCGCTTCGCAGCCGGCTCCTGGCACTCAGCGACCGGACCGGGTTCCGCAGCCGCACGGTTCTGGTGATGGACGGCAGTCGGCGGTCGCGCCACTCAAACGCGTTCTTTACCGGGTTCGGGCGGTTCCGCCGGATTGTGTTGTTCGACACCCTCATCTCGCAGCTGGAAGAGCCTGAACTGGAGGCAGTGCTGGCCCACGAGATCGGCCACTACCAACTTGGGCATATCCCGCTCCGGTTGCTGGCAGCCGTGGCCACCTTGCTCGTGAGTTTCGCGGCCGTCGGTTGGCTCGCCTCGTTGCCCTGGTTCGCCGAGGCGTTCGGTTTCGCGGAACCGGGCGTCGGTCCCGTCCTCTTGCTGTTGCTGGTGTTTGGAGCCGTGATCTCGTTCTGGTCGTCGCCCGGTTGGAATCTGTGGTCCCGCCGCCATGAGTATCAGGCTGACCGCTTCGCCGCTGAAGTCGTGGGTGGGCCGAGTCCGCTGGTGCGCGCCTTGCGCAAGCTAGCCCAGCACAACCTCAGCAATCTCACGCCGCATCCCCTCTACAGCGGGTTCCATTACTCGCATCCAACCCTGCTCGAACGGGAAAGAGCGCTGGGCCGGCAAGCGCGCTAGGGCATTGAAGGGTTTTTCGAAAGACCCACCTCCCGGTGCGTTTCCTTCTCGGTCGCCTGCAAAAACCGAAGTCATTCGTGGTTCGTCGCGTGTCAAAGAAGGCTTTGACAATTCCTGGAGCGGGACGGATATTCACGCTAATCATCGAACCAAAGGAACGGTCTTCGTGAAAACCCTGATACGAATCGCAGTGGCGTTCATAGTATTCGGCGGGATAACCTCGCTGGCGACGCGGGCGGCGCAGTTTCCGCTTCAAGTCCGGGACTTGGGTGTTAACGACGCGATGACTCTGCCTGGGGGACATGGGGCGTACGGGAGCCTCTCGGCCCTCAGACCGGCGCAGGCCAACCAGTCGCCCGCCACCAAGTCCAAGTATCCACTGTTCAGCACGTTGGTCCGGCAGGATGGGGCGCGGCGCGTGGCGGATGGCGGGATGGTTTTCATGTTCGACGAGTCGCAGGGCACTGGGAAGGGATATGATCGGTTGGTGGTGGACTTGAACGGAAACGGGGATCTCACCGATGACCCGGTCTGGGAACGGATCGCAGACGGCGCCGGAGAGTTGAACCAGCATTTCGAACGCCAGCGGTTCGGGCCGGTGCCGATGCCGGAAACCGCGCAAGTAGGTGCCTGGCGACCGCGGTTTTACGTCGAGGTGTTTGTTTTCAATCGGGAGATCCTCCAGCACGGGCAGGGCGAGATGCTCGGTCACATCGGCCAGATGCGGGTCCGGTCCGGCAACCTCTTAATGGCTGAAGTCGAGGTCAACGACGTCAAACAACGGCTGGGATTGGTGGACGGCAATCTGAATTTCCGGATCGGGGATCCTGCGACCACCACAGAGTTTACCCGGACCCCCGGGGGACGCACGACGTGGTATCTGATGCCGAGCGATTATCTGCTGCGAGATCTCGATGGCTCGGGCTCGTTCCGGAATCAACCGGGTCAGGAAACAGCCGAACCGCTGTCGAGCCTTGCCTATTTTGGCGGCAAACCATTCAGCTTGAGCCTGGCCAAGGACCTCGAGTGGATTCGGTTCGAACCGTATCCGGGTGCCACCGGACAGTTGGACCTGGGATCGGACGTGGCCTGGGTGCTCGTGGGCCGGCAATTGGCCGAAGGATCGTGGGAGGCGCTTTCACCAGCACTTGAAAACGGAAAGACTATCCTCCCGGCAGGAACGTATCGCGTTTCGAACCTCGCGATCCAATCCCGGGACACCCGCCAGGTCCGGCTCACCAGCTATGACGTGCCCCTGAAGCCACTCGAGGTCGCCGCCGGCCAGACTTTCAAAGCCGAAGTCGGAACCCCCATCAGGTTGGCCGTGACCGCCCAGAAACGGGCCGCGCGGCCTGGCGAATCGTTGGGGGTGATGGGGGCGATCCGAAACATGTTCGGCGGCCGAGGCCGCGGGGCTGAGGACGCGATTCTGGAGATTGGCGTGAGCGTCTTCGGGCGGGCCGACGAGGCCTACAGCGGATTCAGCGCCGCCGGCGAAGGGCGTTTACCACCGCCGCGCTTCGAGATCCTGGCCGAGGGCAAGGCCGTGGCCTCGGGCGACTTCGAGTATGGGTGAGGTGGGACCTGTTCGCACTCATGGCGAGTGCCTAAAGAGCTCCTCGGTAAGGCCGTCACGATCCATGCCTACTACGATCTGGGATCGCTGAACCCGGCCGACGGTCAGGTGGCCAGTAAACCAATGACGGTGCAACTCTAGACCGATCTTGTGCCTTGCATCTGCCCCGCCGGATTCAGCGGGCGCAAACGATAGGGCGCGGCGGTGCCCGTGCGCCGTACCGGGGCGGCTGAGCTTGCCTGGTGCATACTGCCGGTCCGGCGGTCCGGGACGGACCCGCCCTACCGGAGGCGGTCCGGGATGGACCCGCCCTACCGGATTCAGCGTATGATGACCAACCTAATTGCACTGGCTAGCCGTTCGGAGGCGGTTGGCAGCGCCAACGATCATTGCCAACTGCCCCGCGGCCACCACTGGCTGTCCGGCCTCCTCCTGGTCGGTGCCTTGTTAGGGACCGGTGTGATCGCGGCTGACCTCGACACTCGCGATCCCGATCAAGCGGCGGACCGCGAACATTTCCGGCAAATCCGGACGGCGCTCGATGCGTATCGCAAGGATCACGACGGCCAGTTGCCCGACTGGTTGTCTGATCTCTTCCCGAAATACCTCTCGGATCCCGAGGTCCTGCTCTGTCCGGCGGCGGAACGAGCCGGCCAAGCGCGGTTGTTCGGGAACGACGATCCACGGCTGCGCACCTCCTACATCTACGAGTTCAACGCGCGGCCAGCCTCCGATTTCCACGTCGCCGACCCGACGGTGCGGGCGACGATGAAGGACTGGAAAACCAAGCAGATGGAGACCTTTGGGGCGGCAGTGCCCCTGGTGCGATGTCTGAATCACGAGCGAGTGCTGAACCTGGCGGTCTCGGGCGACATTTTCGAGACGGCGTTGTTTTGGGAGACTGACCCGAACACCCTGGAACTGATGTCACGGTTGGGGGTGAAACCGGCAGAGGTCGAGGGCGCTCGCGAACTGGTACTCGAAGTGATGGACCAGGCGACTGCTGAAGCGGTTAAAAGTGCACGAGTTCGCATGGTGGCACGGGGCCCCACCGGATACCTGCCAGCCCGGGATTGGGTGACCGACGCGGCCGGGCGTTGCCGGGTGGCGTTGCCCGAGGGAACACTCAGGGAATTGCGGCTGGAAGTGACCCACGCCGATTACGTGACGGGAATGATCTTTTGGCAACAAGAAGAGGGCCTGGCCCCGCCGCAAACGCATCAGGTGGTGCTTGAACGGGGTATCACCATCGGCGGCCGGGTTCAGGATCCGGCGGGAGACCCGATCGCGGGAGTCGCGGTGTCCCTTCACCCCGGATATCGCCCGCGACTGGACGGGGCAGGCGTCGCCGTGTCGTCCACCGTGATTCCAGCGGTGACCACCGATGACCAGGGGGAATGGCGGATCGGCGGGGTATCGCCTTCGCTCTATCGCGCTTATGCAGGTTTTACCCACCCGCGTTTTCGCCGCCTCCAACTGGCCACCAGGCCGCCCGAGGATCCCGCACAGGGTGGGTTCACCTTGGCCAGCCTGACCAACCGCACCGCGGTGACGCTGATGCAACCACAGGTTCACGTGCGTATCGAGGCGGTCGACCAAGAGACCTTGCGTCCGATCGAAACCTTCACCGTGCTCCAGGCCTTCGCTTCCCGCTCAGGGTTGGCTTGGGATCCCGATCGCCAACTGACCGGTCGTGAGGGACATGCCGTCTTGCGTTTAGAGGAGGAGCACGCCCAGTTGCCGGCCTTGTTGCGGGTGCACGCCGAGGGTTATCGGCCGGTCATCAGCCCCCGAATCCAGGAGACCCCCGCCGAGCAGACGATCCAACTGGCCCTCCCCAAGGCGCGTCCTCTCGACGGCCGTGTGGTCGACACCGCAGGACACGGAGTCTCGGGTGCTTCCGTGGGATGGCTGACCGATCTCGGCTCGTTGGTGCTGGGTGCTGATGGGTTGGAGGCCGGCCTGGGCAGCACGGTCGTGCGTTCCGGTGACCATGGCAGTTTCAGGCTGCCAGACGCCGCCGACGCCATCGGGTTGGTGGCCTGGCACGAAACGGGTCTGACTGAAGTCGGCCTGCCGGACTTTCTTCGGGAACGAGTTCTCGTGCTGTCGGCCTGGGGACGAGTGGCAGGCACCCTGCCGCCCGGCACCCGGGGCGACCCAGCAATCGCTTTGATCGGCGCCACCGAGCATTTGCCACGGTTGTTTCCCTCGACACTTCCCGGCGTGCTCCAACTCGAGGCCGAGGCTTGCCTGGCGGAAGCGGACGAAGCCGGCCGCTTTCTGGCAGACCGTGTACCGCCCGGACGCCGGGTCTTGTGGCATCCGGTCTTGGTGGGATCGGAATACCCGCCGATGGAGGCCTTCTATTCGTTTAACGGGCGCTGGGTGGAGGTGAAACCCGGAGAGACGACCCAGGTCGAGGTCGCCCCGCGCGCGGTGCGCGCCCAACTTCTGCCGCCCGACGATCACCGGAGCACCGCCGAGGAACAGGCCGCCCAAACCATGATGCTCCAGCGATATGGACTGGCCAGTCGCCCCCCGGGCCGGATGATTTACTGGCCGCAGGCCCTCGGCTGGGTGCGATTCGAGTCGTTGGACAGCCAAAACGGCCCGCCGTTTGAGGCCCTGGTCACCTTTAGCCACGACGGTCAGTTCCGACTCGAAGGCGTTCCGGCCGGACGTCAACGCATCCGGTTGCGCGTGTTTCAACCGCCGCAGTTGCTCGGCACCGCCGAACTCGAGGTGCTCATTCCCGAGTCGGGCGCACCCGTGATGCTCGGCGAGGCAGGTACCGTGCGGCTGCTGGAACCGCGGCGGGCCGCCCCAGGTGAGAGTTTGCCCGCGTGGGTGGGCCAGGCCTTTACGGGCGGCTTGGTTGACCTTTCGCGGTTCCGTGGCCAGCCGGTCTGGTTGCATTTCTGGACGTCCTGGTCCGGGGCCGGCCAGGGCAGTTTCCGCAGCCTGCCTGAACTGCTGGACAAGTTGGGCGATGCGACACCAGCGAATGTGCTGTCGGTGAACCTGGATCTGGACCCGGCACTGGCGCGACGCGCACTCGAACGAGTCGAACCACCCGGGTGGCAGGCCCACGATGGAGGCTGGATGACTTCGATCCTGGCCGAAGCCTGTGGTGTGGAATCACTGCCATGGATCGTTCGGATCGATGCCGATGGCCGGTTGCTCAGCTCGGCCCCGGCGGAGAGGTACCTCTCCACCGGCAACGCTCCGTAACACCCGCGTGCCGGCGCGGTGCAAATGCCCCAGGTCCGAAATCCGGGAGCACGGGAACATTGGGCGTCCCGCGCTGAGGATGGGTATCAGGTAGACGGCCGAAGCCAGTCCCCTGGTGGCGTAGCCTTGATTAGTCCGCCGCCACAGAAGACCCAGCATCGTGAACCGACCGCGCGCTGTTGCCCCCTTCCCCCCGCCGCTCACCCCGAGACGAAGATGGCTCACGGTTCGGTCGGAGCGTCACCTTCCCGGCGTGCAGCGGGGAAACGGCTGACCCGCGGGCGGGAGTGGCGATTCAGCTCGCGGGCCAGGAAGCGCATTCGCTGGCGGGCTTGTTCGGCGGCTGCACCGGCCGGGTTGCGATCCACCACCCGCTGCAGTGCCGCTCGCGCAGCGTCCAAGTCCGCCGCCACCTGAACCTCCATGTCCGCGAGGAGGTTCAGCCAATGCACGATCTCTCGCTCCGACACTTGCGGAAAACCGACCAAGGTCTCCAGCTCGACCCGCGCCAGGTCGGGCTGCCGAAAGCTCCACCCGCGCAGGATGGCCACTTGCTCCCTCGCAGCCACGTCGTGCGGATGCTCCTGCAGATGCCGTTCGAGCTGTGCCACTTCGTCGTCCGGACCCTTTTCCGGGA
>Ga0114946_10002216_pt1 | contig 13379 bp, 11 predicted proteins | sample WalLakDeSediment_FD_88676 | JGI IMG/M metagenome (GOLD analysis project Ga0114946, IMG submission 88676) | Lake sediment microbial communities from Walker lake, Nevada to study Microbial Dark Matter (Phase II) - Walker Lake 11/02/13 Deep Sediment | ecosystem: Environmental > Aquatic >...
CATCAATGCACCGGAAAAAGTAGCATGGGCATTTAGCCCTAAATTATGCGAGGCTTTAGCTGCATATTTCAACTGTTGTGTTGCCCATTCGGATTTTCCCTTGATATTCCCAGCCAAATTAGCCGGAGCAAAGGCATCGAAAAGCTCATTATATGCCGGATGTACTGCCACCAATTGGCCTTGCAGGTGGGTGGAAAGCTCTGTGATTTCCAAGCCGGCCTCATTCACAATTCCTTTGATTTCATCTGCATAGGTTTGACTTTCAGCTGCCTTCTGAAGGTCCATCATTCTTCCATCCCAAGAGGGAATCTGAACTCCTTTATACCCCGCGTTGGCCATCCATTCGCAAATGTTTTTTAAGTTGTTAAACGGGGCTACATCGTCGGCAAATTGTGCAAGAAATATTGCTGGTCCTTTTATGGTTTTCATAGGTTTTATTTTTAATTGAAAATTTTGTAAATATTTTTCTGAATAATAAATCAGTTGGACAACATGTAATCTCAATACTCCACTACAAATGGAGTCCATTTCTGATCAGAGGCCGAACTTTTTAAGACATGCTCAATAAAGGCCATACCCCTGATACCATCTTCAGCACCAGGAAAATCCCACCATTCCGGTTTAGGCTGTTCTCCCTTTCTTAATGCATAGATACAACGTGCAAAGTTTCTGTAAATATTGGCAAAAGCTTCAATATAGCCTTCCGGGTGCCCTGCAGGAGTCCTGGTGTTTTCATTGGCCAATGACCCTAGATAACCCGTGCCAGCCCTGAAAATTTCCGCCGGTTTTCCAGGCCATCTAGCAGTTAGCGAATTATTATCTTCCTGTTGCCATTCCAAGCCTCCTTTTTCACCATAAACCCTGATTTTCAGGTTATTTTCACAACCTGCATCTATTTGGGAAGCAGTGAGTATTCCTGATGCATTATTTTCAAATCTCATCAAAACAGCCCCATCGTCATCTATAGGCCTTCCTTTCACTTTAATATCAAGGTCTGCACATATTTTATCAACTTTGATTCCGGTAACATATTCTGCCAAATTAAACGCATGAGTTCCAATATCACCAAAACAACCTGCTTTTCCATTTCTTGAAGGATCAGTTCTCCATTCAGCCTGCTTATTATTCTCATGTTCCAATAATTTATAGAGCCACCCCTGAGGATATTCAACGTATACTTTTCTGATTTCACCGATCATTCCGTTGGCTATCATTTGTTTCATCTGTTTGATCATGGGGTATCCTGTATAGGTGTGTGTCAAACAAAAAAGCTTATCACTTTTTTTTATGATCTTATATAACTCCTGGGCTTCTTCATAAGTCAAGGTCATTGGCTTATCCAAAACCACATGAAAACCATTTTCAAGGGCTTTCTTGGTCGGATCAAAATGTACGTTATTTGGGGTGACAATACTGATAATATCAATTCGTTCTGATTCGGGCAAGGCCAATTCCTTTTGAATCATTTCATCATAAGAAGAATAGACTCTTGATGGATCAAGCATCAAATCCTCTCCTGCTTGACGTGACTTCTGGGGATTACTGCTAAAAGATCCGGCAGTTAACTCGATCAATCCGTCCATTAATGCAGCATTTCTGTGAATTGCTCCGATAAATGCACCAGGACCGCCGCCGACCATTCCCATTTTCAGTTTCTTCTGAGCTGTCATTTTTATTCAGGTTTAAAGTTTAATTGTCTTTTACTATTTCGGATAAAATTTTCTGTAAGTTAGTTTTTCCTTTTTTTTCACTTAAATATGAAATGAAATAAGTGACAAATTGCAGTAAGATGTTATGAATGGTAAAGATTTCAATATGGTATCATCTTAATTAGATATCCAAATGGAAGGAATTAAATTTAAGTTAAAAAACCTGAATATTAAATAGAAAATTAATAGTTTACGTTTTAGAAATTTAACCTCCTATCAAATAAAAATCTGAAATGACCAAGGCCCTAAGAGCAAGACTATCCTTCATGATGTTTCTCGAATTTTTCGTTTGGGGCTCTTGGTATGTTACCATGGGGACATTCCTTGGTGCAAACCTTGGTGCTTCTGGCACACAGATTGGAGCTGCATTCTCAACCCAATCATTTGGCGCTATTATAGCTCCTTTTATTATAGGACTTATAGCCGACAGATATTTTAATGCGGAAAAAATATTGGGAATCCTTCATTTGGCAGGGGCTGTTCTTTTGTATTTGTGTTACAGTTCCAACTCATTTGCGGCTTTTTATCCCTTTATTTTTATGTATATGGTATTGTACATGCCCACCTTGGCTCTGGTCAATTCTGTATCCTTTAGACAAATGAAAGATACAGCCAAGGAATTTGCACTTATAAGGGTATGGGGAACCATTGGATGGATTGCAGCAGGTTTGGCAATCAGTTATCTCTTTTATTGGGATTCTATAGATAGCATGTCAAATGGTCTGCTTAAAAACACCTTTTTGATGGGCTCCATTTCTTCCTTGATTTTAGGTCTCTTCAGTTTCACATTACCAAAAACTCCACCTAGAGCTGAAAAGGGTGAAAAAGTCAAAATATCCGATCTTCTGGGATTTGATGCTATTAAATTACTGAAAGACCGTAATTATGCTATTTTTTTTATTGCTTCGGTCCTGATCTGTATTCCCTTAGCTTTTTACTATCAGAATGCTAACCCTTTTTTAGCTGAAATCGGAGTAACAGATCCAACAGGAAAGATGACCATTGGACAGATATCAGAAGCCTTCTTCCTTCTATTGCTCCCTTTCTTTTTTAAGAGATTTGGGTTTAAAGTGACCCTATTGGTCGGTATGTTTGCCTGGGTGGTGCGCTATGCATTATTTGCCATAGGAGATGCTGGGGGAGGCCTTTGGTTATTGTTGGTAGGAATTGCACTACACGGGATCTGTTATGATTTCTTTTTCGTATCAGGCCAGATATATACAGATTCAAAGGCAGGACCGAAGTTTCAATCTTCTGCCCAGGGACTTATCACCTTGGCAACCTATGGCTTAGGTATGCTAATAGGTTTTGGTATTGCCGGTTATGTTACTGATTTATATTTAAATTCCGATGGTACACATGATTGGCAGTCAATCTGGATGATTCCATCGGGTATTGCTATATTAGTAGTCCTATTCTTTCTGATTCTCTTTAAGGATGAAATGAAAAACATCAAACCTATACCCAAAATAACTTAAAAAATGACGCAACTTAGTAGAAGGAAGAGCTTAAAAAAAATACTAATGGGAACTGCCGCAGCCAGTGGACTTCCTATATTAGGTTCTAATGCCGAAAACATCAATACCCCACTAAAAGGAAATGTCAACCATGCTGTATGTCATTGGCCCTTTAACCCCATGACTATTGAAGAACTGTGCATAGGGATAAAAAGAATCGGTTTCAACGCTATAGATCTCATCGGACCAAACAATTGGCACATTTTGAAGGCAAACGGCGTGGAATGTTCCCTTTGTAATGGGGCAGATATGGGTATCGTTAAAGGTTGGAACGATAAACAAAATCATGAACAATTGATTAAGGGTTATACAGAAGTGATTCCACTTGTCGCAAAAGCAGGTTATAAAAACCTGATAGCCTTCAGTGGCAACCGTAATGGCATGGATGATGAAACCGGGATGAAAAACGCCGCTGAAGGCCTGAAAAAGATTATGGCAATGGCAGAAAAAAACAACGTAACCATCATCATGGAGCTGCTCAACAGCAGAGTGGACCACCCTGATTACATGTGTGATAAAAGTGCATGGGGAGTAGAACTTTGTAAAATGGTCGGTTCACCTAACCTCAAATTGCTCTATGATATCTATCACATGCAGATCATGGAGGGTGACCTGATAAGAACGATTAAAAGAGATCATCAATATTTCGGACACTACCATACTGCAGGTAATCCCGGAAGAAATGAAATAGATGGAACCCAGGAAATCAATTATCCTGCTATCGTCAGGGCAGTATTGGATACGGGATTCAAAGGCTATTTCTGTCAGGAGTTTATTCCTAAGGCGGCAGACAAAATGGCTTCTTTAGAGCAGGCGGTCAGAATTTGTGACTTATAAGAATTAATGAATTGAAAAAGTGAATATTATGTCAGATCAAACGTATGATGCAATTGTTGTCGGTTCAGGTATTAGTGGTGGATGGGCAGCGAAAGAATTAACAGAAAAAGGCCTTAAAGTGCTTATGCTTGAAAGAGGTCCAATGGTGGAACACAGAACAGACTACAAAACAGCTACATTGGCACCTTGGGAAGTCCCGCATCGTGGAAGGAGAACCATTCAGATGTTGGAAAACCATCCAAATTTAAGAAGAGATTATGTGCTCAATGAATTGAATCTTGATTGGTGGGCACATGAATCAGATTCACCCTATATTGAAAAAAAACCATTCACCTGGTTTAGAGGATACCAAGTGGGCGGAAGGTCCTTACTATGGGGCAGGCAAAGTTATAGAATCGGAGATATTGATTTTGAGGCTAATTTAAAAGAAGGAATTGCCATAGACTGGCCAATCAGATATAGGGATCTTGTACCTTGGTACAGTTATGTGGAAAAATTTGCAGGTATATCAGGTAATAAGGATGGTCTTCCTCAACTTCCAGATGGTGAATTTCAGCCACCGATGCCTCTCAACTGTGTAGAAAAGGATGTCGCCGAAAGGGTCAAAAAAGCTTTTAATGGAACAAGGTTAATAACCATTGGTAGAGTGGCAAACCTTACCCAACCATTGGAAGGTAGAACCCAATGCCAATTTAGAAATAAATGTTCCCTAGGCTGTCCTTTTGGAGGATATTTCAGCACACAGTCCTCCACTTTACCAGCTGCTGAAAAAACAGGGAACCTTACTTTAAGACCATGGTCGATTGTAACCCGACTTATTTATGACAAGGATACCAAAAAAGCAACGGGAGTAGAAATTCTAGACGGAGAAAACAATCAGACCTATGTATACAATGCCAAAATCATTTTCCTATGTGCTTCGGCATTGAACTCAACTGCCATATTAATGCGCTCAGCCACAGATATATGGCCCGAGGGATTAGGGAGCAGTTCAGGTGAATTGGGACATAATTTGATGGATCACCATTTCAGATTAGGTGCGAATGGTATAGCGGAGGGGTATGAGGACAAATATTACTTTGGTAGAAGGCCGAATGGCATTTACATCCCTAGGTTCAGAAATGTAAACGGAGATAAACGTGATTACATAAGGGGTTTCGGTTATCAAGGAGGGGCAAATCGCTCCGGTTGGAGCAGGAATGTTGCAGAAATCAATTTTGGTGCACCACTGAAAGAAGCATTGAGTGAACCAGGACCTTGGAGTATGGGTATGACCGCATTCGGAGAAATTCTCCCATATCATGAAAACCACATCAAATTGAGTAAAGATGTTGTTGATAAATGGGGTATACCTGTATTGGAAATGGATGCCGAAATCAAAGAAAATGAAAAGAAGATGCGTGTGGATATGATGAACGATGCAGCCGAAATGCTTGAAGCAGCGGGTCTGAAAAATGTAAACACCTTTGATTCAGGATATACCTTCGGCCAGGGAATCCATGAAATGGGGACTGCCAGAATGGGAAGGGATCCAAAAACATCTGTTCTTAATGGCAACAATCAGGTATGGGATGCCAAAAATGTGTTTGTTACTGACGGCGCATGCATGACTTCAGCAGCAGCACAAAATCCTTCTCTTACCTACATGGCTTTGACCGCAAGGGCTGCTGACTTTGCGGTAAGTGAACTCAAAAAAGGAAATCTTTAACAGCTAAAATTATTGAATCATGGCAATGAATAGAAGAGATGCAATAAAAAGTGTTGCCCTTATGATGGGAGGTGCAATGGTGGGAGCCAACGCCATCCTTACTGGTTGCACACCTGAAGATCAAATTGTAGGACTTGAATTTTCTCCAAAAGACATCGCTTTTCTGGACGAAATCGGAGAAGCCATCATACCTACCACAGATACACCAGGGGCCAAGGCCACAAAAATCGGTGAATTTATGCAAATGATGGTCAAAGACACCTACAATGCCGAACAACAAAACACTTTTGTGGAAGGACTCAATTTAATCCGAAAGGATTTTAAAGCATCTAAAGGAAAGGACTTTATGGATGCAACAGTAGAAGAACGAACAGCTTACTTAAATGAACTTCAAGCCAATGAAAAATCTTCAACCGATTCAGGTCCTGTAAAGGCAGGCATTAGCTTGGGGATGTTAAGGGATCTGACAGTACTAGGCTATTTCACATCAGAAATCGGCGCAACGCAACAATTGAGGTATTTTGAAGTTCCTGGCAGATACGACCCTTGTATCGAATATACTCCAGGAGAACGGGCTTATGCAATTTAAATTATGTCAACTAAGAGGCTGTCTCAACAACAGTCTCTTTTATTTCTAATCCAGTATGAAAAATAGAAGAAAATTTATCCAAATGAGTACAGTACTTGGCGCAGGGGCATTTCTGCCTTTTCAGTTTTGCACCTCTCCTAAAAAGGAGGACAGCACCTCAACTGAGGCAATTTTGGGTGCTGCAAAAGGAATTTTAGATGACTTTGGTATTCAGATTTATTCTGTAAAAGAAAATATGGCGGAAGATGCAGTTACCACAATAAGGGCTATGGCATCTTTTGGTTACACACAAATTGAAGGATTTGATGGGGGAAAAGGGATTTTTTGGGGAATGAAAAACACTGAATTCAAATCACTGATGGATGATCTTGGCCTGGATTTCATAGCCTCACATGCAAATACTTTCCAAAATCTCGAACTTCAGGCTGAACAAGCAGGAGCCATTGGCATGAAGTATTTAATTTGCCCTTGGGTGGGACCACAGAAATCCATGGATGATTTCAAAAAACTGGCAGATGATTTCAATAAACAGGGTGAAATTTGCAAACAGCATGGTCTACGCTTTGCTTATCATAACCATGGCTATACATTTATTGAACTCGATGGACAGATTCCACAGGATTATTTAATGGAAAATACAGATCCTGCATTGGTGGATTTTGAAATGGATACCTATTGGGTATATACAGCTGGAAAAGATCCAATTGATTATATCAAAAGATATCCGGGAAGATTTACATTAGGGCACGTAAAAGACAAATCAGGTGATTTGGATTTTGAGGAACCAAATGGATCCACTTTGATAGGTAAGGGAATCATGGATTTTCCTTTGATTTTAAGAGCTGGTATGGACAATGGCATGAAGTACTTCATTGTAGAACAAGAAAGGTTTGATGGGACTAATCCAATGGAAGCCGCAGAAAAAAACGCAGCTTTTATGAAGAATCTAGTGTTCTGAAATTTATATAAACAATGACCCCAAGAACACAAAACTTTCTTGGGGTCAAGGATTTTTCATTGAATTAATCAACAATTCCGTTTCTAATTGTCCGTGAGGTATAAATCAAAAGGTAGATAATTACCAAAAGAATTACCAAAGCTGCCACTTCGAATTGAGCCCATATTTTAGATCTGTTGACTACTTTATCCGAGTTCATCGCTAAAATTTTCCCCTCTTCCAATTGGATCTGGGAAAGTTTTTCCAAATCTGCAATCGCTCTTTCAATATATGAATTATATTCTTTGACTCTTTTTTCATTAATTCCAGAGGAGTCAGAGTATAAAGATGCATAGTCAGCAATTCTCAAATTCTCCTGAATGATCTTTTTGAAATCCGTTAAAAACCCTTCCTCAGTAATCGTTAATTTGGTGTTTTCAAATTCACGGACCAATGTTAAAATACCTTCCTCATAGGCTATGATTTCATCAATGACATGGCTATAATCACTTTCAAACTCACAATGATTAACCAATAATTTAATTCTGAACAGTTTTTCGGAAATAGAAAAAATATAACTCTCCACCATCAATCGATCTTCATAAAATGAAATGAAACTATCACCCAATTCATTGAAATTCTTCCTTTCTAATAAATTTTTACCAAAAATCATTGCAATTAGGATAGTTAGAACCAGTGCAACTTTTATTTTTCTGTTTTGGGTTTTACTTCTTGTCATATTCGGATTTAAGATTTATAATTAATTGCCAAATACTTTTCAGCCTCAGGCAATAACAAATGAGAATTATTCAACCAATTAAGATTTTTGTATTGATATAACCTAAAAAAACCTAGAAATAATAAATGTTTGATCTTCAACTTTTTTAATAAAGCATCGAATAAAAAACAAAATAAGTATTTGATTTTTTTATTCATGTAGATTTTTTGACGAATAAATATCGCATTAACCATATAAAAAAGAATACTAACTAGCATCATGAAATATAATATTTTTATAATAATTTGATTTTCATGAAATCTCTGATTTTTGTACACACATTTTTCTTATTTGCGGCCCTCAATTCCACAAATGCTATGGTGGTGGAAGACGAGGTTATAGATCATGTAGCAATGCTAATGCCTTTGGCTGAAAAACATTGTTTCTCATGCCACCATGATACCAAAAGGTCAGGTGGACTTAGCATTAAAAGTTATTTTATGGGAATAAATGACTTTGAAAGCAGGATTGTAAGGGGCGGGAAAGTTTGGACCAATATCATTCAAACCGTAAAGTCTGGAGAAATGCCTCCTGCTGGTGAGCCCCATATGACCCACCAGGAGAGGGATGCATTCATTAATTCTGTTAATGCAATTCTGTTAAAATCTTTGTCATCAAACGATCCCGGAAGAGTAGTAATCAGAAGATTAAGTCATAATGAATATGAGTATTCGATATATAATCTGGTCGGGGTGAAATTTGATGCCAAATCAAGGTTTCCAAATGACGGATCAGGCGGAGCGGGTTTTGACAATTTCCCAAACACACTTTTTGTGACACCATTGAAAATGGAGCGTTATTACGATGCAGCGGATGAAATTATGGATTTGGCCTATTCAGATCCTTCAACATGGATAAAAATTGTTCCTAAACCCTATAAAGAAAACTTATTACGGCGAATCTTTAATTGGTTGGTCAGGCTTTTTTCAGGAAAAAACTATGTAGAAAACCATCTGATCGCAGCTGAGGAAATTATCATTCCTTTCACAAGTAATGCCTTTCGTAGATTTTTAAAACCCGAAGAAAAACAAATCTATTTATCCCTTTTCAAAGAGGTTTATGATGGAACAGAAGGGAAAGACAAGTTTAATTTAGCCATTAAAGAAACCCTGAAGGCTGTTCTTATTTCTCCTAATTTTCTTTACCGATATGAAGAAGAACAACCCGTGAACCATGCCTATCCTTTAAGTAATTTTGAATTGGCAAGTAGACTTTCATTCTTTCTATGGTCCACTTTTCCTGACAAGGAACTCTTTGAGGTGGCTTACAGGGATGATTTACATGACGTGAGGGTTTTAAAAAAGCAAGTTCAAAGGATGTTAGAGGATGAAAAAGCCAAACATTTTTCTGAGAGTTTTGCGACGCAATGGTTTGGTATCAGTCGGTTTAAAGAAGAAAATACGGCAGACCCTGAAAGATATCCTGAGATGACTCCCTCTTTAAGGGCCTCTATGTATCAGGAGTTAGTTGAATTTTTTCATTATGTTCTCACTGAAAGTAAGAATTTTCTGGAATTAATAGATAGTGATTATACTTTTTTGAATGAGGAACTAGCGAATCATTACGGCATCGGTGGTATATCAGGTGAGGATTTTCGTAAAGTTGCTTTGGTCAATAGTCCTCGAGGTGGAATCCTAGGTATGGGCAGTATTCTGACATCCACTTCATTACCCATAAGGACAAGCCCGGTTTTGAGAGGAAAGTGGGTACTGGAGGAAATACTCGGAACCCCGGCCCCTCCTCCCCCACCCGATGCGGGTGAGCTACCTGAGGAAGAGGCTGCAGATGCCAATGCGAGTATCCGTGATCTCTTGACTATTCACAGATCCAAACCGGCATGTATTTCCTGTCATCAAAAAATGGACCCTATCGGCTTTGGACTTGAAAACTTTGATGCGATCGGCCGATGGAGAAATGGATATGGAACTGATCCAATTGTCGCATGGGACACTTTACCTAGTGGTGAAGTTTTCAACGGACCTTTTGACCTCAAGAAAATTCTAGCAACAAAAAAAGAATTGTTTGCAAGAACAATTTCTGAAAAAATATTTACATATGCGATTGGAAGAAATGTGGAGTTTAGGGACGAGCTCTATATCCAAGCACTAGTCAAAAATTTGATCGAAAACGATTTCAATTCAGAACAATTCATTATTGCTCTTGCGTCAAGTTATCCTTTCAGATACAAGGTAAATGACACGGCAGAAAAATTTAAAATGATAGCTAAAAATTAAAAAAATAATGAGCAATTGGCATATCTCACGTCGTCGGATGTTAAAAGGATTAGGGGCGAGTATTGCACTTCCTTTCTTACAGGCTATGGTTCCTCCAGGAATGAGCATTTACAACATGGAAAAAAAACCAGTTCGATTTGCCTGCATGTTTATGCCAAACGGTGTAAATAAATTTCACTGGACGCCTGAAAAGTTTGGAAGAGACTTCGAGCTAACCTCGACTTTGAGGCCTCTGTCTAATGTGAAAAATGACATTCTAATCCTTAATAACTTAATGAACAAAGGATCAATTTTCCCTGGAGCTGATGGTCATTATGCAAAAACCGCCAATTTATTGACCGGATTACCGATATATCAAACAGTAGGTGACAATTTACATAGTGGTGGTATTTCTTTTGACCAATTAATAGCCAAACACAATGGACAAGATACTTTGCTGGATTCTGTTCAATACGGAATGGACCGTATTAATTCAGGTATTGACGGGGCAGTTGGATTCACTAGGCTTTATGGATCTGTAATCTCATGGAAAACCCCAACCCAACCTTGCTCTAGGGAAATTGATCCAAGGATGGCATTTGATAGATTATTCCGGGGTAGTTTACCCAATTCCTCACCAAAGGAAGACAAATGGAAAAAAAGTATTCTTGATCTTGTCAAAGATGATGCAGATGCTCTCCAAAGAAAATTAGGCAGGGCAGATCAAGATAAATTGGAAGAATATTTGGAATCCATAAGGTCCATTGAAAAACGAATCGATAATGAAGAAAAAATAAAGGCCTTTGAGAATAAAATAACTCCGGCAATACAAAAAGAATTAGTCGGTCTCAATATGCGTATTAATGAATTCAACGAAACCTTCGTAGGCGTAGATATTACAGAAAAAACAAGGCAAATGCTGGATATTATGGCCTTGGCATTTTGGACTGATGCTACCCGTGTAGGTACTTTTATGTTTGGCAATTCGGTGAGCAACAGAAATTTCTCATTTCTCCCGGGAGTTCAGGGCAGCCACCACCAACTATCCCACCACCAAAATCTGGAAGATCAACTTGAACAATACCGAATAATCAATGAGTGGCATGTAGAACAATATGCTTATTTCCTTGAAAAACTCAAATCATTACCCGAAGGAGACAGTAATCTACTGGATAGTTCAATGATCATGTTCTGTTCAGGTTTAAGAGATGGAAACTCTCATTCACCTTATAACCTTCCGGTTTTAGTGGGAGGAAAAGGAGGAGGTGGATTGAAACCAGGCCAGAACCTGGATTTTGAAAAAGATACTCCTTTGGCTAATCTATACCTTTCAATGGCCAGAGTTTTGGACATGCCCCTTGAATGCTTTGCTGACAGTACAGGGGAGTTGTGTGAAATCCATGTCTAGTTTTATGTTCATATAGGATGCGTACACACCCCGTTTGTAATACAATAAGAAACATTTTCTTAAAGTTTCGGATTTTATTTTTAATTCTCGCTATAGGTATTCTATTCTTACCCTTGTTAAAACCAGGAGAAGATACTCCTTCCATGGTTGTTTTTTTCTTAGGCAGATTTCATCCACTGGTCGTACATTTTCCTATCGTCCTGATTTTATTCGCTTTAACTTTCGAAATATTATCAATATTGAAGTGGATTAAAATCCCTGCTTCTATTCCTGGCATTTTACTTGGTGCGGGGTTATTAAGCTGTTTGGGGTCTTTGATTTTGGGATATTTGCTTTATTACACCCAAGAATACTCTGGAAATATAATTGAAGAACATTTATGGGGAGGAGTATTATTAACTGCTGCCGTATCCCTCTCTATTTATTTATTGCTGACTTATAAAATCTCAGGATCAAAAAACCTTTATAGAGCCTATTTAACAGTTCTTTTTGCTGCGAATATTATTTTGATTTACACGAGCCATCATGGTGGCACACTGACACACGGAGAAGGTTATCTGACACAGTATCTTCCCGGAAAAAATCAAAACCCATCCGATTGGGAGCCAAAACCTATCGAAGAAATGCTGGTATATGAAGATGTAATTATGGCATTTTTGGATAAAAAGTGTATGAGCTGCCACAACGAAAACAAATCCAAAGGTGGGTTGATATTGACCTCATATGAAGATTTAATAAAAGGAGGAAAAGGAGATCATCCTACTTTGGTATTGAATTCATCCTCTGAAAGCGAAATTTTCCGTAGAGTGACAATTCCTTCTAATGATGATGACTTTATGCCCCCAGAAGGAAAAACTCCCTTGGGCTCTAATGAGATTTTGTTATTAAAGTGGTGGATTGATAGTGGAGCTGATCCAAAGGTAAGATTGACTGAAATCCCCGCAGACTCTGAAATAGAACCCGTTATTTCGATTTATTTATCAGAACTTGAAAAAGAACAACGAAAAAGGTTTTATCAAAAACTTAATACAGAAAACCTGATAAAGTCAATGGGAAATCTTGATAAAGTAGAATTAAAAATTGATCCCTATAATGAAAATTCAATTTTCCTATCCATGACTTTTCCACCATCAAAATTTAGGGATAATGACCTATTTGACCTTCAACCTTTATTTCAGCACATTGCAAAAGCTTCATTTATTGGAAGTGATATTACAGATGATGGATTGTATCACATTGGACAAATGAGTTCCCTAAAAGAGCTTTATATCCAGCAAACAGAAATAAAGGGAGACGGTATTGCACATCTCTCTAAATTAGGAAGTTTGCAACTCCTTGACCTATCCAAGACCAATGTCAGTGATGGCAATCTATTACATATCCTGCAAATCCCTTCTTTGAAGGAGTTATACCTTAATGAAACCTCTATATCAAACGAAGTCATTAAGGCACTTAAAGAAAATAGGACAGATCTTCAAATATATTTGGAGAGAGGGAAATTATTTTAAAAAAAGCGTCCACATGAGGAGGCTTTGTGATCCCGCTGGGGCTCGAACCCAGGACCCTAACATTAAAAGTGTTATGCTCTACCAGCTGAGCTACGGAATCATATTATTTTGCTCTACCATCCCGATAACCATCGGGATACGGAATCATATTATTTTGCTCTACCATCCCGATAAC
>Ga0114946_10002218_pt1 | contig 13374 bp, 10 predicted proteins | sample WalLakDeSediment_FD_88676 | JGI IMG/M metagenome (GOLD analysis project Ga0114946, IMG submission 88676) | Lake sediment microbial communities from Walker lake, Nevada to study Microbial Dark Matter (Phase II) - Walker Lake 11/02/13 Deep Sediment | ecosystem: Environmental > Aquatic >...
CGAGCAGCGCGATCTTCGGGCTGTGCATCCAGATTCGTGCCAGCCGGTCGGCCACCGGTTGCAGCGCGCCCGTGACTTCCAGGCCGCGGGTGCAGATGAGCAGCGCCATGATGGTGATCAGCGCGGAGTTGCCGAAGCCCGCCAGGAATCCGGCGGTCGTCAGGGTCTGCCCGCTCGGGGAGACATAGGGGAAGATTTCGAAGCCGACGATCAGTACCGCGAGGATCACCAGTGCCGAAGTCTCCATCGGAATGCGGTCGCGGCTGAACAGCACCAGCGCGACGACCGCGAGCAGCATGATGGCGATGCCATGGGCATCCGGGGGCGGAGGCATCAGAGCAGGCCGTAGCGCCAGGCCAGCAGGAACGACAGTGACCACCACATGATCTGCTGCAGCGGCAATCCGACGCGAAAGAAGTCCGTGAAGCGATAACCGCCTGCGGACAGCACCATCAGGTTAGTCTGGTAGCCGATGGGGGTCAGGTAGCTCATGTTCGCGCCGAACAACACCGCGAGCACGAACGGCTCCGGTGGTACACCCAGGCGTTGCGCGACAAACATGGCCACGGGCGTGCCGAGCACCGCCGCGGCATTGTTGGTCACGACCTCGGTCAGCAGCGCGATCACGAGCATCAGCCCGGCGAGGGCAATGTAGGTCGGCCAGGGCTCCGCCACCATCACGAACAGCCCGGCGACATACTCCATGCCGCCCGTGACGGTCAGTGCGCGACCGAGCGCGAGGCTGGTCACGATGACGATGATCAGCCGCCGGTCCAGCGCGCCGAGCGCGGATCGCCAGTTGAGACAATTGCTCGTGATCATCGCGAGCACGCCGCACAGCGCCGCGATGTTGATGGGCAGCACCCCGAATGCCGCCGCGGCCACGACCGCAACCATGATCGCGCCCGCCACCGGCGCCTTGCTGGTGTGCGGGAGATCGAGCGAGCCGTCGACCACCAGCACGTTGCCGAGTCGCTTGACGGCATCCAGCGACGCAGCGGCACCCTGCACGAGCACAATGTCGCCGGCGCGCAGGAACACTTCGCCGATGTCCGTGACTTCTGCGCCGGGCGAGCGCGGCCGGTGCACCGCCACCGGCAGCAGCCGGTGATGCGCGAAAAACGGCACCATCTTCAGCGTGCGGCGATGCAGTGGGGAGCCGCGGGTGACGACGATTTCCGCCAGGCGCTGGTCGCCGGCTTTCGGCACCTCGTCCGCGGACAAGGCATGCGTGGGATCAAGCGCGTCATACAATTTTGCGCCGAGCTGGCTCTCGTAGCGCTTCAGTCGGTCCGGCGTGTCGCGGACATGCAGGCGGTCGCCGGGGCGGATCGTGACGGAGGGCAACTTGGCAACGAACAGGCCTGCACCCCGCTCGATCGCGCTGAGTCGCATGGCGCCCTCGGTGCGCGCGATCAGGGCGGGAATGGTACAGCCGACAGCGGCGCCCTGTTCGCCCACGTGCAGCACGGCCTCGAACACGCGCGGCGAGGTGTCCTGCATCGGCGGCGTGCGCGCAGGAACGAGGCGCGGCGCCAACAGCCACAGGTACAGGAGCGCCAGTGCCCCGGCAGTGGCCGCGATCCCGGTGAAATGGAACATGCCCATCGGCGCCATGCCCATCTCCGACGACACCTGCACGACCAGCAGGTTGGTGGAGGTGCCGATGGTCGTGCACATGCCGCCGACGATGGTCGCGTAGCCCACCGGCATCAGCACCGAGGACGCCGGCGTGCCGGTGCGGATCCCTACGCTGATCAGGATGGGCAACAGCATCGCCACCACCGGCGTGTTGTTGAGAAACATACTCAGGGTCGCCGCGAGCAGCAGCGCGACCAGCAGGGCCAGCGTGGGACTCTTGAGCCATAACTTGGCCAGCCGATCGGCCACCGGCTGAAGCGCACCCGTGGCCTCGAGGCCGCGCGTGCAGATGAGCAGCGCCATGATGGTAATCAGCGCGTTATTGCCAAAGCCGGCAAGAAAGCCGGCCGTGGTGAGCGTCTGTCCGGTCGGCGAAACGTAGGGAAACAGCTCGAAGCCGACGATCAGGATCCCGAGCACGACCAGCGCCGAGGTCTCCATCGGAATGCGGTCGCGGCTGAACAGGAACAGCGCCACGACGGCAAGCAGCATGATGGCGATGCCATGGGGGTCCGGCGGCGGGGGCATCGGGCCTCTGCAGTCGTCGGGCGACTCGCCCAGGGGGGGACACTTCTAGCATGCCGGGCCAGACCCGGCAACGCCGCGCCCGTTTTCCTCAGCGGTAGCGGGCCAGGGTCCGCTCCAGGGTCGCCGCGCCGGGACACAGGTCCTTGAACGGCAGGGTCGCCAGGGGCTCGGCCACCGTCTTGTTCAGGGCATGCATGTCCTCGCGCCCGGTCTCGACGTACAGCAGCCCGGTCAGCCACTCCCCCGCCTGCATGCGCTCGTGGATCTTTACGAATGCCGCGTCGCGGTTGGTCGGGTCGTACTCGGTCTCGACCTTGCGCAGCGCCAGGTGGCTGCCGTCGTGCAACTCGACCTCCATGGCGTCGCCCTGCTCGTAGCCGGCCCTGATCTCCTCGGCCGGCGGGACGAAGTCGGTGTGCACCGCCGGATGGTAGAACTGCCGCGTGAAGGCATAGCTCTTGGTGGAGTCCTCGTGGTCGTTGAAGGTCACGCAGGGCGACAGCACGTCGATCAGCGCGAAGCCCTCGTGCGCCAGTCCCGCCTTGATCAGCGGCACCAGCTGCGCCTTGTCGCCGGAGAAGCTGCGCGCCACGAACGTTGCGCCCGCCGCCAGCGCCGTGAGCACCGGGTCGATCGGCGGCTGCATGTTGATCTCGCCCTTCTTCGCCTTGCTGCCGATGTCCGCCGAGGCCGAGAACTGGCCCTTGGTCAGGCCGTACACGCCGTTGTTCTCGATGATGTACAGCATGCGCACGTTGCGGCGCATGGCGTGGCAGAACTGGCCGAGGCCGATGGACAGCGAGTCGCCGTCCCCGGACACGCCGAGGTAGCGCAGGTTCCGGTTCGCCGCCGCCGCGCCGGTCGCGACCGAGGGCATCCGGCCGTGCACCGTGTTGATGCCGTGCGCCTGGCTGACGAAATAGGCCGGCGTCTTCGACGAGCAGCCGATCCCGGAGAGCTTCACCATGCGGTGCGGCGGCAGGGACAGTTCCCAGCAGGCCTGCACGATCGCGGCCGTGACGGAATCGTGGCCGCAGCCCGCGCACAGCGTGGACAGCGCGCCCTCGTAATCGCGCCGGCTGAGCCCCAGCGCATTGTGGGTGAGGCCGGCGTACGCGACTTTCGGCTTGGCGATGTAGGTCATGCCGCGGCTCCCTGCTTGAGTCGTTCGCGCACCGCCGCGACCAGTGGCGCCGCCGCCATCGGCAGGCCGTCGTAATGCAGGATGGACTCGAGCCGGCGCCCGTCCACTCTGCACTCGTTGATCAGCAGGGTGCGCAGCTGGCCGTCACGATTCTGCTCGATGATGAAGATCCGCTCGTGCTCGTCCAGGAAGGCCTGCACGTCGTCATTGAAGGGGAAGGCGCGGATGCGCAGGTAGTCGCTGCGGATGCCCTCCGCGCGCAGCTGGTCGCGCGCCTCCGCGACGGCGTCGTCGCAGCTGCCGACCGAAATCAGCCCGAGCGACGCCTTCTTGTCGGCGCGCTGCAGCACGGGCGCCGGGACGAGCGCCGCGGCGCCGGCGAACTTGCGCTTCAGCCGCTCCATCAACCGCTCGTACTCGCCCGCGTCCTCGGTGTAGCCGGCGGCCTCGCTGTGGCCGGAGCCGCGCGTGAAATACGCGCCCTTCGGGTGCACGCCGGGGAGGCTGCGCCACGGGATACCGTCGCCGTCCGGATCGGCGTAGCGGCGGAATTTCTCGATGCGCTCCAGCTCGGCGACCGACAGCACCTTGCCGCGGTCCGGCACGTAGCTGTCGTCCCACGACGGCGCGCGGCACAGCCAGTCGTTCATGCCGATGTCGAGATCCGAGAGGACGAACACCGGGGTCTGCAGTCGCTCGGCGAGATCGAACGCCTGCACCGCCATGTCGAAGCACTCGGTCGGATCCGCCGGGAACAGCACCGGGTGGCGCGTGTCGCCGTGCGAGGCGTAGGCCGCCAGCGTGATGTCGCCCTGCTGGGTGCGCGTCGGCAGCCCGGTGGACGGCCCCACGCGCTGTACGTCGAAAATCACCGCGGGGATCTCCGTGAAATAGCCGTAACCGATGAACTCCGACATCAGCGAGATGCCGGGACCGCTGGTGGGTGTGAAGGCACGCGCCCCGGCCCAGCTGGCGCCGAGCACCATGCCGATGGCCGCCAGCTCGTCCTCCGCCTGCACCACGCAGTAGCGCCGCTCGCGCGTCTCGGGGTCGGCGCGGAAGCGGGCGCAGAAAGAGCGGTAGGCGTCCATCAGCGAGGTCGAGGGGGTGATCGGGTACCAGGCACCGACCGTCGCGCCGGCATACACGCAGCCGAGCCCGGCCGTGGTGTTGCCGTCCATCATGACCATGCCGCCGGTCGCGTCCATCGCCTCGACCCGGAACGGCAGCGGGCACTCGAAATTGGCCTTCGCATAATCCCAGCCGAGCTGGATGGCCTTCATGTTGGCCTCGACCAGGCCGGGCTTCTTGCCGAAGTTGTCCTTCGCCAGCTGCTCGACGACCTTCATGTCGATGTCCAGCAGCGCCGCGAGCGTGCCGACGTAGACCATGTTCTTCATCAGGATGCGCGTGCGCACGCCGTCGAACGCCTCGTTGCACAGCTGCGCGAACGGCGCGCCCAGTACCGTGACATCCTCGCGCGCCAACGCATGGCTGCGCGGCCAGGTCGAGTCGTACAGCAGGTACCCGCCGGGACTGACGCCTGCGAGGTCCTGGGCATAGGTCTGCGCGTTCATCGCGACCATCAGGTCCACGGTACCGGAGCGCGCCCGGTAGCCCTCGCGGCTCACGCGGATCTCGTACCAGGTGGGCAGGCCCTGGATGTTGGACGGGAAGTAGTTCTTCCCCGACACCGGGATGCCCATCCTGAAGAAGCCCTTCATCAGCAGGCCGTTCGCGCTCGCGGACCCCGTGCCGTTGACGTTGGCGAGCTTCAGCGTGAAGTCGTTCACGCGCTCCGGCGTTCTTTTTCCGGACATTCCGGCTCCTCGTCGGTCGCGTAGGGCATGATCACCCGGCTCTTCTGCATGTCCCAGGCCGCCGTCGGGCAGCGCTCGGCGCACAGCCCGCAGTGCACGCACAGGTTTTCGTCCTTCACCATCACCCGTGCCGTGTGCTTGAGCGGCCCGGACACGAAGAAGGGCTGCTCCAGGTTGATCGCAGGGTTCTTGACGCCGTTGCGCAGCGTCTGCTCGTCGGCGTCCGGCAGGATCGCGAGGCAATCCACCGGGCAGATATCGATGCAGGCGTCGCACTCGATGCAGAGCTTGTCGGTGAACACCGTCTGCACGTCGCAGTTCAGGCAGCGCTGCACTTCCTGGGCCGCCTGCTCGCCCGTGAAACCCAGCTCGACCTCGATGTCGAGTTTCTCGAAACGCTTCTTCAGCTCGACGTGCGGCACGAGGCGCCGCTCGAGCGGGTCGAAGTCGTTCGAGTACGCCCACTCGTGCAGGCCCATCTTGCGCGGCTCCATGCGCACCCGGCGCGGGCGGCGCGACTCGAGCGCCCGTCCCTCGCAATGCAGGTGAATGGAGGTCGCCGCCTCGTGGCCGTGCGCCACCGCCCAGATGATGTTCTTCGGACCGAAAGCCGCGTCTCCCCCGAAGAACAGGCCCGGCCGCGTCGAGGCGTGCGTCGCCGCGTCGACCACGGGCACTTCCCACTGGTCGAACTCGATACCCAGGTCGCGCTCGATCCACGGAAAGGCATTCTCCTGGCCGATCGCGAGCACCACGTCGTCACAGGGATAGATCTTCTCGCCGGTGATGCGCTGGTCCGTGATCCGGCCGCGCTCGTCGAGATCGTACTCCATCAGCTCGAACAGCATCCCGGTGAGCTTGCCGTCCTCGACGATGAAAGACTTCGGCGAGTGATTCACCACGATCTCGACGTTCTCCGATTCCGCATCCTCGAGCTCCCAGTCGGACGCCTTGAAGAAGCCGCGCGGCTTGCGCGCCATCACCTTGACGTCGTCGGCGCCGAGGCGCAGCGAGCTGCGGCAGCAGTCCATCGCCGTGTTGCCCACGCCGATGATGAGGACCTTCTTGCCGATCCTGTTGATGTGCTGGAACGCGACCGACTCGAGCCAGTCGATGCCGATGTGGATATTCGCGGCGGCCGCGTCGCGGCCGGGCAACTTCAGGTCCTTGCCGCGCGGCGCGCCGCTGCCGACGAACACCGCGTCCCAGCCTTCGTCAAGCAGCGTCTGCATGCTCTTGATGCGATGACCGAGCTTGATCTTCGCGCCCATGCCCGCGATCAGGCCGATCTCCTCGTCGAGCGTTTCCGCGGGCAGCCGAAAGGACGGGATGTTGGAGCGCATCAGCCCGCCGGGCTTGTCGAGCGCCTCGAAGATCGTGACCTCGTAGCCGAGCGGCAGCAGGTCGTTGGCCACCGTCAGGGACGCGGGGCCCGCGCCGATGCAGGCGACCTTGCGCCCGTTCTTCTTTTTCGGCACCGCGGGAAGGAGATGCGCGATCTCGCCCTTGTTGTCCGCCGCCACGCGCTTCAGGCGGCAGATCGCGACGGGCTTCGCCTCGACACGCCCGCGTCGGCAGGCCGGCTCGCAGGGACGGTCGCAGACGCGCCCGAGGATGCCCGGAAAGACGTTCGATTCCCGGTTCACCATGTAGGCGTCGGTGTAGCGGCCCTGCGCGATCAGCCGAATGTACTCCGGCACGTCGGTGTGCGCGGGACAGGCCCACTGGCAGTCGACGACCCGGTGGAACCAGTCCGGGTGCTGGGTATCGGTGGGCTTCACAAGCCGCTACGCCGTGCCGCAACAATCGCGGTCACGGGACTCTCCTCTATTGCAGTCGTCTCAAGCGACCGTCAGGGACGCAGCATAACCGGGCGGGCGCGGAAGGCAAATAGCTTCCGCGGCCGGTGACCAGCACCGGTCGTGAGAGGACGCTGGAAGCGGCAATGCAGCATGCCGGCCTGTGGTACCAGGCAGGCATGTCGGTTCAGCGTCGGGCCTGCCCGTTTCCTGCTCCTTTGCGAGGTTCACTTGCCAGGCCCGGCAAACTCGGACTGCCAGTCGGCACGTACAGCAGGGGCAGGCTGCTGAGTGCGTTCAGTGGCGGCCAGAAGGTGTTGTTCCTGACGACATTGGCCGGCGGACGAGGCCCTGCAACGGCCCTCGTCTCGTGTTCTTTCCTTTCCATGATCCTGACTCCGCCCCTCTCCATGCGACTCGCGGCGGGGTTGTCGTGTCCGGCTCTCCGGCCGGCTCCCAGGGCAGCCCCGCTCGCGCACTTCGGCCCGGTGTTTCGACCGGCGCCGTTACACCAACAGTAGACCTTCTGCGCCGCTTGTCCAGCACCGGGGCTCAGGCGACGATTTCGAGGTATTCGGCGCCGCGCATCAGCGTGCGGAAGCTGGTCTGGTCGACGTGCACCAGATCCTCGTGATCGCCGGCCTCGAAGTAGACGTCGGCGGCATCGCGCAGGCGCGTGTCGACGATCGTGGGCACGCGATAGTCGGGGCCGAGCGGCGGAATCGCGCCCTTGTCGCAGTCGTAGAACAGCTGGTCGAGCTCGTCCTCGGGCAGGAAGTCCAGCTTCGGGCGACGCAGCGCCGCGCGCAGCCGATCCAGGTCGAGGCGCTCGCTGGCCGGCACGACCGCGAGCAGCGGGCCGATCTGGTCCTTGAGCACGACCGCCTTGGCGAGGGAGCGCGGGTCCACGTGCGCGGTGCGGGCGGTGGCGAGTGCCGTGCTGGTGTGGTGATGGCGGAGAATCTCGTAATCCACTCGCGTCAGGGAGAGGGCGTAATCCACGGTTCTTGCAAGGCTCATGTCGGTTCTCCGCCGGTTCAGTGCAATGTCAGTATAGCCGCGGCGCGGGCGGCTGATCTGGACTCAGTCCAGCCGGGGATCAGTCGCCTGGCAGCGGCTCGACACGCGCCGGAACAGTGCCGGTCTCGACCAGCTCGGCGAACTCGTCCCCGAGGCGCCGCGACTCGGCAATGGCGGTGCGCCAGCGGCGCAGCCGCTGCTGGTCGTCGAACGACCAGAAGTCTTTCCGGTCCGGGATCTTCGCGCCCGGCAGCCGGGCGACGAAGGCTTCCGACGGGCAGAGTATCACCGTGCGATCGACGGCGCGGCGGCTCGCGCGCCGCCAGGGCAGCAGCTTGTCGAACCAGCCCGGCACCAGGTGCGGATAGAAGTGCGGGTAAAGCACCAGGCCTTCGTCTCCCGCCATCGGGCAGTCGAAGTGATAGTCCACGATGCCCCCGTCGCGATACCGGCCGGGCCGGGCGCCGGGGATCGACGGCACGCCCGCCAGCACCAGCGGCACCGCCCCGGTCGCCATCACCGCGAGGGCGAGATTCTCTTGCGTCAGCGCCACCGCCTCGGCCGGCAGCAACGCCGGATCCATGAATGGCGCGCGGTCGCGCGGGTCATGGAACAGCACCCGATCGAAGAACCAGCGGAGCGTGCGTGGCGAAACCAGGTTACCGGCGCCCGCCAGGCCGAGGGTGAGTTTCTGCACCCAGGGCGTCTCGACGGCGGCCACATGCCTGGCCCTGACCACGGTCAGGTTCAGCCGCAGCAGCGGGTGGGACAGGATTTCCTCGACACCGCGCGCGCCCAGCAGCGCATCGAGGATGCCGCGCGTGACCCGGCTCACTTCGGCCGCGCTGGGACGCACGCTGAAGCGCTGCTCGAGATACGCCGCCTCGAAGCGCTCGAAGGCCGCCAGCGGGTCCGCCTGCGCATGGCAGCAGGAGCGCCAGGCGCCGATCGAGGAGCCCAGCAGGAACAGCTTCTCACGCCGCGGCGCGATGAAGTGACTGGCGAGCGCGCGGTCCAGGCCGCCGAGCACCAGCCATTTCGCCCCGCCGGACGCGCCGGCCATGACCGTGAACGCATCCCGGTCGAAGCCGTGCTCCCGGAGGCTCCGCAACGCCGTCGGTCCGGCGAGGATTCGCAGTGCAGGATCTGGCATCGGCGGCAAGGATAAAGGGGCTCGGCCAAAAAGACATTTCTAGCAACATCCCCGCGCGGCCGAATCCGCAGTCTCCCCATTCGGGTACCATCCCCGTCCATGATCGAGACCGGGCCCGCCGTCACCCTGACCTTCGTGGTGTACCTGCTGGTCGTGCTGGCGATCGGCATCATCGCCTGGCGCAACACGGCCGACCTGCGCGACTACATCCTTGGCGGGCGGCGGCTGGGGCGCTGGACCACCGCGCTGTCCGCGCAGGCCTCGGACATGAGCGGCTGGCTGCTGCTCGGGCTGCCCGGCTACGCCTACCTGGCGGGACTCGAATCGCTGTGGCTGGTGGTCGGCCTGCTCGCCGGCACCTGGCTCAACTGGCGCTTCACGGCCAGCCGGCTGCGCATCGCGACCGAGGCCTACGGCGACGCCCTCACCCTGCCGGAATACCTGCAGCGGCGTTTCGCCGATCCGCACGGCCTGCTGCGCCTGCTCGGCGCGTCCGTGGTGCTGCTGTTCTTCACCTTTTACACGGCTTCGGGGCTGGTGGCCGGCGGCAAGCTGTTCGAGACGGTGTTCGGCCTGCCCTACCTCTGGGCAGTGACCGCCGGCGCGGGTGCAGTGCTCGCCTACACCTTCATCGGCGGCTTCCTCGCGGTGAGCTGGACCGATGCGCTGCAGGGCATGCTGATGCTCGTAGCCCTGGTGCTGGTGGCCTGCTTCGGCGTGGTCGTGCTGGGCGGATTCGACGGCCTCGGCGCCGAGCTCGAGGCCGCCAACCCCGCGCTGCTCGACGCCTTCACCGACGTCGCCGGCGCACCGCTGACGACCCTCGCCGTGCTGTCACTGCTCGGCTGGGGCCTGGGGTATTTCGGCCAGCCGCACATCCTGGCCCGCTTCATGGCGGTGCGCTCGGCGGGCGAACTCGACGCCTCGCGCCGTATCGCGGTCGGCTGGGTGATCGTGGCGCTCGGCGCCGCCACGCTGGTAGGCCTCGCCGGCGCGGCCTGGCTCGATCCCCCGCTCGAGGGGGCCGATTCGGAAAAGGTGTTCATGGCGATGGCGGCCGCGCTGCTGCATCCGGTGGTGGCCGGGATCTGCCTCGCGGGCATCCTCGCCGCGGTCATGAGCACGGCGGATTCCCAACTGCTGGTGGCCTCCTCGGCGGTGTCGGAGGATCTCTATCGCGACCTGCTGCGAAAGAACGCCAGCCAGGGCGAACTGCTCTGGATCGGCAGGTTTGCCGTCATCGTGATCGCCATCGGCGCGTTCCTGCTGGCGCTGGATCCGGACAGCAAGGTGCTGGATCTCGTCGCCTACGCCTGGGCCGGCTTCGGTGCGTCGTTTGGCCCCACCATCCTGGCGTCGCTCTACTGGCGGCGCATGAGCCTCGCCGGCGCCTACGCGGGCATCCTGGTGGGCGGCATCACGGTAGTGGCCTGGAAAGCGCTGTCCGGCGGAATCTTCGACCTGTACGAAATCGTCCCCGGGGTCGTCCTGTCGTCTCTCGCCGTGGCGCTGTTCGGCCGGATCGGCAGGCCCGCCCCCATGCCGCAGACGCTCCGGGCCGATTGAACGCCGTCACCCGGCGGTGAGCGCCAGCAACCACGCCGTGACGAGCACAGCGACCGTGGCGAGTCCGGCCAGCCACTGGAGGCGCACGTGCACCAGCACCGGCGGCGGGATCCGCGCCGCCAGCAGGCCCGCACCCAGGCCCGCGACGAAACCCCAGATATGGGCGCCGATGTCCGTGCGCTCGCCGCCGGCGCCGGTGTACGCCAGCAGCGCCACGGCCGCGATGACCGGACCCCAGCGATAGATCCGGCCCTGCACGCTCCGCCGTCGCCCCGCCCAGCCCAGCGAGCCGAGCAGGCCGAGGGCGGCAAATACGGCGGTGGAAGCGCCTATGGCGCGGTGCCCTGGCCCCATGATCAGCACATTGATCACGTTGCCGCAGGCCCCGGCGGCCAGGATCAGCAGCCAGGCGATGCCCGAACCGAGGTAACGGCCCGCGAACCAGCCGAACACGCCGCCGAAGAAGATGTTCGCCGCGAGGTGCTCGAGATCGGCATGCAGGGTGAGCGCCGTCAGGGCGCGCCACCACTCTCCTGCCTGCATCGCGGCCCCGTCGATCCGTCCCGCCGCCAGCCAGTCGCGGTCGAACGCGAGATTGCCGACCGCCAGCGCCACCGCGATCACGGCCACCGCGTAGCCGAGGACGCCCGGCCGACCGTCCGCCAGCGGCTGGCGCGCGGGCGGCTCCGGACGGCTCCGGCGGTTCTCGGCCAGCCACGCATCGAGCTCCCGGCGCGCCTGCGCGGCCTCGTGGGGCGCCACGATCACGATCCAGGTGCCGTCGAGGTCGTGGATGACCGGCCGCAGCCCGACGGCCTCGAGCACCAGCGCGACTTCCCCGCAGAGCTGCCGGTCATGCGCGCGAAAAACTGTTTCCGGCGAGCCGGCGGCGGGGTCCATCCGGCCTATCCTCCCCATCTGCGGGCGCGGACTCAATCACCTTGTGCCGCGATGCAGCGTGCCGCGGCGTGGCGACCGGCTAAGGTTCATCTCGAGTCCGGCCGGCCCGAAAAGTGACCAGGCACGTTCCACGGCCAGGAAAGGAATGACATCAGCTGACATAAACAGGCTAACGTCGGCGAAATTGCAGCTTATTGCAGCGATATTTACCTGAACCACCCATCTGCCGGAGTCTCCTGGCCGATGGCAAAAGTGACCCACATCTGCTATGCTGCATTGCAACAGGAGGCCCCTGGGAGGCCTATGTGATTTCGAGCCGGGCATTTGACGAGCGCTACTGCGAGGACATCACGCTGCCGGACGGCGGCGTCATGCGCCTGCGTCTCGTGCAGGCCAGGGATCGCGACGGCATCATCGAGGGATTCAGCAAACTGTCCGCCGAGACGCGGGTGCAGCGCTGGTTCTATCCCAAGATGAGCCTCAGCGAGGAGGAGATCGAGGCACTTGTGTCCCCGGCCGACGATAACCACGGCGCGATCACGGCCATCGAACTCGGCCCGGACGGCAGCGAGATATCCGGCATCGGGATGGCGCGCTTCGTCCGCAGCAGGGAAAGCCCGGACGCGGCGGAAATCGCCATCACCATCGTCGACGAGTGGCAGGGACTGGGCATCGGGCGCATCCTGCTGCATCGGCTGCTCGCCATGATCAGCGAGCGCGGGATCCCCTTCGTCGACGGCCGGCTGCAGGCCGAGAACCGGCGCATGCGCCACCTGCTGGAACCCTACGTGCCCCAGGGCGGCTTCCTGCGCGAGGACTCGACCCTGAGCTTCCGTTTTCCGGTACCGGCGCCCGGCGACCCGCTCATGGCCCAGCTGGCGCGCAATGCCGCCGCGGTGGTCGGCATGTTCAAGCGCATGGCCGAGGGCGCCATCGTGCTGCCGCTCGCGCTGGCCGAGAAGCAACTGCGCTCGATCGGGCCGAAAGCGCTCCTCGAGGAATTGCGGAAGCGGGACACCGGCGCCAAGCGCGGCTGATCCGCCAGGCGAGCCGGCGCCGGAAATGGTGCGGCCGGAGCAGCCTTGCGCCGCTCCGGCCGCCGGGTCGCTCTTGCGGCGACCCCGTGGGCAGGCGGGGGAGTGCCTACCGCACGCTCACCTTGTGGCGGCTGACCTTGGTGGCCTTCGGGATGACCAGCTCGAGGATGCCGTCCTTCAGTTCGGCCTTGGCCTTGTCGCCCACGACACTCACCGGCAGCGGAATCGTCCGCTCCATGCTGCCGCGGGCCATCTCGGCGCGATAGAAAGTCTCGGATTCCTCCTTTTCCGACACTTCGCGATGCACCGCGATCGTCAGGAAATCATCCGCAATGGTGATCTCCAGGTCCTTTTTCTCAATCCCGGGGAGCTCGGCGCGCACCAGCAATTCGTTGTCGCGGTCCACCATGTCGATCCGCGGGAACTTCATCTCGAAGCTCTCGAGTTCGGCAAGCAGCGGACGCCTCCAGCCCATCGGCTCCATCCACGGGCGCGAGAAGAGGCTTTCGAGCAACTCTTCCATGCCCAGCAGAGGCTTGTTGATCCGCGCGACGCTCCTCGAGCCCTTCCCCGTTGTCTGCGGGGTCAACTCGCGTACCGTCGACATGCTCATTACCTCCCAATCGGGTTTGTGCCACGGGAAAATCTCCCTCTGGCACCTCTAAATCTAGTTGGCTGGCGGGGGCCGGCCATTGCGGTAAAAGCGGATTGACCGGATTGCGGCTTGCCAACGTTCCGGGCGCCAAAGAAAATTGCATAAACAATA
>Ga0114946_10002220_pt1 | contig 13368 bp, 12 predicted proteins | sample WalLakDeSediment_FD_88676 | JGI IMG/M metagenome (GOLD analysis project Ga0114946, IMG submission 88676) | Lake sediment microbial communities from Walker lake, Nevada to study Microbial Dark Matter (Phase II) - Walker Lake 11/02/13 Deep Sediment | ecosystem: Environmental > Aquatic >...
CGGCGCGCAGGGCACCCTCGACGTCGCGCGCCAGGGCGCCGGGGCCGCCCGCGGCGACCCGCGACCACGCCCCCTCCCCATACAGCATCGCGTCCGCCACGGCGTCGGCAAGGTCGCCGCCGACCAGGCGCGTCGCCTGCCAGGCCGCCGGGTAGGCGCGGCGCACGCGCTCACCACCGGCGGCCATCGCCTCCGCGGGCTGCCACACGGCCGACCGCTCCACGGCGTCCAACAGGAACCAGTTCACCCGACGACCCCTCCGGTCACGGCCCCTGGGCGACTCTGCGAACGCGTCTCCGTGTCGGGCTCGCCCGCGAGCCAGGTCTCGAGGCCGTTACGCTCGAAGGCGATCACGGCCGCCCGCCTGCCCGCTGCGATCGCCTCGTCCATCCGATGGAAATCCCACCACGCGACACTCGGGTAACTGGAGATCAGGCGCGCGCCCGGCGGCACGTCCAAGCCCCACTCGTACGACTGGGCCGCCAGCGCCATGCCGCGCGCGAGCCTGCGCCACGGACCCAGCGCCCCGCGCGCCAGCAGCCAGTCGCGCCAGCGCGCGCCTGCACCTGTCCCGTGGAGCCAGCGGATCAGCCCGATCACCCGCGATCGGCCTGCGTCGATGCCGGCGTGCAGACCCAGGGAGCGCTCGGGGTTCAGCCGGGCAAGGGCCCGGAAGGGAACGGCCTCCACGAAGCCGCCGTCCACCCACACGTGCTCGCCGTCGACCACCGGCGAGAAGTAGCCGGCCAGGGCGGAGCTCGCCACCACCGCGCGTGCCAGCGGGCCCTCGCTCAGGAAACCGAGATCGCCCGTCACGAGGTCCGTGCACGCGACCAGGAGCGGCAGCTGGAGGTCGTCGAAGGTCGCGCCCCGGAACACGTGACGGTCGAGCCACGCCTCGAGCTTGCGCCCGCGGATGAGGCTCGCCTGGTCCAGACCGGGGTCGAGGGCCTGGCGCCACAGGTCGCGGACGTCGATGCCGCGGAGCAACCCGGCGATCTCGGTCGCCGACATCCCCAGGGCGGCCATCGCTCCGACCATCGCGCCCGAGCTGGTGCCGGCGATGGAGTCCGGACGCCAGCCACGTTCGGCCAACGCCTCCAGCACGCCGACGTGCGCCGCGGCGCGCGCCGTCCCGCCTCCCAGGGCGATCCCGAGCCCAGCCCGTGTCGCTTCCATCCCTGGCATGGTACCCGGCCCGGGACGCCGCCAACACGCGTGGTAGCTTGACGCCGATGGCGTCGATCTACCAGCGGGCGCGCCCGCGCCGCTTCGACGAGGTGGTGGGGCAGGAACACGTCAAGGACGTGCTCCTCGCCGCGTTGCGCCTCGGGCGCGTCGGACACGCGTACCTGTTCTCCGGGCCGCGCGGCGTCGGCAAGACCACCACCGCGCGCCTGCTCGCCATGGCGGTCAACTGCGACGCCGAGGCCCCTGAGCGCCCCTGCGGGGCCTGCGAGTCGTGCCTGCTGGTGCAGCGCGGCGACCACCCCGACGTCATCGAACTCGACGCCGCCTCGAACAACTCGGTCGACGACGTCCGCGATCTGCGGGAGAAGGTCCGCCTCGCCTCCCTGCGTGGCGGGCGGCGCGTCTGGGTGTTGGACGAGGCCCACATGCTGTCGCGGGCGGCCGCCAACGCGCTGCTCAAGACGCTGGAGGAGCCGCCGCCGGGCCTGGTGTTCGTCCTGGCGACGACCGAGCCCGAGAAGTTGCCGCCGACGGTCCTGTCGCGCTGCCAACACTTCCGCTTCCGCCGACTGAGCGTCGAGCAGATCCGTTCGAAGCTGACGCGGCTGGCGGCCGAGACGGGCGTGGAGGCCGACGACGATGCCCTCTCGCTCGTGGCCCGCGCGGCCGACGGCGCGATGCGCGACGCGGAGTCGCTGCTCGAGCGCCTGCTGGTCGAGGGCGAGCGCGTGACGCTGGAGCGGGCGGAGGCGGCCCTCGGGCTGCCGCCGGGCGAGCGCCTGGTGCGGCTCGCCGCGGCGCTGGCAGACGGCGCGTGGGACGCGCTGCTCGGCGAGGCCGGCTCGCTCTACCGCGATGGCTTCGCACCGCGGACGGTCGCCGAGCAGCTGGGCCGCACGCTGCGCGATGCCCTGTTCGCCGCGGTCACCGGCGAAGCCGGCCCCGCCATCGGCCTGGGAGCAGACGACCTCGCCCGCGCGATCGAGGCGCTCGACGAGGCCAGCGAGCGGTTCGTGCGCCAAAACGACCTCTACGCGCTCGAGGTGGCCCTGCTGCGGGTGGCGAGCTCCCTGAGGCGCGGGCGGCTTCCCGAAACCCTCGAGGCCGCGTCCGCGGACGCGGCCGAGGCACCAGCGCCGGTGCCACGAGCGGCCCCCGAAGTCTTCGAACCGAACGGGCGCAGGGCGCCCGAGGCGGCACCCACCGCGGCAGCGACGCCCACCGCGTCCAGCGAACCCAGGCCAATGCCACCGGCGGCGGAGACCAGGACGGCCCCACCCGAGGCGGCCGCGGGGCCGGAGACGGCAGAGGCGCCTCATGCCGCCGGCGGTCCGCGCCCCCCGCGGTTCTCCTGGCACCCGGTCATGGCGCGCGCCGGCACCCAGCTCAAGGCGTTCCTGCTGCCGGCGACCGCCGAGGTCGAGGCGGGGACGCTGACGCTCCGCTACGACGAGCGCCACGCCTTCCACTTCGGCCAACTGCGCAAGCGCGAGCAGGAGCTGCTGCAGCTGCTCGACGACGCCGACGCCGCGTGGCTCGAAGTGGTGATCGAGGGCCCGGGTGGCCGCGACCGCCACGGACCCAGGTCGCCCGGAGGCGCGGCCGAAACAAAAAAGCCGTGACGGGGCCGGCGCCCAGCGCGCCGGTTCCGGCCCCACCCAAGCCGAATCAGCCGGCGCCGGCGCAGGCGGCGCCCGAACCGGCGCCGCGGGCACGTGAACCGTCACCTGACGCGCCCGAACCGACGCCGGCGGCGCCAGAGCCGGCGCATGCCCCATCCAACACCGGGACCGAGGGCGCGGATGACGACGGGGGGTCGCCGGGCGACGCCAGCGACGAGGGCGCCCAGTCCGACCCGTTCGCTGACGGCGTTCCACCCGACCCCTTCGACGAGGGCGCGCCATCCGACCCCTTCGATGAGGGCGCCCGACCCGACCCGTTCGCGGAGGCCACACCGGAGCGACCCACCACCGCGAGCGAGCGCGCGGCCGTGGCGACGCGCCGGCCGCCCGGGGCCTCCGCCGAGGCGCTCGCCGAAGCCGCCGCCGGCGATCGCCTAGAATTGCTGCGCTCGGTCTTCCCCGGCCGGGTGCTGCGCGTGGTCCCGGACGCGACGCCGGGCAGGACCGGCGGCCGGTCCCCCACACTGGACGACGGGGAGGCCCTACCCCTCGACGCACCCGCCGACGCCGACGGCGTCGACACCGACACCAACGAACCCGGAGGTTCGCCATGAACGTGCAGAAGCTGATGAAGGAGGCGCAGCGCGCCCAGAAGAAGATGGCCGAGGCGCAGGAGCGACTCGCCAGCATGACCGTCGAGGGGACTGCCGGCGGCGGCCTCGTGCGCGTCACGGCGACCGGCGACGGCAGCGTCACGGCGGTCGCCATCGACCCGAGCGCGGTCGACACGGAGGACCTCAGCCTGCTCGAGGACCTGGTGACGGCCGCCGTGGCGGACGCCCAGCGTCGTAGCCGCGAGCTGCAGGAGAGCGAGATGGGCTCGGCCGTCGGCGGCCTCGGCGGCATGCCGGGGCTGTTCTGACGCCGGCGGCGACCGCGTGCGCTTCCCCGCCCCGCTCGTCACCCTGATCCGCGAGCTCGGGCGCCTCCCGGGGATCGGCCCGAAGTCCGCGCAGCGACTGGCGTTCCACCTGTTCAACCGCCCGACGGCGGACGTCGAGGCGCTGGCCCAAGCGCTGCTCGACGCGAAGCACGGGCTCGACCGCTGCCCCGCCTGCTTCCACGTCAAGAGCAAGGACGCGCCGCTGTGCGCCGTCTGCGAGGACCCTCGCCGCGACGCGTCGCTGGTGTGCGTCGTCGAGCAGCCCGCCGACGTGCTGGCGATCGAGCGCTCCGGCGTCTACCAGGGTCGCTACCACGTGCTCCACGGTGTCCTGTCGCCCATGCACGGGGTGGGCCCCGACGAGCTCACGCTCGACGCGCTATGGGCGCGCCTCGACGGGATCGAGGAGGTGGTGCTCGCTACCTCGACGACCGTCGAGGGCGAGGCGACCGCCATGTACCTGGCCCGCTCGCTGCACGAGCACGGCGTGCGCACGAGCCGCATCGCCTACGGCCTGCCCGTCGGCGGCGACCTGGAGTACGCCGACGAGGTGACGTTGGGCCAGGCGATCGCGCACCGGCGTCCCTTCTGACCCCGCCGGCGGCGTAGCCCCGGCGACGGCCGGCGGGGAACGCCCGGCGACCGACTGCGACGCGCCCCCGACGTGCGCCGGGCGGGCCCCGCCCGGGCCGCTGCGACCCAAGCCACCTTGACGCCGCCGGATCCGTCCATATAATGGCGCCCGTTTCGAGAGGACGTGATCCGTGGCCAAGAAGAGAGCCGCGACAAGCAGCAACCGACTCGTCATCGTGGAGTCGCCCACCAAGGCCCGCACCATCGAGCGCTTCCTGGGCGACGGTTTTCGTGTGGTCGCCAGCATGGGCCACGTGCGCGACCTGCCGGCGAACGCGAAGCAGGCGGGCGAGGCCGCCAAGGGCCTGACGTACGGGATCGACGTCGAGCACGACTACCGGCCGCACTACGTGGTGTCGCCGCAGAACCAGTCGAAGGTGCGCGCTCTCAAGCAGGCGCTCGCCGGCATGGACGAGGTCTACATCGCGACGGATGAGGACCGCGAGGGTGAGGCCATCGGCTGGCACGTCGTCGAGGTGCTGAAGCCGAAGGTGCCCGTCAAGCGCATGGCGTTCCACGAGATCACCGAGGCGGCCATCCGCCGCGCCCTCGAGGAGACCCGCGACATCGACGCCAACCTCGTCGAGGCGCAGGAGACGCGGCGCGTGCTCGACCGCCTGGTCGGCTACGCCATCAGCCCGCTCCTGTGGCGCAAGATCGCCCAGGGCCTCTCCGCCGGCCGCGTCCAGAGCGTGGCCGTGCGGCTCCTGGTCGAGCGCGAGCGCGAGCGGATGGACTTCGTGCCCGCCGCCTACTGGGACGTGGAGGCGAGCGTGGCGACCGCCGCCGGCGCCCACGGCGCGACCAGCGCCGCCGAAGTGGGCCGCGTCCCAGACGCGGGCCCCTTCCGCGCCGCCCTGACGCAGCTCGACGGCGTCCGGCTGGTGAGCGGCAAGGACTTCGACGACCACACCGGCCGACTCGCGGCCGGGATCGTCCCGGGCAAGGACGTCGTCGTGCTGGACGAGCGCGGGGCCCAGACCGTGGCCGACGAGGCCGCGGCGCGGCCGTGGCGCGTCGCCGCGATCGACCACCGCGAGGAGGCGCGGCGTCCCGCGCCGCCCTTCATCACGTCGACGCTGCAGCAGGAGGCGTCGCGCAAGCTCGGCTGGTCGGCGCGCGACACCATGCGCGTCGCCCAGGGCCTGTACGAGCGCGGCCTGATCACCTACATGCGCACCGACAGCACCAACCTCGCCGCGGAGGCACTCGACGCCGTGCGGCGGACCGTCCGCGCGCGCTACGGCGACGACCACCTGCCGCAGGCGCCCCGCATCTACGCGAGCAAGTCCAAGAACGCACAGGAGGCCCACGAGGCCATCCGACCCGCGGGCACCGAGATGCGCACCGCCGAGGAGCTCGGGCTGCGCGATCGCGACGCCGCGCTGTACGACCTCGTGTGGAAGCGCACCGTCGCGAGCCAGATGGCGGACGCGAGGTTGCGCTTCACCACCGCCCAGCTCGAGGTCCAGGCCGACGGCAAGACGGCGACCTTCCGCGCGAGCGGCCGCACCACCCTGTTCGCCGGCTTCTTCCGCGCGTACGTCGAGGGCCGCGACGACCCCAACGGCGAGCTCGACGCCCGCGACCAGGCGCTGCCGCCACTCGCGATCGGCGACGCGATCGATCCGCGCGACGTCACCGCGGTGCCGCACGAGACCAAGCCCCCGGCGCGCTACACCGAGGCGAGCCTCGTGAAGCGCCTCGAGGGCGAGGGCATCGGGCGCCCGAGCACCTACGCGGCCATCCTGGACACCATCGTGCAGCGCGGCTACGTGCGCAAGCAGGGCAGCCAGCTGGTGCCGACCTTCACCGGCTTCGCCACCACCCAGCTGCTCGAGGCGCAGTTCGCCGAGCTGGTCGACGAGAAGTTCACCGCCAAGATGGAGGACGACCTCGACGAGATCGCGCAGGGTCGGCAGGCACGCGTCCCCTATCTCGACGCGATCTACGCCGGCGAGAGCGGCATCGCCCGGCGCGTCACCGGCGGTCTGGCCAGCCTCGACGCCAAGGAGATCAGCACGATCCGGCATCCGCGCTGGGAGCCGTTCGCGGTCAGCGTCGGACGCTACGGTCCGTACGTCGAGGGCGAGATCGAGGGCGAGACGCTGCGCGCCAGCCTGCCGGACGAGGCCGCCGTGGCGGACCTGACGCGGGACGATCTCGAGCGCGCGCTCCGCGAGCGCAACGCGCCGGACGCCTCGCTCGGCCAGCACGAGCCGGGCGGCGAGCCCATGTTCCTCAAGCGCGGGCCCTATGGCCACTACCTGCAGCTGGGCGACGGCACCGACGAGGGCCGCCCCAAGCGCGTGTCGCTGCCCCCCGGCGTCGCGCCCGAGGCCGTCGATCGCGAGATGGCGCAGGCGCTGCTCGACCTCCCGCGGCGCCTCGGCACGCACCCGGAGAGCGGCGAGCCGGTGGAGGCGCACATCGGCCGCTTCGGGCCGTACGTACGGCACGAGAAGCTGTTCGCCAGCCTGCCGAAGGGGACCGACGTGCTCGGCGTCGACCTCGCGACGGCGCTCGACCTGCTGGCCAAGAAGCGCGACCGCGGCGCCGCCCGCCTGACACTTGGGGAGCACCCCGACGACGGCGCGCCCGTGACGCTGCACGACGGCAAGTACGGCCCGTACGTCAAGCACGGCAAGGTCAACGCCTCGCTGAACGAGGGGAGCGACCCCGACGCCCTGACCCTGTCCCAGGCCCTCGAGTTGCTCGCCGCGCGCGTGGCCGCCAACGGCGGCGGCAAGCGTTCGACGGGCGCGAGGGGCCGGCCCGCGGCCAAGCGGACGGGCGCGGGCAAGCCCAAGGCCGGCGCCAAGCGGGCGGGCGCCGCCAAGGGCGCCACCAAGGGCGCCGCCACGGCGCGCCGCCCGGCGGCGGGGGCGAAGCCGAAGAAGCCCGCCGCGGCGGCCAAGCCCAAGGCGACGCCCGAGGACCTGATCCCCTTCCTCGACCGCCTCGACCCCGGCGACCGCGAGGTGGTGGCCGCCGTCGACGGCCTCGGCCGGACGGCCGAGCCGCTGGGCGCCGTCGCCCGACGCCTGGGTCGCAGCGAAGACGACGTCGAGGCCGCCGCCAAGCGCGCCCGCTTCAAGCTGCGCATGGCCTACGGAAAGGCCCGCGCGGGCTGACGCCCGCGCGCAGGACGAGCGAGCCGCGACGGCGGCGGAAGGGCGCCACGGATGCCGAGCGACGAGGTGGGACGGGTGGTCGGCGTGCTCGGCCTAGCCCGCGCGGCGGGCGAGGCGGGCGCCGCCCTGCCGGGGCGCGCGTGGGTGGCGGCCCGCCTGGAGCGCCGCATCGGCTGGCGCCTGCAGCGACCGCGCTGGCTGCTGGCGCTGGACGCCGCCGTCATCGTCGACCTCCCCTACGGCGACTTCCGTGTCCTGCAGCGCGGCGACGCGCTCGAGCTCCCGGCCGGGACCGAAGTCGCCCTGCAGCCGGTCGCCGACGCCGTCTCGCTCCTCTGGCACGACGACGATGCGTGACGCGGCCGCGTCTCGCCATCGCGAGGCCGACGGCTACACTGGACGCGTGCGCCGAACCCAGGTCCGCGACGCCCTCGTGCTGCGGCGTTCGCCGCTGCCGAGCGGCGACGTGGTCGCCACGCTGCTCTCGCCGACGGGCACCTGGCGGGCGATCGCGCGCAAGGGGCGGCTGCCTGGCGGCAACCTGGCCCGGCTTTCGCTGTTCCACGACGTCACGGTGCAGTTCTGGCGCCGCAACGACGACGACCTCGCGCTGATCACCCAGGTCCAGCTGAACGGCGCCCTCGCCGGCCTCGCCCGACCCGAGGCCTACCCGTACGCCCACCTGCTCGCCGAGTTGGCCGACGTGCTGACGGTCGAGCAGCCGGTCGACGAGCGCTGCTACGCGCTGGTCGCCAGCGGCCTACGGGGCCTGCACGCGCACGCCGACCCCGAGGCCGTCGGCCTGGCGTACGCCTGGCGGCTGCTGGCGCTGGCGGGGGTCGCGCCCGACGTGCGGGCGTGCGCGGGGTGCGGCGGCGAGCCGAGCCACCTGTGGATCCCCGCGGGACAGGCGCGTTGCGCCGCCTGTGCTGCCGGCGTCGGCGGCGATCGCGACACGGACGAGGCGCTCTTCTTCGGCCCGGAGGCCCTTGCCGAGCTCGACGCCCTGGTTCGGGGGCCGCTGGCGTCCGCGGTGCACCACCCGCCGGTCGAGCGCGCGCGCCACTGGCGCGCGCTGCGGCGCTTCGTGCGCTGGCACGTCGGCCGCGTGCGCGCCCTGGAGGCCCTGCCGTGTTGACGCTCTTCGCCGCCGTCGCCGTCGGCTACCTCCTTGGCGCCATCCCCAGCGCGGAGCTCGCCGCCCGCCTCAAGGGACGGCGGATCTTCGAGGTCGGCTCGGGGAACATGGGCGCGATGAACACCGCCCGCAACCTGGGTATCGCCCTCGGCGCCGCGGTCCTCGTGGCCGACGTGGCCAAGGGGGTGGCCGCCACGGCGGCGGCGCTCGCCATGGCCTCGTTCGTCGGTCTCGGCCCCGAGGAGCGGCTCGTCGTGGCGCTCGCGGCCGGGGTGGCCGCGGTCGTCGGCCACGCCTGGTCGGTGGTCGTGGGCTGGCGCGGCGGCAAGGGGCTCGCGACGATCCTCGGCGTGTCGCTGCCGCTGTACCCGTTGGGCGGGTTGGCCGGCCTCGGGCTGATCCTGGCGCTGCTGCTCATCACCCGGCGTGCCCACCTGGCCGCCGTCCTCGCCCTGCTGTCCTACCCGTGGCTGGTCGCGCTGGTCGCCCTGCGGACCGGCGAGCCGATCGAGACGGCCTTCGCCCTGTTCACCGGCACGTTGCCGCTCGCCGTGGTGTCGCTCATCAAGCACCGGCCCAAGCGCAAGTCCGCCGACGGCTGACGGCGGGCCGCCGACGACCGACGGGCGCCGACCGCCCCGGCCAGGGCGGCCGCCGGGCCGCCGCCCGTCGCCTCACTGCCAGCGCTCGAAGGCCTCCGGCGCTTGGCCCAGGAGCAGGGCCCGCGCCTCGCCGACGAGGTAGAGGCTGCCGGCGACGACCACCGTCGGCGGGTCGGGCGCGGCGGGCGCGCCGGAGGCGGCCGCGACCGGCTCGGCGTCCGCGGACGCGAGCGCCAGGGCCGCGGCTGCCTCGAGCGCCTCGCCCACGTCGTCGACCGCGACGACGCCCGCGCCCGCCAGGGCGCGGACCCGCTCGGCCCCGAGTGCGCGGACCCGCTCGGCCCCGAGTGCGCGTAGCCGCTCGGCCAGCTGCACCGCCGTCGCCGCGCGTGGGCTGCGCGTCGCGCGGGTCGCCACCAGGACGGGCGCCAACCGGCTCAGCGCCGCGGGCAGGTCGCCGCCGAGGCGGTCGTCGGTCACCCCGAGGACCGCGACGCGAGCGCGCGCGTCGAGCCGGTCGAGCGCGCCGGCCAGCGCCACGGCCCCGGCGGGGTTGTGGGCCCCGTCGAGCAGCCAGCGGCAACCGTGGGCCTCGACGCGTTCGAGGCGACCGGGCCACTCGACCGCCCCGGCCCCGGCGACCACGGCGTCCCAAGGCACGCCCCACGCCCGCGCCGCCAGCGCCGCGGCCGCCAGGTTGCGCGCCTGGTGGGCGCCGAGCAGGGGCGCCCGGATCGCCGTCTGACCGAGCCCGCGCACCTCCACCCCCGCCCAGCCCACGTCGCGCAGCTCCGCGCCCATCTCGTCGACGACCTCCAGCGCGGCGCCGATCTCCGCGGCGCGGGCGCGGACGACGCCGAGCGCCACCCCCTCGGCCGACGTCACCGCCGGCCGCCCGGCACGCAGGACGCCGGCCTTCTCGCCGGCGATCGTGGCGACGTCGCGGCCGAGCACCGCCTCGTGATCGAGGGCGATCTGGGTGATGACCGAGAGCGTCGGCTCGCTGGCATTGGTCGCGTCGAGGCGCCCACCCATGCCGACCTCGAACACCGCGCGGCCGACCCCGGCGCGGGCGAAGGCGAGCGCGGCGACGGCGACCAACACCTCGAAGAAGGTGGCGCCCAGGCGCTCCGCGTGCGGCCGGACCTCGCGCAGCGCCGCGCCGAGCGCGGCGTCCGGCAGCGGTCGGCCGTCCACCGTGAAGCGTTCGCCGAAGCGCGAGAGGTGGGGGCTGACGAAGCGCCCGACCGGGCCGGGCGCGGCGGCGCCCGCGGACCGCGGTGCCCGGGCGGGCCGCAGGTCATCGGCGCGCAGCATCGCGTCCAGCAGGGCGACCGTCGAGCCCTTGCCATTGGTGCCCGCCACCAGCGCGACCTCGAACGCGCCCTGCGGATCGCCGAGCGCGGCGAACAGCGAGCGCGTGCGCGCCAGCCCAGGGTGGATCCCGAAGCGCTGGAGGCGCTCGACCCACGTCCAGTCGTCGTCGGCGGTCACGTCGCCTCGTCGGCCGCGGCCAGGCGTCGCAGCTCCTCGTCGCCCGTCGGCGGCTCGTGGTGGCGGGCGACCAGCTCGACGACCCGGGCGTCGACGCCCAGGGCGCGCAGTCGGCCCGCGCCGAGGGCCGCGTGGTCGGCGTGGACGCGCCAGGCGCCGCGCAGCGCCGCCGGGAAGCGCTCGGCCGCGGCGGGACCGGGTGTCCAGACGTGCACCAGCACCCGTTCCCACACGCGGTACGGGCGCTCCGACTTGCCGACGTCGTGCAGCAGCGCCGCCCGGACGGTGCGGGGCTCGGCGTCGGGGTGGCTCGCCAGCAGTCGGCGCGCCACGCGGCAGGCGTGGTCGCGGTCGCGGGCGTCCATCGCGCGGTAGGCGTCGGCCTCCGGATCCTCGAGCCAGCGCAGCGCGAAGGCGTCGTCCGGGCGGGCGAGGCCGGGCGCGAGCCCTACGAGCGTGCGCCGGACCAGGCCGGCGAGATGCCGAAGCGCGTTCACGGGCGCGAGTCTACCCGTCGGCGCGGCACGTATCATGGCGACCGATGCGTGCCCTGCTGCTCCTCATCGTGCTGCTCGCCGCGCCGCTGGCGCTGGCCCAGGACTTGCCGCTCGACGGCCGTGGCTGGCCCGTCGGCGAAGACCCGGAGGCGGTGGCGGACGCCGCCGTCCTGGTGTGGCTCGAGCGCGAGCCGGTCGCGATCGCCGAACTCGCGGCGCTGCCCGCCGAGGAGGTCTGCCGGCGGCTCCCCGAGACGCTGCAGGCGCCCCCGCCGCCGCCCGGCACCCGCGTGGTGCTGGAGGACCGCCGCCGGCTCGAGCTGGACCCGGACGACGAGCGCCGTGCCTACACCTACGCGGCCGTCCGCCCTGGCGACGTGCTCGACGTGGTGCAGGTCGACCTGGCGCCGACCGACGAGGGCTGGCGGGTCGAGCGTGTGGCGTTCCGAACGACCGCGGAGCTCACCGGCGTGCGCGCCTGGCTGCAGACGCCAGCGGCGTCGGGGGCGTTCGTGGCGCTGACCCTGCTGGTGCTCTTCGGACTCGCCCGCCCCTCGCCGCTGCGGCGCGGTCTGGCCATGGGGCTCGCCACCGCGCGGAGACACCGCACCACGATCGCGGTGACGATGGGACTGCTCTACGTCACGTTCGCGTTGGGCGTCGGCACGGGCGCCGCCCTGCCGCCGGAGTGCGACGCCGCCATCGTGGCGGTCCTGGAGGGGGCGATCCAGCAGGTGGGGGCCGGGCAGGCGTACGCCAGCGGCGACGTCGCCCGGGCCGCGGCGACGACCTTCTACCAGAACTTCGTGGTGGTCACCTTCAGCGTGCACTTCTTCCTGACGCTGCTCCTCGGCGTGCCGAGTTACCTCGTCGCGATCCCGCAGTTCTTCCTGGTGGCGGTCACGTTCGGCCCCGTCGTCGGAAGCCCACTGCTGTCGCTGCTGCCGCTGCTGCTGCTGCTCGCGATCGAGTTGACCGCCTACTTCCTGGTGATCTCGGGCGGCGGCATCGTGCTCGGCACCGTGTTTCGGCGTGGCTTCGGCGCCTACCCGTCGGCGGCGCGGCAGGCCGCGTCGCTGCTCGTCCCTGCTGGGCTGCTGCTGCTCGCGGGCGCCTGGTACGAGGCCGTGCTGCTGGTCGCGCTCGTTCCCTGAGCGCCCCAAACGGCCCGCACCGCGGTCGCGACGTCGCGCAGGTCGCGCGCGCCGGCGAACGCAGCGGCGCCGGGCCCGACGGCGATCAGCGGCACCTCCGCGTGGGTGTGCCGCCGGTCGAGCGCGTCCTCGAGGTTGCCGTGGTCGGAGGTGACGACCAGCGTGACACGGCTCGCCAACGCGGCGAGGAGCGCGGCGACGAAGCGGTCGAGGCGCTCGACCAGCGCCGTCGCGGTCGCCAGCTCGGCCCGGTGCCCCACCTGGTCCGTGACCCACACGTCGAGGTAGGTCAGCGGGTGGTCGGCCGCCAGCGCCGCGAGGCGGCGCGCCTCGCGGCCGACGTCGCCGACCCCGTGCCGCTGCACGCCGCCGCCGCTCGCGGAGCGCTGCCAACCGCCCCCGTCGAAGTCGGGCGCGACGGCCCGGCCCGCGGCCCACGCCTCGCGCCCGCGCAGCGGCACGTCGGCCGCGCGCGCCGCCACGACGGCGGCGGGCGCGCGGGCGCGGCGGTGGCGGCCCGTGGGACGGGCCAGGGCCTCGAGGTAGGCGTCGGGGTAGGCGTTGGCCAGGGCCGCACCCACGCCTGGGGCGGCGGCGGCCGCGTCGTGGAAGAGCGTGTCCCGCTCCAGGAACGCGCGCAGCCTGGGCCCGGGCCACGGTCCGTACGGCCCGCCCATGACGGCGACGGCATCGCGGCCGGTGAGCAGCGTGCTCTGGCCGGTGGCCGACTGCGGCCGGCCGGGATGGCCGAGGGTGGCGTCGAGGGCGCTCACGGCGCGCCCGGGCTCTGACACGCGCCCGAGGTCGCGCAGCCAGGGACCGCCGGCCAGCGCCGTCAGCGTCGGCGCGTGGGCGGCCGCGAACGGGTTGCGCAGCGGGTCCGGCTCGCCCAGGCCCACGCCGTCGAGGAAGAGGAACAGGACGGCGTCGTTCAGGCGCCGACCCCGACGGCCGCCTTCA
>Ga0114946_10002221_pt1 | contig 13362 bp, 18 predicted proteins | sample WalLakDeSediment_FD_88676 | JGI IMG/M metagenome (GOLD analysis project Ga0114946, IMG submission 88676) | Lake sediment microbial communities from Walker lake, Nevada to study Microbial Dark Matter (Phase II) - Walker Lake 11/02/13 Deep Sediment | ecosystem: Environmental > Aquatic >...
ACAGCATATTCAGCGCTTAGAGAACCTACGCAACATACAAGACCTACGACTATCTTCTTTCTCTTATGAATCTGTACCGATAGATACTCCGGCAAGCGAGACGGTTTTATACTGCGATCCTCCATATGAGGATACAGCGTCTTATCAGAACGGCATCGACCACGACGAGTTCTACAATTGGGTAAAAGCAAGCTCATACAGTGTATATGTGAGTAGTTATGATTCCCCGTTGCAAGAGGTACACAGTTGGCGGCATCGTAGTGTCTTATCCGCTACTAACAACAGCAAGGTAGTAACAGAGCGGCTATACTGCAACAGGGGTAAGACTTTGCCTATACAGGGTTGTTTAGTACGGGGTTAACTCAAAATGAAGAAGTACCATTCTAAGGATGTATGCAGAATATTTTTATGTTAAATATGTAACCATTTCGAGGACTTCATCGGAATGGTTGAGGTTAGCAGAACATAATTGAATTTGAAAAGGAGGATCAAGAGATGACATTTCTAACTGGCAGTGCCGAGGGGGATAAGGCTTTAGGGATGATGTTGTTCTATTACATTGCAGGAACTGTAACGTTTTTCGTTGCGTTCTCCTTCCTGTGTGATGGAGTAAAGTTTTTTCTAAAAAGGAGAAGGTAGTAGAACATGGGAATAGGAGATTTTATAGAGGTAAGTAGAGCCTACTTTAAGGAAAAGTTTCCTTCTTGCCTCAAGAGGATAAATTATAACATATCATTAGGATCAGATGCAGATAGTGGTGATGGTACGATTAGTATTTTAGTGTTTCTTGAAGCAGATGGGCAGAGTCTGGTAGACCAATATTTAGTGTTTAGATCATTAGTTTTAGAGATGAAAGAGATAGAGGAGGTAGAGAGATGCATGATTTACAGATAATAGACAAAACGGCAAAAGAGTTGCAGAACATTAATCCTGAAATAGTAGACAGGTTGATAGGAGTTTTTACGCCATTAGTTGGCATCTTGAAAAAGTTCGAGCCAGAGTATGAAAAGATAATTGAAGATGCGAAGACAGAGATAACACCGGAAGTAATAGAGAGGGCTAAATCACTTAGGATAAGGATAAGTAAGGTTCGTATTGAGGCTGAGAAGTCCAGAAAGAATGAGAAGGACGACTACCTCAGAGCAGGTAAGGCAATAGATTGGGTAGGCAAAAAGATTAAAGATGCTGTGTCAGACAAAGAGAAAGAGCTTGAGGACATAGAGAAATACTTTGAGTTGCTGAAAGCAAAAATGATTGAGTCAAACAGGGCAGAGAGGGTAAGAGTTTTGACAGAATTATTCCCTAATGATCCACTGCCTTTTTCTGACCTGGGGCAGATGGAAGAAGAGATGTGGGCACCTTATCTTGAGGGTAGAAAAAAAACACATGCTGAGAAGATTGCTGAAGAGAAGAGAAAAGAAGAAGAACGGCAGAAAGAGTTAGAAAGGCAAAGAGCCATAGAGGTTGAGAATGCCAGACTGAAGGCAGAGCAAGCCCTAAGAGAGAAAGAGATACAAGAAGAGAGGACTAAACTTCTTGCTGAACAGGCGAAGAGGGAACAAGCTCTACAGGAAGAACAAGAGCGAAGACAGAAAGAGCTTCAAGCAGAAAGAGACAGGATAAGATTAGAGAACATGAAACAACTTGAGGCAGAGAGGGCAAAGATTAAGTTGGAGCAGGCTGAAAAGGAAAAGCGTCTTCTTCTTGAGAGAGAAAAGTTAGAAGCTGAAAAGAAGAGAAGGGAATTGGAGTACCAAGCAGCAAGAGAAAAGGCAAAGCAAGATGAAGCGATGAGGGCGAAGGAGCTTGAAGAAAAAAGAACCTGCAATGATGACCACAAAATGATAATCCTGAAAGATCATCTAAGGTCAATTTATAGGGAGCTTCGGTCAGAGTACAAATTCACAAGCGAACCATACTCAGAAAAAATGAAAAATTTTCTTGATAACTTCGTAGAGATAATAAAAACCAACTTAGGCGATTAAGATTCACATTTTTCTAAATAACCAAAAAAAACAGACGCCAGAGATAGGGCAAGGACTTAAAGTTCCCCGCATAGTAATGTCATAGGTATGCTGAGAAACCAAAGTGCCTTTAAGGGGCAATAGAACGAGCCAGGAGCGATTCTGGTTCGTTTTCAACAAAAATACAGTTAAGGAGACCAATAATGGATAGATTTATAGTGTTTGAAGGAATAGATGGATCAGGTAAGACAAGTTTTATGGATAAATTTCTACCTCATTACATTTGGAGCAGAGATATAAAGCAACATACAATTTGTCAAGATCCTGGTGGAACTTTCTTAGGCGAAAGGTTAAGGAATATGCTTCCGTATATTGATGATGCATCCAGACGGTTAGAAGTTTTCTTGTTGGCCAGAAAGTATTTGAAGGAAGACATTGTTTTGCCCAGGTTGGAAAGAGGTGATGTTGTTTTTTGTGACAGGTGGTTTCCAAGTACAGCGGTGTATCAAGAAATGTGTGAAGGACTCCCCATTCAAGACAGGACAGATGAATCCTTGCCACAAGCAGTTTTTTATCTTAAAGTTGATCCTGAGATAGCACATGAAAGGAAGCAAGAGGATGCTATTGATAAGCTACGCAGACTTGCCCGTTATTATGACGAATACTTTTCATATAAGCCACACATTTTAATTGATGCTAACCAGCCATTAAGAAGAATGTCAGAGCAGATAATGGAAGAATTGGATAAGGTTTTGTTCCCAGCGGGCAGGAAGTAATGCCAGAGAAAGTAAACCATGGGGGGGTAGAAGGTGAGCAATGAATAATGTATTGAGCGTTTTTGATGGCATGAGTTGTGGGCAGATCGCATTAAACAGGGCAGGGATTAAATATAGCAAGTATTATGCAAGTGAAATTGATAAGTATGCGATTCAAATCACACAAAAAAACTATCCCGACACTATACAGCTTGGCAGCGTAAAAGAGTGGAGGTCTTGGGATTTGCCAGAGGTTGACATAGTTATGGGGGGTAGCCCTTGCCAAGACTTGTCTGTGGCAAAAAACGACAGAAAGGGCTTACAGGGTGAGAGGTCTAGTTTGTTCTATGAGTTCGTGGATATTGTAAGGCATTTTAGACCAATGTATTTTTTGTTGGAGAATGTGGCATCTATGCCAAAGGAAGCAATGCACCTAATAACCAGGGAGCTATTTGGCGTTCAACCGATGCTCCTTAATTCGTCTTTAGTTTCTGCTCAAAATAGAAAGCGGCTATATTGGGTAGGAAAGAGAGAGGGAGATGTCTACAGCATTGTGCATATATTCCCCCCTGATGACAAGGGGCTTGTTTTGAAGGATATAATTGAGCCTGATGTTGACGCTAAGTATTATTTAACCCCGGAGCAGCACGAAAAAATGACATGGAAAAAAGGAGCGAAGACTTTTGCATCAGGAAAGAGAGAGGGAGCCGTTGAGTACCCAATGGGAACCAATCGGAAGGCTTTGACTATTCTCCAATCTGAGGGGGGGATAAACAGAACATCCAATGTGATTAAACAATATTGCGATATGGTCGGGTTTACAGGAAAGGAGCGTCAAGGGAATCGTGTTTATAATGTAAATGGCAAGGCAGCCGCATTGCCGGGAAGGGTGGGAGCATTAGGAATGGTCGCAAAGCCAGGACTGTGCGTGGTGTCTCTTGACCTGTATAATGGGGGAATGCCTATTCCGTATTTTAAGAGTAAATGTTTAGGTACAAGCTCTGATGTACATAGCAAGTTATGGCAGGCAATCTCAAATGGGCCATGGGTTAGAAAATTAACACCGCTAGAGTGCGAGCGACTACAGACTGTTCCAGATGGTTACACAGAAGGCGTTAGTAACGCACAGCGGTATCGGATGTTGGGTAATGGGTGGACAGTTGATATTATTTCGCATATATTTTCAAACTTAAAAGGACTGTATAAGGAGGTAGAAGGTGATAAGGATAATTCTAAAAACAATATCCCACAATGAAGAGCTACAATTCCACGATGAGTATTACCGTACATTGGATATTACCAACAGGGAGTTAGAGAATATACTCCTGCAGGGAGGTTGGGGAAACGGAGGGTATGAGCGGACACGTGTTATTGGTGTAGAAGTAATAAGTAAAGATGATGGAGAAAAAAAATGAAGTTAGCAGATGAATACTGTAAAGGTAAAGGAGTAGAAATAGGTGGAGCGTACCACAACCAATTCCATTTAGAAAAATGCCTGAACATAGCTCCAGTAGAAGACGAAGAGTTCTTCAGTAAAGCACAGGTGGATCTTGTAGGTCAGTCGATGAAGATAGATATGTATGGCTATGCGGATAAAATACCACTACCGGATAAATGCTGTGACTATGTTATATCCAGTCATGTTATAGAACATGTCCCAGATGTGATTAGAGCTTTCAAAGAATGGAGAAGGGTACTCAAAGAAGATGGAATAGTCTTCATGATATTTCCGAAGCGTAACGCCTTGCCATCAGATAGAGGGAGAAACCTGTCCACATTAGAGCAGTTCAAGGATGCACATGAACAAGATCTACCAAACTTTGAGGAGAACGATTATCATAAATGGGTATTCTCACTTGAAAGTATGCTGAACCTGATAGGCTATTGTAACCATGTTGGAGTTACAAAATGGCTTACGATACATGTAGAAGAGACAGACAGCAAGGTTGGAAACGGGCATACTGTTGTATGTAAAAACATAAGTTAAATATAAAAAGCCCTGACCTCACATGAGCTTTAAGAGGTCAGGGCTAAGGCGTTAAAGAGGTAAGTAGATTCTACAGACATTTCTGTTGGCGTGTAGTGATAGTTTTGGGATATGTCTATAGAGGACTTTACCATTATATTACGGCATGTCAACTATTATTTTTCAATAAAAATAAGTCATGTTTTATAGGATCGAATTTCATGTCGCATCTGTAATTATGATGTCTTACCTCCCATCTTTTTTCTAAGAACATGGGATTTTTCTTAATCTCATGATAGTTGCATTGTTGCATCCATGCTTCTGAATTACCGAAGCTCTTATACTTTGCATCAGCAAAATCCAATCTTCTCTGCTTCCATCTTTCAAATGAACGCCATGGAAAGTGAGCAAAGAAAGCCCCATCTACCTTACTGAATGATCCTTTACCTTCAATGTGGTGATGACCATAAGACCATTCCAATCCTTTTCTATATTTCATGATTGCTTTTGTCCATGCTTTAGGTGATATTTGCCTATGCATCCATCGGAAACATTTTTTATCAAAGGCTTTCATGTAGTCAAACCAATCGAACAATAATCCATCATGATTCTTGTATTTATCCAGGAGTTGATCCAGTGTTTCATATTTTTTCAAGACCAACAGTTCATCAGTATCACTCATTATATGCCATCTGAACTTTTTCGCTTGTTCAGACATGTGCAAATATTGCACACGTTGCCGATAAGCAGGGTTATTGTCTATGATTACCTTTATGTGAGACCCAGAATCCTTTTTGAATCGTTCTATTTCTTTCTCGTCTTCACCGTTCCCACAATGGACAGTGATAAAGAAGTTCCTGACTCCCAGGTTATAGTAGTACAGCAAGTGATCATACACGATGTCATCGTCACATCTTATCGGCAGTAAACATGCTACTGAATTTTTGCAAACCATGTGAAGTCCTCACCTAACTCAACATCTTTTCCAAAAGTTTCATCAACTGCTTTTTTTACTCCATGATAAACTTGATAATCATGTCCACCTATCCAGCCCCCTTGCCTGATAACTGGTTTCCATGTGGCAATGTCTTGTTTTACTGACTCGTAAGAATGGTTAGCGTCTATGAATACAAAATCGAACATCTTCCCCTCAAACAAATCTATTGCCTCTGCTGATGGTAGAGGGATTATCCAGCATCTTCCTTTGTACTCTTTGAGTCTATGGTATGCTGTTTCCCTTGCCTTATCGAACTCTTTTTGGCTTAGCTTTGACTTTCCATCCTTTGATTTAATATATTCGCTGTCATTTGCTTTCCACTGGTCAATGCAAGCTAACCACAATGTATCATTCCCATCAAGTAGTTGCCCAGCGTTTTCGCCATTCCAGACCCCTATTTCTGCCCCTATAGCATGTTTTCCTATTCTTTTGAGTATCTCTTTCCATCTTTTCATTTGAATCACCTCAAAAAAACATTGTACCAACAAAAGGAAAAAAAGCAAATATTTTTGTTGACCTTAATTGGTTATATGGTATTCTGTTAATACTGCAGTTTCTGTTATCCTATCTTTGTTGTGGGGAATATAACTGCCCAGTTATGTAATCCCCACAACTATCTCCTGGGCAAGGATATATAGATGTGGGCAAAGCAACTGCGGAGAATGTATGGAATTCTATGATAGAGAAAGATAGGAGAAGAAATCATGAAAACAGAAACTTCAAGTGAAAAACCCCCCAAGAAAAGAATCATTGCCAGAGACTATGTTTCTTTTTTGGATAAAACATATAACATTAAAGAGAACTTAATAACAGGGCAGATTGAGGTAGATGGTGTCCCTATGAAAGATAGTCTGCGGCAACGAATACGGCACGATGCACATAATATAGGCTTAGTAGACAGGACATTGTTGAATGACATGATCTCTTATGTAGCAGGGATGCATGAATACAATCCGTTGCATGAATACTTGAACGGTCTAAAGTACAGTAAGCCTGCTATAGACGACTTCTGCGATAGAGTCTTTGATTATGAAGACAAGTCTAATGCTAAAACATACACTGAAGCATTTAAGTATTTCCTAACCAATGCTGTGCGGAAAGCCTTTATCCCTACTCAGAACATTGTTCTAATTTTAGAAGGAAGACAAGAGATTGGCAAGAGTACCTTCGTTGAATGGCTCTGCCCCCTAATGCCGTATGATGATAATGGAGACAAGAGTTTGTTCGCTGAAAGGACACAGATCGAACCTGGTAGCAAGGATGCGGACATATACGCAACACAAGACTTCCTTGTAGAAATATCAGAGTTCGGACATACACTCCGCAAGTCTGACAGGGAGAACTTAAAATCTTTCATCACGAAAAAGAAAGCGAAGATTAGAAGACCATTCGGTAAAGACACTGAGACCATAAGAATCATATCCAGCTATATTGCAACAATCAACCCCATAGGTGGCTACCTTGACGACCCTACTGGCAACAGGCGTTACTTTGCAATCCCCCTTGAGAACATAAACATGGAAGAAAGGTTACGCACTGATGTGAACCTACTGTGGGCAGAAGCAAAGCATCTTTATGATAAAGGTGAGTATTCAGCAAGGACTAAAGGCATGGTAGACATACAGAAGAGACAAGCGGAAGGGAACTCCATAGATTATCCACTTGAGAGCTTCATATCAAAGAGCTATGAAGTCACCGGAAACCCTGATGACTTTGTGAGTAGGACTGAGATACTGACCCATATTCAGGAAAATGGATACAAAGCGTCAAATACGAATACTATAGCAAAAGAGATAATCCATATCATCACAGCCAATGGTATAAGTCACAAAAAAAACGACAGAGCTACAGTAAATGGTGAACGTATGTTTATTTATAAGGGAATAAGAAGTAAAAGGAACAAGCCAAATCAAAGCTCTGTGGATATTATATGGTAGCAAAATAATATTTACAATAACAGTTATTTTAGTCACCACTGGATACCACAGGATACCATTGGATACCATCTGGATACCACTCCAAAATACCCTTCAAGCCGACAGTAAGAGCAATTCACAGCTTCATCGGATACCGTGATACCATTTTTTACCCCTATAGTATTATATATATACTATATTATATATATATAAATAATACTCTATATACAATAGTGGTATCCAGGTATCCAATCAACCGGAATAGCCTCTCTTTGTCGTGTTTTCTTCTGGTTACCATCACTGAAAAAATGGTATCCAATTGGTATCCAGGTATCCACCTGCAACCATGAACCAATATGTCATTGACGGTTTATATTACCATTAGAGGCATCACATAGAATAGATGGGTATTTGTATTAGTATGGAATGATCGTGCCTTCTTGAGGCGTTTCTGTTTAATGTAGAGGCATGATTACAGGTTAAGGGGGGAGAGCTGGTTGGCTCGTTGAGCCAAGGGGATTTCTGATAGTATATTGTCAGACTTTTTTACTCGTTACAAGAGACCATACTAACCAGAAAAGCAGCAAAAACACACCGCTGTAAATCTTTTACTGTTACTCACTTGTAGCCAAGTTGATTCATCATATCTTTTATACCATCTTGCATCAATTTAATGTTATCGTTTGACATAGCCTTCCAGCCACCTTGGTTCAGAAATAGTGGCTGGTTGACTTGCCAAGTTCTATACTGCTTATGATCTTTGCTGATGCTATCTGGTTTTTCAATCACATCATGATACCATGCTACTTTTTCCCTGTTGTGATGGAGCATCCCATCCTCAAAGGGTATGTTTAGAAAGTTGCAAACCTTCCTCAATACCCTCTCTTGATGGTTTACCAGGGATTCAAGTTTTACGAACTGAACATCAGGATTGCCCCTATACTTTAAGCCTGCTCGATTATCCTTGTTCCATCTTTCAATGGCTTTGTCTAACGGATAACCCCTCTTGACCAAAGAATAGACCACATCCCTACCGTCACGAAGCATGACAATAACCTTTGCTCCATGGAATAATGAAAAAATATCATCAAGTTTATGTATATGCTTCGGAGTCTTTTCAGCAGGTATCTTTCCATCTTTTGAGATATTTATCATCTCTTCAATCGCACTGGAATTATAATTGAAGAACATAGCAGTCTCCCTCTTGATGCTTTCTATGCCACTGTGAGCGTTCAGCATAGCCAACATCAAGGTTGTACCGCTATGTCCACATCCTACGATAAAGATGGGATCAACCCCTAATGTATTCATCCCACTTTCCATTTATAGAAGTCAATATGGATATAGAGTATGTTGCCACTTGGTTAAACATCTTACCGTAATCCTCCATGCCGGACAATCCGTCATCATAGAAGGGAATTTCTTTTGTGGCAATTACCTCATTAACCGTTTTCGTCCCACTTAGCTGAAAATGTGGGAAGTCCGGTCTTTGATTCCATCTTCCACCCCAGAAAAAGCCAACTTCCTCACCTATTTCACCGAGTCTACGCCACTTGTGTTCGTTGCCTTCTAATTGCCAGCTATACTCCCCACTGAACTGTTTTGTAGTGGGATGGTACAGAACGAAGTCAACGGCAAGCCCCAGACAATGAAAGCCTATTGGAACTTTGGTGACTCTCTTTCCAGGAAACAACCTACCCTGACTCCATAAATGGAATTGCCTTAACGGATCTCTGAAAGTTTCAAATAGTGCGAAGTTCAACCCTTCCTTATCTATTATATCAACCATCTTGTATGTCTTTTCTCTCACTAACGGATGTAACAAATCCATCTTCCTGTAAACTTGCATAAAAAAAACTCCTTAATACTCTATCTTTGATCTCTTCTGAACTCTTTTGTTAAATCTTAATTCCCTTAAAAGTTTCATACAATGAACACATAGACTCATGTCAGACATGTCCTTTATGACTTCAAGGTTGCCACAACAAGAGCAATCTCTTATGTCCTTTGGGTGATTAGCCCTATTCTCTGAACGATTCTTTTCTGAGCATTTACAAGCCATTAGATTAAACCTCACCTACTGTTATCAAATCGCTATAAGGCAATGACACTATGAAATCACAGAACTCTTTCCATTCATCAAGCCTATGATGCTTTCTGTCCTTAAATATGTTCCTGAGAGCTTGAAAACTTGATTGAATATGCCTTGTCTGTAGGAAACTCATCGGCATTGCCAACCCTGCTTCTCGGAACAACCCACTTTGCCTGAGATTGTTGATGTATGATAATTGATCTGGTGATATATCTTCAAAGTCTTCTTCCGTCAAATCTCTCTGTCTTAATAAGTTCATGGAACTTTCTGACATTACATCATTCCCATGTTTGTAGGTATCGAACTGTTTCCAGAAATACATGTTAGAAGTTACGGAGTATTGGCAAGTGATAAACCTCATGAACTTGCTGTGAGAATCCCTGTCCTTCTTCAATAACTTTTCCATTAACTTCTTGTCTTTACTCCCCCCCTTATCTCCTTCATCATACCTGTTGAAAGGGGATCTGAGTACCTTTAATAAAACAAACTCCATTCCATTTACGCCAAACAGTTTTATCTTCATCCGCAGAACAACCCTAACAAGAAAAACCCTAATACAATAGCCACAAAAACGAAAACCCATAGATTGATAGGTTCTTTTTTGACTTCCTCAGTCTCGCCATCATCTGGGATCTTATCTATTGGCTTTTGATACTTGTTCCTATTGAAAGGATATACCCCGTAAGCCGATTTATAAGCCTCACACATAGCAGAGACAGTAGCGACTTGACAACCCTCTATATCTTTACTCTTTGGCGTATGCTCAAATACGAACTTCTCAAAAGAATGAGCAGTGCTTGAGTATGTCCTCATCACAAACTGACAGAACTCAGCCCATAACTGTGCCGATGGTCTTCTCTGTTCTTCCATCTGTCCAGGAACTCTTTCAAAACGGTGAACATCACATTCACTTGTGCCATCAAAAGTACCATCATCACTGAAAGCTACTCTCAAGTTATTAGGAGTCTGACCCCACCATAACAGCCCATAATATGCATACTCACCATAAGGGTAGGTTGCATTTATCTGTCTTGTACTCAGTATCTTATGCACTGGTCTGAGAATATACCGTCTCTCTTCCCCCCAGAAGTTATAAGCTAACTTCCGCATTCTATCAAGCACCTTCAATGAATGATGCTCTCCAAGCTCCAGGCAAGACCCATAAGCAATGAACTGTACTGGTATTTCAAGTTGTACCAACTTCGGGTATATAACCCTTTCACAAAGCCCTACGCCTCTGCCATCCATCTCATTGCCACAACCATAGATGACCCCGCTGGTGTTCCGAAGAATAGCAAACACTCTGTCTATCCAATCTCTTGCAAGACCGTCATGCTTTGGATCGTATATTTCATGTATGCCATTGACATTACAAGTATGTGGTGATAACCCAGGTGTTTTATTCTGACAGTGATCGAACAGGTCAAACCATAAACATAGATTGTATTCATCCATGATATTGACTACCCTCGACAGTATCTCAAAGTAATCGTGATTGACTTGTGTTAGATCCCATTTTCCATTACCCACATACACATAAGGTGTAAATACATGTTCGATTGAAGGGCAATCCCATACCCCAAAAGGGAGCAACCTCATCATATTTGCTCCAGTATTTGCAACCTGATAGCAAACATTTCTCCATTTTTTGGAATCCAGCTCAAACTTATTGCCGTTCTTCCTGATTACCCCTTCAGGGCTTGTGGATAGATAGGCTAAAGGGCTGAACCCCACATAACATCTGTCTCTTAAAACTGCCACTAATTAATTCCTCCTATTGTAAACTTCTCTGAATCTCATGTAACTGTCAATATCGTGTTCATACCAACCAATGATCTCTCTCAGCTCCTGAACATGTCTGTATATTCTATTAAGTGTGTTATACTCTACGCACACGAATCCATTGTCATTAACAGGTTCAGTCACCACATCCTCAAGTACAGGTTTTTGGTACTTCATCATCAGAGGTATTTCATCCTTCACATGTATATACTCATATATGATTCTTGTCTGACAATTGGTAAGCAAGAAGGGGATGACGATAACCCATCCCCATTTTGTAGGATTGTGCTTGTCTAAATCCTTTTTTTGTTCTACTGTTTTTCTGTGAACAGCCTCATAGTATTCCTCCTTTGCTTTGGCAATGGATTCCGTAGCCTTTCTCACCACTTCATTTCTATTATTGAAGTCTTTGATGTTTTCAATACTCTTCAACTTACTTTTCAACAGTTTTATGTAACAGAACATAACGATAACTATTAATACCACAAGGCTTGCCAAGATAGTCCATCCATCTTTAAGCCTTGCAACAATCCAACTAACCCAAGCCATCGTCTTTGTCCCCCTTCTTGCAGACCTCTGCTATTTCTACAATGCCCCTCATAGTTACAATGGCTATTCCAGCAACCACAATTTTCATGTAGTCACCACTTAATATCTTTTCATGCCACACAAGATATGAAGGGATACTCATTATCATAACCCATGCTATCATTTTGCCTGAGACAAGAAGGCTCATAGCTTTTCTTATCCATTTTCCTAAAAATATTTTCATAAACTACCTCCTCATGAGATTTAGTATCGCAGCCCCGATCAATGTAAGCAATAGAGGGATAACGATTGTCCTATCAAACCATTTTAACACAGCAACATCTTTTTGCAAATTAGATACGCAATCTCTTAAAGTTTCATGGGAATCTCGCATGACCTGTGATGCTTGAGAAGACCCGTTGTATTTAGTCCTGTACTGAGTAAGGTCTAACTCCAACCTCCTGATCTCTTCATATATATACTTTCTCTGGTCTTCCCTGTCCTTTGCATGTTTATTCTGAAAGTTCGTAAGACTGTCCGTCAACTTTTCTACAGCCGTTGTCAGCCGTTTTAGTTGATCCTGGCTCAAAGAGTCTTCCATCGTTTACCACCTTTTCAAGTTCATCTACTGCTTTGCAGAATCTTTCCCATAACATTAGATATTCTATGCTATTATGATACATCAGAATCTCCATCTATGTCCCAATTTGGATTACCTTCACCCACCGTTACAAGATAAGCTCTTGCTGCAACAGCATCAGTATAAGTCCCTGTGCCATGCACTGTGTCATCGTATTCCATGTCTGTCTGTATTGTCATGTCAACATTTATAGGATCTCCAGTATCATCAACTCTATTTGCACATGCGATTAGGAACTTGCTATAGTTTTCTGCAGACATTGCACTACTCGTAAAGAATCTTCGTATGGAAATAGTTTCATTAAACTTTGCTGCCCATGCTGAAATGTCTTGATTGAACCCTGATAAATGGAACATCCCAGATGCAGTAGTATTAAAAGTTGTGACACTGCTAATATCCCAATTGCTGATGTCCTGGTTGAATAGTGTGGTTTGTCTCAACATTCCCCCCATATCACTGACGGTACTCACATCCCATGCTACATATTCATCAGGCTGACCTGAATTTATAACCTTCGTGCTAATGTCCTGGTCGAAGGCTATGGCAAGATAGAACATAAGGTTCATATTCTCAACCTTAGAAGTGTTCCAGTTGCCGATGTCTTGGTTGAATACTGAGGCTGACCAGAACATATTTGACATTGCCGTAACATTACCAGTATCCCATGCCACATATTCATCCGGCTGACCTGCGTTTATCACCTTAGTGCTAATGTCCTGGTC
>Ga0114946_10002222_pt1 | contig 13353 bp, 8 predicted proteins | sample WalLakDeSediment_FD_88676 | JGI IMG/M metagenome (GOLD analysis project Ga0114946, IMG submission 88676) | Lake sediment microbial communities from Walker lake, Nevada to study Microbial Dark Matter (Phase II) - Walker Lake 11/02/13 Deep Sediment | ecosystem: Environmental > Aquatic > Freshwater...
CACGAACACGAACACGAACACGGGCACGAACACGGGCACAGAGCTTGGGTTGAGATCAGGAACATGATCGAGACATCGAGGCTGTCCGAGCCGGTGAAACAGAGGAGCCTAAGGATCTTCGGCAGGCTGGCCCAGGCCGAGGCCAAGGTGCATGGACAGCATCCGGACAAGGTGATGTTCCATGAAGTGGGCGCCGTGGATTCCATCGCGGACATCGTGGGGGTCAGCGCCCTGTTGGATTCCTTGGGGATTGGCGCCATGCATGCGTCCATCGTGACCTTGGGAAGCGGGACGGTCAGGTGCGCTCATGGAATCTTACCGCTGCCCGCCCCGGCCACGCTGTCCCTTCTTCTGGGCGTTCCCTGCCGAACCAGCGAGGAGCCGGGCGAGCGGGTCACTCCGACCGGGGCGGCGATTTTGGCTGAATGCGCGGTTTCGTTCGGTCCCATGCCCACGATGTGTCCCTCCTCCATCGGGTATGGCGCGGGCCGCAGGACCTTCAAGAGCGGACCCAATGTGCTCCGCGTTGTGATAGGGAACGCGATGGACAGGCCAGAAGAGGCATGGGTTCACCTCGAGACCAACATCGATGATTTGGATCCCCGCGTGCTGGGCGCGCTATGGGACCCTTTCTTCGAGGCCGGGGCCGTGGACGCGTGGATCGTGCACGCCTTGATGAAGAAGGGGCGCCCGGGCTGGGTCTTGAACCTTTTGTGTCCCTTGTCCGCGGAGGACCGTCTGGTTCGTCTGCTTCTGCGAGAGACCTCCACGCTGGGCGTCAGACGCTCCTGCTGCCAAAGGAGGACGGCTTTTCGAAGCACGGAGAAGGTGAACACGCCTTGGGGAGAGGTGTCAGTCAAGATCGGGTGTCTTTCCGGAAGGGTTTTGAATGTGCAACCGGAGCTGGAAGACTGTGTTCGCGTGGCCAAGGCCTCGGGGATTCCCTTGAAACGGGTCTTGAAGGCAGCGGATGCCGAAGCCAGGGTCTTCTGGGATCGACCTCAGGCTTCCTTCCGTTGACGTTGTTTCGTCTGCTATGATAGCCTCGTCATCTTGTTTTGCTTATGGGGTCAACCTTCCATGAAGCTCACACCCCTGTCAAATTCACCGAACCTTGACTTTGAGAGCGTGTTGAGTATGGAGGGTGATCCGGCGTAAGCGGAGGTTGTGGAAGATGGGTTATGGCAAGAAGCTGGGCGAGATCCTGATCGATCAGGGCACGATTACGGAGGGGCAACTGCAGGAGGCCCTGGAGGAGCAACAGCGATCCCAAGGGAAACGGTTGGGCGAGGTGCTGGTGGATCTGGGACACGTGGACGCGGAGGAAGTGAACGGCGCGCTGGCCGAGCAGATGGGAATCCAGCGGGTGGATCTCGCGGAAACGGAGATCGATCGGGATGTCATCGACAAGGTTCCCAGGGACATGGCGAATCTGTACAGGGTCTTGCCGGTGGACATGCAGGATGGATCCATTCGTGTGGCTGTTGCCGATCCCACCAACTTCAACGCGGTGGACAGCCTGAGCATGTTCCTGGGATGCGATATCGTGCCGGTCCTGGTCCAGCGGCAGCAGCTCAAGGACGCCCTGGAACGCTACTACCAGATCATGGACCAGAGCATTGAGACCATGCTGGAGGATCTGACCAGCGACGAGACGCTGACCTTGTCGGATGAGATCTCGATTTCCCTGGATTCAGAGGACAAGGACATGGACGCGGATGAGGCCCCGGTGATCAAGCTGGTGAGCCTTTTGATCACGGACGCGCTCAAATCCCGCGCCAGCGATATCCATATCGAACCCTTCGAAAAATCTCTTCGCATTCGGTACCGCGTGGACGGGATTCTGCATGAGGTGCCTTCCCCGCCCAAACGGTTCCAGAACGCGGTGCTGTCCCGCATCAAGATCATGTCCGGGATGAACATCGCGGAGAAGAGGGTGCCCCAGGACGGTCGTATCCAGATGCGGGCCTTGGATCGTGACATCGATCTTCGTGTCTCGGATCTGCCCACGATCTACGGGGAGACCATTGTCATGCGAATTCTGGACAAGACAGGGTTGCTCCTGGGATTGGGAGAACTGGGATTCATGGAGGACGATGAAGCGATATTCGAACGTTTGATCAAGAACCCGAACGGGATCTTCTTGGTGACAGGTCCCACCGGCTCGGGCAAGACCACCACCTTGTACGGGGTGTTGAACACCCTCAACATCCCGGACGTGAAGATCATCACGATCGAGGATCCGGTGGAATACATGTTGGCCGGGATCAACCAGGTGCAGGTGCGCACCGAGATCGATCTGACCTTTGAGCGCGGACTGCGCACCATGCTGCGACAGGCGCCCAACATCATCATGGTGGGGGAGATTCGGGACCTGGAGGCCGGGGAGATCGCCATTCGGGCGGCCTTGACCGGGCATTTGGTGTTCAGCACCCTGCATACCAACGACGCGCCCAGCGCCATCACGCGGTTGGTGGACATGGGGATCGCGCCCTTCCTGGTCGCCTCCGCGGTGCGCGGGGTCATGGCGCAACGCCTGGTCAGAAGCATCTGTTCCAAGTGCAAGGTGGAATACAGGCCCGCGGACCAGGAACTCAGGGACGCAGGCAAGGAACCAGAGGAATGCCAAGATCTGCATTTCTACAAGGGGGCGGGGTGCGATGCCTGTCATGGAGGAGGCTATAGGGGCAGGAAGGGGATCTTCGAGATCATGGTCATGCACGAGGAATTGCAGGAGCTGGCCCTTCAGCGGGTTCCCTCCACCGTGCTGAGGGAGGTCGCGCGAAGGCTGGGAATGCACACCCTGCGGGAGGACGCCTGGAGAAAGGTGGACCGAGGGGTTACGACCTTGGACGAGATCGTTCGCGTGACGCAAGCGGATGTCTCGATCTCGATCGAGGAAGAGTTGAAAGCGGCGCAGAAGAAAGCCACGGCGGTGGATGTCGCGTCGTTGGATGTTACAGGATGATATTGCATCCAGGAGCCAAGATCTATGTCGAGCGAGAGTACGGACGGGAAACTGAGCACCAAGATCACCGAAAAGAAGGTGTTCGGTGAAGGCAAGGTCGAAGAGGGATTGCAGGGATACCATGACAGGATGGAGCAGTTGCTGCAGATTTCGGTGGACCAGGACGCGTCGGACCTTCACCTGGCTGTGGGGCGCCCCCCCTGTTACAGGGTGCACGGGCGTCTCAGGATCCTTCACGGATCGCCCGAGTTGACCGCGGAGGACACGGAGAACCTAGCCCGCGTGGTCACCCCGGACGACTGTTGGGTGGAGGTGACCAATCGGGGGTCCACGGACTATGGTTTCGCCTACAAGGACAAGGCGAGGTACAGGGTCAACGTGTACAAGGAGAAGGGCTGCTACTCCATGGCGTTGCGTCTGTTGCCCAACAAGATGTACACCTTCGAGCAGATCGGACTGGAGCCCAGGTTGAAGGAGCTGCTCTATAAACCCAAGGGACTCGTCCTGGTGACAGGTCCCACCGGCTCGGGCAAGACCACGACCCTGGCGACCATGCTCAACTTCATCAATCTGGAACGAGACATTCATATGATCACGATCGAGGATCCGATCGAGTATTACCATCCCCACAAGAAGAGCCTGGTGTCCCAGCGCGAGCTCAGGGTGGATACCCCGGACTTCCCGGAATCCCTTCGGAGAGCCCTGCGGCAGGACCCGGATGTTATCCTGGTGGGGGAGATGCGGGACCTTCAAACCATGGCCGCGGCCATTGCGGCGGCGGAAACAGGCCATCTGGTCTTTGCCACGCTGCACACCACCGGGGCGGCCAGGACCGTGGATCGGATCATCGACGCCTTTCCCCCGGACCAGCAGGGACAGATCCGCACGCAGTTGGCCGCGTCCATCATCGCGGTCATCTCGCAGCTTTTGCTGGCCAGAAAGGACAAGCCGGGACGCGCCGCGGCGTTCGAGATCATGATCGCCACCCCGGCCATCCAGAATTTGATCCGGGAACAGAAGACCTTCCGCATCCCTTCGTGCATCCAGACCGGGAAGCAGATGGGCATGAAATGTCTGGACGATTCCTTGTGGGATCTCTACGCTTCCGGGAAGATCGATTACGGCGACATGGTGACCTCGGCCAACGATGTCGAGGAGATCGAGAGGAAGATGGAGGCGTACAAGGCCAAGTGAGGAGAACGCATGGCACAAAAGCACGTCGGTGAGATCCTCGTCGAGCATGGCGCCATCACGCCGTCTCAGCTCGATGGCGCGTTGGACGAGCAGCGCAGGTCCGGGGAGATGATCGGTCAGATCCTGGTTCGAAGGGGCGTGGCCACGGAAAACGAGGTCATGCAAGCCCTCGCGGAACAGCACAACGTGCCCAAGGTGAATCTCACCGACTATCCGGTGAGCACCGAAGCCATCCAGTTGATTCCGCGTCCCCAGGCCGAGTTCCACGAGATTTTGCCCCTGAACATGGACGAAGGGGTGCTGACCGTGGCCATGCACGATCCCCTCAACCTGCAGACCCTGGACGACCTGCGTCTGATGTTGAGCTGCGAGATCGAAGCGGTGTACGCGGACAAGGATCAGATCAACGAGGCGATCGATCGGTTCTACGGTCCCCGGGAGATCACGGTGTCCGCTATCCTCAGACAGATGGTGGAATCGGCCGAATTTGCCGGGGAAGCGGATGTCGAGGTGGAAGAGGAGGACCTGTCCGCCGAGGACCTGCGCAAGATGGCCGAGGAGGGGCCGGTGGTCCGATTGCTGGATCTGGTGTTGATCCAGAGCTTGCAGGATCGGGCCAGCGACATTCACTTCGAGCCGTTCGAGACCGACTACAAGGTTCGGTACAGGCTGGACGGGGTGATGTACGAACTGGTGCATCCGCCATTGCACATGCACCTGGCCGTGGCCTCCCGAATCAAGGTGCTGGCCAATCTGGACATCGCGGAGAGGCGGCGTCCCCAGGATGGACGAATCTCCATGAAGCTGGCGGGCAGGGACGTGGATCTGCGGATCTCGTGTCTGCCCACCATGTTCGGAGAGAGCATCGTGATGCGGGTTCTGGACCAGACCGTGGTGGGGCTCAACCTGGAGCAGATCGGACTGGAAGAGAGGGAATTGGAGGCCACGCATCGTCTCATGAAAAAGCCGCACGGGATCATCCTGGTCACCGGCCCGACGGGATCCGGCAAAACGACCACGTTGTACGCCATGATTCGGGAGCTTAACAGCGTGGGCGTGAAGATCATCACCACCGAGGACCCTGTCGAATATCATGTGTCCGGGATCATGCAGGTCAACATCAACGACGCGGTGGGATTGACCTTCGCCGCCTGTCTTCGATCGATCTTGAGGCAGGACCCGGATATCGTGCTGGTGGGCGAGATCCGGGACGTGGAGACCGGGCAGATCGCGATTCAGGCCTCCTTGACCGGGCACATCGTGCTCAGCACGATTCACACCAATGATTCGCCGTCCACCCTGACGCGTCTGGTGGATATGGGACTGGAGCCTTTTCTCCTGACCAGTACCATCGAGGGAATCATCGCGCAGCGGCTGGTTCGGATACTGTGCAAGGAGTGCAAGGTGCCGACGCAACCCTCGCAACCCTTGCTGGACGAGGCGATGATTACCCCGGAGGAAGCGGCGATGGGCACGTTTTTCAACTCCGTGGGATGCCAGGCCTGCAACAACATTGGATTCAGGGGACGCACCGGGATTTTCGAGATGCTGGTCCTGGACAGCGATCTGCGCGAACTGATCGTGCAGCGTTGCTCCACGGCCGTGCTTCGGCAGGCCGCGGTGGACAGGGGCATGGTGGTGCTCAAGGAAGCGGGCAAGGAAAAGATCCTGAGCGGGGTCACCACGGTGGATGAGGTGGTCAGGGCGACCTTGACCTGAGAGCGGACCTTTGGCGAGCCCCTGAAAAATCGGGTGGCCCTTGTCTTGACATGGCTTGTTTGTGGTATATCTATGGATGAGAAGTGTTGTATAATGGAATGGATGAGGGGCTTGGACGGTCAAGTGAAAGATACCGCATAGGAGGTGTCGAATGGCAACCTTTTCCTACACCGCGATGGATTCCAATACAGGCAAAGAGGTCAAGGGAACCGTCGAAGCGGATACGGTGGCCCTGGCCGCCAGCTTGATCCGGGAAAAGGGACTCCTGCCCACCAATGTGGTGGAAGGCAAGGCCAAGTCTGGCATGTCGCTCAGTTTCAATTTCAAGATTCCGTTCCTGGGCGGCAAGGTGAAAACCAAGCAATTGGTGCTGTTCACCCGGCAGTTGGCCACGCTGATCGATGCCGGGTTGCCGCTGCTGCGCAGCCTGAACGTCCTGATGAAGCAGGAGCAGAAGGGCAATCTGAGAAACACGATTCAGAGCCTGGCGGATACCGTGGAACGGGGTACGACCTTCTCCGACGCCATGGCGCAGCATCCCAAGGTGTTCGACCGTCTGTATGTCAGCATGGTCAAGGCCGGGGAGATCGGCGGTGTGCTGGAAGTGGTGCTCAACAGGCTGGCCGAATTCGCGGAAAAGGCCCAGGCCATGAAGCGCAAGGTGATTGCCGCCATGGCCTATCCTGGCGTGGTCATGTTCTTCGCCTGTTCGGTGGTGCTGGGACTGCTGACGTTCATCGTTCCGAAGTTCTCGGAGATCTTCCAGGATTTCGACACCGAGCTTCCGGGGCCGACCATACTCTTGATCAGTTTGAGCGAGAACATCAAGAGCAACTTCGTGTATGGAGTCGCGGTGGTCGTCGGGACCGTCTTTCTCTACAAGAGCATGAAGAAAGTGCCAAAAACAGCCTACTATGTGGACAAGGTCAAATTGAAACTGCCCGCGCTCGGGGCCCTGATCCAGAGGGTGGCAGTGGCCCGGTTCAGCAGGACCCTTGGCACGTTGATCGGCAGCGGGGTGCCCATCTTGCAGGCCTTGAACATCACCAAGGACACGGCGGGAAACGAGGTGCTGCGTCTGGCCATCGCGGATGTTCACGCCAGCATTCGGGAAGGGGAGACCATCGCGGATCCCTTGGAGAAATCCGGGGTGTTTCCACCGATGCTGGTCAATATGATCAACGTGGGGGAGGAGACGGGACAGCTCGACACGATGCTCTTGAAGATCGCGGACAACTATGACGACGAAGTGGACGCTGCGGTGGCCGGGTTGTCTTCCATGCTCGAACCGATCATGATCGTGTTTATGGGGTCCATGGTGGGCTTCATCGTGGTGGCCATGTTCATGCCCTTGTTCAAGTTGGCCTTGAATATCGGAGGTTGACGCGAGGTGGTCGGATTGTGTTCGAGAAGATCTCTCGGATCTTGACGGGTGGATCATTATGCGCCATGATAGTTTCGAATTTGGATCGATGTTTCTATCGCCTTTCATGAGGAGGATCTCGATGACAAGAGGACAGCGCCCTTGGTTTCGAAAAGGGTTGGGGCTTTCCGTCGCTGTGGGTCTGTGGATCCAGGCAGGTCCCAGCCAGGCTGCCAGCCACGCAGAGGTGGCGGATCTGATGGTGAGGATCACCGGGCTGAGATCGCGTCTTCCCTGGCCGGCTGTGGCAGCGGACAAGATCAGGGTGCTGAGCGGATATGGCTATGTGCCTTTGGGCGGATGGCAGTCCCGAGAGGAGATGCCGGGCTGGCAGATCGCTCTTCTGGTGGTTCGGGCCAGCCAGGGCAAGAGGGAACTCCCTTCTCCCTTTCGAAACAATCTGGCCCAGGGCAAACTGGTCGTGGTGGATGGAGTGGACACGGATGAAGGCAGGCTGTTGACGGACGGAAATCCGCAGACAGGGTTGCGGTTGCCCGGCTCGGGTTGGATCTACGTGGACCTGGGTTCCGATGTGATCGTTGACCTGGTCTCCAATCTGTTGGGCACGACCCCGGGCGTGGAACAGATCTATGTGCTTCGGGCCGGGGCCAATCCCATGGAATTCCCTGGCGAATGGGTCGAGATCGAGCCTCCCAGGGAGCTTCAGGGCATCGCGAGCACGGGCAGTCTGTTTTCTCCTGCGCGATGCCGGTTCGTGCGATGGTCGTGGGTGTTGCAGGAAGGCGCCGCGCAGCAGGATCTGTGGGTCAATGAGCTGATGGTGTGCAACTACGTGGACCAGTTGACGCAGGATCTGTACCTGGTCAACGTGGTCCAGACCGAGGTGGAATCTCGCGCGATGACCGTGCTGGATTCCTTCGCGGAATTCCACGAGACCGTGCCTTTTGTGCCTGAAACGCCGCCACCACCGCCGCCACCGCCACCTTCGGGTCCGTCGTATCCTCCGCATCCCCCGTTCGAACCGCCACCGCATCACCCGGGCGAGATTCCCGGCATGCCGGGACAACGACCGGAGATGCCCAGGTAGTCTTCGAAGGCAGGATTCCTCAGATGACACTGGACGAGATGGCGATTCGCAGGCGAAGGTTCCTGGGAATGGTTCGACGCAGGGTGGGTCCAGGCTTGGGCAGTGGCAGGCAGTGGATGGAGGAACGCATGGCGAGCCGACAATGGCCTGATCTGACAGGGGTGTTGGAGGGGCTGCGATGGGCTGTGGCCGGGGATGTGGCGATCAGGGCTTATGGACCGGAGCGGCACACGCGGGATTTGGATGTGGTGATCCTGAAGCGGGATTCGCTCCAGGCGCGGAATAGATTGAAGGCTTCCGGACACGAACTCGTGCAGGAGCTGGCCATTGGAGGTTCCGTGTGGCGGGACGCGGATGGTGAGATGATCGATGTGATCGAACTGGACGCGCCTTGGAGCGAGGACGCGTTGGGGGATCTGGGACGTGACGCGCAGGGATTGCCAGTGTTGTCCCTGCCCTATTTGACCCTGATGAAGGTGGCTTCAGGCAGGACGCAGGATCTGGCGGACGTCTCGAGGATGATGGGCCTGGCATCCGAAGCGGACCGGGCTCGAGTGGCAAGCCTTTTTTCGACGTGGATGCCTGAGGCCCTGGAGGATCTGAAAGCCTTGATCGAGTTGGGGGTCCTGGAATGGGGATCCGAATCGTGACGGAATCCTAGTCATGGCCAATCTTCTTCTGATCGATGACGAAGAGAACATGCTCAAGAGCCTGGGCGCGGTGCTCAGGCGCAAGGGATACGGCGTGTTCACGGCAGGGAGCGGCAAGGAGGGACTGGAGCTGTTGGAGCGGGAACGCGTGGACCTGGTGGTCACGGATCTCAGGTTGCCGGGCATGGACGGGGTGTCCGTGCTTCGGGAGGTCAAGTCCAGGGCCGCGCATCTTCCGGTGATCCTGATCACCGCGCACGGAAGCATGGAAACCGCGATCGAGGCGGTGAACCTGGGCGCGTACAGTTATGTGCTCAAACCCATCGATATGGAGAGCTTCCTGGTGACCACGCGTCGGGCGGTGGAACACGGCAAGATGTGGGCGGAGAACGTGTATCTTCGGGGGGAGCTGGAGGAGAAGCATGGATTGGACGCCATGGTTGGGGATAGCGCCGCGATGCGGGAGGTCTTCGACACGATTCGACGGGTGGCGAGGACAGATCACACGGTCCTGATCCATGGGCAGAGCGGTACCGGCAAGGAACTGGTGGCCCGGGCCATTCACGCCCTGAGCGACAGGGCCGGGCAAAGGATGGTCCCGGTGCAGTGCGGCGCCTTGCCCGAGACCTTGCTGGAGAGCGAGCTGTTCGGACACGAAAAGGGGGCCTTCACCGGGGCCGACGAGAAGAAGGTGGGCTACTTCGAGATCGCGGACAAGGGAACGGTGTTGCTGGACGAGATCGGGGATCTGAGCCTGGAGGTGCAGGGCAAGCTGCTGCGAGTTCTTCAGGAAAGGGAGATCCAGCCGGTGGGGGCCACGCAGACCAGGAAGGTGGATATCCGGGTCCTGGCCGCCACGAACAAGGACCTGGGCGTGGAGATGGAGCAGGGACGTTTCAGGGAGGATCTGTATTACCGGCTCAAGGTGATCCTGATCGATCTGCCGGCGTTGCAGGACCGTTTGGAAGACATCCCGGCCCTGGTGCATCATTTTCTGGACAAAAGCGGACACAAGGGAACCGAGATCGGCCCGGAGACCATGGACCTGTTGATGCAATATACCTGGCCTGGCAACGTGCGGGAGCTGGAGAACGTGCTGAAGCGCTCGATCACCTTGCTGGACGGGGATGTGTTGCAGCCGGAGGACCTTCCCCCGGAACTCCTGGAACCTCTGGGAATGCCCCTTCCCGGGTTCGAGGAAGGGGAATTCTCCTTCAAATCCGCTCGCGCGCAGTGGGAACGGGACTACCTGGTACGGCTCATGACCCTGCACCATGGCAACGTCTCCTCGGCCGCCCGGGCCTCTGGCCTGAGCCGGCGCCACCTCTACGAAAAACTCTCGCGCTACGAGATCAAGACCTGAGGGTCACCTTTCGCGGACCCGGCCAGGTCCGGGGCAGGATGAAGGCGGGGCGAGGGGGATGGGATGTCGTCTGGGCTCATGCTCGGCTCGCTGGAATCTTGAAGATGCGAGCCTGCGCGGACATGGACAGCCCGAGGGACCGAGCTCAAGCTCGGTGGTCGGGCTGCCCATGAACCCGCCCAGACGACATCCCATCCCCCTCGCCCTGTCCTGCATTCATTACCTGTCGCTTGTCAAAAGAGACTCCTCTTTGTGGGATACCCATGAGCCTCGCAAGCCCCGCGTGTATGGAGGAAGGGAAAGGTGGAACGAGATGGGGGAACTCAGGGGATGGGGAACAGGAGGGTGAAGGTGGTGCCCATGCCTTCCTGGCTGATGACGTTGGTGTGAACGTCGTGTCGTTCCAGGATGCCCTTGCAGATGGCCAGGCCGATGCCCGTGCCGTCCGGTTTGTCCGAGACAAAGGGCTCCCAGATGTGTTCGACCTTGTCCATGGGAATCCCGATCCCGGTGTCGGAGACGTCGAGCCGCACATTGGCCTCTTGTCTTGACATGCGCAGGGTGAGAAGTCCGGCCTTGGGCATGGCCTGGACCGCGTTGATGAGCAGGTTCATGATCACCTGCTGGATCTGGGCGGAATCCCCGCGAAGGGTGGGAATTTCCTCGTCGAGCTCGGTGTTCACCTCGATGTGGTGGAGACGTCCGCTCATCTTCACGGCCTGGAGGGTGTCCAGGACCACGGCTTTGAGGTCCATGTCTCCGACCGCCGAGGCCGCGGCCTGGCGCGCGAATCGAAGGAGCCCATTGATGGCCTCGACCATGCGATCGGCCTCCTTGGCGATGATGTTCGCCTGTTCCCGCACCTCCGGGTCCTGGGACGCGTCGGTGACGAAGAAGGCCGCGGTCTTGATGATGCCAAGGGGATTCTTCATCTGGTGGGAGATGCCGGCCGCGAGCTGTCCGAGAAAGGCGAGCTTCTCGGCCTCGAAGAGCTTCTCGCGGGTGCGCATGAGCCGGGTGCTGGTCTTATCGAGCTCGCGGGTTCTCTCCTCGGCGCGTTCCTCGAGCTCCTGGCTCCAGCGTTTGGCCTCTTCCATGGCCAGGGCCTCGGCTTGTTCCCGGGAGGGATCCCTGGGTGAGTTCTTGGCCTTGGGGAAAGGGGTTTTTCTCCAAGGGGAGACGAGAAATCCGTAGAGCACGATGGAGACCAGGCAGCCCATGGCGAAGTAGGTGGCCGCGAGAAAGAGGTTGCCTTGTCCGAGCAGAGGAAGGGTGGAATAGACGCCGATCCCGATTCCGGCCAGGGATAGCACGGACACGAGCAGGATCACCAGACCGGAGAAGAGAAAGGATCTGTCTTGGGCCATGATGGACTATGGTAGCACGCCGGGGGGAATGCTTCAGCGGGCCATGCCTGGGCCGGCAGGATGCGGGCGGGGCGAGGGGGATGGGATGTCGTCTGGCCTCATGCTCGGCTCGCTGGAATCTTGAAGATGCGAGCCTGCGCGGACATGGACAGCCCGAGGTACCGAGCTCAAGCTCGGTGGTCGGGCTGCCCATGAACCCGGCCTGACGACATCCCATCCCCCTCGCCCCCGACCTGCATTCACTGCGTCCGAGAAGCTATTCCCAGGATAGACCTTTCGTGAACCTGTGCCGGGCCGGGGCAGGATGTGTTGCCTCCATCTTGGTACAGTCCCATGTGCATCTTGAGATTATGGGAAAGATCGAGGCTGTAGAAACCATCGCGGTCGGAGGACGTATTCGGGACATCATGCTCCTTCGTCATCGGTCTGGCGAGGGTCGCTGGCGGAAAAGAAAGGGCATTGCGAGTATTCGTGTGGCTGATGGCAAGACAGATATGTAAAGCCGAAGTGCATTGGTACGAAGCCCATGGTTTTGGACGAAAAAAGATGAAGGCAAAGCGTTTCTTGGGTTAAAAACATGACGACAGCGAAAACAAGCACAGAATACGTGGTGTGTGTTCGGAATGATGAATGTGAGGATCTGGAAGTCAGAAAGATTTACCAGGTTCTCCCTGACAAGCGTGCCGCTCGAGACGGGTATTTGCGTGTTGTGGATGAGTCGGGTGAGGACTATCTTTATCCGGAATCGTACTTTGCCCCAATCAAACTCCCAGAGAAAACACGTCAAGCTGTCGCAGCCACAGTGTAAAGAGTCTGCATGGCAACTGGCCGTGTCGCCACGCTCTGCGGCCAACCGGAAGCGGCTCAGTCTTGTGGTTGCCTGTGCTGAAAATCTACCACTTGGCGTGAAAACAGGGATGGAAATCTCACAGCAGGGGGGGGGCCAAGAAGGGGCAAAAATGGATCGGGCGGGCAAATCAATTGGATGACAAGTGGATTAAGAGGGTTTATGAAACGAAAATTGGGCAACCTGGGTACGGGGAAGCTGGATGAGCCCGGCCCGGGTTTTGCAATAGGAAGAAGAGAGGAAGGATGGGCCCAAGGGCCTGCTTGACACCCAGGACGCGTTGAGCGGCGGGTCCCGGCGTGGTATAGTGGGCCTGCAGTTCAACGGTCCATACGAAAGGAGGCTCTGCATCATGAAGCAAAAGGGATTTACCCTCATCGAGCTCATGGTGGTCATTGGAATCATCGCCATTCTTACCGCCATCGCTGTACCCAATCTGAGCAAGCAGCTCCGTAGGGCCAGGTTGGCCCAGGCCGAGGGCCAGATTGGCCAAATTGAAATCGCGTTGGCCATGTATTACGCGGATCTGGGAGTGTACCCGCAGGATGAAATCGATGATCATAAACATGTCTATGATTCCGGTTGGGAAGACAAACCTCCTTATACCCGCGATCCGAACGGAACGATCAAGGATACATGGGTTCACGCCCTGACCGAAAGGGTGAAGGACGCGATCACCGGGGAGACCTATGGACCCTACCTGCCCAAGGGTATTCCCCTGGATCCGTGGGGTAATGAATACCAATACTTCAGGCGGTTGACCGGGAACCCAAC
>Ga0114946_10002223_pt1 | contig 13348 bp, 12 predicted proteins | sample WalLakDeSediment_FD_88676 | JGI IMG/M metagenome (GOLD analysis project Ga0114946, IMG submission 88676) | Lake sediment microbial communities from Walker lake, Nevada to study Microbial Dark Matter (Phase II) - Walker Lake 11/02/13 Deep Sediment | ecosystem: Environmental > Aquatic >...
AGCGTGCCCGGGCGGACATACTGAAGCAGGTGGTGAAAGAGCAGCTCCTCCTGCGGTTCGTGGTGCCCACGCAGGCTCTTGATCACCTCGATCATCCAGTCGCCGTGGTACCCGCCGGCCATCACCCTCGATCCGTCGTGCATGATCTGCACTCGCCCACCGGGAATCTCAACCACCTGGCCCGCGTTTGGCACCTTCGGCACCGAGTCGGCGTCGCGGCACGACACCGTCAGCTGCACCCGTTGCCGCACGGCCGACAGGACGTCACCGGCGGGCCCCGGACCAGCCGCCGCACTCGCCCTGCCCCACCCACTGAAAATGCCTCGCATCTCACCTCTCCTCAATCGGCCCAGCCGAGTCCTCGACCGGGAAAATCGATCACCGTGATCAGGCAGCTTCGGGCGGCGAAGACGGCCATGCCCGGTCTGCTCAAGCCGCCTTCAAGGTTCTGGTTAATTCGTCGGGTTGCCGCACAGCGTCGGCTTCTTGCCCGCTCCGTGGCCACACTCCTAGGCGGACCCGGCCAGCCGACGGGTCGATGGCAGCCAGCACCTGGGCTGCGGTCTCCCGCCACTCAGTCGGGCGGAATTCCCTGCGGATCGTTTCCTCGCGGTGCTGCACCCAGGCCGGGTCATCCAGCACGCGTTCCACGAGCGTGACGAGCCCGTGAACATCAAAGGGATCGAAAAACTCGGGCAGATCGCTGCTGATTTCCGGAATGCTCGACGCGTTCGACGCCAGGCACATCCGGCCATGACCCAGGCTTTCCGCAACCGGCAATCCCCAGCCTTCATACTTTGAAGGATAGATGGTGGATTCGCAATTTTTGTAGTACCAATCCAGTTCACTGTCCTCGATGCCGTGCAGCACGTGAATGTGGCGGTTGACGCTGCGATCCTGTTTGATCTCGTGGAGCAAATCCCCGACATACACGTGGGGCAGGCCGATGCAGACCAGATCCGGGCAGTCCTCGCCCCGCCGGGCCGCAAGGTGCGTCCAGGCATCGTAGAGCAGCCGGTGATTCTTGCGGACGTCAAGTGTCGAGACGCAGAGGAAGAACGGCCGTGTGGGAGCGAACCGGGGCAACGCTGCGGGCGTCGCCGCTCTCGCTCCATCGCCCAGCACATCCCCAAGCCGGACGACCGTGAGCGGGGGCGTCTCCAAGCGGCACTCCTGGCAATAGCGTTCGATCTCCTGCCGGGAGAATTCGGAAATCGTCAACACGTGGTCGGACGCCGAAAGTAATTCCCGGACCCAGAGCGTGATCGCCTGGGTGTTGCAGGGCTCGAGCCATTGCGGCTTGATGGTTGGAATCATGTCGTAGACCATGCGGACGATTCGAACGCCCCGACTGCGGGCGATCGCTGCGGCTTCCGCGTAGCCCGGCAGGAACCACGTGACACCAATCGACAATAGCACGTCACCCGGGGCTGCAAACGCCGTCGCTTCCAGGCTCGTGTCGGTCCTGACCGTCGGACTCTGCATGGCCACCGGGGGCATCAACGCGTCGGCCCCCCGCCGCGATTGGCTCCAGCGACTGGCGGCCCAATGGCCGACGCTCTTCCGGAGCTGCCGCGATGCCAGCTTGAACTGCCGCAATGCCTGCCGTACGTCTTCCGACTGCCGGTCGGCCCCGAGGAATCGCTTGATCCTGAGGCGTTTTCGCTGTGGCCCCTTGCTTCCCGCGGGCAGCTTCGTCGCAGTCCTTTCGGCTACCTGCGCTCGCTCCTGCGGGGCGGGCGGTGCCGCGACAGGGTCGGGCAAACTGGCCGGAAAACGTAGGTGCAGCCGCACGGTCTCCGGCAGCGACGTCGCGTGGAGCGTGACGAATCGGCCAGCCCTGGGGTCGTATCGCACCAGTCCAACCGCAACACCGGCGTCGGTGAGGCCGTTGAGAATACCGATGCTGGTCCGCTGGATGCCGGTGAGGTGGCGAGCGTGCCACCCGACAAGGTCCGAAACGTCGTACCAGATCTTCATGGTGATCCCTTTCTCAGTCACAACCGGACCCACTGCCCCCCAAGCGATCCCTGCTCAGGCCACGGCAGCGGTCGTGAAAAAGTGTCCGTTCACGAGTTTGAATCCATCGGTGATGTTCGCCGGATACGAGAGCGGGGCTCGCAGCGAGGGCTCCTCCCGCCGGTAGTAGTAGCGGTTCAGGCCATCGAAGAGGCCGAACTCATAGCCCTGCTCAAACAGCAACCCCTCCCATTCAAACCAGGTGGGTTCAAAGGAGTGGACGTCGCACCCAGGCAACTTTGGTTTGATTGCCTCGAGCACAATCACCCGGGGTCGGAATGCCCGCCACTCACCGCCCAGCAGCACGTCCCGCTCGGCGCCCTCGACATCGACTTTCAGAAACTGCACGTCCCTGCCATCCAATTGGCTGGTGACGTCGGCGAGGGTGATCATGCGGACGGAATAGGTCTTCTTGGCCAGACCCAGGCCCGCCAGGCTCTTTTCATCCATCGTGTCGCAATACGTCGACAGGCCTGAGTCGCCCCATTCACTGAACTCGACTGAACCACGCTCGGTCCCAAGCACGACGTTCAGGTTCCAGTCGCGGGGCCGTTGCTCCTCAAACTTCCCATGGAATCGCACCACCGGCTCAATATTCACGCCCGACCAGCCCTGGTCGTAGAAATGCTTCGTCACGGAGTCGATCACGGGGTCGTAGGCGCCGACGTCGATGTAGCGGCCGTCCTTCACGTCGTGAAACACTCGGTTGAGGACAACGTCCTCAAAATTCTGAGCGTATGAAATCATCGCGGGGGCTTCTCCCGATTCCGGGACATGCGAACGAGTGGCTCGTCGCCGTAGTCACGCTGTGCAGCCTTATGAATGATCAGGGCGATCGAGGTCGATCGGCTCAGCCCGGTGGCCTTGGTCGACCAGCCGCCGGCAGACCGCTTCGACGTCCCTGGAATCGGACATTAGCAGCCGGGTACGGCCGTCAATACGGCAGTTTCCCGGACTAAAACCGCACCTGATGCCCGGGTCCACCTCGGCACACCCCCGGGCCGTGGCCGCCTAGGCAAAGGGGGCTGGAACACCGGCCGGGTTTATTTTCAAACCCTGCGTCCGCCGGCGGGGGCCGAGGCCTCGGTTCCGACTCCCTTGATCATCACATGCACGCCTTCTTCGTAATACCAGCGAAAATGGGACCGGACCTCCGGCAGCATGGTTCCGGCTTCCGCCCGATAGCGACCAAGATCCCGGTGCCGGCTCGGCCCGGCGTTGAGAAACCCGAGCCTGTCAGCCGGAGCCTCCACACCGAATTCACGGCAGACCTGCAGGACCGCGGGCTCGAGGGCGTTGAAGTCGAGCAGCCGGGTGTGGGCTGAGGCCGGTCCATCCAGATCAAAAAACTCCCGGTAGTTCTGAACGGCGTGCTCGACGACCGCCATTTCGAGAAACCGATGAAAGCTACCCGTCCGGGCGCAGCGGATGAGCGGCTGCGAGGGCTCCTCGCAAAAGTCATAGCCCCGCCAGTATTCAAACAACGACACCAGCATCTCAAACGGCTCCCGGACGACGCCGATGATGCGGGGGAGGCAGAGGGTTTTCCCGCCAATCGATCTTTCGTGGCCCGCGGGTATCCAGCTGCCCAGACTTCGGACAAGATCGGCATACGCCCGAGCGATACCGCGACGCCGCGAGCTCTGGGAGGGTCGGCATCGTTCCACCAGCCCCAACCGCTCCAGCGAACATCGGACGGAAAGGTGGTTGACCTCGTACCTTGGATGCTTCTCGATCAGGCTCGCGTCAGGAAACACCTCCCGAAACAACTTCGTGAGCGAATGCCCAGCTGTTTTTGGGTAGTGGGCGAATCCAATGTTCATAGACGGGCTGTAGAGCATGCCTTTTCTTTACGCCGAGGTATGGGTTTGACTCAAGGGCATTAGTGAACGCGATATCCATTCTCCGCAGGGTGCGGATCGACTAGCCTGGGTAGCGGTTCTTCCGGCCCGGGCTGCTGGACGGTCCCGAACGGATCGATCTCCAAATCTGGGGTTCTTCGGGGATTTTTCGTGGCACGGTTTGGCGGATTCTGGAACGGCACTGGCTTCGATTGGGGGGATGGAAACACTTGCCACCGACTACGCCCGACTGCTGGGGACCGACGACTCCTGGCGGGTTGAGCCGGTTGACCTGCGGCTCGAGGATCGCCGAGGCGAAATCCGCTTAAAACGCATCGGCTCGGGCGTTGCCTGTCCTGAATGCGGCCGTGACTGTAGCCTCGCTTACTATGACGATGAACGGCTTTGGCGGCACCTGGGCACCATGCAGTTCACAACGGAGTTGGTAACCTGACTTCCTCGATGCCGCTGCCCAGAGCACTGAGTGAAGATGACGCCTGAGCAGCGGCACCAGCTCTGGCTCTTCAACAAGTCCAACCTCTCATGGAAGCAGCGACGGAGATTCGCATCCATTCGCCGCAACGGGCTAAAAACCGCCCGAGCTTCGGCAATCAAGGAGGAGTTCTGCTGGTTCTGGCGACATGTCTATTCCACGAGTACCGAAGCGTTCTTCAACCGGTGGTACGCATGGGGAGCAAGGTGCCGCAGCTGTTGAGCATGGCGCCGCCGGCGATGGTGACCTTGCCCGTGCCGGTATGAGCGCCAGTGAACCAGAAGTTTGTCCCGCCGGTGAGCGTAAGGGGATTGTCCAAGGCGATCGAGCCGGCGACTAGGAGCCTATTCGAACCAGAGAGAGTCCACGACTGGCTGGCGGTGAGGGTGACCGGCGAACTGATGGTCGTGAGCGTGCCACTGGTCGTCGCCACGGTGAGGCTATCCGCCCCCAGATTGAGTCGGCCGGTCGATTGAGCCAAGGTGACGCCACCGTCCTTGAAGGTGACGCTATTGGCACTCTGCGTGCTACTTGTAATGGTAACTGTGGAGTTCCCCGTGGCATCGGTGCCGGCGGAGAAGACAACGTCGCTACTCGCAACGTACGAGCCAGTCGCGACCGTGCTGGCGGAATTCAAACTCCAGAACGAACTCGTCGCGCACTGACAAGTCGGAGTGATTGCCGCTCCCGCCGTCGCGTTGTTGCCGTCCCAATACAGCGTCTGCTGTGCGACAGCCGCCGCCGACGGCCAAAGGGCCAGCACGGTGGCCAAGCAGATGGCTGCGGATCCGCCCAAGACTTTTCCCGCACTGTGGCAGCGCATTCGCCTGGATGGAGTGTTTTCCACGGAAACCCCACACACCGAAAAACGGCTAGCGAGCAGGCCAGTCCGAATGAACCGGGACGCCTAGGGGCAAGATCGTCCGCAGCCTGCTCTCCGCGGGACCAGCAGTCGAGCGCCGCGATGGACGACAGAAATATCTACGTTGCCATCTACGCAAATGAGAAGCTCAAACTGGCCGCCTACCAGCTCAACGAGTCGCGTGGAGAATTCTCGCGGCCCTCCCTGTGAAACTGACAGCCACACAGCACGGCCGCTGGCGCAACCGGCCCGTCGCCTACACCGAGGGCATGGCCCTCTCCGACACCCTCGCCGCGATCGGCGGCCGGGTCTTCATGCTCCAGTCGAGTGGCAATGGCGCTCCCGTCTTCGACTGGTCCGACCCGCGGGTTTTCGCGACCGACCGCACCCTGCCCGATTTTGGCGGCGGTGATGGCACCAAGAAGCCCGGAAAGGTTCGCGGGATCGGCTCGACCGCGAAGGAGGGCATGCGCTACCCGCTGCTCGAGCCCGGGGCACCGCCGGGGCTGCGGGTGCCGGGCATCGACGGCGACGGCTGGTGGGCCAGCCGCAATTGGCGGAAAAAGCTCGCCGCCTGGAACGCCGACAGCACGCTCAAATGGGCAGTCGGTCGCCGTGCTCCTGCCCGCGCGAAGCCGGGAGTGATGTAACTCCGCTGGGGCTCTCCGGTGTCGCCTGCGACTGCATCTTGCTCTCGGATGCGATGTCGATGACAAGGGTCTGGCACAAAGACGGCTTCTACGTGGGCCGGTTTTTCCCCGACACAGGTTCTCCTGACCCGCACCTGGGGCACCTTCACATTCATGACGGAGCGAAAGGGGGTTTTATTCTCAAGCAGGTTAAACCGCTGGCAGCGAACGCCGCAAAACGGCCTGGAACCCTTCTGCTGCCCACTCCGCGTCAGCCTCTGGCGGCGATCTGCTGCGCGGTGGTTATGTGGTCGGCGACGAGCTTGGTCGCCGCCCCAAGACGCTCGCCTCCTACGAGTCGATCGTCTGCCGACTGGTGACCGAGTCGCAGGTGCCGGTCGTGCAGGTGATTTTTCCATTTCAGCGGAACATCGACCGGAAGCTGCTCGAGAAGATGAAACGCCGCGACGCCCACACGGCGATCTCAGTCGCCTACGGCACAGGAGGTTGCGCCGCTGAAAAAAATTCCGTGGCGAGATGGGACTCCTCTTCGGCGAGGGCAGGCCGAAGCCGGGCCGCTACCGGGCGTTCATCGACGGCAAACTCGTGGAGCGGCCGGCACCCAATGCGAAGGAACTGCTTCGCGAGTTCCCAGGGTCGGGGGGCGCGGGCCTCGCGGCCCGGGTTCGTCTCCCATGAAATTTCGAATTGGTTCGCCAGTGGCAAGGCCACGGCTGCCCGGCAGGGGAATAGTCCGACTGTGAGCGTGGCCTATTCCCGTGGCTCACCGGCCAGAATGCGATCATTGTCGCTGTCGGCAATGACAAGGCGACCGGACGGATCGAGGCAGCAACCGTGGGGGCGTGTCAATTGCGTTGAGAGAAGATCCGGTCCGATGGCCACCCCAGACTCTGGTGGCATACCAGCTACCAGTTCAATACGTTTCGTTCGCGGATCGTAGCGACGGATACAGTGATTTTCGGTGTCAGCGATCAGCACGCGGCCCTGACGATCAACCGCAACATACTTTGGTCCGGCGAGAAGGGCGTCGCGACCCTGCCCACCGTCACCGGCGTACCCGGCCTTACCGGACGCATTCACCACCGTGTGCACCGTGCCGTCCTTGATCTCCACGAGTGAGTTGCCTTCGCGCAGCGCAAGATAGATCGTGCCATCGGTCGTCTGGCAGGCAGCCCGCGGACCGGCCAGCGGCGTTTCGTTGCTGCGCATACCGTCAAACGGCTTGCCGACCCGCCCGTCGCCGGCGACCGTTGTCACGGAGCCCGTGGCGAGGTCGATTCCTCGCAATCGGGCGTTCTTCAGATCTGCGACAAGCAATGTTTTGCCATCCGGCGTGATCGACCCGCAATACGCCTGGTTAAAAGAAGCAGCCGACGCGGGGCCGCCATCGCCACCAAATCCGGCCACGCCGCTACCGGCAACGACCTGAACCGTACGAGCCGCGGGGTCGAATGACCGGACCCGATGGCTGAAGGTGTCGGCGACATACACGAGGCCCTCCGGACCCACAGCCACGTCGTGCAGTCCGTGAAACCGCACGTCGCCTGCGGCAGTCGCCTCGTCAGGTGAAAACGTACTGTCTGGGCCCGCCACATGAAACCTTCCTGCCACGAACTCGGGTTTGCTGCCTGGGGCCGGCTTGAGGCGAAAGAGACGGTTGCCCCGGCAGTATTCCACTCCATACATGACGCCTTCGCGATCAAACGCGACGGCGAACGGCTCGTTGACCTGCGTGGCAACGGGTTTGTTCGCCACTCGCCCTTGGGCGTCGCCGATGAGCACATGCACTTCAGCGGGGCACGGGGCAGCGCAGCCGAGAAAAAACGCACCGACCAGCATGCGGTTCATGAGACGAGACTCTCTGGGGTAAATCGCGGCGTTTGCGATGTCAGCCGGATAGCGGGTGAGCATCACCGGCCGCCTCGGAAAAATAGCTTGAGGGAAATTCCGGAAGGTAGGGCAGAACACCGCATTTGACGCTTTACAGTATCAAAATTTGAAGTGTCGCCTCCCGCCATTCCGAAGCTACACTATAGATAGGGAGCGTGACAGCCGTTTTCGCCAACGAGTCTGGAATTTCCTGAGCATGAAGTCGGCACGAAGCACCGTCAGCAACCTCGTTGCTGCCCCAGATAGCCACCTGCTGTTGGCTGCGTGGTTCGTGATGATGGCGGTGACATGCTGTGCCGCGGGGGCCGAACTGACGGGTCCGGCCGCAGCCGACTCTCACCGGCTATTTGAGGAGAAGGTGCGGCCCGTTCTCGTCGCCAAGTGCATGGCCTGCCACGGGCCCGACAAACAGAAGGGGGGGCTGCGACTCGATAGTCTTGTGGGGCTTCTCCGCGGTGGTGATTCTGGAGCCGCGATCGAGCCGGGCGCCGCCGAAGCGAGCAAACTGATCGCTGCGATCCGTCACGAGTCGTGGGAGATGCCACCCGACGGCAAACTCACCGACGATGAGGTCACGGCGATTGTCGCCTGGGTCCAGAATGGAGCTCACTGGCCGGGCACGAAGACAGCTGCCGAACTGCTCGCCGCCGGCCTGCCTCTCGTCGACGAACACGATCGCGGTGCGGCACCTCTCTTCGGTCCGCCTCAGCGGAAGCAGAAGGGCACAGTCACTGACGCCGACCGCAGCTTCTGGGCTTACCAGCCGGTTCGCCGGTCGCCAGTGCCGTCCCGGCCGATGGGCGAAGGCATGTCGGATGGTCTCCTCCGGGCAGACGTGCACTCGCCCATCGACCACTTCATTCTTGCGAAGCTCGCCGAACACGGCATTGAACCCCTGCCCGAAGCCGATCGGGTCACGCTCGCGCGGCGGCTGTTCCTGGATCTGCTCGGCGCGCCGCCCGAGCCAGCCGACGTGGCGACGTTCGTCGCCGATCCGGCGGCTGACGCCTATGAGCGGCTTGTCGATCGGCTGCTCGCCGACCCGCGGTATGGCGAGCGGCAAGCCCGCCGCTGGCTTGACCTCGCCCGCTATGCCGAGAGCGACGGCTTCCGGCAGGACGCTTTCCGCCCCACGGCCTGGCGGTATCGCGACTGGTGCATCGCGTCTTTCAACGCCGACATGCCATTCAACCGGTTCGTCATGGCGCAGCTCGCCGGCGACGAGTTGTTTCCGGGTGATACCGATGCCCTCGTGGCCACCGGCTTCCTGAGGCAGACTCCCTATGAGTACAACCAGCGCGATGTCGATGCCCAGCGGCGCGAGATGCTCAACGAGGTGACTGACGTTACGGCCGACGTCTTTCTCGCGATGGGCATGGGCTGCGCCCGCTGCCACGACCATAAGTACGACCCGATCCTCCAGCGGGACTATTTCGCGCTCCAGGCCTTCTTCACGCCGCTCGTCTGGCAAGACGGCGTGCCCCTGGCGGCCATGCCGGCCCCCGTCGATAACTCCCACAGGGCCGACTCTGAGAGGGCCGTGGAACTGCGACGCGCCATGCGGGCGATCGAGGTGGCGTGCCGCAATCCTGACGCCTGGAAAGGATTCGAGCGGTTTCCACCAGGGGTGCAGGAGATGATTTCCAAGCTCCCGGCCGAGCGGACGCCGTACGAGGAACAGATCGTGCAAATCGCCAGCCGCCAGCTCAAGTTCGACAAGACGAAGCTCGAGCAGTCGGAACGGGAGGCCTACGACGCGATTGAGCGGGAGCTCGACTCGTTCAAGGCCAAGGGATCGCTGCCGCCGCCGGCCCCCACCGCGCTTACGGTTCGTGACGTGGGCCCCGTTTCGCCGCCAACGACGGTCCCCGGCAAGCCGGCGCTCGGCGAAATCGAGCCGCGGGTGCCGACGGTACTCGGCGGCCAGCCGCTCGCTGAGGAGCCACTGCGGAGCGAGGACGGAGAGCCGGTCTCCACGGGCCGGCGGGCGGCGCTCGCAAAGTGGCTCGCCTCGCCCGACAACCCGCTCACCGCCCGCGTGTTCGTCAACCGCCTCTGGCAGTGGCACTTTGGCAGCGGCCTCGTGGGCACAGCGAGCGATTTTGGCGTCCTCGGCGAGCAGGCCACGCATCCGGAACTGCTCGACTGGCTGGCCGCTGAGTTCGTGGAGAGCGGCTGGAGTGTGAAGCACCTCCACCGGCTCGTTGTCACAAGCGGCGTCTACCGCCGCGCATCGAGGGCCGCTGCGGTGGACACGTCAACCGGTCCGGCGGCCGATCCGACGAACCGGCTCCTCTGGCGGCAGAACCCACGGCGGCTCGATGCGGAACAGGTGCGGGATGCGGCCCTTTCGATCTCGGGCGAGCTCGACGGCAGTACCGGCGGTGCGAGCGTGCCGCCAAGCAAGCCGCGGCGGGCGATCTATACGTCAGTGATCCGGAACACGCGCGACGATCTCTGCGACCTGTTCGATGGCGCCGACCCGTATGCCAGCTGCGCCCGCCGCAACGCAACGACCACACCGCTCCAGGCGCTCTATCTCGTTAATGGCGAGTGGATGCTCGCCCGCGCGCGGGCGCTGGCGCTCGTGATCGAGCGGCTCGACATCACCGACGACCGGCAGGCGGCCGCGGAGGCTGTGCGGCGGGTGACGGGCCGCGAGCCCACAGCCGCTCGACTCGATGACTGCGGCATGTTCCTCACCGATCAGCGGCGGCGGCTTGCCGAAGACGCTTCGACGCAGTCGATCACGCTCGCCCAGCGGATGCCGCAGCGGGCCGGCCAGGCGGCCGTGATCGACCCGGCCAATCCCGAGGCGGTGCTCCGCGCGAGCAGCACGGGCCTGCCGAACGCCGACTTCACTATCGAGGCCCACGTCATCCTCCAGTCGCTGTTTCCCGACGCGACAGTGCGGACGATCGCCGCGCAATGGACGGGCGACCCAGCAGTGCCCGGCTGGTCGTTCGGCGTCACGAGCGAGAAGTCGAAGTACCAGCCTCGAAACCTGATTCTGCAGTTGGCGGGTGGGCGGCAGTCGGAAGATGGCGGGTACGTCGTGATCCCCTCCGACGTCCAGCTCCAGCTCCAGCGGCCCTACTACGTGGCCGCGAGCGTGCGTACGACCGGCGCTGAGAAGACTGTGACGTTCTTCGTCAAGGATCTCTCAGACAACGATGCGCCGCTCATCGTAAAGAGCGTGCCGCACGCGTTCACCGGTGGCCCCGGCTCGTCCAGCCGGTTGGCGATCGGCGGCCGCGACGTGGCCGATCCGCGGTCGCGAGCCACGAGCGTATGGGACGGCCTGATCGACGACGTACGGCTGTCGAATCGGCCGCTCGACCAAGATGAACTGCTCTGGGAGTCTGGGGAGGCCGGCGACGCGGTGGTTGGCCACTGGACGTTCGAGGAGACGCCCGGGTTCGCGGCCGACTCGTCAGGGCACGGCCGCAGCCTGGCCCGCACCACGCCCCTGCCGGACGTCAAGGACCTCCGGCGGTACGAGGCCCTGGTTGATCTCTGCCATGTGCTCTTCAACTCGAGCGAGTTTCTCTATGTGGAATGACGATGCACCAGATCCGGGCAGGCCGATGCCGGCCTCACGCCGCGATTGGCTGCTCTCCGCGGGCGCAGGATTCGGCGCCGTGGCGCTTGCTGGGATCATGCAGGGTCCGCGGGCGGCCCGCGGCGGGGTACTCCCGCCTCACCACGCCCCGAAAGCCAAGAGCGTGATCTTCCTATTCATGGAGGGGGGCCCGAGCCACATCGACCTCTTCGATCCCAAGCCGGCCCTCAAGACGCTCGCCGGAAAACCCCTGCCTGAGAGCTTCGGCACCGTGATCACGGCGATGGGTGAGTCGCGGTCGCCGGTGCTCGCGGACTGCCGCACCTGGAAGCAGCATGGCCACAGTGGCATCTGGGTCAGCGATTGGCTGCCTCACATCGCGACCATGGCCGACGAACTCGCCGTGATCCGCTCCTGCGTTTCCGACGGCATCAATCATTCAGGCGGCATCTGCCAGATGAACACCGGCAGTCTGCTCGGCGGCAGGCCGAGCCTCGGGGCGTGGGCGACCTATGGCCTGGGCAGCGCATCGGATGACCTCCCGGCATTCGTCGTCATGCAGGACAGCGACGCGCAGGTGGTCAACGGCCCGCGGAACTGGGGGGCGGGCTTCATGCCCGCCGTCTACCAGGGCACGAAGCTGTCCGGTGGCGAACCACCGATCGCGAACCTCCGCACACCGCGGGGCATTACGGCAGACCGTCAGCAGGCGAAGCTCGACCTGCTAGCGCGGCTCAACCGCGACTATGCCGCGGCCCTGCCTGAGGAAACGGAACTTGAGGCCCGGATCCGCAACTACGAGCTCGCCTTTCGGATGCAGGCCGAGGCTCCCGCGGCGGTCGATCTCGGGCAGGAGACGCGGGAGACGAAATCGCTCTACGGGCTCGACGAGAAGGACACCGCCGCGTTTGGCCGCACGTGCCTTCTGGCGCGACGGCTCGTGGAGCGGGGCGTGCGGTTCGTTCAGCTCTACCACGGCGCGGGCAACAAGTGGGACGCGCATTCGGGCATCGAGAAGAACCATGCCGAGCTCTGCCGACAGATGGACCGGCCCGTGGCCGGCCTGCTCGCCGACCTGCGCCGGCGTGGCCTGCTCGACTCGACGCTCGTGGTCTGGGGGGGCGAGTTCGGCCGCACGCCGATGAGTGAAAAGGGCAACGGCCGTGACCACAACCCGACGGGGTTCACCATGTGGATGGCGGGCGGGGGCGTTCCTGGGGGCACGGTGATCGGAGCGACCGACGAGGCCGGACTCCGTGCGGTGGAAGAGCGGATGCACATCCACGACATCCACGCTACGATCCTGCATCTGATGGGCCTTGACCACATGCGGCTCATCTATTCGCACAACGGACGGCCGGAGCGGCCCACGCTCAACGAGGGCAAGGCCCACCCGCAACTGCTGGGGATTACAGGCTGATCTCCGCCACGCGGGGCACATCCTTTACGGCGAGCTCCTCCCGCACAGCGATCACGGCCGCCGTCGCAGCTGACTGTCCGAGGATCATGAACACCGGCTCCATGCGGATGCTTCCGTAGGGGATGAGGCTGGCAGACATGCAGACCGGCGCAAGCAGGTGATAAAGCAACACCTCTTCTGTAAATCGCGATTCCTAGAGGTGGGTCATCTGGCTTCCATGACTGCATGGCATGGTTCATGAGGGTGCTGAAGGGGGCGGCCATGACATCAGGGCCATGCTCCATTGCCAGATCTACGAGGTCGCGATTCACAGAACAATCATCTGGGCGGGTCGTCGCAGGTTCCTTCTTGGTGGAGTAAAGCACTTCCAAGAACACGGCGCTGACCGGCCTTTGCAACTCAGGCCGCCGCTGGATGGCGATCAGGCAGTCACGAACAGGAAAAACGGCCCGGTCCGACGGCCGCGTTAGGGATGATGCCACATCTGACTGTAGTATCTCTGCCACCCGGGACCTCTCACGGGACTCGCCGCCCGTCGACTGGAAAGCCTCCGAGGAACCCTGTGCATGGACGCCACTCGCTTTCAGGGATTAGCCGGCGTGGCGGCGATC
>Ga0114946_10002224_pt1 | contig 13347 bp, 14 predicted proteins | sample WalLakDeSediment_FD_88676 | JGI IMG/M metagenome (GOLD analysis project Ga0114946, IMG submission 88676) | Lake sediment microbial communities from Walker lake, Nevada to study Microbial Dark Matter (Phase II) - Walker Lake 11/02/13 Deep Sediment | ecosystem: Environmental > Aquatic >...
ACGGAGGCGTCCTTGGCCGTGAACTGGACAGCCACGGCACAGATGACCTTGTTCTCCGTGAAGCTGAAGGTCTGCGCCAGGGGGTCTCTTCGTCTATTCCTACAGCTAAACCGCCAGACAAGATGCCCCACGAACTGGCGAATAAGCCTGGGGGCAATCCCAGCGCTCTGCCAGATGGACACGTTTCGGTTGATGATAATCCTTTGGATGCGGGTAATAATCTGGGCATAGTTCACCTGAAGCATGGCCTGTGCCGAATAGGTTCCATCGGTCATCTCGACAATCCTGTCCCCGATATGGGCGGCCATCGGAACAACGAAGGAACTCGAAACCCTCCCAATGGCATCGGAGACCAGATTGGACGCCACGACATGGCCATCACAGCGCAGTGTAATTCCCGAGCTATTCGGCGTGAAATTCGCCCCGGATGCGGTGATGGTGGTCTGTCCTCGTCTGCCCACATTGGGCGTCACTTCCAAGATGGATTCTGGCTTGTCAAACACGGCATAGGGATTGACGTTCTTTTGCTCAGACCAGTCGGGCTGGTTCACCAGGATGGTTTCTGTCCCCGGGAGAAGCGCGATGCTTGAGCTGAAAAGCGCGTTGCTGCCCGCGAAGTCCACCTCCAAGAAATTGGGCGTCGACTCGCGGTCAGGGCCTGCGAATTGATAGATATCATCGACCCGGGCGTCCCATTCGGGGTGGGTGGTGTCCGACTGAGCATCGCTCGAGAAATCATCAGAATAGATCCCCTTTTTGGTCTGGGCGTCTCTATTCTGAAGTTCCGCATTCATCTGAAACTGGGCGTCGTTGTACTTCAAGTCTTCGACGTCCTTCACGATGTCGTGGATCTGATCCATGGTAATGCGCGTAAGCCCGAAATTAGAGATGCTCAATTCAACCGAATTGGGAGGGCAGTCCACGCTACAAAGAGCCAGGGTATCCACGGGAACGACGGGAAGTTTTGGAAAATCCGACGCCGGTCCTTCCAGCCGTTTGATCTCCCGTTTCGTCGCGTAGATGATGTCCCTTCGGCCCAGGTAGTAGTCATAATCGATCGAGCAGTTCGATCCGCTCACGGGTTCGTCTCCCACGGTGGAGCGTCCGAAATTGATGACGTTGAGGTTCCCCAGGGCAATCTGCACCGACGACATGGTCAGGCCACTCGTATTGGAGGCAGGGGGATTTCCACCGACAATCTCATCGGCTCCATCGTCCTGGTAGGAGGTTTCGCTGGCGCCCACCTGCTTCAAGAGCTGGAAGTCGGTCCTTGCCGTGTTCTGTGTCCCGCGATAGACGCGGTAGCTTGCCGCTCCCGAAATGGGAAGCCAGGAGAGCTTGTTGATCTGCCCTGCCAGGATTTCGCGCGAAACCACAAACGCGGGATCGTACTGCGTCTCTCCCACGGCGTCTTTGACCGTGACGAGGTAGAAATATTCATTTGGCGCAGGATGGCTGCCCGCTCCGAACCAGCCTCCATCGACGTAGTCGGTCCCCTTGATCATCTGCTTGGTGTAGGTCCAGCGGACGGTGTAGCTGGTACCGATGGCGGGTTCGTTGCCGGTGCCCAGCCAGTCGACGTAGTTGCCCGATTGCTGCCAGTCGGTTCCTTCCACATAGACCGTCGCCCCCTGGCTGACCTCCAAGATGTCCACCACGGGATTGGGCTGAAGGAGATCCTCGCCGCCTCCCACGGAACCACGGGTGATGTTGGACATGATTTGGACGATCGCCTCGACCTGCGTTGTTTCCTTGAGAGGGATCGAGTTGACGGCATACCGCCTCGTCCCCGTATTGAAGGTCTTCTGCTCGCCTCGGACGGACTTTGTGTCGGTCGACTTGGGCACCATCAACGTGGTCGGAAGATCCCGCTGGAGACGATACCCTTGAACGTAGGCGCGTCCCGCGTTAGCAACCACTTCGACCGTGTCGCCATCGTTCTTCCCGATAAAACTGTCGAATCCCTTGACGAGGTAGCTCCCCGCCTGATCGAAGGTCCGCTCGGCCATGTTCTGAAGAAGCGAGTTTAACCCCTCGGCCGCGGCGAAAGCGAGCTGGTCTTCATTGATGGAGGCGACAGTGATGCGGCTTCCAGGCAGAGTGCCCAGGAGGTCCTGAAGATACATGTTCGATTTTTCCTGGACCGTGGCGGTGACTTCGCCGGTTTCCCTGTCAAACTTGTAGATAACGACGACCTTGCGTTGGGTCACGTTGTTGGGCAGGGATTCACCCGAGGTGTCATGATCCTTCAGCGCCAGGACCCATTTCTCACGTTCTGCGGTCGCCTCCCCGGTAGCAGGATTGATAAGGGTAGCGTCCTGGCTCAAGCCATAGTTGTACTTCAAGAGTTCCACATACACATAGTCGGCGCCCTGTGTTTTCGCGGGATCGAAGGTCAGGATGGCGCCAGGGACCTGTTCGATATGGCCGTCAATGTAGACGGCGCCGCCCGCAAGGGTCAGGACGTGATCGACCTTGGTCACGCTCAAGCCATGGATGATAGCCCCTTCCTTGAACAGGATGTCCCCGAGTTTCTTTCTCTCGTAATGGAGAATGTCCTGCTGTTCGTTCAACTCTGAATCGAGAAGGTCTCGATCCTGGTGGTATCGGACGCGCTTGTAGTTCTTGGCAACATCAAAGGTTTCACGGGAAATCGACATGAGTGTTCCTCCTCTTCATCAGATCTTGATGACCCCGACCAGTTCGACTCGGGTATCCGAGGTCTTGTTGAAATCGGGAATGTTCTTTACTTCGTAGAGATAGCCAGGTTCCAGGACTTCACCCATGGGATTGGTGTCGACGTGGTAGATCCCGTTGGCCGCGTAATCGGACTGAAGCCCTGCGATATAGGCGACGTCTCCCCCGAAAAAGCCATATTCCCTGATGGTGATACCATTGGCCTCGTTCTCCTCGAAACGGAAGAAAAGTCCGATCGTATCCGTCTGCTGACCGGTCTCGATGTAGTGGATGCCGTTCACGATCAGCGTCCCCGACGCGTCTTCCTTCAGAAAGGTCCGCTTGTAATATTTCTTCCTGGCACACTCCTTGAAAAGCGCCACCTGGTCGATATCGGGATCAGGCGGATTAAGAGGATCGATGAACGTGCCGTCTCCCTCTCCCAACGCGCAATGGGTAATGCCGTCGAGGGGATCGCCCAGAAGAAGCCTTGCGGTAAGAATTCGGCCAGATTTCACGATGAGTCCAAGGGACATGGGATTTCCTCCTTACGTATCGATGAGATGGGTTTCGTGGATGAGTACGGCAAAGACGGTCAAATGGGTTTCCGGATCAAGCCCCATGGGATGGACGACCAAGACGCTTACATCCGACTGACGCTCCATGGGCCGCCAAACGGCAATGCTTGTATCCACTCGTATCCCAGGAAACCGAAAGATCCCAAGGGATGTGTCACCGTCCACTGCGATGAAGTTCGAGATCCACTGGTAGAGGTCCACCTCGAAAAGGACTGGGTGCTCAATCACAAGAAACGCATCGACCGCGAACTCGACAGGCGCCCAGATACATGGAGCGGCATCCATTTCCCGCAGGATGCTTCGTCCGAAAACACCCGTCCCTCCCACCAACTCGAAGAGGCTCCCAGGAAAGGCTGGCTGGCTCTCTCGGTATGTGGGGACGATGGTCCCTGCCTCATGGAAAACCTCCATGAGTCTTCCCTTATGAATTGCCACGACGGATTCTCCCTGTCACTTTTCGGGCCTTCCCCTGATGAAGTGGCGCTCTGTACCTTGGCGTCACCGGGGCCGACTTCGGGGTTATTTCCTGTTTATTTCCCTTGACTGTGGCCATGAATTACTCCTTGATGGCGCACATGCCTGCGCCACTCAGGTTGAAGATCTTGTAGGTTGTTCCGTTGAAATCGAGGATATCCTCCGAGTCGGCAGAGCCCCCGCCCATCTGGAAAATCTCGATAAACTCCCCGCGAAGCTCTGAGTAGGCGGCTGCCGTGTGTCCGGCAAGCCAGGGGAACATGGTCGTAAGTCCCATACGAAAATCAGGATCCGTCGAGGTAGCAAAGGCTGCGTCCGCTGATCCTGAAACTCCCACCTGGAGTGCGGCTCCGGCGTATCCATCGAACCTGTTCAGCGCATAGAACCCGCCTGGAGAATTGAACCTTCCCACGATCACGGGTTGAGGATCCTCTCCGATCTTGGCACCCAGAGCAAAGTTTCCAGCCACGGAGGCCAGCGTCACCGTATTGGGACTGGAGACCGTATCGATCGCAGAGATTTGAACCCTTTCGATATTGGCATTGTCCTTGATGAGGTAGTAGCTTCCAGGGGAAAAGATCGAAGCGTCGTTCACCTGGACGACGACATTCGAACCGGACAAAACCGCCTCTTGCGTGATAGCGACCGCCCCTGACCAGAACCTCTTCAAAAGCCCGCTATACTGCCCGTAATAGGTCGAGACAATCTTGGTTACGGCAAAGATGTGGTCCAGATCCGCGTAGAACCAGTAGAGGAAGGAAGACGCGTCCTTCACAGCGATGTAACAGTAGGTCACAACATAGGCCTCTTTCACGCCCGAATGGGCCACGTTGTCCCAGTAGAGGCTGGCGCGCACCATGAGCTTGTCCGTTGTACCCATCAGGAACTGAAGATAGACGTCCTCCATCCCTGATTCGCCTGTCGACTTCAGGACGTAATAGGGATTGGCTCCTCCCGACCCATCGTCGTGAAGCGTCCAGCCCACGGTCGTGACAAGGAAGTCTTTCAGCTTCTCGAGGAAATCTGCCGTATTGTTCGCTGTTCCTGTGGTGCTGTGGTATCCCATAAAATGAATCCTCCCTAAAGAATCGGGTTCTCCGTTGCAATGATCCTCAACTTGATGTCCGTTTTGTTCTGAACAGGCGTGAGGGCTGGAACGCTACATCGCCGCCAAAAGGAGAGCGTCACGTCGTATGCCTTATCTCCCAGGTTCAGGATGGCCGCGGGGGTAGCCGTATCGAGATCTTCCTGGGTGAGCGCCAGCGTGTACCAGAAGTCTTCGTTGGCCCCGGCCACGTCGATGGGCTGCACGGTGATCCCTGCGTAGTTGTAGCCCGAATAGACCGTCCCTCCCGTCGAATGCGTCGCCGGGGTCGTTCCGCCATATCCCCGATCCACACCGAGGGTCGTGGTTCCTCCGCCTGTAAGAACCTGCATCTGTTCATCGTCGACGATGATGATTTCGCCATCGGCAAAGCGGGGGTCCGCCACGTGGATGGACGTTTCCCCTGTCGCTACATCAGCGGCGAGGATCGTCCATTCGTTGGCCAGGTGGAGTTCCTTATCCTTCGATTCCCCGTCCGTCCCGTTGTAGGTGTCGTCGTCCGGATTGGAGAGGTCGCCCTCGGAAATCTGCTCTGTTAGCTCTGCGTCTTCGTATAGGTGGATTGCCATGTGAGAACTCCTAAGTGGGCCACTGGGTTACGGTGTATAGGTTGGCGGCCTGCTCGACGGTGGCCTGGGCCTTGGCGTGGTCGTCGTGCTGCCTAAACCGCCAACGGAAATGCTTCTCAACCACTCGGAACCCCGCCCGATTAAGCTTCATGGTCCCAAGCCGCATAGGATCGGTGCGGTCGACGGTGAGTCTCAGACTCGTCTGGTTAAGGTCGCTCGTATTCAGGCACAGCGGTTTGATGCGGCGACGACGGCCGAACTCGGTGTCAACGTCCAATTCAAAAGAAGCCCTGGCCGCAGTCACATAGGCGTCGGTAAGTTCCGTGGTGTTAAGGACTCTGTTGTTGAGCGAAAACCCGGCGCGCCTCGCCCGCCAACGATCCACCACGTCGTGGGCTTCCCTCACTTCGGCCCACTTGAAGACGGCCAGGGCTGTTATCAGTTGATGGCGTCCCACCCAGGCGCCGGACACCCTATCCAGCCCGTTCAGCTCTGAATGCCCAAGACGGAACCAGGAGGAAAGATTGGCTCTCTCTTGGTAGACATGGACCCTACCATTGGCCTCGACTTGGGCCTCTTGGGCCAGGGCCTCGGAAAAGACGTCCCGCTGTCGAAACTTGATGCGGCAGGCCGCCTTGGATCGGTTGAGTCTCGATGTATTGAGGTCCTGTCCGGCCATGCGGATGACAGGAACGGGCGTCTCGGGAGGCCTCTTGGTGTCCACCTGGCAGCACACGGCAAACTTCCGCTCCGTGATCCAGAGATGGGCCAGCCTCTTGGAGTTCAAGGGAATAGTGTTCAGGCGAAAGCACGGCGTCCTTCCATGCCAGCGGAAAAGACACACGGCCGCGCTATCGATTTCCTGGGTGATGCTCGTTCCCTGGACCGCGCCCCAGAAATGCGCCGTTCGTCCCTTGAGGGTCAAATGGAAGTCCGAATTGAGAAGGTTTCGATTGAGGACAAACGTCTCATCCAGGAAGGCTAGGCAGACCCGTTGGACCTCTTTCCACAGCCCCACTTCGAAGTTTCCCTCCATGGAAAGCATCGAATAAAGCCACTGGAGGAAATACACGCGGGTGCCAGCAGGATGGTGGAATACGAGACTCGGTTTGATCCCCTGGACGATGTTTTCGCTGTGGATCCTGTAGACGCCGAGGCTATAAAGGAGCCCGGGCAACTTCGCCCGTCCGATCGTGCAACGCCGATTGAGCCTGAGGGCCTTCCGAAACGTCTCCTCGATTGAGCCTTCCCAGCCAAGGTTCACAAGGGTCCGGGTAATCGCGGGGATAGATCCCTTCCTGCGATAAACCTCAATGGCTTCGCGGACGGCCCTACGCTGAAGATCGGCGTCCCTCAAAGGATCGAAGGTGACGCCCACGATACGCGAGAGAAAGGGCAGGAACCTGGGATCACAGCGGTTCACGTCGAAGATCTCAGGGAACCTATCCGCCAGATCCTTCAGATCGTCCAGGCTTTCCGCAGGAACCCTGAGGAAGGTGTCCAGATCGCCAGATTCATCCTTTACCTTATATAGAGGGGGCAAAAGATCGATCAGCTTCTTTTCAAAGTAGGAGGACATGCTCAGTCTGCCCTCCTTACATCGATGTTCATCTCGCCAAGGACCGCGATCTGCCCCAGCTTGATGGTGACGTCCTCGGTCGGAAGGTACATCTTCACGTGGCTGACCCCTCGGATCCCGTCCAAGAGAGCCACGATGTCCGAGAAATGAACCGTCTGGCCAAACCCCATCTTGTCGAAGAGGAAGAAGTCGGTAACGGCGTCCTCCACGCGGATCCGCACGAGATCTAGGTCCTCGCCCTGGTAGGCGTACACTTCGGCGTCAACGGAGACTTCCTTGTAGACGGGATCGAAGAGGTTCACCTCCACGGTGATGACCTTCCTGTACTCTAAGTAGTCGGCGAGATCCTGCTTGAGAAGCGCCGATGGCACCCCCCCACCGTCGGGCGCGATCGCCATATTGACCTGGTAGTAACGGATGTTCCCGCAGTCATTGACATCGAGCACCATGGCCTTGGCGATGCCAGGGAATCCTTCCGCGAGCGCCTGGTAATCCTCCTTGGTGACGCCCTTCCAGAGGGATCTCACCTCGGCGGGAGCCTGTTTTCGGGCGTGATCAAGAGATTCGCGGTCGGATCCTCCCGTGGCGGGGATGGTATTGGTGACCGACAGGGGAACGGTCTGCCCGCCCAGGTAGAGGGGCGTGAGGATCTGGGTGATCAGATTCACCCCCAGATTGCCCGAGGCTCCGAGCGTCTCCAAATAGGAGACCTCAATACTCTCCCCAGGCCCGGGCACCTTGCCGTAGAGGCCGTCCCCGAAGAACACAGTCACCCTGTCCAGCGCGTCCGTGTCCGTCTGGAAGTGGGCCGAATCCGCGAGACTCTCCTGAAAATGGTCCACTTCCGTCCATTCGACCGTGTCTACACGAAGGACGATGGATCCCTGGGCGATCCCTATGCCCGACAGATCGAAGACCTGCGAGGGCTCTCCTGTGCCGGCGAAGGTTTCCACGTGACGTTTCCCCTGGCGCGCGGCCACGTCAACAGAGAGCATTCCCCTGGGGATCGTCACGTCTTCCACCGTCTCGAAGTCCACATTTCCATCCTCCAATTGAGCGCGGACAAAGGTGCCCGCCGGAAGAACGAAATCGTCATCCAAGGCCGTAGCGAGGAAGAACCGAAGCGTGGTCGTGGCAGCGACGGGTCCGTCCAGGCGATAGCTGATCAGTTTGCACAGGTGGATCACGTTCTGGCGCTGTCGGGCCGTGGGAAGGAAGGCCTCCGCCGCCTGGGCGTCGAGATAATAGGCCAGCATGTCTCCGATCCCGCAGAAAAGCTCCAACAGCACCACGCCCAGATCCGATGTGTTGAAATCTGTCCATCGGTCCGTGAGCTGCGGAATCCGTGCAACAAGCTCCTTTCGGATGCTCTCGTAATCTTTCGAGGTATAAGAGATGGTTGCTCTACCCAAGTTAACTTCCTTCGTTCTGTGGTCTTTTCTTCGAACGTCCTGAAATCAGGCGCACGCCCTCTACCTTTTATCTACCGGCAACGGCGCTAATTTGTCGGGACGAAATTCCAGCCAACGGCTCGCGGTAGAAGGGATAGACAAGATTTCCCTCCACCTGGCTTGAGATCACCCGATAGGAAATCCTCACCAACAGAAGGTTCCGATCCGCATTCACAGGCGAGTCATCGAAGCAGATGTCGGTCACAACGACCCGCTTCTCCCATCGCTTGATGGCGTCGATGACGTGATAGCGAACAAGACCCTTCAAAACCTGATCGTTCGGCTCGAACACAAGGTCTTTGAGCCTCGATCCGAACTCAGGCCTCATGAATCGTTCCCCTGGATGGGTACCCAGGATCTGATAAATGCTCTCGTGAATATGTGCATGTTCAATGGACGTGGCGGCCGAGACTTCCGCTCCGCCAGAACGCTGGAGGAACCTGAATGGGAATTTCAGACCTTTGCCCAGGAAGTCGAGCGCCATCAGTCCCTCACCTCACAGACCAGGCCGCAGGGGCCATCATCATCGCTGCCACCATTGCCATCGCCCGTCTCTGGGAACCGAATGACCAGGTCCTGTCCATTGGCGAGCGAAAGATGCACCGTGCCACCCGCCTCGACGATCCCCCGATGGCCGCTCTCCCGTGCGGAAAAGCTCTTCGCACCGCCACAAAGAAGCCTCACATCGACCGTCTCTCCAATCCCCTCGATTCTGGAGATCCCAAGGATAACCACGGTCCCAGAGGGATTGACGATGGTGAGGAAGCCCCCGCCCTGGGAGATATCGAGAAGCGTGCCATCGGATAGCTCGATCCTGTATCGGCTCTCGGCCACCAACTGGGGCTCGATGTCATAAGGCAGTCCCTCGACCCCGGCTGCCTCATGGGTGGACGAAGGGATTCCCTTCTTAAGGAGAAGCTCGCGCCCATCTCTCAGCGTCACCTTGGCACCCACAGGCGCGATCGTGTAGGACGTCCCATCCTTCTCCACGGAAGAAAACTTCAAGTCCGCTGTCACCTGGACAAAAACCCCGTCCGCCAGGGTGAAGAGTCTTCCGCCATCGGGAAGATCTTTCACAGTGGTCCCCGGAGGAACCGCCGCAAACGGGTGATAGTCGATGGGCTGAGGCTCCTCGACCCAGTGCATGTATTCCTGGGCGCTGTGCTCGTGGGCCTGGAGAATCGTCTCGGCTTTACCTCGGAGGGCCTCTGACGCGTAGTAACCCCACGATAAAATGTCTCGGATCTCGAGAAGACGATCATGAATCTGAAGAAGGTAGGGCTCTTGGGACTGTCCATCCTGGCAGACATTAAGTCCTATCCCCAGCAGCTTCACGAGCGCCATCAGCTCGTAGTGCGTCTCTGCTGAGCTCGTCTTTTCGATGGTGAATTTGGGTTCAACTGCCATGCTGTCACTCCTGAGGAATTAGCTCGATGTCAGCGATGAACCAGCCATCGAACTTCTGGTAAAGTTCGTCCCAGGTATCCCATACAAAACGCAGGTTTACGCTTTGTCCTGTGTACTCCGAGAGGCTGATACTCTCCGTTCTTCTGGGAATTGGGCAGGGCTGCAGGGGCATGCCGTATAGGGGATCCGTAGGGTTGAAGCGCTTGATGAAGGTATCTTCCACGTAGAAATCCAGAGTGTCGAATCCATCATTGTTCACGCTCTCGATCTGACCCCATACATCGAACCGAAGAACATAGTCTTGGTTCAGGACAACTGGCACTGAAAGCTCGCCTGTCACATGGATGTTGTTCCCATATTCATCGAACCAGTCCCTGAAGTAATAAAAATGCCAGGTCCCATCCTCCAGTTGCTCCACGTATCCCGAGGGTTGCCAGTCGAGCTCTGGTATCGGGATAGGACCGGACGGTGGTGGCAGCGGCGGAAGATCCACCAGAATGTGACGCCGCGAGCATACCAGCCCATTTTTGCTCGCCTCGGCCGTGATGACGGTGGCTCCGGGATTCTCCCCGAGATGAAGCATCCCATCTTTCACCCAGGCCACATCTGGATTCGCAGATTGGAAGGAAATCTCTCCGTCAGGATTCCCTCTTATACTGATCGGGACAATGAGTCCTGTGACACCTTCCGCACCCTTCACCACGCCCGGAACAACATCCCAGTAGATTACGTCAAGATCGTTTCTCTCCATGGTGCCCTCTACCCTGTCGAACCCGAGTCCGAGTAATCGAATGCTTCAACCTGGACAAACCGGACGCTTTCTTTGTCCTCTGAGTCGTAGAACAAGACCACGGTCGCACCTTCCTTCATGCCAACATGAAGCCTGCCTTCCTCGTCCACGAAGGCGATGCTTTCATCGCCGCTTTCCACCTGGACCGATCCGATTGGGTTGCCTCGTATGGAGAGCGGAATAACCATTGCCGATCCCGAAAGAGACACCTTCACACTCTTGGGGAACACATCCCAGTAGTAGACTTCCAGTTCATTGCAATTGGCCATTTAGTCCTCTCAGTTGTCGTTCGTATCGAGACTTCCCGTGGCAATCAAGGCGCCGCAGGCTGTAATATCGCCGATGCGAGCATTCGGCTTCCCTTCGGTCGTGGTATCGAGGCTCCCCGTCACAATCGGCGTCACGCCATGCCCCAGGATTGGACAAACATGCAAATCACCCATCCTGGCGACAGGCCTCCCATTGAGCGTCGTTCTCAAGGCGCCCGTGATGATGACGCCACCGTGACTGGTGATATCTCCCATGCGTGCCTGCGGTCGTGCCATGACGTGCTACCTCTTCAAAACAAGATGGACCACGAACCCCACCACGCCCCCGATGGCGCTTGCGAGCGTCAAAAGAAGCCCCATGAGTTTCCACATGGTCCCAATCCCCATCTTTTCGTTAAGCCCCTCATACAAGCTCTTGATGTCCTCGGTGTGGCGCTTCAGCTCCTCCTGAATGCCCCGCGCCAAGAGATCGACATTTTCCTTGTCCGATTTCTTCTCGATTTCCCGTTCGATTCGTTCGAGGCGGTCGCGAATCTCCCGCCTGTGGTCCTCCAAAATCTGTCGAAACTCAGCCCGCCAGGCATCAAAGGTCTTCGAAAGAAGCTTCTCTCCATCCGCCCAGCTCATCGGGGTTTGTTCCTTTTCTTCTTGCTTAGCCATTGAGAAACTCCCTCTCCCTTACGGATTGATCAGCACCTTGTTGGTCGACCGAATGACGATATTTCCCATGACGCCGTCCATGAGGATCACGCTGCCGGATTTGTCCGTGGACTGGATCCGTTCTCTCCCAGGCGCGGCGTCCATGATGACAACCTGTCCCGCCTTGTCCGTCAGGCGGATCATCTCCATCCCCTCGGTCGAGTCGATGAGGATCTCCTGCGTGCCGCAAAGCCCCCAGATGTGGATCTTCTCCTGGGACTTCGTGGTATCGAGGAGGATCTTCTGCCAGCGGGCCCGGCTCTTCTCGCAGGACTGAACGTGGATCTTCTCCTGGTCTTTCCATGCCTCCCAGCGGACGTATTGGCGGCATAGATCGGTCATTTCGATCTTGGCCTTCTTGTCCTTGATGTCCGAATCGATCGAGAGCTGGTCTCCCTGTTCGGCGTCCTTGGTCTCCCGTCTCTTGGTGTTTCCAGCTTGGACGTCTCTTTTCACCTTGCAGTCCATATGAAGAATTTGACCGCTTCGATCGATGATCTTGAGGAATTCCTCCTCATCCTTGTCATCGACCACGATGGTGTGGCCGGTTTCCGTCTTGAGAAGGACCTTTCTCCTGGGACAGTAATACGGCGAATGCCCGTGGTATTTCTTGTGTTCGGCATCGTCCGTAGGCTTGGGCTGGTGCTCGAGTTGGTCCTCGCAGTCCTGGCAGGTCACGCTATTGCAGAGCCTTTCCGATTCCTTGGGTTGTTCTCCGGGATTGCTCTTGGCAAGCCATACACCTACCCAGATGGGATACTGCGGGTTGCCGCCCTCAAATTCCGCCCAGACAGAAGCCCCTTCCTCGGGCACAAGGAAGATTCCCACATCTTCATTGCCGCCATAGGGCAAGCACGGATAGGCCCAATCGGACCAGTTCTCCTCGCCCGTCCCTAGGACAGCGGGGATCTCCAACCTGCAACGGCCAAGACGCTCAGGGTCGTTGTTGTCCCGAAGGAACGCCCTGTACTTCCCGTACCAGCGGTTCTCGTATCGTTCTTCTGTTCGGCGAACCTGGGTCTCAAGCACCAGCCTATCCTTTGCCTACTTCCGGGGGACAATGCCCCGAAAAATCTCGCGCACAATCGTGGCACCTAGGCCCCTGGCGGTCTTCTTGGGATCTGCCTTGGCCACGGCATTCTGAAGGGCGTCTTGCGCGCCTGAACCCAGCTTCGGCTCAATGGCCGCAACGCGAGCCTTCACCTCGGAAAGCCCTAGCCCCTCGATGATCTTTACGACCACTTCGAGCGCTTTGGCGTTGGCCTTTCCCCATGAGGTGAGCTTCAATACCGCGATGACGGCCAGTATCAAAGCCACTGACACCTCCTTGTTCGCCAGCACAAGATTGATGAGATGTGCAATTTCTTCCATTGGTCTTCCCTCTCTTCCTGTTGAGCGCCTTGTCCAAAGGCACATACTCCCCATTGAGTTGTGCCCATCTAATGCGCCTTCCCCGTATGTCCACGTGGATGTATCCCTTGTCGGGGTAGACGCCAATCCCGCTTACCCTGAATGCGTTTACCTCCTTGGCCAAGTCGTACATCTCCGCCGGCGACAAGCCTTCGATTTCAATGTCCGCAGCTTGCCCCTTGAGATGGAAACTTCTCGACGTCCCTCCCACCTCGGCATTGTGTTTCTCGCAGCGATAGCCGCTTCTCACCTTGATGGGAACCCCTGCCAAGTCACGAAGCTCCTGAAGGGCCGCAACCAGGCGCGGATCGATCTCGATTGCCCCACAACAGGAACAGGC
>Ga0114946_10002225_pt1 | contig 13342 bp, 18 predicted proteins | sample WalLakDeSediment_FD_88676 | JGI IMG/M metagenome (GOLD analysis project Ga0114946, IMG submission 88676) | Lake sediment microbial communities from Walker lake, Nevada to study Microbial Dark Matter (Phase II) - Walker Lake 11/02/13 Deep Sediment | ecosystem: Environmental > Aquatic >...
TGTACGACATTGAGCATGGGGAGGACATCCACGGGTTCACGGCTCAGACGCTCACAGAGGCGGGGGAACCCACAGACCGACAGGGAGCTAAGGCCCACACGTTTAAGCCGCTCTACGGCGGTCAGAGTGGGACTCACGCGCAACAAACGTACTACCAAGCCTTCCGCTTGAAGTACAAGGGCATAGCTGAGGCGCAGCAGAGGTGGATAAATGAAGTACTCTCGACGGGGAAGCTGGTCACAGAATGGGGGATGGTATACCACTGGCCGGGCACGAAAATGTCGCGCTCCGGGTATGTCGATAACACCACGTCTATCTGTAACTACCCCGTACAGGGCTTCGCCACAGCCGAGATTATCCCCATTGCGCTCGTCTTCATGTGGCACAGGCTCAGGAGAAGCGACCTTCAGATGAGGATTGTGAACACGATTCACGACTCCATCATCATGCTGCTGCCGGAGGAGGAGCAGGAGGATTTTCACATCCTGTCGAAAGAGTGCTTGATTAATGCGGTCTACGATTACCTACGTTGTACATACAACGTTCAACTCACGGTGCCGTTGGGCTGTAGCGTAAGCACAGGAAAGCATTGGGGAAGCAAAGAGGAGACAAAATACGAAGCAGAGAAGGAACTTTATCGGGGAAACGGAGTCTAATAATACTGTAAGCACGTAATTACGAGGAGGAAGCGAATATGGCACAGCGCACAACCAAGGGAGTTGTTGACAAGACGTTCACGAAGGACTGGTACGACAAGCGCAGCAATGAGAATATCATTCTGCATTCGTTCCGGCTGGAGGGGGACAACACCTACTACCGCACGGGCACCACACCCATCCCTGCTAACAAGGGGGATGCTGTCGAGTTCTCATACGATGACCGGAGCGGTAACGTCGAGATGGAAACGTTCGGCCAAGTGGAGGGCTCTGAGGTTCAGCGGGCACCGGCCCCTGCTCCCCGACGCAACACAGGGGGACGCCAAGGCTCGTACTCAGGCGGCGGCGGCGGCACGTCTACCGGCGGCGGCGCTCGGGATAACTACTGGAAAGACAAGGAAGACCGTGACATTCAGCGGGAGGAGCGGTACCAGACCGTTGTCGAGCCGCGAATGATTGTCATGGCAGCGCAGGAACGCGCTGTAGGGGTCGTAGCAGCCGCTCTGGCGAACGATTGCCTGTCCTTTGGTAACACGGCCAAGGGTCTCAAGTTTGAGATGCTCTTGGGCTTTGTAGATGAGGCAACGGAACACTTCGTTAAGCAGGCTCTTGCTGCTACGGCTGTTGTGGATAGCCTTTCCGCCGACGAGGAACCCGCCGCTAAGAGCGGGGAGAGGGACTATAATGACGACTGAGCTGAAGAACGAAGACATCCTGCACGAGAATGATAACTACATCATTCGCATCTCGTATGACTACGAGTGGCTTGATGAGTACGGGAACTTGTACGAAGTTAACTACGCCGTTATCAACAAGAACAACGGCCTTGTTGAGTACTATTCTCCGCAGCTAATTGCGGCTCTGTTCAACGCCGAGAACTTCAACCACGTGCTGATTGACCAGCCGCATATGTGGCAGGCACAGGCGCGGAAAGACGCGGCGAAGGTGGGGGATATCATCGAAGGAGAGGGCAATGGAAACTCGGAAGTTCATTAAAGTCTTCGTCGATGGGGATGTGATTGTTTACCGCTGCGGCTTCGCGGCGGAAAGAAACACTTACACCTACACGGACGAAAGCGGGGAAGTGACCGAGGGCCTGACCCACAAAGAACTCCGCGCGCTCACGGAAGAGCGCGGGGAGGGAACGGTGGAGAAGATTCACACGGTTGAGCCGGTAGAGTTTGCTCTTGCGAACGTTAAGAACCAGCTTGAGCAGATTACCGCAGACGTAGCAGACGGGTTCGACGTTGACCCCAAGCGAGTGCATCTACTTGTTATGCTCTCCGGGCCGGACAACTTCCGATACGAGCACGCTACGCTGCGCCCCTACAAGGGGGGCCGCGACCCCGACCACAAGCCCGTGCATGGCCCCGCCATCCTCGACTACCTTGACCGGAAGCACGACACGATGTACTCCGTCAATGAAGAAGCGGATGATATGATGGGGTACTTGCAGGTCAACGCCCTCCACCGTGGGGAGATGTCCTGCATCGCCACCATCGACAAGGACTTGGATATGATTCCGGGGCCGCACTTTAACTTCAACACCAACCGGTTTTACTACGTGGAGCCGGATGACGGTGACCGCTTCTTCTACTACCAGCTCATCACGGGCGACAGCACCGATAACATCGGAGGTGTACCCCGAATGGGCCCTAAGAAAGCAGAGGAGTTTCGTCAGAAGTGGCAGAAGGAAGATGCGTCTGTGCGGCGCATGTACGAAGACGTACTAGAGTTGTACGTACAACATTACGGCCCGAACGCAGAAGAAGTGCTGCTTGAGAACGCACGTCTACTGTGGATTCGTAGGGCTCCTGACGAACTGTGGACACCACCGGAGGAAAGCAATAATGAAAACAATATACATCAACGAGGCGAGGGTGACGCTGTCTACAGCCAGCCAGCAGGCTGACTTCTACGGCATCTCTGTAACGCTGCCCGACGAGTTGGCGGATGCAGTACTTGCCGAGCAGGAGCGAAAGTTTGCGCTGTCCCGCTACTTGTCTGAGCTTCGTGAGGCGGGGCGGTCCCGCACCGACCCAGCCGAAGTCAAGCCCCCGTCTTTCCTAGAGGTACCTGAAGATGCCGAAGAGCCCACGACACAGCCGAAAGCGAAAAGAGGCCGTAAGCCTCGGGTTTCGCAGTAATTTCGAGCAGCAGGTAGCCGAGTGGTTGGACGATGCGGAAGTGTTCTGGATGTACGAGCCCCACTATATCCCGTATGTGGAACCCGCGAAGGCCAAGCGCTACACGCCCGACTTCATCTTGGAGAACGGCATCATCATCGAAGCGAAGGGGAGGTTCACGGCGTTCGACCGGGCCAAGCATCTGCTACTTCGTGACCAGTACCCCGATGAAGATATCCGCTTTATCTTCCAGTACGACAACAAAATAAGCCGTACGTCGAAGACACGTTACAGCGATTGGTGCGAGAAGCACGGCTTTAAATACGCGATACGAGAGGTACCAGACGAATGGGTGAACGAGCCAGCGAAAAGCAAGTAGGGGGGCACCACTACAGAGACATGCCCATCCAGCCCTCCCACTTCATTCGGCAGAATAAGCTGGGGTGGCACGAAGGAAACGCAGTAAAGTACATCTGTCGGCACACGCTCAAAGGCGGCAGGAAGGACATCGAAAAGGCTATCCACTATCTTGAGCTCATCCTAGAGGAGGATTACAACAATGACGAACATGACACCGGAACTCGAAGCCACGGAACTATTGCAGGGTATTCATTCTATCCTGACTACCAATGCGACGTTCACGTTGACGGCGCGGGGGAGCCAGCAGTTGATTCACCTGATACGGGGTCTGGAGGAGTTGATTGCGGGCCTGTCGAAGGGTGGACTGGCCATCTACGAGCAGGATACTAGGAGTGATTACGGTTTTGGAGACGAGGAAAGGCCCGATGAAGAGCCTGTCCCTTTCTGAACAGCGGCACATCATCGAGCTGATGGAGGAGCTCGACGCTCTCATCGACTGTGACGACGGCACCTGCTTCCCGTGGCAGGTATGCGAGCGGGTAGAAAATGTCAAGGAAATCATGGGCATGACCGCTCGTGTTAAAGAGGAGGATGATGACGAATGAAAATTCTAGCACTAGACATTGAGACTGCGCCGAACACGGCCCACGTGTGGGGCCTGTTCAAGCAGAACATTGGCATCAACCAAATCCAGCAGACAGGCCGAGTCATGTGCTTTGCCGCCAAGTGGGTCGGAGAGAAGACTCCGCTGGAGTTCTGGTCCGAGCATCACTCCCCCTCAGAGGCGCACATGTTCATGCGCGCACACGAGCTTCTTGACGAGGCAGATGCGGTGTTGTCCTACAACGGGAAGCGGTTTGATATGCCGACGCTGAACAAAGAGTTTATTAAGTTTGGCTTCGGGCCGCCTTCCCCGTACCATCACATCGACCTGTTGCCGGTTGTGCGGAAGCAGTTCCGCTTCACGTCGAACAAGCTCGACCACGTGCTCAAGGAACTGGGGCTCGGCCAGAAGGTGCGGCACACGGGCCACGAGATGTGGACGCAGTGCATGGAGGGGGATGACCGGGCGTGGCGTCTTATGGAGCGGTACAATAAGGGGGATGTGGTTAGGCTAATTAAACTTTACGACTTCATTCTTCCTTGGATTGACAATCATCCAAACTTCGCTCTGTACAAGGATGACCCGACCCGGCCCACGTGTACGAACTGCGGCTCTACTAAGGTTCACTCGCGCGGTGAGCAGAAGACTAAGTCCTACATCTACCAGCGCTACCAGTGCAACAAGTGCGGAACGTGGATGCGGAGCCGGTATAAGACTAACCCGAAGAACACGAACGTTCTTACACAGGCGAGGTAAGAGATGAACTTTGACAACGATACGGCGATCCTTTCTGTCACACGACAGGAGCGTGCCGGTAACCAAATCCGCTTATTGATCCCCGGAGAGTTTACGCCGGACGGGCTGCCCATTGCAGAGTCCGTCCCCGAAGTAAACGCAGAGCAGGCCGGTAAGTGGTGCAACTACGTGAGGGCAACAATCAATGCGAGGAACGAGAGCAAAAGCAATAAAGAAGGCAACCGGCCCGGCGTACCTGCGGGCGGTGGAGAAGGGGCGGCTGCCGCCTCCCACCAGCCCGGAGCATCTGGAAAAGATGATGACAAACCTGTACCGCCGTCTGAAGAGGCACTGGTCGCGGGCTTCCAATCGCGGGTACAATCCTTGCGGCGCGCGTTAGAGAACGTAGATGAAGAGCTTACGCGACTTAACGAACGCAAGCACACTCTTGTACATGATTTGGGGCGTACTGAGAGGGCTATACGCGCTATTAACGCGGCCCTATCAGAAGCAGAACTCGAAGAAGAAGATCGCTTCGGAGGTGACGAGTGACACATGCGGCACAAAAAAGGGCGAACCGCGAGAAGCTGGTTCACCCTAAGTTCGTCGAGAAGTGGGCTCGACGTTATCTACATCTGTCGGCTACACGGGGCAAAGACGTTGCCATTGTGTGGGCCAATGAGTTCTTGAACCCTGACGACGGCGACCGAGTCGCTGCCGCCGTGCGGTCCATTAAAGAGGGGAAGCCGGTAGCGTAGGAAACCCCTTCGGCAAAACCACGCGCAGTCTCTTTACTATCATCCCGTGCGGGATAAACATTGGGCCGTAGGCCTCAGAAGGACTGTCGTGGTATAAGTCGGAGGCCAGCACAATCCCGTGCTGGTTCTCCGCAATAACGAACCCCGCAGAGTAGGTTCGTATGGGTTTGATATCCGCAGCAGCTTTAACATCCGTTACGGATGTACTGGCGTGAGCATCATCCCATACGACTATCTCTAGTCGGGGTTTTTTAGTGCCTGCCATTCACGCCCTTCAACTTCTCGTAGGTGCGAAAGCCACCAAACCCGAGCATGCCGCCGAGCAGAATCATCAGCTCAGTAGTGTCGATTGGCGGCGGCAGCGGGTAGTCGTTGAAGAGCGCAGCCCACCCGAGGAACGGGTGAACGATAAACTGGTAGGCAAGACCGGCGGAGCAAATCCACCCTACGGAGGGACGCCACCCGGCCACGAAAGTAGAGGCGTGCTGGGCCTCGGCGCGGTTTACATCCATCTGCCCTTTGGCAAGCTCGGTTTCCGCAGCAAGCTGCGCAAGCTCCCCGCTCATCTGCAACTCCACGAGCTTTAGCTTAGCTGCCTCGGCCGCCATCTTGTCGGGGAACAGGCGGTCAATGAGCTTAGTGCCTACGGAGAAGATGCCGGTAATAGTTACAGGGTCCATAGTATGTGCCTCACATAAGCTCTTGGAGTATTCTAACTAGTTCTTCGGTCTTGCTAAATGCCTGCGCGATTTCGCTATACGAGCCCAGCTCAAACTGTCCAAGCTCCAGCATACGGTCGAGTTCGTCGCGCGAGTTCATAAGGTATTCAAATAGCTCCTTGCGGGTATCTTCTGGCAGGCCTTCTACCACCTCCATTACTTCAGACCTTGCGGCGAGCTGCGCGTTTTCCTTAGTTCTGCTAATATTCTCGTACCTATCTAAGGCTTCCTCTGCTTGGTTACGATACCTAGCGGGGGTCAGCCGTGAGGCAAATGCGTTCTGCTGCGCAAGGCGGTCGAGAACCGCGGCCCGCTCTGGGCCGGGGCGCATATAAAGTACTTCGTCTGGAAGATTGAGTGTAGCAATAGTATCCCATTCGCGGGCCATACTATCTGAAGTACTTACACGAGCCTCTCGAAATCTTGACATGGGCTCGTCTAGCCTGTTAACAAGTTTCTTGATTCTTTGCGCTCCGAGGTTGGCAACCTTAGCTGCCCCTTTAACGGGAGCAGCCCCAAGCCCTACTGCCAGCATCCCCGCGTTAAAGGCGGACGGGTCTTCCGTCATAGGACCGAAGCCCGGCTCTGCGAAGTTGAACAGCCCCCGCGCTGCGCTGTCCTGCGCTGCGCCGAATGCTGCCTTCTCCTCCTCCGGTACGAAGGGGGAGCTCTCAAATAACGTGCTGGTTAATCCTGCCATGTTGTACGTACAACCTCGTTACTTTCGCCCGTTGTGTTCCAACGAGTAGTGGTTCCCATCGGGTCGCGTAAAGCGCCCGCCCCACCTGCATAGAGGATGGAGTCGTTCCCAGTACTCCCCGAGAGGCCGGTGCGACTCCGTGCCCGTCAAGAACTTGTTGTGCTTGAACAGGTTTAAGTCGATGGCGAGGCGCTCCGTGTGCAGCGACGTAGAGATGCCCGTGCCAGCGGCAGCGTTAAGCGCCGCCTGCTCGGGCGTGCGCCACGCTTCCCCGAACGTCAGCTCGTATCCCTCCTCATAGGCAAAGTCGATAAGTTTCGCTACAAGTTTCACGAACAAACTTTGCTTCTGCCGCAAGGTCAGACTAGAAGTCATCGTCGTCCCCGTCGTCGTAGATGTCGAGGTCTTCAGGACGCATTCTGGAGAGCTGCTCTTCGGTTCCGCCCCGCTGGAAGTGTCGGATGACTGCGGCCTGCCTACGAGTCTCATCATCAATCGCCATAAATAGACCATGTGGTAGCCTCATAGCTGCGTGAGCTGCTGCGTACGAACCGGGCGACGCCTTCTGTACCTCGACCCACGCCTTCAAGTAATCGGGGTTATTCATAGCTTCGCGGAAGCTGCGGTTGCCGAGAGACTTCATCGCCCTGTTCATGGCGGTGATGAACCTCTGCTTCTTCGACAGCGGGCCCAACAGAGAGCGCGAGACTTGCAGTAGCGGGGTCTGGATAGACGTAGCCCACCCCTGCCCGAGCTTCTCGCGAGCCATCATACCGTATACATCGCGCAGGACCGTCATGTTCTCGACGTACTCCTGCCCGTACAGGGCCCCGAGCTTGCGCCCGGTGTCGCCTGTCACAAGCCTGTTCAGCGCGTTGTAGTTAAGAGCCTGCCCCGCTGCCCCTGCCCCGGTCTGCTGCTCAATCCACCGGAGACCCTGCTGTTGGATATCGTTCCACAGAACGGGGTCCGTGCGCTGGATGCGAGTGGCAAACTGCTGCAACTGCGTCGGGGTATACCTCCCGGTCAACAGTTCCCGAGCAACCTCCTGCGGCGGGTCGGCCATGTTTACCTGCTTGCCAAAGATTTGGCGAGCGGCAAGATGAACCTGTTCTGCCCTCCGCTCTGTGCGGATGACTGCATCCGAGAGGTTCTGGATGTTCGTGATGGTCGGTACGTTACCTTCTCCCCACAGAACGCGGATGTGCCCGTCGTACTGCTTCAAGAAGTTATCCGAGGCCACACGAGAGAACTTGCCGTCGATAAACGCGGCGCGGTGGTACTCTCCTAGCAGCTCCCTCTGGAGCTTGGCGGTGAGGTCGGGGGAGAATCCCTGCAAGTGGCGCAGCTCCGCCAGAGCATCGGAGTTATTCGGGCGGAGGAACACTCCGCGCACCATATCCGCCTGATGCACAAACTCCTGAGCGCGGGGCCCTGCCGCGTCGCCGGGCATGCCGGGCACCCGCCGAGTGCGGGCAACTTCCGTCAAGGCCTCCAAGTTCTGGAAGTCGTACTTCTGGGAAGTGGCGTGCTTAGCTTGGTCCCAAAGATTGCGAACCTCCCGCTGGCGCTCCGGGTCTACGCGCATACGCGCCAGAGCCTCTGGGGTCTGCCGCTGGTTGGCGAGGCTCGGGTAGCCGTACACCGCAGGGCTAACGTGAATCTGGCGCTCGAAGGCTTGAATCAAACCATCGACCTCCTGCTTCGACCACCCCGGTATAGCGGACTCCATCTTGTGGGAGTTGCTCTTGAGATGTGAAATCAAGATGTGAACCTGCCGATAGTCCAGCGCCTCGTCTGCGAGGCTGGGTACCGCCGCGTCCAGCGCCTTGTTCGTTGCCGGGTCGATGTTCATATCCCGCAGCAGCTTCTCCTGTGCTTCTCTGAACGTCCTAGCAAGAGTCTGGTCGGCTTCTCTTCCAAGGTCACGGAGATACTTTCTGACCGGGCTGTTGGGGGCGTTACGCAGCCAGATGTCCGCAGCACCCGTGTCCGGGTCCACAGAGATGCCGCGCGGGCCCCGGAAGGTGCTCCACGCAACCCGCTCCGCTTCCTCGAACTGCTCCCCCGCAAACCTGCGGAGGGTCTGCGTATCTATCCACACGTCAGGGGAGGGTTCCGGCAAGGCACGGCCAGCGCGAGCAAGAGACTCCTCTGCGGCTGCAACGCGCTCCCCGGCCCTGCGGCCCGGCTCCTGCACTACGTCCTGTGTCCGTCTACCGACCTCCGTAGGGTGGTAGTTGTTCCCGGCAGTAGGCCAGCGTTTCTCATTGATGCGCCGGACTGCCTGCCCCATCGTCATTTCGTTTGAGATATCCTTCTCTACCTGCGTGCGCGCAAACTTGTCGCGCAAGTGCATCTTGACCTGCTTCTCTAGAGCAAGGAGCTGAACGTCGTCAGTAGCCATCCCGAGAGAAAGGAACAGCGGGCTATCTACCAACTCTTCAAGCGTCTGGACTTTGGCTGTGGCGTCTTGGAAACCCTGCTGGATTGCGCGGATGTCCGTATCTGCCCTCAGCGGGCGGAACCAGTGGTTCGTGATGCCCCTGTAGATACCCATGCCTGTGCCCGCCAGCACGTCGCCCCCCGCTGCGAAGAGAACGTCCTGCAACATCTCGTCGTTCATGATCTTGGCGACCATGTCTTCTGGTACGCCGTAGTGGCGCGCAATTGCTTGGCGCGTCATATTGGTAGCAGCAGCCATCGTGCCGCTGCCTACAGCGGCGGCAGTAGTCATACCTAACCCGCCCCGCGTAGCAGCCAAGGAAGCCCCGAGAAGGCTGCCGAAGGTCTCCGCCGCGATCTGAAGACCGAGCGGCGTGCCTGCAATTAAATCCCCCCGGTCCATGCCGGGCGGGTTAATCAGCGTGGGGACGAGGTAGGGGTTGTCTTCTTCGTCGCGCTCAACGCGGTAGTATGCTGGCTCCCCCGTGCGCTCCTCGACAAAGACGCCGCTCACGCCCTGCGGCAGTGTGATGCCCGCCTCTGCAATTTCCTCGCGCACCTTCATATCAATCAACGACAACTGCCGAAGCTCGTCAGCCCCGCCCACCGTGCGGGCGAGGGTGCGCAGGCCGGGGCGCAGCCCGGTCCTAACGTCTACGCCGTCTTCTGCTGCATTGGTCGCCATTAACTCGCGGGAGGGCCCGAGAGCCGTGCCGAGGCCCCGCTCACGGCGGAGGTCTTGCCGGGCGCGAGGAGCGCCTCGGGTAGCTTCAAACTCAGTTCCCGAAATCTCGCCGGGGGATACGCTGGCGGGATCGGGGGGCTGCTGCGCAGTGCGCCGAATGTATTGGTTAGTAAAGTTCTGCAACTCCCCAACCTGCGCCTCGCGGCGCTCTAGCACTCGCTGCTGTGACACAGCCGCAACGGCTGCGCCAATATCAGCGCCCTCAGAAAGGCGCAGCTCTACTTCAGTCCCGTCCAGAAGGCGAACTCTGCGCGGGGTGAAGTTGGTGTGCTGGGTATTCGGCATTAGTAGTATCCTACAATCTGACCGTTATGATAGATCGGCGTTCCCTTCTCGTCCGGGGCCCCGACTTCGTACGCGGGGGCCGGGTCTGTCCCCCGAGAGGTGCCCCCCTCTGTAAGTCCCCGGCCCGGCCTAGCTGCCGTACCAAAGTCCGTTCCAGAGTAGTTATTCAAGAACCGCTCTTTCTCTCGCTCGTAGCGCGCTAAGCCCTCTGCACCAAAAATACCACGCCGCTCGTTCTCTGGAATGAGGGCAATGCTTTGTTCCAACTTATCCATATCCCCTTGAAGTCCGCCCAGCATGATTCGACGGAAACCCTCCGGGTTAGAAATCATAGCGCCAAGCTCTGCGCGGGCCTGCGCGATATCGTTATCGGAGAGCTGCCGTGCGCCCGGCTCTCTTGCGCGGGCACGGGCATACGCCAACCGAACTACGTTGGCCTTCCACTCTGCCGAGCTTAGGAAAGTTTCTTGAAGCTGCGAGCTCTCGTTGAAGTCTGCCTCCAAGTCTGACAGGATGCCCCGGTTAGTGCGGTGTCCGAGATAAGCATCAATGGATTTATCGTCCAGCCCATTCAGAGTGCCGACCTGCTCGTTGTTGGAGTTGACGAAGGGAATGCGGAGGTTTCTTGCCGTCCGGGTAAGTGCGGCAACGTTATCCACAAGCCCCACAGTGAATTCCACCACGCCGCCCGCTTGAGACAGGAACTCGATGGAGCCGTGCTTCTGGGCCACGTTTGCCAAAAGCTCGTACATAGAGTTACCCACAGCGAGCTGCCCCGTCATATTGACGATGTCATCTCTCCGCTGTCCGATGGCGTGCTTCGTTGTGGTCTCTCGGTCGGAGCCGTCGGCCCTGCCCCTCGGGGGCCACTGCGGCCTCTCCGGGGAGAACTGCCCCGGCTGGAGTGTAGTCTCTCTACCAGTACGCGGGTCTCTGGTACGCACCGAGCCGTCGGGCATGAGCATGCCGGATACCGCCGTGTTCGGGTCATCCGCGAACAGGGGGTACACGCTAACTGGCTTGCCGTGCTCACGGTGTACCCTGTTGTCAAACGCTCGCCGGTTGGCGGCTTCTAAGGAGTCATCCGTATCAATGCCCAGCTTCCGCAGCTCAAGGTCTTGACGAACACGGGCGTTGTAGGCATTCGTGTACTCGTCGTTGAGCTGCGTGGCGAGGTCGAAGTTATCGAAGTCTGCTGCCGCATCCGCAAGGTATCGCTTGTAGGTAAGCGCCTTGTCTTCAGAGGACATGCCCTGCCACAAGTCAGGGCTATCCGTCCTGAGCTTGTTAAAGCGGTCTTGGGCAGAGGACATGATTTCGTACTGAGTCGTCTCGTGGTCAGGGAGCTTGTCCTGCTTCAACCCCGCCTTAGCGGCAGCAAGTTGCCCGAGTCGGTTACCAAGCCGCCCAAACCCAAAGCGGTCTTCGCCCACTATATCTGCTTTACTCTGGTGATACGCGTCCATGTTCCGCTTCACCAACTCGTCCTTCATGGTGTTCACTGGAAGGCCGAACTGCGAGCCATAAGAGCCGAGCATGCCAATTTGTTTTGGATTAGCCATGTATTATTACCCCTCCAAAATTACGCTACCGCCAGCGCCGCCCTGCTCGTTTGTAGCCCCGCCTCCGAATATCTTCGGGAGGAAGTGCTCCATGCCTTTGTCGAACAACTGCCCACCAGCGTTTGACAGGAAGCTGCCCAACCCGGACTGGTTGTTCTGCGCCAAGTACTGGGCCTGATTTGCCCCAGCGTTGGCCCCCATGCCGCCAAGGTTCGCCCCCAGCGTGCCCATGTTGCCGAGCCCTTGGAGCATACCCTGCTGCTGCATGAGCATCGCCAGCGCATTCTGGTACTGCTGGTTCTGCATGTTCTGCCCGCCGAACAGCATGTTCTGCGCCTCAGAGAGCCGCTGCGTTGCACGGGAATTAATCATGTCGGACATGCCCACGGCACCGTCGAGGCCCATCCCCGCGAACTGGCCCGCCTGTCCCAGCATTCCCATGCCCAGATTGCCCATGCCAAGCTGGTGCTGCATGTTCATGCCCCTGCCCTGCAAGGCCTGCCCAAGCATACCCATTCCGGTCTGCCGGTTCTGCGCGAGCAGATTCATGCCGAGGTCTTGCCCCGCTAGCTGCCTGCCGAGGTCAGCGCGGGTAAGCGCGTCTCCGAACTCTCCCATGTTCCTGCCGCCAGTGGTGCTCGCCATCTGGCCCATGCTGTGCATCTTCTGGAACATCGCGTTCTGAGCGCGGTCTTCAAACGGCTGCGCTTGCTGGCGGAGCAGGTTAGTACGCTCCGCAGCAACGTCGTCGAAGTTCTGGCCGAGGAGGCCCATGCCTTGCCCGAACAGCTCATCGTACTGGCCGGCGTTCTGGCCGGGGCCGAAGGCCTGCCCGAAGGCCTGCCCTGCGCCGTCCATCGCCATGCCGCCCATCTGCCCCATCTGGCTCTGGAACTGGTTGAAGGCGTCCGTAGGCACGTTGTTGGAGGCGTCGTAGAACTGGTTCCACAGGCCGGGCATCTGCCCGCCCATGCTGCCCGCAAAGTTCTGGTACGCAGCGTTAGCGCCGCCGCCGAACTGCCCCATCGCCCCGAGTCCGAGCGCATCGAACATCCCCTGCTGCTGCGGGGAGAAGCCCATGCTCATTTGATTCCCATCAAATCCAATCGAACCGCCGGGCCCACTAACGTTCCACGGGTTAAACGCAGCAGCTCCCGAGGCCTGCCGGAGAGCTTTCTTTTGTTTGGACGAAGACAGCGAGCCCCCAACCGCAGAGCCTAGGGCTCCCCCAATGGTGGCCCCCATTGGGCCCCCGAAAAAACCGCCGAGAGCTTTTCCCGCTATGGGGGCAACCTTGCCCAGTGCCTTTTTAAAGAAACTCATATTAGTTGCCCTCTCGTCCGGAGTTCGCGAAGTTCATAAATAAGATGTAGATGTTGTCTAGCTTAGTAGATATGCGCTCGATATCGTCTCGCGAGGCGTAGTCTCTGGAAATAACCGCCACGCGCTCAGAGAGCTTAGTAAGCTCGGCTTTCTCCGCGCGCTGGTCTTCAGCAGTAGCAATACGCTTCTGCAAATCTTTAATGTCTCGCATGAGCGTGGCGCGGAACCACATAACGAGCACAGCCAAGAAGGCGTTCATTGCAACGCTAGTTACCAGTAGGTCTCGCCACACTCCTTCTATGCCTATCATGTTAGATTTCGGAA
>Ga0114946_10002226_pt1 | contig 13337 bp, 8 predicted proteins | sample WalLakDeSediment_FD_88676 | JGI IMG/M metagenome (GOLD analysis project Ga0114946, IMG submission 88676) | Lake sediment microbial communities from Walker lake, Nevada to study Microbial Dark Matter (Phase II) - Walker Lake 11/02/13 Deep Sediment | ecosystem: Environmental > Aquatic > Freshwater...
AAATTCGTGTTTGCCGGGTGCGCCGACGATTTCTTCAACTTCAGCAGCAATAAATTGATCCGAATCGAGGTAAATTATTCGATCGTTCTCGATGGTGCAGTGCCAGCTGAAACCGGTTGAAGGGTTTTCTTTTAATTCAACCACGAACTTATCGCCAACTTCTATTTCATTGATTACTGCTGCATCTTCTTCAGCATAAACCCTGCTGTCAGGTTTCAGGGCAAAGACAAGTATAGCTGCCATACTGATTAAAACTAAACCCACCGAGAGAATCATGACACTTCTTTTCATATCCTGCCTGCCTTCTTTCCTCCATTTATTTTTTCCGTTATATTGACAAATGAAAAGATAAATAGTTCCCGTAAAGGTATATGGTATCATTACAGGAGATAAATACCGGTTGTTAAAAGAAGGAGATGATTGATTATGGCAGATCAAAACAGTAATCTGGAAAAAGCCATTAAAGCTCTAAAAGGTCGGGGTATCAGTGCTGATTATGCCGAAAGTAACGATCTGGCCCGAGAAAAAGTACTGGCATTGATTTCCGATAATTCAACTGTTGGCATAGGCGGCTCGATTACAGTTCAGCAGCTCGATCTTGAAAGCTTGCTGATAAAAAAAGGCTGCATTGTTTTCTGGCACTGGCATGGAACTAACCAGTCTGAGCAGGATGCTATTCGCCGTAAAGCCATGAATACTGATACTTACATTTGCAGCTCCAATGCGTTAACCCTGGATGGCAGACTGGTGAATATAGATGGAACGGGCAACAGGGTTGCAGCCATGGTTTTTGGCCCTCGTAAAGTAATTATTATTATAGGTATAAATAAGCTTACAGAGAATCTTGATACTGCCCTGCTTCGCATAAAAACCAAAGCCTGTCCGCCAAATGCCAGGCGTTTGAATAAGAACACCCCTTGTGCGGAAACCGATCAGTGCTCTGATTGCAGATCACCCCAGAGGATGTGTAATGTGACGACAATCATAGAAGGGAAGCCCGCCAGCATAGAAATGAATGTAATTATTGTAGGGGAAGAGCTTGGTTATTAATAATAAAGATCAGCAGAATATAAATGGTGATCTCCGTTACTCCGCCCATGCCGAGGGATAGGATTGCGGTGTGGAAATCCAGAGTGGTACCCAAATTAACAGAGGTCCCAACAGGTAAATCACCGAGTAAACCTACAAGATAATGATTACCGCACAACTGTATTAGGCATGTTCATTTAATACCGTAGGTTTATTGCAAGAATAGAGCAATCATTAAATTATAGCTGCTAAACTCTCGCGTGGAGATTTCTCTCCACGCTTTTCCTTTTAAATATTGAAATAGCATATGTTGATTAGAGAAGGGGATTTACATTATTTAACGAAATGATAGAACTGATCTGTAATTGAAATTTTAGTAGGAGTCGACTTGTGAACAGATCACTTATCATTCCGCGGGGTACGTTATGCCGAAAAGAACAGACATAAGTAAAATATTAATTATCGGATCCGGGCCGATCGTAATTGGCCAGGCCTGCGAATTCGACTATTCCGGGACACAGGCTTGTAAAGCCTTAAGGGGATTGGGATACCAAATTGTTTTAGTAAACTCCAATCCTGCAACAATTATGACTGATCCCGATATTGCTGATGCCACCTATATTGAACCTTTAAATGTCAAGAGTCTCAGCCGGATTATAGCTAAGGAGCGGCCGGATGCTGTTTTGCCTAACTTAGGGGGACAAACGGCTCTCAACCTGTGTTCTGAATTGGAAAATAGCGGTATCTTGAAAAAGTATCAGGTAAAAGTAATCGGGGTTCAGATCGATGCCATCAAAAGAGGCGAAGACCGCATCGCTTTTAAAAAAACAATGAATCTGCTTGGTATTGAGATGCCAAAAAGTAAAGCAGCCTATAGCATTGCGGAGGCTGAATCGGTAGCCCGGGAATTAGGATACCCGGTTGTAATCAGGCCGGCATATACCATGGGGGGTATCGGCGGTGGTTTAGCTTATAATATTGAAGAATTGAAGGCGATTGCCAGCAGGGGAATTGATGCCAGCATGGTTGGACAGATTCTGGTCGAGAAGTCGCTTCTGGGGTGGGAAGAACTGGAGCTTGAAGTCGTCAGGGATAGTAAAAACCAAATGGTTACAGTTTGTTTTATTGAAAACATTGATCCTGTTGGTGTTCATACCGGCGATTCCTTTTGCTCTGCTCCGATGTTGACTATAAGTCCTGAACTTCAACAGCGACTACAAAAACATGCTTATGATGTTGTAGAAGCGATTGAAGTTATTGGAGGAACCAACGTTCAGTTTGCCCATGATCCCGGAACAGGCCGGGTAGTAATCATTGAAATCAATCCCCGGACATCCCGTTCTTCAGCACTGGCTTCGAAGGCCACGGGATTCCCAATAGCTTTTATTTCTGCGCTGCTTGCAGCGGGGATTACACTGGACGAAATTCCTTACTGGAGGGAAGGAAGCCTGGAAAAGTATACCCCTTCAGGAGATTATGTGGTAATTAAATTTGCCCGCTGGGCATTTGAAAAATTCCCGGGTGCTATTGACAAACTAAGTACGCAGATGCGCGCAGTAGGCGAGGTAATGAGCATTGGAAAAAATTACAAGGAAGCCATGCAAAAAGCAATTCGTTCTCTTGAAATTGGTCGTTACGGACTGGGTTTTGCCGGGGATTTAAACCGGCGTTCGCTTGACGAACTGCTACCGTTGCTGGCCGAACCAACCAGTGAGCGTCAGTTTATCCTATATGAGGCTTTGCGTAAAGGTGCAAATGTTGAAGAGCTTTACAGAATAACTCACATCAAACCATATTTTCTTGAACAGATGAAGGAACTTGTACTACTTGAAGAAGCCATTTTGGCCTGTAAAGACGGAAATTTACCGGACAAATTGCTGGTTCAGGCTAAAAAGGATGGGTTTTCAGATCGTTACCTGGCAATGCTGCTCGATCTGACTGAAACAGAAATTCGTAACAAGAGGACGGCCATGGGTGTTGTAGAGGGATGGGAAGCCGTGCCGGTTAGCGGCGTCGAAAATGCTTCATATTATTTTTCCACTTACAATGCTCCTGATCGGACGAATGAGAGCAATAATCAAAAAGTTATGATTCTCGGGGGAGGCCCCAATCGAATTGGCCAGGGCATTGAGTTTGATTATTGTTGTGTTCATGCAGCATTTGCCCTTAAAGATCTCGGATACGAAACTATAATGGTCAACTGTAACCCTGAAACGGTTTCAACGGACTATGACACCTCCGATAAATTATATTTCGAACCTCTTACGGTGGAGGATGTTTTAAGTATATATAAGAAAGAAAAACCTCTTGGAGTTATCGTTCAATTTGGAGGCCAAACACCGCTTAACATAGCAGGAGAACTTGAGCAAGCCGGTGTAAAAATCCTTGGAACATCCCAGGATACTATCGACTTGTCCGAAGACCGCGACAGGTTTGGCAAAATGATGGAAAAGTTAAACATTCCCATGCCGGAGTCGGGGATGGCTTTTAATGTCGGAGAAGCGACCCGGATTGCAACTCAAATTGGCTACCCCGTGATTGTTCGGCCCTCTTATGTTCTTGGCGGGCGAGGAATGGAAATAATCCATGATCAGGATATGCTTGAAAACTATATGTCAACAGCAACTGAAATTTCTCCCCGGCGGCCGCTTCTGGTAGATCGGTTTCTGGGTAGTGCCACAGAAGCCGAGGCCGACGCCATTGCTAACGGAATAAATGCTTTTGTTCCAACTGTCATGGAACATATCGAATATGCCGGTGTTCATTCTGGAGATTCTGCCTGTGTAATTCCGCCGGTAAGCATTTCCGCAGAACATATCAATACGATAGTGGACTACACAAAGAAGATCGCCAAAGAAATGAAGGTTATCGGTTTAATGAATATACAGTTTGCCATTGAAAATAATAAGGTTTATGTTCTCGAAGCCAATCCCAGGGCTTCAAGAACAGTTCCGCTTGTTTCCAAGATATGTGACATATCAATGGCTAAAATTGCTACAGAGATTATTATGGCTGTCAACTCTAACCAGCAATATCTAATGAACAGCCTTGTTAATAAAAAGTTTTTTCATTATGGAGTGAAAGAGGCAGTCCTGCCGTTTAATATGTTCCCCGAAGTCGATCCTGTACTGGGGCCGGAAATGAGATCTACAGGAGAAGTACTGGGAATAGCAGACTCATTTGAACTTGCATATATAAAAGCCCAGGAGGCCACAAGCTTACCTATTCCCACCTCTGGGACTGTGCTGATCAGTGTAAATGATACTGATAAAGCTGATGCTCTTGAGGTTGCAAAGGTTTTTCTGAAAGCCGGTTTTAAAATTAAAGCGACCAAAGGAACCTGCAGATATTTTCAAAAGAACGGCATTGAATGCGAGGAAATAAAAAAGATCTATGAAGGCAGGCCAAATATTGTAGATGGTATTTCAAACAAAGAGATTGACCTGATAATCAATACTCCGGAAACTAAAGTAAGCGAACTTGACGATTCATATATTCGTAAGTTTGCCATCAAGAGCAAACTGCCATATATTACCACTATGACCGCAGCCCTGGTTAGCGGCAAAGGTATTTTAGCTTATATTGATAATAAACTGGAAACATCGGCTCTTAAATCTTTACAAGAATATCATGCAAACATTAATTCAGTAATTTGGCAAGGAGAATAATTTAAGAATACAATTCCCTGTCTTGACAATGGGAGGCAGTACAAAATTGCATATAACAGACAAAAAGATCTTAATTAGGAGAAAGGATTAAAGATGGGATGCCCGGGCGATTAAACTTTCTGGTAATTGCAGCTGTCGGCGGTTCTGTTTTTGCCATGCACTTCGGCGGTTCATGCATGCTCTGGCCTGTTACCTGGGGCCAGCAGAGCGGTGTTTCCGTTTTTATCGCTTATCTCGGTATTTTTATTTCTGCGATCATCTTTCCCTGGCTGGCTTATTTGGCTGTAGCCAGGGAAGGCACTCTCTTTAGAATTGCTTCCAAATCAGTTAATAGAACATTTGCCCAGGTATTCGGGGGTCTGACCGTGCTCGTGCTCGGGCCGCTGTTTGCCATACCGCGAATGAGCGCCGCCTCCTGGGATGCTATCTGCCAAATACTCGGTCTTGATTATTCGCCCCTGCCTGCCCTACTGGTTTTCACATTTACCTATTACATGATCGCTTTTTGGTTTCTTTATCGCAGAAGCCAGGTTATCGATAAAATAGCTAAATACCTGCTCCCGGTCTTGCTGGCTACTATTGTGGCCGTGGTTACAAAAAGCCTGGTTTCTCCTCTGTCTGAAAGAGTTCCCCATTTTTTTACGGAACACCCTTTTACATATGGTTTTCTTAACGGGTACCAGACTATGGACCTGCCGGCAGCGCTTATGTTTGCCACCCTGGTTATCGCCGGCCTGAGCGAAGGATATGGTTTAAACGACAGGTTGCTCAACCGTTACCTGGTTTTGACGGCCGGGTTCGGCTTTCTGCTTCTGGGTACGAGCCATTTAACCCAGATGCTGGTCGGGGCCTCAACAGGTGAACTATTTACCGATGTATCCTATGCCCGGCTATATGCCACCATTATTTTGGAGCTCTGGGGCCCCGTAGGAGGGGCAGTATTTAATGTGGCCCTGCTCTTTGCCGCCCTCACTTCCGCGGTAGGCCTGGCTGGTGGGACAGCATCATATTTTGAAGAAGCCTCCGGTGGTAAACTGCCTTATATTGCCTGCACTGCAGTGACCCTTTTTCTGAGCGCGCTGGTCAGCATGGTCGGCTTAAATGAAATAATCAGGCTAACTGCGCCGATCCTGGATATTATTTATCCTCCGGCGATCGTGATTGTGCTTTTTATCGTCCTCGCTCCGGGTATGAAGGGAGCCCGTGCCGGTGCTGCCCTTGCTGCTTTTACCTGGGGCCTGTTTGAAGGCTTTAACGGATATATTTCCATGTTCGGGACAGGTTCAGCCCTGCAGGCAGTGCGAAACTTTTTTCCCGGAGCCGAAGCCGGTTTTGGGTGGGTCCTGGTTACAGTTATCGGTGCTCTGGCCGGACACTTTTTGCTGCTGAACAAAGAAAATAGCCGTGAAACCGGCAGCTGAGGACCTGATTATTGATCCATGCCTGCCATCATAATTAGTTTTGCTGATATATTACCTGTTTGTTTGCATAAATTAAAGCTATGATGTATAAAAAAGTTTGGAGTGTTTCAAATGAGTGATATGATTCGTAAACAGCTATATTGTGGTAATAGCAAGTGAAGATTTTTCACATGGCAGTTTTATCGAAGGAATCCGCTTTCTGGACCCCCTCAGGTAAAGCCTATAAAATCGGTTAGTGTTAATCAGGTCATTTAATCCGGCTTAACCTGTATTTAACTTTGCCATCCGGACAATAAACTTCATAAAAGCCCCGTCCTTTTTCCCAGGGGGGGACTTCTTCTGAAAAGCGCATCGCAGTGATTAAAGGGAAAAGAGCAGCGAAAGACTTGGCACAGATGCCTTCAGGTTCCGGGGTTTTCACACCGATTATAAAGGTTTGGTTGATTTCCATCATAGCGGCACCGCTGCAGTGCCGTTCTCCATCCACAGCAATAACCTCGCACTTGATTTTATAATTCATTGACCATGCTTCCTTATGGGCTTATTATTGAGCTTCACCGGGTTTCTAAACTAAAGGCTGCGGGAGGCGACGATATCGATGCCGCTGCCGAGCAGATCCTTGATGATTACCGTTCCGATCTTAACAGGGCCGGTTATCTCTACCCTGTTGATTTCTTCCATGGCCGGATAGATTAAACCTTTCGGCAGGGCCCTGCTTGTTTTTACCGGCAGGCGCGGCAGGGGGGCGTTGTGAATCACTACGGTCGATGTAAGGATCCGGGTCGGGTTTTTGTATTCTTCGCAAGCATATTCTTTCCCCTTTTTACATTGAATCCCGCGCACCTTAAGTTCACCGGGCTGCTCCGGCTTTTCGCTCACCTGCATTTTACAGCCAAGCGGACAGAGGATACAGATCATTTCCCTGGATTCTGAATCGGTCATAACTATAGATCCTCCCCGCCCAGTTCTATGGATAGTTCTTCAAATGGCTCTGCGGGTAAATCTTTTTTATTGATCTTGATACTGACCATTTCACCCGGTGTTAAAACTTTCTTTTTAATCGATTTGATCACCCGCTCTCCCGCTTTAACCAGCAGGACAGCATCACGATGTTGGCCTTTTACCCTCAGGTATAGCTCCAGGGTATTATCCATCAGTGATGAGCGTACTTTATGGGGTACGATATAGCTGATGCAGTTCAGGGGCTTTGTTTCAAACGTAAATCCCGATTTATCCGGCGTTTTATCCTGCCGCTTTATGAAGTCGGCAGCCCCTTTTCCGGCCCTGTAACTTTCATCGGAGACCCAGTCTACAAGATCGTGCACGTGGACCACGTTGCCGCAGGCAAAGATACCCTCGATGCTGGTTTCCATCGCTTCGTTTACAACCGGTCCCCCTGTCGATTGATCAAGGGCTACGCCGGCGCTCCTGGAAAGTTCGTTTTCGGGGATCAGTCCCCGTGAAAAGAGAATCGTGTCGCATTCAAGGTCGCTGTAAGTTCCCTCAATCGGTTCCTTGTTCAAATCAGTTTTGGCGATAGTAACGCCTTCGACCCGGTCTTTGCCCCTGATGTCGACTATAGTGTGCTGCAGCAGCATTGGTATGCCATAATCTTCAACACACTGGACATAGTTTCGGACCAGCCCTTCGGAGTAAGGTTTGCGTTCGATAACGGCAACTACTTCCCCACCCTCCAGGACTATCCGGCGGGCCATGATTAGCCCGATATCGCCCGACCCGAAAACCAGTACTTTCCGGCCGACCATGTAACCTTCAATATTTACAATACGCTGAGCTGTGCCGGCTGAAAAGATACCTGCCGGCCTTGTCCCGGGGATATTAATCGCGCCGCGGGTTCTTTCCCGGCAGCCCATACCTAAAACGATTGCTTTTGCCCGGATTGTAGTTACTCCGTCGTTTGTATTGATATAGGTAACCTGCCGGTCTTCGCCGACAGCGAGGACCATCGTATCGAGTTTACAGCCGATACCCATTTCTTTAAGCTGATCGATGAAACGTTCTGCATACTCCGGCCCGGTCAGCTCTTCCTGGAACTGGTGCAGGCCGAAGCCGTTGTGGATACACTGCTGCAGAATGCCGCCAAGTTCATGGTCTCTTTCAATAACCAGGATATCTTCAATTCCGTTGTCCCGTGCGGCTACCGCAGCGGCCATACCGGCCGGGCCTCCGCCGATCACGACCAGATCGTAACTTTCCTTAATTTTGCTGTCAATATTCAGGCCGGTTGACTGAGGCAGGCATTTACCTATCGGGCCTGCAGGGCGTCGCTCTACACTTTTATTTTTGGTTGTCCCGGTCAGAATGTAAGAACCGGGGTTATCCTTTATCACTGCCGTCATTTCGATATCCAGTTCACGGGCAATAATCTGCATCACCCTCGGCCCGCAGAAACCACCCTGGCAGCGGCCGCCGCCAGGCCGGGTTCGTTTCTTGATACCGTCGACAGTTTTTGCCCCGACCGGACCCTTTATAGCCCTGACAATTTCTCCCTCGGTTATATTTTCACAGCGGCAGATGATCCTCCCAAAACGCGGATCTTCCCTGATCAGTTTTTCTTTCGCCTCATCACTCAGCTGCATGAAGGGAGTGTGACTTTTCGGAAGGGGCCGAAAAAATTCCTTCTTCTCAAATGGACCGGCGATTTCCCGGAGCAGATCAACCACATAACAGGCAATTGCGGGAGCGGCGGCCAGGCCCGGGGAGTCGATTCCCGCGACATTTATAAAGCCGGGAGATGATTCTGCTTCCTCTATGATAAAGTCCCCGTGGTCTGTTTTCGCTCTCAGTCCGCTGAAAGAAGTAATTACCTTATCAAAGGGCAGGCTCTTTTTAATTTTTTCGGCATTGGTCCGCACATAGGCAAGGCCCCCGGTTGTGGTCTCGGTTGCCTCTTTTGAATCAACTGCTTCAGCGTTCGGACCTATAATCAAATTGCCGTGGGCTGTGGGGGCGATAAGCACTCCTTTTCCCAGAGCCGTTGGGCAGGGAAAGAGGACGTGCCTGGCATGGTGGCCCGTCTTTTTATCGAGGAGAAAATATTCACCGCGGCTCGGTTTGATTTTAAAGGAAGGAGGGTTGATCATTTCGTTAATTATATCGGCATACAACCCGGCGGCGTTAACGATATGTTTTGTTTTAATTATTTCATCACCGCAGCTGACCTGAAATCCGCCGCTTATTTTTTCAATGGCGTCCACCCGGCAGTCAAACCTTATAACGGCCCCGTTTTCGGCAGCGCTTTCAGCGAGAGCTATGGCCATCAGGTAAGGATCGGTAATGCCTGCGCTTGGAGCGTAAAGAGCGCCGATTGCTTGATCGCTTAAGCCGGGTTCCATTCTGTGCAGTTTATTTTTATCGATTATTTCCAGCCCGGGGATATCATTTTCCAAACCCCGCTCGTAAAGCAGCTTCAGGGTTTGCATCTCTTCTTCGCTGAAGCCGATTACCAGCGATCCGATTCTGTAGAAGGGGACATCAAGATCAGAGCAGAGATCTTCAAAAAGCCTGTTTCCCCCGGCATTTAGCCTGGCTTTCAGGCTGCCCGGCTCGGGATCGAAACCGGCATGGACGATAGCGCTGTTGGCCTTGGTTGTTCCATTGGCTGCGTCACTGTCTTTTTCAATTATGATCAGGCTTAAATTATATTTGGCCAGTTCCCTGGCCAAAGCTGTTCCGATAATTCCAGCGCCGATTATTGCAATATCGTACATCTATTAGCTCCTTGATTCGAGGCAGTATGATGATGTTAGCTTAAAGGCGATCACTCTAGATCTCCGACAAAGGTTTTGATCCGTTCCAGGCCTTCAACAATATTATTCATCGAGGTGGCGAAAGAGAGGCGTACATGATCAGGAGCGCCGAAACCTGTACCCGGAACGAGGGCCACTTGCCGGCTTTCCAGCAATAACCGGGCAAAATCATCGCTTCCGCCAATATTCTCTCCCTTAAAAGACCTGCCAAAGGTATTGGCAATGTTTACAAAGAGGTAAAAAGTGCCCTGCGGATCGAGAGCGTCCAGGTTGGGAATTGCTTTAATCTGGTCGTACATGTATTGGCGGCGCTCGTCAAAGGCAAGCCGCATCTCCTCGACACATTCCTGGGGGCCCTGCATTGCAGCCAGGGCAGCCTTTTGAGCTATGGAGTTAGGGTTTGATGTTGTATGGCTCTGGATATTGGCCATGACCCCGGCAATCTCAGGCGACGAGGCGGTATAACCGATGCGCCATCCGGTCATGGCATAACTTTTCGACACCCCGTTAACCACTATGGTCATCTCTTTTGCCCGATCGCTTATACCGGCAACACTGCTGTGACTGGCGCTGCCGTAGATCAGTTTTTCATAAATTTCATCCGATATTATATAAATATCGCGCTCAAAACAAAAATCGGCGATTCTTGCCAGGTCCTCTTCACTGCAGATCTGGCCCGTTGGGTTGGACGGACTGTTTAATACTAATATTTTACATTTGCTGTTACAGGCTTTCTCCAGGTTGGAGGTAGTAATTCTGAAATTATTGTTTTCACTGGTTTCCACCGGGATTGGAAGGCCGTCATTGAGCCTGACCAGTTCGGGGTAGCTGACCCAGTATGGAACCGGGATCATAACCTCGTCGCCGGGGTTCAGCAGGGCGGTAAAAGCATTGCTGATTGAATGTTTCGCCCCGTTGCTGACAACGATCTGCGCTGGTTTGTACTCCAGGCCGTTTTCTGATCTCAACTTGTCGCATATTGCTTCTCTTAATTCCGGGGTGCCTGCTGCGGGAGTATAGCGGGTGTGCCCTTCATTTATTGCTTTGATCGCTGCTTCCCGGATGTGCGGGGGAGTATCGAAATCGGGTTCACCGGCACCGAAACCGATTACGTTGATGCCCTGGCTTTTCATTTCCTTGGCTTTACTGTCAATGGCCATGGTTGGTGAAGGCCTTATGCCCAGTGCTTTGTTCGACAACATAAAAAGATCACCCCTGGTTAATTTGTTCTATTACAATATTTTATCATGAAACAGATTTATGCGGGACAGAAGAAATCAAAACACTATTGTCCCGCTGTTATCTTTTGCTTTACATATGCAGGCGGTATCCACATTAGTTCATTAAGCATTAATTGTTCGGGGTTAACCGGGGTTTGACCGATGTTTACTTCCCAGTGCAGGTGGGGGCCGGTGGCATAACCGGTCATGCCCACTGTACCGATTAACTCACCGCGCTCAACTAATTGTCCTTCTTCAACTGCAATGGTATGCAGGTGCATATAAGTGCTTGAAAGGTCTATCCCGTGATCGATGATCACCGTATTTCCTCCTGAAAGCAGGAATTCAGCCAGCCTGACGATCCCCCGGTTGGGAGCGACGATTGGGGTGCCCTCCTCGGCGGCGATATCGATCCCGCTGTGCTTTCTCGGTGGGTTTTCATTAATAATCCTGATCGCACCATACTCTGAACTAACCCGTCCCTCCAGGGGAGAAATAAATCTCTGCAGCCAGAGGGGGTGCGGTTCGGTTGTTTCCCGGGCCAGGCGTACCTTTTCACGATCTTCGGCCAGCCGTTCGGCCGTCCAGCCCGCGGTTCGGCTTGCCGGCATACTGAATCGCGATGTCAGAAAATCTTTTTCAGCAATGATCAATTCAGCTTCCAGAACCGGACTGTCTGTCCCGGCTGGATCTGTTTGTAATGACAGTTGATAAGTCTCCGGCTCGGTATTATAACTAATGGCAATAACGGCATAGAGCAGGTTGCCTAACCGGTAATAACTTGAAACAGCGCCGGGGAAGTCAATGATTAATTCGAAAGAAGCTTCATTCGTCACTGGGCCTGCTTCAACAATCAGGAAATCTCCCGGGGCAGGGTTTTTAGGATAGAAGATAATCTTTGCTTCAGCAGGATCTTCTGTTCCCATAGAAAAAGCGGGAGTAATTCTGCGCATCGGTTCCGGTTCCACAGCAGGTATCATAGCCGCATCCCATAAGAGAAAAAAGAAGACCGATACCAGGAGGAAAATCACTGCCAGGGAAAAAATAAATTTTCCTTTTCTAAATTCCATAAATCCTCCACGGACAATTTAAACCTATTATAAACCATTTTAGCCCAAAAAGCAGGATAGCAAACCAGTTTATAGAAGGATAAAGATCAGAAAAACCTTTTATTGCTCAGGTAAATAAAGCTGGTATTTAACGGAGGTGGCTGTAGTGATTGAAACGCTGACCCAAACCTGGGATCAATTTATCAATCTTGAAGGCATATTGTGGCGGCTGGCGGTTGCAGCGCTTATATTTCTGCTGTCCCTGCTGGTCAGGAAAATTTTTACCCGCTTTATTATTGTTCTTATGTATAAAATGACTTACCGGACACGAACCGGGGTTGACAGTGCCATTGTCTCCGCCTTTGAAAATCCCCTGCGCGCCCTGATAGTTATCATCGGAATATTTCTTGCCCTGGCCTATCTTTCACTGCCTCCGGCCTTTATGGGTGCTGTATCCCACCTGCTGCGTTCTGCCATTATCATCTTTATCGCCTGGGGCTTTTATAACCTGGCCGGTGTTAATCTCTTGAAAGAGTTCAGCGAAAAATTAAGGCTGGATGATGATATTGCTGAATTTGTCGCCAAGGTGCTACGTTTCATTATCATTGCCCTGGCAATCAGTATTATTGCCCAGGAGTGGGGCTACAATGTAAACGGTTTTCTGGCAGGCCTGGGCCTGGGCGGTCTTGCTTTTGCCCTGGCTGCCCAGGATACAGTCGCAAATGTTTTTGGCGGAATAGTTATTTTAATGGATAAGCCTTTTTCCGTCGGTGACTGGATTTTTACCCCCACTGTGGAGGGGACGGTTGAAGAGATCAGTTTCAGAAGTACCAAGATTCGCAACTTTGCCAATGCCCGGGTCACCGTTCCCAATAAAGTTGTTGCCAACGAAGCGATTACCAACTGGACAAGGATGCAAAAGAGGCAGGTTTCTTTTCACCTTGGCCTCACTTATAATACCCCGCGGGCTAAATTGCAATCCTGTATACATAAAGTCAAGGATTTACTGAAAAATCATCCCGGGGTGCACCCCGATGTTATTTTTGTTAATTTCGATAGGTTTAGCGACAGCAGCCTCGATATCTTTTTCTACTTCTTTACCAAAACCACAGCCTGGGGTGACTTCATGGCTGTTAAGGAAGAATTAAACTTTAAAATCATGGAAATATTAGAAGAGGAA